>Ga0194131_10000109_pt1 | contig 122056 bp, 125 predicted proteins | sample TA2KigO120mmetaG_FD_148631 | JGI IMG/M metagenome (GOLD analysis project Ga0194131, IMG submission 148631) | Freshwater microbial communities from Lake Tanganyika, Tanzania - TA2015053 Kigoma Offshore 120m | ecosystem: Environmental > Aquatic > Freshwater > Lake | place: Tanzania: Lake...
CAAAGGGTTGCTATCGAGGGCAGGAGACTGTGGCAAAGGTATTTAATCTGGGCCATCCCCCTCGTCGCCTGGTCTTGCTACATCTTGATGGCAGTAGCGTTGATATTCCAAAGTCCAAAGACCCCATCACCCTAGATGGCAAAGAGGTTGGTTATATCGGCTCGGTGGCCCGCCATCATGAGTTAGGTCCAATCGGCCTAGGAGTGATTAAGAGGCTGACCCCAGCTGATGCGATATTAGATGTCGATGGAATATCAGCGAGCCAAGAGATATTGGTGGCGATTGATTAGGCAGATAGGTTGAAGTGATGGAGTTGATAACTTCCATTGCCTTGATTCTGGCGACTCTGTTTCTATCACTACTTCTTCTAGGAGCTGCTGCTAAAGGCTGGAGAAAACTAAGGAAGAATGGCTAGATGGCATTTCAAATACCAGAGGGGCTTCACCCCGATCTAAATCCTCTTGCCTGGCTCGTTGGCAGTTGGAGTGGCAAGGGCCATGGGGAGTATCCAGGAATTGAGAGCTTTCAATTCGCTCAAGAGGTGACCTTTGCCCATGACGGGCGGGCCTTTCTTACATACTTCTCTCGCTCTTGGATCATTGATGAAAATGGCGAAGTTGTTGAAACTGGACATTCAGAGACTGGATTTTGGCGAATAAAGCCAGATAATCAATTAGAAGTTCTTATCTCTCATAGCAGCGGAGTATCGGAGGGGTGGGTGGGAAGATTTGATGGACCAAAGATCCAATTGGCTATGGATCATGCCTATTCGGCTCCCTCTGCTAAAGCTATCGAAGGTGGTCAAAGGCTCTATGGGCTAGTTGATGGAGAGCTCTTTTATGCCTATGACATGGCATTTAATGGCCATAGATTGCAGGCCCATATCTGGTCCACCCTTCCTAGAGTTACCTAGAAGATGAATTCAGGTGAGGTTCTACTTGAAGTTGTAAGAAGTGATTTAGTTGAGTCAACTCATAGTGGGCACATTCTCATACTCAATCAAGGGGGGCAAGAGGTAGTAGCCCTGGGAGATATTGACCAACTTATCTATCCCCGCTCAGCGGTTAAATCTCTGCAAACCTCTGCCATGCTAAGGGCGGGGTTGAAGCTAGATGAGGAGCAGATCGCACTTGCCTGCGCTAGCCATGCCGGAAGTGCGCAACATCTAGCGGTAGTTAGATCTACTCTTGCAAGCGTAGGCCTTGATGAATCATCACTTCTTAACACCCCGGAGAAACCACTTGGAGCTCTTGAGCGATCTGCTTGGGGTGATCGCCCGCCAACGCCTCTTGCCGCTAATTGCAGCGGAAAACATGCGGCGATGGTGGCAACTTGCAAGGTAAATAACTGGGATCTAGCGAGCTATAAAGACCCTAATCACCCTCTGCAATTGGCGATTGCTAATGAACTTGGAGTATTAAGTGGCGAGCGGATCTGGCATGTAGCCGTTGATGGCTGTGGAGCGGCGCTCTTTGCGCTATCACTTAAAGGGTTAGCTAGGGCCATCAGGAACTTAATTCTTTCCAAAGATCCGATTCACAGGTCTGTTATTGCCAGTTGCATCAATAATCCAGTCTTAGTCTCTGGAATAAATCGACTACCAACTCTGCTTATGCAGAAAGTTACCGGCTTATTCGTCAAAGATGGCGCCGAGTCAGTGATGGTTATGGCAACTAAAAGAGGTGAAGTTATAGTCTGGAAAATCAGTGATGGATCTCAAAGGGGGGCAGGTGAATTAGCAAGAGCGGGCCTTTTGCATCTGGGAATAGACCTTGATCTCGAGCCTGAATATGTGATGGGTGGGGGTGAGGTTGTAGGCGTGATCAGAGCGAGTAAACTCGTGTCTCATGGCTAGGCAGAGTCGGATTGCATCTTTGATGCTCCATACCTCACCGCTGGAACAAGCCGGCATTGGTGATGCCGGGGGAATGAATGTCTATGTAGTTGAGAGCGCAAAGAGAATCGCTGCCTCTGGTATTGGAGTTGATATCTACACCAGAGCCAATCGCTCCGGCCTTCCTGAGGTGGTGGAGATTGCCGATGGAGTATGCATTCGTCACCTAGAGGCCGGGCCCTATGGTGGAATTTCTAAGGATGAACTACCCTCACAGGTTTGCGCGCTGATGTCATCATTTATGCATCAAGAAGCGCGTCTGGCTTCTAACTACTACCAGCTGGTTCATTCTCATTACTGGATCTCAGGCCAACTAGGTTGGCTAGTTAGCGAGCGCTTATCAATCCCGCTAGTTAATAACATGCATACGATGGCCAAGGTGAAAAACCTCGCACTCGCTGAGGGCGAGAGAGCAGAGCCAGAGATTCGGGCCATTGGCGAGGAGCAAGTAGTAAGAGTTGCTAGCGCCCTTATTGCCAATACCGCCTCGGAGGCTGCCAGCTTAGTTTCACTCTATGACGCCTGCCCTGATCGAGTCTTTGTGGTTCCTCCCGGAGTTGATCTAAAGACCTACAAAGTCGGCGCCGGAAAGGGCGCTGCCAGGGTAAAGCTGCTGATCGAGCCAGAGACTTTGCTTCTTGCCTTCGTGGGAAGAATCCAGCCTCATAAGGGACCAGATGTGCTAATCCGCGCAGTTGCTGAGATGCTAAGACACGCACCATCTCTTAGACCTCGCCTTAAGGCAGTAATTATTGGAGGAGCATCAGGAAGCGGGGAGGGTGAGATTGAAAAGCTAATAGGACTTGCTAGATTCTTAGGAGTATCTGAGGTTTTTGAATTCCTGCCACCGGTAGTGCATGAAGATCTCTCTGATTGGTATCGCGCAAGTGACTTAGTCTTCATCCCTTCATACTCAGAATCATTTGGCTTGGTGGCACTTGAAGCACAAGCTTGCGGAACCCCGGTGGTTGCAACTGCTGTTGGTGGGCTTCGTACCGCCGTTGCTGATGGAATTTCAGGTTCGTTGGTTGACGGACATGATCCACGCGCCTGGTCCGCGGTCATCGCTCCTCTATTGACAGATCCAGAGCGCCGCTCGTTGCTCTCTAAGGGCGCAGTGGAACATGCCTCGCACTTCGGCTGGGATGCGACGGCGCGCGGCATCCTCGATGTATATGATCGCGTACTTTCCCGCGGTAAATCAGCACGTCTTAACCTCGCCCAATAAAGTAGCGCTCATGTCCACCCGCGCCATGGCATTGGCCACGATCGATGAATTCTTGGAATCACACGATATTGATTGTGAAAAGACTTCAGAGAGCGTATATTTGTTGACTCTTCCTGGCGAGAAGAAACTCCAGACTCACTGCGCGCTCGTCATCGGAGATCAATCACTTAGTATAAACGCCTTCGTTATTCGTAAACCTGATGAGAATGCTACAGCGGTGCATGAGTGGTTATTGAAAAAGAACGCCACAATGTATTGTGTTGCCTTTGCAATAAATGAACTTGGTGATATCTATCTTGTAGGGCGTCTTCCATTTAGCGCAGTCACAGAGCAAGAGTTGGATCGAGTTATTGGCTCAGTGCTCCAGTACTCTGACTCATCTTTTAATCCGTTACTGGAATTGGGATTTAGCACTGCAATTCGTCGGGAGTGGGCTTGGCGCGTTTCACGCGGTGAATCTCTCGCCAATTTGGAGGCTTTCAAACACCTGGTTTGACACTTGCGCGTGTTGGCCTAGTGCAGACCCACAATCTTTGTCGCAAAGACCATCAGAGCCGCACATACGGCAGCCATGGGGACTGTGACCACCCATGCGCTAAGAATCTTGCCGACCACCGGCCAGCTCACTGCCTTCTTTCCGCCGACTGCACCCGAACCGATAATGGCTGATGTGATGGTATGTGTTGTAGAGATTGGCGCTTTGAAATTGATGGCTAGTACGAAAAGAATGCTGGAGGCGACGGCTTCTGAGGCAACGCCTCGAAGTTGATCAATATGTACCATGCGCTTGCCAAGTGTCTTCATGATGCGCCAACCACCAGCGTAGGTTCCTGCGGCAATGGCGAGAGCTGCTGCAATCTTGACCCATGTTGGAATCGAATCACCTGAATGAAATCCGCCAACAACGAGGGCCAGCGTCATTACACCCATGGTCTTCTGGGCATCCTGCAAGCCATGCCCCACAGACATGGCTGTCGCAGAACAGATCTGAGCGCCTTTGAAGTACTTGCTTACAGCGCTGCGCATTGAGTTGCGAAATAGGTTCTGAAGCAAAGCGGTTAGGGCAAAGGCCAGGGTGAAGCCAACGAGGGGTGAGATAACCATCGGAATTGCCACCTTCTTGATGACTCCATCCCAATGCACTATTTCTGATGAGGCGAGTGCGGCTCCGACTAATCCGCCAATGAGTGCATGTGAAGAAGATGAAGGAATTCCAAGCCACCAAGTAATCATGTTCCAAGCGATAGCGCCTAAGACTCCGCCAAGTACGACGTATAGGCCACTTACAGATGACGCGACATCGACGATTCCACTACCGACAGTTCTTGCAACCCCTTCGCTAATGAAAGCGCCAACAAAATTTCCAATGGCAGCAAGAGCTAATGCTTGCTTGGGCTGAAGCGCTTTAGTTTCGACAGATGTAGCAATTGCATTTGCAGCATCGTGAAAACCATTTGTGAAATCAAAAACTAGAGCAACGACGATAATAAATGAGACGAGAAGATAGGCATCGCCCACTCTCAGGACTCCTTGAGCGAGATGGTGCGTATCACACGTGCTACTTTTGCCATACGGTCAAGAGACTCTTCAAGTTGATCGATGGTCCCAGAGACGCGAAGAATCGTCATAGAGTCAACACTGCCATCATAAAGCTGTGCAGTGATGCGGCGATGAATGCGATCGCCCTCATCCTCAAGTCGATCCACTTCTAGGTAGTAATGATCAAGGTCCTTTAGGTTCCTAAGACGTGGCATGGAGGACGCTGTCAATTCAGCGCATTTTCTGACGGTATCAACCAGGTCGGTGGCCAGAGTTGGGAAATCCCCGATACGATGAAGAACAGCGACATCAGTCGCTTCCTCAATCGCATCCATCGCGTCATCCAGGGAGTTGGCAAGCTCTTGAAGATCGCCGCGGTCATACGGCGTAACAAACATGTCATCAATTCTTCGCACGATCTTTCCAAGTAACTCATCAGCTTCGGATTCGATATTGCCGATTCGCTTTGCCAGTTCGCGACGTGATTCGATCGGAGCGGCGACTAATTCAACCGCCGATCTAGAAGCGGCGGCAAGGCGTTCTGCAAGTGATGTGTAGAGATCGAAGAGGACCGCATCTTTGGGTGTAAATCCCATGAATTTCCTCCTGCATAAGCCAATCAGAATCTAGCGTGAACTAGAGGAGATACTAGGGCAAGTTTCGGGATTTGCTCATGAACTGCCAAGATATCGCCATGGCATCGAAAAGCTCCTCTCTTGGCTCACTCCTTTTGCTGCGTCACGGCCAGAGCGAATGGAATGCCAAGAATCTCTTCACTGGATGGGTTGATGTTCCACTCAGCCATGAGGGTGAGGCAGAGGCGAAAAGAGCTGGAGAGCTGTTAAGGGAGAAGAATCTTCTGCCAGATGTTCTTCATACCTCGCTTCTAACTAGAGCAATTCATACCGCAGAGATTGCACTCGGCGTGTGTGAGAGAAAATGGATTCCCGTCAATAGATCTTGGCGACTAAATGAGCGTCACTATGGAGCCCTGCAAGGAAGAGATAAGGCTGCCATCTTGAAAGAATATGGCGCGGAGCAATTTAAGCTCTGGAGAAGATCTTTTGATACCCCACCTCCTGCCATAGCTGACTTGGATCAATACTCACAAGCAGGCGATGTTCGGTATAGAGATTTAGGGCCAGAGCTACCAAAGACTGAGTGCCTAAAAGATGTAGTCCAGCGCCTATTGCCTTATCTGAATAACGAGATCGCTAAGGACTTAAGGCAAGCAAAGACGGTCTTGGTAGCAGCCCATGGCAACTCAATTAGGGCAATAGTCAAACACCTGGCCTGTATTTCAGATGGCGCTATTGCTGAAGTCAATATCCCAACTGGAATTCCATTGCTCTATCAATTTGATGATGACTTTGAGCCCATCGTTAAGGAGGGGGAATACCTAGACCCAGAGGCTGCAATGAAATCAATTGAAGCAGTGGCAAACCAGGGAAAGTAGTGCCAGGCCTTGGCTATAAGATGGAACTGTAGATTCCAGTATTGGCAACCACCAGAGCATCAAGTTCTACCTTGCCGTTTTTTGCAAAATAGAGAATAACTGGAACTCGGTATCCTGGCTTAACCCCAAGGGTGGCAATCTTGGCTTTGGCATTTGCCGAATCACCCTCAAAAAACATCGGCCTATTCCTAAGTAGTTGCACATCTGTTACCAGATCTGCCCTCTGCCCGCCGACAGTAATTGCAACTAATTGATCGACGTCATCGCTGTGATTGACGATAAATCCGATTAGGGTTCCGGTGCCATCAGGAAGTGCAATGATTTTCACATTGCGGACCTTAAGATCGCCACTGTCCTTCTCAACGCCATCGGTGACTTGCTTGATCAATCGAGTTGGGGCATTACCACCAGCTGCGCAACTTGTAAGAAATAGGCTACCAACGATTATCGTTGCAACAACCCTTGACCTCATTGGGCAATAATGGCAGAAAGTTATTATCTAACGCTGACTTTCGCTGGTTTTCGTGATTGAGATAACTCTGATAAAATAATCCTCCAGCGAAAGGCAACGAATGTCATTTAAGGTCGGCGAAACCGTTGTTTACCCCCACCACGGTGCGGCTCTCATAGAAGCAATTGAGACCCGGACCATCAAAGGCGAAGAGAAGATCTACCTAGTTTTGAAGGTCGCACAAGGCGATCTAACGGTGCAAGTACCAGCAGAGAACGTTGATCTAGTTGGCGTTAGAGATGTTGTGGATTCCTCAGGTCTTGAGCGAGTCTTTGGAGTTCTGCGCCAGCCTTATACCGAGGAGCCAACCAATTGGTCCCGTCGCTACAAAGCAAACCTTGAGAAGTTGGCCTCTGGTGATGTCATCAAGGTCGCCGAGGTCGTTCGCGATCTCTTCCGCCGCGACCTAGATCGCGGACTTTCTGCCGGCGAGAAGCGCATGCTTGCCAAAGCGCGGGCAATATTGATTTCAGAGCTAGCTTTGGCAGAACATACTGATGAAGCAAAAGCCGAATCAATCCTCGATGAGGTATTAGCCTCCTAAAGCACTCTGGCGTTAGGGTCTTATGAGCCAATTACCAAGAAGCGCCGCCATCATCGCCGGCGCTGGGATGGGCCATAGATTAGGCGCAGATATCCCAAAGGCTCTAATTCAAATACAAGGCATCACTCTGTTAGAGCGCGCCTTTGCATCGCTATCTAGAGTTGTTGACGAAATTATCATTACTGCCCCCTCTGGGTATGAAGAGCAATTTAGATCGCTGGTTGGTCAGAGCGCCCACGTTATTACCGGCGGGGCATTAAGAAGTGATTCCATAAGGATTGCTCTTAAGGCTCTCTCACCAAGCGTTGAAAGCGTTCTGATTCATGATGCCGCAAGGGCCCTGGCTAGTAGTGGCCTGGCAAGGAGAGTATTAAGTCAAGTGCAGGCAGGCCAGGACGCTGTTATTCCAGCATTGAAGGTGGTAGATACCATCAAGGAAATCGATAGAGATGGCTTTGTAAGGTCGACCCCTGATCGCTCATCTCTTGTTGCAGCCCAGACCCCTCAGGGATTTAGCCGCCAAGTATTGGAGCGAGCCCATAGCGCCTCAGATGAGGCCACCGATGATGCAGCTCTAGTTGAAGCCTTAGGAATAAAGGTAAAAACAATCGAAGGTGAGATTTCGGCCTTCAAGATAACAACTAAAGAGGATATTAGCCAAGCTCTATCTCTCCTAAATCCTGGCGATAGAGATATCAGAGTAGGACTTGGCGTTGATGCCCATGCATTCTCATCTGATCAAGATAGGAAGCTATGGCTAGCTGGACTTTATTGGCCCGATCAAGTCGGAGTAGACGGGTACTCTGATGGCGATGTAGCAGCTCATGCAATCTGTGATGCCCTATTTGGCGCAGCAGGCCTTGGTGATCTTGGTTCGAACTTTGGCGTTGATGACCCTAGATATCTTGGAGCAAGTGGAGAAGTCTTATTGAAAGAGACTCTGGCAAGAATCACCTCCGCGGGATTTGAAATAGGAAATGTTTCAGTACAAATTGTCTGCAGCAGACCAAGGATTGGCCCAAGAAGAGGCGAGGCAATAGGAGTCATCTCAAAAGCTTTAGGGGGAGCTGAAGTTTCAGTAAGTGCCACCTCAACAGACGGTCTGGGCTTTACCGGGCAGGGTTTAGGTATCTCATCTCTTGCAACTGCGCTTTTGGTTGCGAAGAAATAGGATGGCAAGTGTGAACAAGCTCTGCCTCTATGACACTGCGTCTCGTCAGGTCTCAGAATTTAGACCACTAAAGCCTGGCCAGGCCTCAATTTATCTATGCGGTGCAACAGTTCAAGCATCTCCTCATGTGGGCCACATTAGAAGTGGGATTAATTTCGACATCTTACGGCGCTGGTTGATTGCCTCTGGATATAGGGTCACCTTCATTCGAAATGTGACCGACATTGATGACAAGATAATTCATAACGCAGGCCATGAAGACATACCTTGGTGGGAACTGGCTATGAAGTATGAGCGATCATTTAACGATGCCTATAGAGCCTTAAATGTGATGGCTCCTACCTATGAGCCAAGGGCTACAGGTCATATGACTCAGATGATTGAGTTGATCAAGAGGTTAGTTGAGAAGGGCTCAGCCTATGCTCCAGGAAATGGCGACGTTTATCTTGAAGTGCGCAAATTGAAGTCTTACCTAACTCTTTCGAGCCAGAAGCTAGATGATCTCTTGCTTACTAAGGATGGAGAAGAGAAATTCAAGCGCGACCCACGAGACTTTGCGCTCTGGAAGGGGGCTAAAGAAGGAGAGCCATCTTGGCCAACGCCTTGGGGCAATGGCAGGCCTGGTTGGCATATTGAGTGTTCAGCGATGGCCCTTGCATACCTAGGGCAGGAATTTGACATTCATGGTGGAGGCCTTGATTTGATTTTTCCTCATCATGAAAATGAGATAGCCCAATCTGAGGCAGCTGGATATAAGTTTGCCCGCCTTTGGATGCATAACGCCTGGGTGACAACCTCGGGCGAGAAGATGGGTAAGTCTTTGGGTAATTCACTACAGGTTGACGAGGTTTTGAAGAGAGTTAGAGGCATCGAACTTCGTTGGTACCTATCTAGCGCGCACTATCGCTCGATGTTGGAGTTCTCATTTGAAGCCCTCGATGAGGCAGCAGTGGCCTTTAGAAGAATTGAAAACTTCCTATATAGAGCTAGAGAAGCATTAGCAACCACCCCAGAGATAGTGATCAGCGATGAATTATCTGATGCGCTCGATGATGATCTAGCTGTTCCACAAGTACTAGCCCAGATCTCTGAGTGGTTGAAGCTAGGAAATAACGGACTTAGCTCCTTAGATAAAGCTCAAGTAGCAGAGTATTCAAGCTATATCCGGGCCGCGCTATCAATTCTGGGCACCGACCCCTTTGATCCGGCCTATTCCAGCCCATCTAGCGCTGACTTAAGTGGTGCAGTAGATGGACTTATCTCACTACTCTTGGAGCAGAGAAGTGCGGCAAGGGCTAGAAAGGATTTTGCTGCAGCAGATCAGATCCGTGATCAGATAAGCGCGATGGGCATCTCTATCGAAGACCGAGCAGATGGCGTGAGATGGAGTATCAATGGCTAAGCCCGATCGTAAACAGCCGAAGAGATCTCTAAGAGGCAGAGGACCAACGCCAAGAGCTGAGGATCGCCCCTATCACAAGAAATATAGGTCAAAGGAAGAGTTTCTTCGAAAGCGCACTGAAGGAAAGCGCATTAATTCCAAGCCCGGGCCCAAGGGCGGCAAGAAGATTGCCCCAAGGAGAGATCTTCGTCGAAGTGGGCGAGAGCATGTCGATACCGTTGCTGGTCGTAACGCAGTTCTTGAGGCACTGCGTGCCGGCATTCCCGCAAAGGAGCTAGTCCTGGCAGCAGGGGTTGATGTTGATGAAAGACTAAGTGAATCTGTCCGACTTGCCCAAAGGATGGCAATTGGAATCAAAGAAGTTGAAAGACGCGCCATAGAGAACATGACTGGAATTGCCAATCATCAAGGTATTGCACTTGTGGTCAAACCATTTCAATATTCATCGCAGAAAGAGATTTTTGCCAGAGCTAAAGATCCTGCCCTATTCATTGCAGTAGATGGGGTGACAGATCCTAGAAACATTGGCGCAATTGCAAGGAGCGCTGCAGCATTTAGCGCCGATGGCCTATTAATTCCTGAGCGGCGCAACGCCTCACTGACTGCTGCCGCTTGGAAGAGTTCGGCAGGAGCTGCAGCTAGGCTGCCTATTGCCCAGGTAACTAATCTGGCCAGATCTGTTGAGGATGCAAAGGCCTATGGTTGTTTTATCCTCGGTCTTGATGGCGATGCTGAAAAGGGCGTGGAAGAGCTAGAAATCGCTGACCAGCCGCTGTATCTAATTGTCGGCAGTGAGGGCAAGGGTTTATCAAGGCTAATTCGCGAAAAGTGCGACCTTCTCATCTCTATTCCCATAAGTAGCGCGGTGGAATCCCTGAACGCCAGTGTTGCCATATCAATTGCGCTATATGCTGTTGATAGAAAAAGAGCGATCAAATAGGGATTAGAGATGTCATATAACCGCTTTATCGCACTCGGTGACTCGATGACTGAGGGCATGCAGGATGAGAAGATAAAGGGAAAATATCGCGGTTGGGCAGATCGAGTTGCTGATGCCATGGCCGATAGTTATCAGAACTTCACCTATGCCAATCTAGCCGTCAGGGGCAAGAAGGTCGGCCAAGTATTGAGCGAACAAGTTCCGATAGCCATCGGATTAGTTGATGGAGCAACCACGCTCATCTCCTTTCATGCTGGAGCCAATGATGTGATCCGACCGAAATATGATCCGGTAAAGACCTTTCAGGAGTACAACCAAGCAGTTCGTGAACTTGTCAAAAGCGGCGCCACGGTCATGCTCTTCTGCGTTTTGGAAGATTCAGGCGCTAAGACTCGCGGGGCAAAGATCTGGAAAGAGCGATTTGAGACGTTTAATGAAAATGTGCGAAAGATGGCTAGTGAAGTTGGCGCTATCTTGCTAGATCCTAATCAAGAAAGCTCTTGGCGCCATCCGGGCTTTATCCATGAAGATCGTCTTCATCTAAATTCCCTAGGGCACTATCGTGTAGCTCAAGCAGTCCTGGCCAGATTGAATCTTGTTTATGATCAAAATTGGAGAACTCCGCTGCCGCCGCCAGCAGAGCTGCCCTTTGTGAAAGAGATGAGAACGAATCTTCGATGGCTCATTCTCTATGGAATTCCGTGGGCCATTAGGAGGGTGCGAGGACGTTCATCAGGTGATGGGCGAAGCCCCAAGTATCCAGCGCCTATTGCTTGGAAAAGCTAGCTAGAAAGTTACTACGCTCCAGCTCCACCCATTAGTTCCAGGCCTAATCAAGTGCTTGGCCAGAGTATCTGGCCCACATGATGCAGTGCCATGACCGCGATGGGCTCCATCCATGGTAATTACAGTATTTCCGCAAGGATTGGCAAGAACATCATGGGTGGCATTTGCCAGATCCTTAGAGCGCATCGGGGTGACAGTGACCATCGCTGGTCTATCTAATTGGGAATAGGGCCCATGGCCAGATTGATTCGTCAGAGCAAACCACTGTAATGCTCTGTCATCTCTTACTCGGCCCTTGATCTGCGCGATCCAATAATTGAAAGTTCCAAACTCCATCAAGGGAAACACTGATCAAATGGGCGATATCGAGCATCGGCAAGCGATCTACTGAGGTAGTCTGAGGGCTTGACCAGATTGGCGTTGGCATGGCTGGTGCATTGTTCCAGTTTCTTGCCCAATGCCATACTTACTTGCTGAAAACGCCTCCCTAGCTCAGTGGTAGAGCATCCGCCTTGTAAGCGGAAGGTCGTCAGTTCAATCCTGACGGGGGGCTCAAATAATTGATTGATCCCCTCTACGTATCCGTCATTTGAGAATTGAAGGTGGCCCTCAAGTAGGCGCGTTGTAGCCTTATAGCTATGGCAGGCAAGGTGCACGAATTCGATGTTGTCATAGTCGGTTCTGGTTTCGGTGGATCAGTGGCTGCGCTGCGTTTGGTGGAAAAGGGTTATCGCGTTGCAGTTATTGAAGCAGGGCGAAGGTTTGAAGATGAGGATTTTCCCAAGACTTCTTGGAGATTATCAAGGTTTCTCTATGCCCCTCGTCTTGGTTTGAGGGGAATTCAGAGAATTCATGCCCTCCCGGATGTCTTGATTCTGGCTGGCGCTGGAGTTGGTGGTGGCTCTTTGGTCTATGCCAACACTTTATACGCCCCACCCGATTCTTACTTCCAGGATAAACAATGGGCAGATATAACTGATTGGAAATCAGAGCTAGCTCCTTGGTTTGATCAGGCATCAAGAGTCTTAGGAGTTTCAGAAAATCCCTACTTCTCTGCCTCTGATCAAGCCATGAAAGATGTTGCAGAAGAGATGGGCGTTGGCAGTAGTTTCAAGATGGCCCCGCTTGGCGTGCACTTTGGCTCAGGGCCAGCGGTATTAGAGAGAGATCCATACTTTGGAGGAGTAGGACCAGATCGGGTTGGGTGCCAACAATGCGGTGGATGTATGACCGGTTGTCGCTTCAATGCGAAAAATACGCTGCCTAAGAATTACTTAGGACTTGCAGAGAAAGCAGGAGCTATGGTTTTCCCAGAGCTAACCGTGGAGAGTTTTGAGCAGATAGATGACGGAGATTGGAAGATCACCGCTCGAGGCAGCTCTGCTTGGTTTGGCTCCAAAAAAGTATTCGTGGCCAAGGATCTAGTGCTAGCAGCCGGGACCTATAACACTCAGAAATTGCTCCATCGAATGAGAGATAGCAGGTCACTTCCGAAACTCTCACCATCTCTTGGCGCTCTATCGAGAACCAATTCGGAGGCTCTAACGGGTGCGATCATGCCAAGAGATTGCAAGATTGATTTCTCGAAAGGCGCTGCTATTACCTCATCATTCTTTCCAGATGAAAACACCCATGTTGAGCCGGTTCGATACGGCAGGGGGTCAAACCTAATGGGCCTGCTTCAAACCATAATGACCGATGGCCAGGCGGCAAAGCAGCGGCGGGCTAATTGGATAAGAAATGCGATGAGAAATCCCCTATTGTTTTTCAAGATATTTGATGTAAGGCGCTGGAGCCAGAGAACCGTGATTGCCTTGGTGATGCAGAACGTTGACTCCTCAATAAGAGTCTCTTCAAAGAAAGGAGTATTTGGCTGGCGTCTAACGTCAAAGAATGATGCCGATAGACCAAATGCCACCTATATTCCTGCAGCCAATGAAGTGGCGCGGAGAATTGCCAACAAGTATGGAGGAATTGCTGGAGGGCATGTGGGAGATCTAATTAGCGCTCCTTTTACTGCTCACTTTGTCGGAGGTTGTGTCATTGGGAGAGATGAGAGCCAAGGAGTGATAGATCCATATCATCGCGTCTGGAACTATCCAAGCCTTCATGTGGTCGATGGTTCCGCGCTAACTGCAAATCTTGGAGTGAATCCCGCGCTGACAATTACTGCTCAAGCAGAGCGCGCATTTTCTCTCTGGCCCAATAAGGGCGAGCTAGACCCCCGCCCCGCGCAAGAGAGTGCCTATGTGAGAATCAAAGCGGTGCTTCCAAGTAAACCATTTGTGCCAGAGCATGCCTATGGCGCGCTAAGAGTTAGCAGTGATTCCTAAGGCCTGCTTTAGCCTGCGATTCGGCGACAAGGTAATTGGCAATCCTGGATTCCTATAGAAATCTTTGAGTATCTGCCTTACTAGATCTGGCTTCTCCTTCAGCACCGCGTGAGATGTCCCAGGAAGTATTGCTAGCTGAGCATTTGGAATTGCTTCATATAGCGATGCGGTATGTTCGGTTGAAAATGGTTCATCATCGCCGGCCAAGATCAAAGTTGAGCACCTTATTCTCCTTAATTGTGCCCTATTCATCCTTGGCTCTCTTGCCCAGACTTTGTGGGCTTTAGCAACTATTTCAACTAATAGCTCTCTTGGCTGGCCACTTCTTTGGGCGAATTCATCCTTGTCTATCTCATCTACCTGGCCATAAAATGTTTGTAGGTTAAGACCGCAGTCATAATGATAATTGGCGCCAATCGTTACTAATGTTCTTACTAGATCAGGCCTGGCAATTGCCACCATCAGTCCAATAATCCCACCATCGCTATGGCCAATTACGTGAGTAGGCCTCTTGATTACATCTTCGATATAGGCGATTGCTTCATCTTTCTGAAATTTGAAATGATAATAACCCTTGCGCATCTTGGTTCTGCCATGAGCGCTTCGGTCATACCCATAGCTATGGTGGGTTCTCTTGACGCTTGGAAGAATCTTGGGCGCAAAGCTCTGTGTCGAGCTCAAGCCTCCATGGAGAAGCAGTAGCGGCTCTCTCTTCCTCTTGCTCCACTCTTGATGCCAGATCTGATGGCCACGAAGATCGATATAACTCACGAGATATCCATGATGTGTCGATTTCCTCGATCAAAGGTCAGATAATTCCAAGTCCAATCTGCCATCGTGCCAATCTTGTTTCGACCACCTAGGAGATAGAAGAGATGGAGCCAGAGCCAGGCATACCAAGCGATAGTGCCAGTCAGGCGTAATCCTTTGGCTTCCACCACTGCCTTATGTCGACCAATGGTGGCCATAGAGCCTCTATCAAGGTAGGTGAACTCCTTTAATGGCTCATTCTTAACTATTCTTGCAATCTGTTTTGCCACAAATTTTGCCTGTTGCATCGCAACCGGGGCCACCATAGGCAGGAACTCTCCATCTCTTCCTTTTGCCCCAGCGATATCACCAATTGCAAATACATATGGATAATTACTAACCTGTAGCGTCTTATCGACAGCGATTCTAATTCCATCATGAGGGAGTGCTAACACTTTCATCCCTGGCTCGCCCTTAACCCCTGCTGCCCAAATAGTTACTTCAGCAGGAATGCCTCTACCATCGCTGAGGATAATCTGCCGTGGCTTCACCTCGGCAACAGCAGCCTCGGTCAATACGCTAACACCCAACTTCTCTAGATCTTTCTTGGTGCGCGACGATAGTCTTTGAGAAAATGAGGGAAGAAGCCTCGGACCTGCTTCAATGAGATAAACGCCAACATTCCTAGCAGCTTGGGCGTTGTCAGAGTTTAGTGGGCCGCGTTTTAGTTCAGCGATCGCTCCAGCCATCTCAACTCCAGTGGGCCCACCACCGACAACAGCGATGGAGAACCTAGTATCGTCTTCAAAGCGGCAGAGATCCTCAAATCGACGCATTATCTCTGAGCGGATATTTAGCGCTTCACTCACGCTCTTCATCCCCAGGCTATGATCGGCAACCCCCTTGATACCGAAGTCATTTGTAGCAGAGCCAAGGGCCACGATTAGGAAGTCAAAATCTAGAACTTCACTAGAATCCAATTTTACGCTCTTGTTTCTATGATCAACCGATATGGGGGAGCCCATTCGGAATTTGACGCTAGTTTTTCTCAAAGCTCCGCGGATGGGATAGGCGACATGGTCTGCTGCCAGACCTGCGGTAGATACCTGGTAAAGCAGAGGTAGAAAGGTCTGAAAATTATGGCGATCTACCAATGTGACATCGGCGATTGAATCTAGCGCGCGCGCAACGGTAAGCCCACCAAAACCTGCTCCTAGAATTACTACCTTTGGCCGCATAAGGTGGATAAGTCTACTGTTCTACCCATGGCCCTGACGCGACGAATACTAGTTACTGGGGCTTCTGGCTATGTAGGTGGGCGCTTAGTTCCCGCACTTCTTAGTGAAAAAATGAAGGTGCGGATATTTGTCCGTGATAAACAAAAAATTGCTGGCCAGCCTTGGATTGATGCCGTGGAAGTTAGCGAGGGCGATGCCAGTAATTATCAAGAGAGTCTAGCTGCGCTAAAAGGAGTTCACACCGCTTTCTATTTGCTCCACTCAATTGGAGTGGGATCTGACTTTGATGAGATCGAGGCTGTGATGGCAGATAGTTTTTCCCGTGCTTGTCAGGCAGCCGGTGTTTCCCAGATTGTCTATCTGGGTGGAATTGCCAATGATAAGCATGCCAGTAAGCATCTAGCATCAAGAGCTAGGACCGGTGAGTTATTAGCTAGTGGAAAAGTTCCGGTGATAGAGTTTCGCGCGGGAATAATTATTGGATCAGGCTCTGCATCCTTTGAAATGCTTCGTCATCTAACCCATAGGCTTCCAGTGATGACCACTCCAAAGTGGGTGACGAATCTAACTCATCCAGTGGCCATTCGTGATGTGCTCTGGTACTTGATAAATGTGGCAAAGTTAGAGAAACCAGTATCTGGAGTATTCGATATTGGCGGTCCTGAAATACTCTCTTATGCCGATATGATGCAGAAATTCGCTAAAGCCTCAGGTCTGCGCCGCCGTTGGATTATCAGAGTTCCAGTGTTGACCCCTAGGCTATCAAGCCTTTGGATTGGCTTGGTCACTCCAGTTCCTACAGGGCTTGCTCGCCCACTTGTGGGTTCACTGATTAATGAAACTGTTGCAGATCCAAACAAGAGCATCGACTCAATAGTTGCTAGGCCAAAAGAAGGCCTCATTGATGTTTCGACAGCTATTAGCCTAGCCCTTTCGAAAACCAGCGCCAATCTCGTTGAAACCCGCTGGTCTGATGCCACATCTCCAACTGCTCCCTGGCAGAAAGCCCAAGGAGACCCTGAATGGGCAGGTGAGATGATTCTGCGCGATAGGCGCGAAGTATTAACTGATGCTCCGATTGATTGCGTTTGGAAATCTATTGAACAAATCGGTGGGCGGACTGGTTGGTATGGGGCAGATTTCCTCTGGTGGGCAAGAGGAGTTCTAGATCGCATGGTGGGTGGAGTTGGCTTAAGACGTGGCAGGCGTGATCCAAAGCACTTACGAGTCGGCGATAGTTTAGATTTCTGGCGAGTAGAAACTGTTGAGAAAGAAAAAGGACTCCGTCTTTATGCTGAAATGATCTTGCCAGGAAAGGCCTGGTTAGATTTTCGAGTCAGCAAAGAGGGAGATGGGGTGCGAATCGTCCAAGAAGCAACCTTCTCCCCCCGTGGTCTAGGTGGTCAGCTCTATTGGTATCTAGTTCTGCCGTTTCATAGCTTTCTCTTCCCAACGATGCTAAGAAATATCGTCAGAAGTTCTAAACGAAAGGCGTTATTCGGGGATGCATGAGTTTGATGAAGAAATCGATGCCCTAGCTGCCAAGATCTTAGAGTACTCACTAATCAGGCTCAAGAAAGATCCTCCGCTAGATGGGCCATGGAGTTATGAACAGCTATATAGCGAAGTGGGAGAGACCATCACTGCAGAGGGTCTTGGTGGCGACAAAGCTCTAGATGTTTTCAAACATGTCCTTGCTCAAGCCTGCATCTCAACAGACCATCCAAGATACCTAGCATTTATCCCCTCTGCGCCGACAGCATCGGCAACTCTCTTTGATTTAGTAGTTGGTGCCTCAGCTCTCTATGGCGGCTCATGGCTGGAGGGAGCAGGGGCGGTCTTTGCTGAGAATCAAGCACTCAAGTGGCTCAGTGATTTAGCTGATTTTCCGGCAAGCTCTGGAGGGGTCTTTGTTCAAGGCGGAACCATCGGAAATCTCTCGGCCCTAGTCGCTGCTCGTCACAGCGCAAGGGCTAAATATCCTGGAGTTAAGCGCTGGGTTATTGCTGCCTCCAGCCAGGCCCATTCATCAATAAAGTCCGCAGCTGATGTCATGGACGTTGAGCTACTAGCAATTCCGACTGATAAAAACCATAGACTCCAAGGCAGCACGACTGCATTCGAAATCGATAAACATCACCTAGCAAATCCTGAGCAGAGAATCTTTGCAGTGATTGCGACTGCTGGAAGCACCAACCTTGGAATCATCGATGACCTAAAAGGCGTTGGGCAAGTAGCAAATGAGCGCGGCATTTGGTATCACATCGATGGAGCATATGGGCTTGCAGCCCTCGCCTCCCCTAGAAGCAAACCGTTATTTGGTGGCATTGAATTAGCAGATTCATTTATCGTCGATCCTCATAAGTGGCTCTTTGCTCCCTTTGATGCCTGCGCGTTAATCTATAAGAACCCAGAAATCGCCAGAGCCGCCCATACTCAGCAGGCGGGATACCTTAAGACCCTAGAGTCAGGGGATTGGAATCCATCCGACTATGCGATTCATCTAACAAGAAGAGTTAGAGGGCTTCCCTTCTGGTTCTCACTTGCCACTCATGGCACAGATAAATATGCCGAATCGATGGATAGGACTATGGATCTGGCAAGAGAAAGTGCCCAGCTAATAAGGGAGCATCCCAATCTAGAACTTCTTATCGAGCCAGAGCTCTCTATTGTGGCCTTTACTAGAAGAGGTTGGCAGCGGAGTGATTATCAAAGATGGAGCGATAGATTATTGGTAGATCAGATTGGCTTTGTCACTCCATCCTCGCATCAAGGTGAGCCAATCCTTCGCTTTGCCATAGTCAATCCCTGGACCTCAATTACTGATATCAAGGTCATCCTGGCCACCCTCTAACATCCCAAAGAATCAGCGATTCTCTAGTTCAATATCCCCATGGAGGAAGCCTCGCTAAACCTCGGCTACAAGCTTTCAGACCTTGAGATAAAGGTTCTGGATTTTGAGCGCCAATGGTGGAAGTACGCTGGGGCAAAAGATGCTGCAATAAAGGAGCTCTTCGGGCTTTCAACCCAGGGCTATTACGAACTGCTCAATAATCTAATTGATCGAGAGGATGCCCTTGATGCCTCTCCCCTGCTGGTAAAGAGGCTCAGGCGCCTGCGCCAGGCTCGAATTTCAGCTAGATCCCGATAGGCCCCCAGGGCTCAAGGGGGGCCCAAGACCCCTGATTTGAGAACGGGAATAGAGCCCCCTAGGCTTGCGTTAGCACTCAGCGGGTGAGAGTGACAAAACACCCGAAGTAGATCAAACTCGATGAAGGAGGAGCAATAACGATGGCCATTGCCATTAAGCCGCTTGAGGATCGTATCGTGATCAAGATTAGTGAGGCTGAAGAGAAGACCGCATCAGGTCTAGTTATTCCAGATACTGCAAAAGAAAAGCCACAAGAAGGCACGGTAGTTGCAGTTGGTCCGGGACGATTTGATGATGGAGTTCGCGTTCCAATGGATATCAAAGTTGGCGATGTAGTTCTCTATAGCAAGTATGGTGGAACTGAAATCAAGCATGGTGGCGAGGAATATTTAGTTCTCTCAGCCCGTGACATCCTTGCAGTAATCGCGAAGTAATTAGAAGAAGAGAAGAATAAGTAAACATGGGTAAATCACTGCAATTTGATGAGAACGCTCGTCGCGCTATGGAGCGCGGCGTTAATCTCCTGACCGATACTGTCAAAGTAACGCTAGGACCAAAGGGACGTAACGTGGTTATCGGTAAGTCATTTGGCGCACCGGTAATTACCAATGATGGCGTGACAATCGCTAAGGAAATTGAGATTTCAGATCCTGCTGAAAACATGGGAGCCCAATTAGTCAAGCAAGTTGCTGAGAAGACCAATGATGTCGCAGGAGATGGCACCACCACTGCCACAGTTCTTGCTCAAGCCATGGTCCGTGAAGGCTTAAGAAACCTAGCAGCTGGAGCCCAACCGATGGGGATCAAAGTTGGAATCGAGGCAGCAGTTGTCGCAGTAGTTGAGAAGCTCGGTGCTAACTCCACCAAGATTTCTGCTAAGGAGCAGATCGCAGATGTCGCAACTATCTCGGCCCAAGATCGCAGCATCGGTGATCTAATTGCTGAGGCGATGGATAAGGTTGGCAAAGATGGGGTCATTACCGTTGAAGAGTCTTCAACCACAGGCCTTGAGCTCGAATTTACCGAAGGTATGCAATTTGATAAGGGCTATATCTCGCCCTACTTTGTCACCGATCAAGATCGTATGGAGGCCACCCTAGAGGATGCCTACATCTTGATCTCGGCTGGCAAAATCTCAGCGCTTGCCGATCTTCTGCCAATTCTTGAGCAGGTTGCCAAGGCCTCAAAGCCACTATTGATTATTGCCGAAGACGTCGAGGGTGAGGCGCTCTCGACTCTGGTAGTAAACCGGATGCGCGGGGTCTTCACCTCGGCTGCGGTTAAGGCTCCAGGCTTTGGAGATCGTCGCAAGGCGATGCTGCAAGACATTGCAGTGCTAACTGGCGGCCAGGTTATCTCAAGCGAAGTTGGACTCAAGCTAGATCAGGTTTCTATAGATATGCTGGGAAGAGCTCGCAGAATCGTGATCAGCAAAGATAACACCACCATCGTTGATGGAGCCGGAAATAAGAAAGATGTGGAGGGTCGCATCGCCGAACTAAAGCGAGAGATTGAAGCAGTTGACTCTGATTGGGATAGAGAGAAGCTGCAGGAGCGTCTAGCGAAACTCTCTGGTGGCGTCTGTGTTATCAAAGTTGGAGCACATACTGAAGTTGAATTGAAAGAGAAGAAGCATCGTCTAGAAGATGCTATCTCGGCTACCCGCGCTGCGGTTGAAGAAGGAATCGTTGTGGGCGGAGGAGCAGCTCTTGTTCATGCTGCAACTGTTCTTGATGGAGATCTCGGCCATGAAGGTGATTCAGCAGTAGGGGTTCGATTAGTTGCTAAAGCCTGCCAAGAACCACTTCGTTGGATTGCCGAGAATGCTGGCCAAGAAGGCTATGTGGTCGTGGCGAAGGTTAGGACTCTAAAGCCAAATGAAGGCTTTAATGCCGCATCAGATGAGTATGAAGATCTTGTCAAGGCTGGAGTCATTGATCCAGTCAAGGTCACCCGCTCAGCTCTTGCCAATGCTGCTTCAATTGCTGCCATGTTCATTACAACTGAAGCCCTGGTCTTTGAAACTCCAGAGGTTAAGAAGGAAGAAGCTTCAGGGCATGGCCATAGCCATGGACCAGGTGGCCATAGTCACTAAATTCAGTACTAAGAAGAGTAAGGAAAGAGCCTTGATGGAAAACATCAGGGCTCTGTCTATATAAACTGCCGCCCATGGTTGTCGAGACGCTCAATATCTCAGGTCACATCTGGGCGATAACCCTTGGGATCATATTCTTGGTCACTCTAGGGGATCTAATCTGGGCCTGGTTTCATCGAAACTCCATAACTACCCTAAAAGAGGCGACGGCATGGACTGCGATCTATATCTCAGCGGCTATCGCCTTTGGCATCTCGCTTCGAAGCTGGGGCGGGCAGACCAAGTCGGCAGAGTTCTTCGCCGGCTGGATAACTGAGTACTCACTCTCCATTGATAATCTCTTTGTATTCCTCATTATTTTATCGAGGCTAAGAATCGAGAGGGAGAAAGAGCAGCTAGTACTACTTCTGGGTATTTTGATGGCGCTAGTGATGCGCGGAATATTCATAATTATTGGGGCTGCGGTAGTTGCCAGATTTGTGGCCATATTCTTCCTCTTTGGTGCTATTTTGCTCTGGACAGCTTATAAATTAATTACTGAAGACCCAGAGGAAGATGAGTGGCAAGAAAATCGCATTATCACCGCTATTAGAAAGCGTGGTTATTCCACATTTACTATCGCTCTAGTTGCGCTAGGAACTACCGATCTACTCTTTGCTCTTGATTCTATTCCTGCAATCTTTGGATTAACCAGAGATCCCTACATTGTCTTCATGGCTAACGCCTTTGCCCTTATGGGACTTAGACAGCTTTACTTCCTAGTTGGAATACTATTGAAGCGCTTGGTCTACCTCTCCAAAGGCTTATCAATTGTCCTAGGCTTTATTGGAATCAAGTTAATTATTGAAGCCCTGCATGGAGTTGGTATTGATTACATCTATGGATTTAAAGTCCCCCATATTTCATTAACGGTAGCGCTAGGTGTGATTATCTCTGCCCTTGCAGTTACTGCCGCCATAAGCCTGAGGGCTAGTGGAGATTACGATAAAGACAGAGAGTAGATGTTCTAGCTAAGCGCTATGTGGGCTGCTCTGGCGAGAAGCCCGAGAGATGATTTCAAGGCGCTCATCCTCTGTTAAACCGCCCCAGATTCCATAAGGCTCCTGTGAGGCAAGGGCGTGCGCTCTGCAAGCTGCGATTACTGGGCAAGTTGCGCAGACAGCCTTTGCAGCATTTTCTCTGGCGCGCCTTCTAGGTCCTCGCTCTCCATCTGGATGAAAGAACATCTCGGTGGGAAGTGAGCGGCAGGCCCCTTCAAATTGCCATTGCCAGTTATCGATAACTGGCTTTGGTAGGCGTGAGATCTCTGGCATGGCCGCAATATACAATCGCGCCATAGATTGTTCAAGTACTTTGGGGTAAATTCCTGGATTTCAGTTCGCCGATTTAGGTGATTAGCGCCACTATTAGCCCATGGCTCAGCGCCCCAAAAGTGCCGACCGCAAAGCCGGCTTAGAAGATGAGCGTCTCACCGTCGCCTCTGTGGCCCGAAGACTCGGAGTGGCTCCAGCGACCCTTAGAACTTGGGATAGGCGATATGGCCTAGGTCCTTCAAGTCATGCCCCAGGTGAGCACCGCAGATATGACTCGAGGGATCTAGCCAGGCTTAACTTGATGCGAAGGCTGATTATCCAGGGGCACGCACCCTGTGATGCGGCTGAAACGGCGCTAAAGAGCAAGATAAGAAGTGTCGAATCCTCACGCAATCAAAGTCCGGCAATTGAGATAGCAGATTGCGCTGATTTGATCGAATCACTTCTTAGGGCTGCCAGAGTTTATGACCGGGCCTTTATTGAAAATACCCTAAAGCGCCAGATAAGTGAGCGCGGGATTGTCAACGCCTGGAATGGGTTGATTGCGCCGGTTCTAATTGCGGTAGGAGATGAATGGGAGGAGCTTGGTACTGGCATAGAAATAGAGCACTTACTAACAGAGATCATTATTCGCCTGATGCAGAGCTCAAATCAAACCCCAGATAACCCAATTAATCCCCGGCCAGTGCTATTAGCCTGCATTGGCGAGGAGATGCATACCCTAGCCCTCCATACCTTGGGAGCAGCTTTATCTGAGAGAAATATTCAATCGCAATTTCTAGGTGCCAGAACTCCGATAGCCGCAGTTGGGGCGATGGTGAAGAAATCATCTCCTCCCGCAGTCTTTCTCTGGGCGCAGTTAGTTAAGAATGGAAAGTGCGAACTTGTTGGAGATATTCCAAAGATCAGACCGTCCCCACGAATAATTCTTGGTGGGCCAGGATGGCGCAAGTCTTCAAGGCAACCTGTGGTAAAGGTTGATTGCTTAGATGGCGCAATTACTGAAATTACGCGGGCAGTTGGAGCTTAAATACCCATTCCATTAAGGTGGAGCGGTGAGTGAGAGCGTCAATGAGAAGGTCGCAATGCTTGGCTTTACCTATGACGATGTTCTCCTGCTTCCAGATGCCTCAGAGGTAGTGCCTTCAGAGGTTGATACCAAGACCTTCCTAACCCGCCAGATCAAGTTAGATATCCCTTTAATCTCATCGGCGATGGATACTGTCACCGAATCGGCAATGGCTATTGCCATGGCCAAAGCTGGGGGAATCGGAATCATCCATAGAAACCTGGCTATTGATGAGCAGGTGATGCATGTGAAGTTGGCTAAAGGGGCAAACTTAAGAGTTGGGGCAGCAGTTGGAGTTGGCGAAGATGGATTCGAAAGAGCGCAAGCTCTAGTTGACGCTGGCGTTGATGTGATTGTGGTTGATACCGCTCATGGCCATCATCGGGCAGTCTTGGAAGCAATTGACAGAATCAAGAAGCACTTTCCTAGACAAGAAGTCATTGGCGGAAATGTGGCAACTCGAGCCGGCGCCCAAGCGCTAATTAATGCTGGGGCAGATGCTGTGAAAGTTGGAGTGGGGCCAGGATCTATTTGCACAACTCGTGTGGTTGCCGGAGTTGGGGTTCCACAGATAACCGCAATCATGGAAGCGGCTAAAGCTTGTAGGAAAGCTGACATTCCATTAATTGCAGATGGTGGCTTGCAGCACTCTGGTGATATTGCCAAGGCAATAGTGTCAGGTGCTGATACGGTGATGCTGGGATCTCTTCTTGCAGGTTGTGATGAATCACCGGGCGAGCTAGTTGAATCTGAGGGAAGAAAATTCAAGGTTTATCGTGGCATGGGCTCTCTTGGGGCTATGCAATCAAGAGGCGAGAGGAAATCTTTCTCGAAAGATCGCTACATGCAAGATGATGTTCTAGCCGAAGATAAGCTAGTTCCAGAAGGCATCGAAGGAAAAGTTGCTTATCGTGGCGGTGTTTCTGATGTGGTTCACCAATTAGTTGGAGGGCTGCGCTCGGGGATGGGATATGCCGGAGCTGAAGATATTGCTGCGCTACAAAGGCGCGGCCGATTAATCCAGATTACTGCAGCGGGACTTACTGAGAGCCATCCCCATGATGTTCTAGACGTGGCTGAATCCCCTAATTACTATCGGAGCAAATAATGGTTGATATCGAGATCTCACCTGGCAAGCGGGCCAGGACTGCCTATTCCTTTGATGACATTTCTATCGCGCCCTCTAGAAGAACCAGAGAACCGAGCGAAGTCTCCATCAATTGGCAGATTGATGCTTATAGTTTCGAGCTTCCATTGCTTGCAGCTCCTATGGATTCGGTGGTTTCACCAGAGAGCGCAATTGCGATTGGGAAATCAGGAGGCCTTGGGGTTCTAAATCTTGAAGGGCTTTGGAGTAGGTATGAAAACCCGAAGATTCAATTGGGTGAGATTTCCTCGATTCCAGCAGAGCAGGCAACTAGGAGAATGCAGGAGCTATATCGCGCTCCCATTAGGGCAGAGCTCATAAGGAAACGCCTGGCTGAGATTAGGGAGGCGGGAGTCTATGTTGCTGCAGCCCTTTCACCACAGCGCATCGCCGAGTTCTACAAAACGGTGATCGATGCCGGTGTTGATATCTTTGTTATTCGAGGAACCACAGTTAGCGCAGAGCATGTTTCAAAAGCTAAAGAGGCGCTCAATTTGAAGAAGTTTATTCATAATCTAGATGTTCCAGTAATTGTTGGCGGATGCGCCACCTCTCAGAGCGCTCTTCACTTAATGCGTGCAGGAGCTGCGGGAGTTCTAGTTGGTTTTGGCGGGGGAGCAGCCCACACAACTCGCCAAGTTCTTGGTATTTCTGTTCCTATGGCAACAGCAGTTGCTGATGTGGCTGCAGCAAGGCGAGAATATCTAGATGAATCTGGCGGTAGATATGTTCATGTAATTGCAGATGGCTCTATTGGAAAAAGTGGTGATATTGCTAAAGCAATTGCCTGCGGAGCAGATGCGGTGATGTTGGGATCTCCACTTGCAAGAGCAGAATCTGCCCCAGGTCGTGGTTGGCATTGGGGACCTGAGGCCCATCACGGCGAGCTACCTAGAGGCACGCGAGTTTATGTGGGCAGTTCTGGCAGCTTGGAGGAGATATTGCTGGGACCATCACATTCAGCAGATGGCAGCATGAATCTATTTGGCGCACTTCGCCGGGCTATGGCCACCTCTGGCTACTCTGACCTAAAAGAGTTCCAGAGAGTCGAAGTAGTCCTTAGCCGAGCATAAGAAGGCTAGATAGTGCAGAGCAATAATCAGGTATTGGTAATTGATTTTGGGGCGCAATATGCCCAGTTAATTGCCCGCAGGATTCGCCAAGCCAATGTTTATAGCGAGATCATTTCTCATCAGAGTTCCCTTGAAGAAATCATTGCCAGAAACCCCAAAGCAGTTATTCTTTCAGGTGGGCCTTCTTCGGTATATGTTGATAAGGCGCCCTTAGTTGACCGAAGGTTATTTGAACAAGGCATTCCTATCTTTGGCATTTGTTATGGCTTTCAGGTCATGGCTCAATTACTTGGAGGCGAGGTAGCCAAAACAGGCCTTAGTGAATATGGCAGGACCACCTTTAGATGCGATACCTCATCAAAGTTATTCTCAGGCCTTGATGAATCCTTTAATGTCTGGATGAGCCATGGCGATAGCGTCACTAAGGCTCCAACAGGGTTTAAGGAAGTTGGCAGTACTTCAGCAACCTCGGTCGCTGCTTTTGAAAGTAGTGATGGCAAATTGGCTGGAGTGCAATTTCATCCAGAAGTTCTTCATAGTGAAAACGGCCAGAAGATATTACGTAAATGGCTAATTGATGTGGTCCAGTGCAAGCCCTCCTGGACTTCAGAAAATATTGTAGAAAATGAGATCATGAATATTAGATCTAAGGTAGGAAACAGACGAGTCATCTGTGGCCTCTCCGGCGGGGTTGATTCAGCGGTTGCCGCAGCCCTAGTTCAGAGGGCAATCAGTAAGCAATTAACCTGTGTATTTGTCGATCATGGCCTGCTTCGAGATGGGGAGGCCAGGCAAGTCGAGAAAGATTTTGTTGCAGCAACCGGAGTTGAGCTTATGGTCGTGGATTCCAAACAGAGATTTCTAGATGCCCTAAAGGGTGTAATAGACCCGGAAGAGAAGCGAAGGATAATAGGCCGTGAGTTCATCAGAGTTTTTGAAGATGCAGCTAGGCAATTGTCCACAGATAGCAAGATAGAATTTCTCGTACAAGGGACGCTATATCCAGATGTTGTTGAATCAGGCGGTGGAAATGGTGCTGCCAATATCAAGTCTCACCATAATGTTGGTGGACTTCCTGATGATTTAGACTTTCAATTGATTGAACCGCTTCGCACTCTTTTCAAGGATGAGGTTCGCCAAGTAGGTCTATCCCTAGGGCTGCCAGGTGAGATTGTTTGGCGTCAACCCTTCCCAGGTCCAGGCCTGGCCATTCGTGTTATCGGTGAAGTTACTGAAGAAAGACTTAGAGTTTTGCGCCAGGCCGATTCAATCGCTCGTCAAGAATTACACTTAGCCGGTCTAGATCAGGTGATCTGGCAATCTCCAGTGGTCTTACTCGCTGAGGTGCGCAGCGTAGGCGTTCAAGGAGATGGCAGAAGTTATGGCCATCCCATTGTCCTTCGCCCAGTATCAAGTGAGGATGCGATGACCGCAGATTGGTCGCGAGTGCCTTATGAGGTGCTAGCAAGAATCTCCAATCGCATCACCAATGAGGTTAGTGAAGTTAATCGAGTCCTTCTTGACTTGACTTCCAAGCCGCCAGGAACTATCGAGTGGGAGTAGGAAGAAGGAAAGTGAAGCCAGGGATAACAGCAATCGCTCTACTTTCGGCTGCTCTCTTAGTTCCAATCGCACCTGCAAGTGCTGACAATAGGAATATCAAGCCAGCATCGATTGAGAGGAAAGTTAGGTGCAAAGAAAGTAAAGCAATAGCGCAATTGCCTATACGAATCCCAGCTCCAGAAAATCTTTTGAAGCGAGCGCCAAAGTATTTAACTCTGCAGACCAATTGTGGAAACATTGTGATTGAGACCTTTGCCAGAGAGGCTCCAGTAACCATCACAGTGATGGCGATTCTTGCCAGGGGTGGCTATTTCAATAATACTCTCTGCCATCGCTTAACCACAGAAGGTATTTTCGTTCTGCAGTGTGGCGATCCCACTGCCACTGGCTCAGGAGGTCCGACTTTTAGATATCGCGATGAGAATCTGCCCCTAGCTTCTGAGAATAATTATCCCGTAGGAAGCGTTGCTATGGTTGGTTCAGGACCTAATACCAACGGCTCTCAATTCTTCTTGGTCTATCAAGACACCACTCTTGGACCAAATTACAGCCTCTGGGGAGAGATAGTTTCAGGCCTGGAAATTGTCAAATATATTGCTCAAGGCGGCGTAAAAGGCGGTGGAGTAGATGGAACTCCGCTTCGCACGATTGGCATTGAAAGAGCGGTAACTCGTAATTCTTAATCGGTACTAACAACCTTAAATACCTCTGCAGCTCTTCCTGCTGCTAAACCATTTGCCTCAGCATTTCTCTCGCCCCATTTCCGGACCATCGCCTCTAGTTCTTCGTTATGGGCCGTTTGGCTCACGTGAGCCCTAAGGGCGGCGATCTTCTTGTCAATAGTTTCGGTGATATCAATGAAGTGATTCGGGCTAGGAGATCCGGTGATAAAAACTTCTCTTACTTTCCAAGGCATTAGTCCTGCCTCCCTAAATTCGGGGAAAGCGTAGGGATTTCTAGCATCAGGATAGATGGCTTGAATCGCGCTCTCACCGGCTGCTAGATGATCTGGATGGGATGAGTAGATGCGCTCCCAATTTCGCTCAGGTGATTGGATCACCATGCGATCTGGCTTTGCGATTCGAATAGCTTTGACAATATCTCGCCTGAGTTCAACGGTCGGCATGAGTGAGCCATCTCTGTAATTGAGAAAAGTTATCTCACTAACGCCAAGAGCTATTCCTGCGTTTTTCTGCTCGCGCTGTCTAACCTTTGCCATCTCTTCAATGGCAACCTCAGATTCTTCCCCACCTTGTTCGCCATTGGTGATAATGCAGTAGGAGACCGCAATGCCAGCCTCACGCCACTTAGCGATACTTCCCCCGGCTCCAAAGTCACAATCATCGGGATGGGCCACAACTACAAGAATTCGTTTGATTTCCTCATCAGCAATTGGGGTCACCTACCTATCCTAGACTTGCCACTATGGCGGCGCTTAATGAAGGGAAATTATTAGAGGGGCTAAATCCGCAGCAAGTAGCCGCTGTTACTCATAGCGGTTCCCCTCTGCTCGTAGTTGCTGGAGCCGGCTCTGGGAAAACCAGAGTATTAACTCGACGCCTTGCCTATCTGATGGCTGCAAGAGGCGTTGATCCTCATGAGATATTAGCCATTACTTTTACCAACAAAGCAGCCGGAGAGATGAAGGAACGTGTTGCTGAATTGGTGGGAAATCGCGCCAAGATAATCTGGGTTTCAACATTTCACTCAGCATCGTTAAGAATCCTTCGTCAAGAAGCCGGGAGATTGGGATTTAGATCGAGTTTCTCTATATATGATCAAGCAGATTCCTTGCGTTTGATTACCTTGGTGATGAGAGATCTCAATCTAGACCCAAAGCGTCATAACCCAAGGGGAGTCGCATCGGTTATCTCTGGTGCTAAGAATGATTTATTGGGTCCAAGTGATTATAGAAATGCAACCCAAAACAGTTTTGAAGAGGTGGTTGCCGAGATCTATGCGATTTATCAAACTCGATTAACAAATGCCAATGCCCTGGACTTTGATGATTTGATCATGAAAACTGTAGATCTACTACAGAAGTTTCCAGAGGCTAGATCTCGCTATCGCCATCGCTTCAGGCACATTTTGGTCGATGAATATCAAGATACTAATCACGCCCAGTACATACTTATCAGGGAGCTAGTTGGAAGCGATAGGGAGGGAATCCCAGCAGCAGAGTTATCTGTAGTCGGCGATGCTGATCAATCCATCTATGGCTTTAGAGGGGCCACCATAAGAAATATCATGGCATTCGAAGAGGATTATCCCGATGCCCAAACAATCTTGCTAGAGCAGAACTATCGCTCAACGCAGAATATTTTGAGCGCGGCTAATGCGGTTATCTCACTAAATGAGGCTCGCAAAGAGAAGAATCTCTGGTCTGACGCTGGGAGCGGAGCCAAGTTGATGGGCTTTATCGGCGAGAATGAACACCATGAAGCCGAATACATAAGAGATGAGCTCTTTAGATTGCAGAGGGAAGGAATTTCAAACTTTGGCCAGAGCGCCATTTTTTATAGAACTAATGCGCAATCTCGTGTCTTTGAGGAAGTCTTCATGCGCGCCACCATTCCCTACAAAGTTGTGGGGGGAGTACGCTTTTACGAGCGCAAGGAGGTCAAGGATCTATTGGCCTATCTGCGCGTATTGGTAAATCCTGATGATGAAGTTAGTATGCGACGAATCATTAATACCCCCAAGCGTGGTCTGGGCGATAGAGCACTTGAAGCCATTGACGATCATGCAAAGGCTGAAGGAGTTACTTTCTGGCAGGGCTTGAATCGAGCAAGCGCAGCTGGCCTTGGAGTAAAGGCATCGTCGGCCATAGCCGAGTTTGTGGCGATGATTACTGCTCTTCAAGTATTAGTTGAAGCAAATCGCCCTGCCGCAACAATTGCAGCCGCAGTTCTTTATCAATCGGGGCTATTGGATGAGCTTAGAGATAGCAATGATCCGCAAGATGAAGTAAGAATTGAGAATCTAGAGGAGTTAGTAGCAGTTGCCGAAGAGTATCAAGAAAGAGAAGTTGATGATGGACAAGATAACTCACTTGCTGGATTCTTAGAAGATGTAGCGCTGGTAGCAGATGCTGATGAAATTCCAGAGGGGGAGGATCATGGCGGCGTGGTTACTTTGATGACGCTACATACCGCTAAAGGCTTGGAGTTTCCTACCGTCTTTCTAACCGGGATGGAAGAAGGAATCTTTCCGCACTCACGAACCCTTGGCGATAAGAAGGAGTTAGAGGAGGAGAGGCGATTGGCATATGTTGGTCTCACTCGCGCCCGAGAGAGGCTATACCTATCAAGATCTGAATATCGCTCCTCTTGGGGAGCTCCGAATTACAACCCACCTTCAAGATTCTTAGATGAGATTCCCGATGCGCTAATTGATTGGAGTAGGAGCGAGAGTGGATATGTCTCAGCTCCTATTACTAGACGAAGGTCCGCTCCAACTGCGTTACCAAAGACTGCTATCAAGTCAACTGCATTGCAGTTAGATGTTGGCGACCGAGTAATTCATGACACATTTGGCCTTGGCACTGTGATCGCGCTCTCAGGTGAGGCAGAAAAAGCAGTGGCCACAATCAATTTTGGAAGCTATGGCGAAAAGCGATTGTTGCTCCGCTATGCCCCAGTAGATAAGTTATGACCTGTGGACCTCTTTGAATATCAAGCCCGCGATTTATTTGAGGCCAACTCAATCCCGGTATTGAAGGCTCTAGTTGCCACCACCCCGGCGCAAGCGAAGGCAGCAGCAGAGGAAATCGGTGGAAAGGTTGTCGTTAAAGCTCAGGTAAAAGTTGGTGGCCGCGGTAAAGCAGGAGGGGTAAAGCTGGCTGAAAATGGCGATGATGCTTATGCAAAGGCTGAGGCAATTCTTGGGATGGACATTAAAGGACACATCGTCAAGAAAGTGATGATTGCAGCTGCTGCTCCAATTGAAAGTGAATACTACTTAGCAATACTTCTTGATCGTTCTAATCGCTCTTTTCTAGTCATGGCCTCTGCTTCAGGTGGGATGGACATTGAAGAAGTTGCTCACAAAGCCCCAGAGAAATTGGCTAAAGTTCATGTTAATCCCGATGAAGGAATTGATGAGGCAAAAGCCCTAGAGATTGTCCGAAGAGGCGGATTTGGAAGTGATGTAGAAAAACAAGTTGCTGATGTTCTTGTAACTCTTTGGAGAACCTTTCAAAGCTCGGATGCTACCTTGGTTGAAGTAAATCCTTTGGTAAAGACCGTCGATGGAAGAGTCATCGCCCTTGATGGAAAAGTTACCCTGGATGAGAATGCTGCGTTTCGCCACCCCGATTATGAAGGCCTAATCGATCATGACGCAGCAGATCCACTTGAGGCGCTTGCCAAAGCGCGCGATCTAAATTATGTCAAGCTCAAGGGGCAAGTGGGTGTAATTGGAAATGGGGCAGGGTTAGTGATGAGCACCCTTGATGTGGTGGCCTATGCTGGTGAGAGATTTGGCGGGGTAAAGCCAGCCAATTTCCTAGACATTGGCGGGGGAGCATCGGCTGCGGTGATGGCAGATGGGCTGTCAATAATTCTTGGGGATAAGGAAGTTAAGTCAGTTCTTGTAAATGTCTTTGGCGGAATTACCTCATGTGACGCCGTGGCCAAAGGGATTGTTCAAGCTCTGGAAATATTGGGTGACAAGGCAAGTAAGCCAATCGTGGTGCGCCTTGATGGAAATAATGTCCTGGAAGGAAGAGCAATATTGAATCAGGCGAATCATCCTTTGATTGAGCAGGTCGATAGCATGGATGGAGCAGCTAGCAGGGCTGCCGAGTTGGCAGCTAGATAATGGCAATTTTTCTCACCGAAAAAACCAAGGTAATCGTTCAGGGAATCACTGGTTCTGAAGGGAGTAAACACACCAGACGGATGATCTTAAGCGGGACCAACATCGTCGGCGGGGTAACTCCCGGCAAGGGTGGTCAGGTAGTAGAGATTGAAGGCAAGAACCTTCCAGTCTTTAACTCTGTTAAGGAAGCAGTTGCGGGAACCGGTGCTGACGCCTCAGTGATCTTTGTTCCACCAAAGTTTGCCAAGAGCGCAGTAATTGATGCCATCGATGCTCATCTGCCCTTGATAGTGGTTATCACTGAGGGAATTCCAGTTCACGACACCGCTAGTTTTTATGCTCATAGCTTGAAAGTCGGAAAATCTCGGATCATCGGACCTAATTGTCCAGGCTTAATTAGCCCAGGCAAATCAAATATTGGGATCACTCCAGCAGATATCACCGGCCCTGGAAGTATTGGATTGGTTTCAAAGTCAGGAACTCTTACCTATCAGATGATGTATGAGCTACGAGATATCGGCTTTACAACTGCTATCGGCATCGGTGGAGATCCGATTGTTGGCACCACTCACACCGATTGCCTCAAAGCTTTTCAAGATGATCCAGAGACCAAGGCGATTGTGATGATTGGTGAGATTGGTGGAGATGCTGAGGAGAGAGCGGCAGCATTTATCAAAGAGCATGTCACAAAGCCGGTTGTGGGATATGTTGCAGGATTTACCGCCCCTGAGGGAAAAACGATGGGCCATGCCGGGGCGATTGTCTCTGGCTCTTCAGGAACAGCAGAGGCAAAGAAGGTAGCTCTAGAGGCAGCTGGGGTTAAGGTTGGAAGGACACCAAGTCGGACTGCAGAACTGCTGCGTGCAATCCTTAAGGGATAAGCAAGAATAGAGGGATGTTGCCACTGCTGAAAGTTGCTTTCGGCCAAGGCCTGCGCAGCATTACCATAATTCTCCTTCCGCTAGCTTTCATCTCATTAGTAACTTGGGCTACTGCCGGAAGTTCCACTGGAAATACCGCAGATCCCATGAGATTTGCAATCTGGTTTTTTCTAGTTACCCATCACATCCCACTTGATCTATCTCTCTCCAGTGAAGCTATCTCAGGGCGGTTATCTTTCTCTCCCATAGGGGCTCTGATAATTCCCTTTCTAGTGATTAAGAGCGCGCTACTTCGCATGCAGGAAAGGCTTGGAGCGGAGCGAGGAGGTGATAGGAGAGCTCAGATACTGGCACTTTGCTTTGCTTATAGTCTCATCGGAACTTTGCTCTCACAGGCATCCCTTGGAAGCACCGTTAAGGCGCCTCTCTATATTGTTTTTCCAATCCTCGTTCTTGTTTCAGGGATCTCAGGATTTATTGCAAGTAATCTATTTCCCAATCACAAACTGGAATTTCCTTGGCAGCGGGCCCTTGGATCAGCAGCACTTGCCTTGATGGCCTTAGTTGGATTCTCGGGGCTGGTATTTAGCTCCTCTCTGATTTGGCACTTTGATGCAGTTCTTGATCTAACTAGAGTTATCGAACCTGGGGTCTTCGGCGGTTTGGCATTCTTGTTCATTCAGATTCTCTATCTTCCAAATTTCTTCATTGCAACGCTGAGTTATCTTGCTGGAAGTGGGGTAGTAATTGGCGATGGAACCTGGTTGAGTCCTTTCGTCCATCGCTTAGATGAAATCCCAGCAGTGCCTCTACTTGGTGGATTGCCGAGCAGAGCACAGCCGCTATTTCTATTATCCGTTTTGATAATTGTTGGGTTAGGGATAGTGATTGGAAGATATGGAGCAAGTAAATATCAGAATCAAGTAGAGCTACGTAGATTCATTTTGGCATTTCTTGGTTTTCTTGCTGCGCTCACCCTATTTGTCGCAAGAGCCTCAAGCGGGGAGCTCTTATCGCCAAATCTGGAATCGGTTGGTCCTCATTGGTATCTAATGCCAATTGCGCTCTGCCTAGAGATTGGCCTGGGAGTGGCTATCTTTCTATATGGGTCAAGAGCCATCTCGCGAGTGCGCAATTCTAGGCCTGCAAAATAGCGCTACCTCTTTCGAACTAGAATAGAGCCATGGCCCCAGCGAAAATATTAGATGGACGAATTGCGGCCCGAATAGTCAAGGCAGAGGTCGCTCAGGCTCTGGCAAAGCTAAAAAACAAGCCTGGTCTAGCAACCGTACTAGTGGGAGATGATGCTGGCTCACATTCATATGTCAATGGCAAACATAGAGATTGTAGTCAAGTCGGCATTAACTCAATACGTGTTGAATTGCCAGCAAGCGTGAGTCAAGCAGATTTGTTGGAAGAAGTTGATAAGTTAAATAGGTCTAAGGATTGTTCGGGCCTTATTGTGCAATTACCGCTACCAGCTCACATCGACACAAATGTAGTTCTAGGCGCTATTGATCCGGATAAAGATGCTGACGGCCTTCATCCGATCAATCTAGGCAAGCTAGCGCTTTCCCAAGCTGGAGTAGTTCCCTGCACACCTGGCGCCATTGTTGAGCTGCTCAAGAGAAATCAGATTTCTCTTGAGGGCAAAGAAGTTGTGATTATTGGTCGGGGCACCACAGTCGGTAGGCCCTTGAGTCTTTTGCTTTCTAGTAAGGGCATTGATGCTACAGTCACTCTGCTTCATAGCAAGAGCAGTGATATCAAGTCCCATACTAGACGAGCCGATATTCTTATTGCTGCCCTGGGACGTGCGCACTTTCTTACCTCGGATATGGTTAAGCAAGGCGTTGTGGCAGTCGATGTTGGAATCACTAGAAATGCATCGAGGCTGGTTGGCGATATTGACCCAGGGGTAAGCAAAGTCGCTAGCGCTATTGCTCCAATGCCAGGTGGTGTGGGGCCGATGACTCGAGCGCTGTTGTTGTCCAATCTATTAATGCTTCACAAGGAATGAGAAGGAGTGAACATCAAGCGACTTTCCTATGCCCTAGCACTTTGCGGGGTATTAACCGGAGCTCTGCTCTCGGTGCGAATCGGGGCGCTGATTATTGCTGCAGGCATAATTCTCTTTCTAAGCCCAGATGTCGGCTCAATGCGACCATCGCAGAAAGTGATTCCCATCGCCTTGGTAATAGCGCTGATCGCTATCGCATTGGCGCTCCCTAGAGGATAGAAGGTAAGTTTCGCGCCATGAGTAGATCCGGGAAAATCACTGTGATTGGCGCTGGTTTCTATGGTTCAACAACGGCTTTGCGCCTTGCCGAATACGACATTTTTGAGAGCGTCGTCTTGACTGACATCTTGGAAGGAAAGCCTGAAGGCTTGGCTCTAGATATTAATCAATCAAGGTCGATTGAAGGATTTGAGAGCAAAGTAATTGGAGCTACAACCACTGCAGATGGCAAAGGATATGAAGCCACCGCAGGATCTGACGTTGTAATAATTAGTGCAGGACTTCCCAGAAAACCTGGAATGTCTCGAATGGATCTGATTGGAGTCAATGCCGGAATCGTTAGAGGGGTTGCAGAGAATATTGCTAGGCATTCACCAGATGCCGTTGTTATCGTGGTTTCTAATCCACTTGATGAGATGACTGCTCTTGCACAGATTGCAACCAAGTTTCCCTATCAGAAAGTGATGGGCCAAGCTGGAATGCTTGATACCGCTAGATTCACTCACTTTGTGGCAGAAAAACTTAAGGTTCCAGTTGCATCAGTTAAGACTCTAACTCTAGGAAGCCATGGAGAAACTATGGTGCCGATTCCAAGTCGCTGCACGGTAAATGGTGCGCCACTTTCTGAGAAGTTAAGCGAGAGTGAGATACAGGAGCTGGTAACACGCACCCGAAATGGTGGAGCAGAAGTCGTGGCTCTTCTTAAGACTGGCTCTGCTTATTACGCTCCATCGGCTGCTGCGGCACGAATGGCTAGAGCGGTGATCCAAGATTCTGGTGAAGTTATGCCGGTCTGTGCATGGGTTGATGGTCAGTACGCAATCTCTGGAGTGTATCTCGGAGTTGAAGCTCAAATTGGTAGCGGTGGAATTACCAGAGTCATTGAAAGTAATTTGACTGCAAGTGAATTAGCAGAGCTAAGAGTTGCCGCTGAGGCAGTTCGTGCCAAGCAGGCAGATGTAAAAGATCTATAAGCAGAGAAAACCAAGAGAGGCAGATAGATGAGCAAGATAAGGGTGCAAGGCAGCGTCGTTGAACTCGATGGCGATGAGATGACACGAATCATCTGGGACTTCATTAAGAAGCAGTTGATCTTGCCTTATCTTGATGTCAACTTGGAGTACTACGATCTAGGCATTCAGCACCGCGATGCCACCGATGATCAAGTAACTATCGACAGCGCCAAAGCCATCCAGAAGCATGGAGTTGGCGTTAAGTGCGCCACCATCACCCCTGATGAGGCTAGGGTCAGAGAGTTTTCTTTGAAGAAGATGTGGAAATCTCCAAACGGAACTATTAGAAATATCTTAGGTGGGGTAATTTTCCGTGAGCCGATTATCATTAAGAACGTTCCAAGGCTTGTTCCACATTGGAGCAAACCTATTGTTATTGGACGTCATGCGTATGGGGATCAATACCGTGCAACTGACTTTAGGGTCCCAGGAGCTGGAAAGCTCACCGTAACTTTCACCCCAGAAGACGGCTCTGCTCCTATGGAGTTTAATGTCTTTGATTTCCCATCATCAGGCGTGGCTATGACGATGTATAACCTAGATGACTCAATCCGTGATTTTGCTAGAGCCTCGTTTAATTATGGAATTGCTCGAAAGTATCCGGTTTATTTATCAACCAAGAACACCATTTTGAAAACTTACGACGGAAGATTCAAGGATATCTTCGCGGAAGTCTTTGAAAGGGAATTCAAGTCAGAGTTCGAAAAACTTGGCCTAGCTTATGACCATCGTTTAATTGATGACATGGTGGCAACCTCACTTCGTTGGGAGGGCGGCTATATCTGGGCTTGTAAGAACTATGACGGAGATGTGCAATCAGATACCGTTGCACAGGGGTATGGCTCACTTGGACTTATGACCTCAGTGCTGATGTCACCAGATGGCAGAATTGTGGAAGCAGAAGCTGCTCATGGCACAGTCACTCGCCATTACCGCGATCATCAAGCCGGAAAGCCAACCTCAACAAATCCAATCGCATCAATCTTTGCTTGGACGCAAGGGCTGCAACACCGCGCAAAACTTGACAACACCCCAGAACTTGCAAAGTTTGCTAGCTCACTTGAGCGAGTCTGCATTCAAACTGTTGAAAGCGGGAAGATGACTAAAGATCTTGCGCTTCTTATTAGTAGCGATGCCCCATGGCTAAACACTCAAGAGTTTCTGGCAGCGATTGATGAGAATCTACAGAGAGAGATGAAGTAGAGAATTAGGTAAGAGAGAAAGCCCCCAACTTCGGGGGCCTTACTCAATGCTCTTCAATTAGTCAATACGCTTGCCATCTGTAGTGCTAAATAGATGGACAACACCACCCTTTGCTGTGACAGAAACTGTCTGCCCTGGCCTTGGTGGGCTCATTGGATCCCAACGAAGAATTAATTGAGCTACCTCAGCGCTGGCGTTGGCAAACTTAACATTTGAATCAGCTGGCCTGCCGTAAACGAAAGCATCGGCGCCCAACTCTTCAACGACTTCGACTACAACATCAAAGCCCACGCTTGATGCGCTAAATCCCTCTGGGCGGATTCCAACAGTTACAGAGGAACCTGCAGATGATGGAACATCAATGTCGAGGCCACCAAGTTTTGCTTTCCCACCTGATACTGGAGCGGTCAGTAAGTTCATAGCAGGCGATCCAATGAAGCCAGCCACGAAAATATTTGCTGGCTTGTCGTAGAGATTCCTTGGAGTATCAACTTGCTGTAGTAGCCCATCTTTGAGGACCGCTACCCGATCACCCATGGTCATAGCCTCTACCTGGTCATGTGTGACATAGACAGTGGTGATTCCTAGGCGGCGTTGTAGCGCAGCAATTTGGGTGCGAGTTGCAACACGCAGTTTGGCATCTAGGTTTGAAAGCGGCTCGTCCATCAAGAAGACCTTTGGTTCGCGAACAATTGCGCGTCCCATAGCAACTCTTTGGCGCTGACCACCAGAAAGAGCTTTTGGTTTGCGATCAAGGTATGGCTCAAGATCTAGTAACTTGGCAGCATCTAGAACGCGACGTCGGCGCTCCTCTTTAGCAACGCCGGCAATCTTTAGAGCAAAGCCCATATTTTCAGCAACTGACATATGGGGATATAGCGCATATGACTGGAAGACCATTGCGATATCGCGATCCTTGGGGGCGACATTTGTTACTTCGCGATCGCCGATATAAATAGCGCCGGTATCAATTTCCTCTAGGCCAGCAAGCATGCGAAGCGATGTTGATTTTCCGCAACCAGAAGGTCCTACTAAGACCAAAAACTCACCGTCATTGACGGTGAGACTCAGCTTATCTACTGCAGGAGCGTGGGTTCCGGGATAGATGCGTGATGCATCTTTGAATACGACTGATGCCACTTTTCTTATCTCTCTTCCTTCTCCGGGCAGGTACGTGCCCGACGATCCGTTGGATGAAGCAAGGCCACTTTCGGGGCTGGGGGAAGGGTAGCGGTGAGTTGAGCGTGGGCAAAAGGGGGGGATCAGCCTTGATTTAGCCTCAAGGCCCCCTGGTCTTATACCCTAGAGCCCTGATGGACCCTGGTGGTGCTACCCCTTTTAGCCTTCAAGACCTTGCCTTAGATATCTCAGTCGTAGCCCTATTTATCGCCCTTGGGGCGCTCTTTGTTGCTGCTGAAATTGCCCTGATCTCACTGAGGGAAGGTCAGTTAAAGGCCCTTGTCGAAAAGGGTAAGCGCGGGGCCAAGGTGGCCGATCTGGCCTCCCACCCCAACCGCTTTCTAGCAGCTGTCCAAGTCGGAGTGACCTTCAGTGGATTCCTCTCAGCAGCATTTGGCGCAGACCGCCTCGGTGATTACTTAATTCCTGCGCTAGAGGATGCCGGTTTGAGCGCCTCAATTAGTGAGGCTATCTCCCTAGTGGGCTTGACTCTCGTGATTGCTTATTTCTCTCTAGTCTTTGGTGAGTTGGTACCAAAGCGAGTGGCTCTTCACTCCAGCGAGAGAATTGCGCTCTTTGCAGTGACTCCAGTATCTATCACTGCGCGCCTATTTCGTCCTTTGATTTGGCTGCTTTCACATTCATCTGATTTAGTCTTGAAGTTGTTTGGCATTGACCCCAAGGCATCTCGTGAAGATATATCAGAGGAAGAGCTTGTAGATATGGTTACTGGGCATAAGGCGCTAAGTGAGGAAGAGCGCGACATTGTTGAAGAAGTTTTTAATGCTAGCGAGCGTCTAGTGCATGAGGTTATGGTGCCAAGAACTGAAGTAGATTTCCTTGAAGCCAATTCGTTAGTTGGTGATGCCATAATTACTGCCGTCGAAAAGGCTCATTCTCGATATCCGGTGGTGCGGGGAAGCAGTGATGAAGTTATTGGTTTTGTCCATGTAAGAGATTTACTTGACCCCGGACATTCAGGCAAGGGCACACCGATCATGAACTTGGTGCGCAGCATCATGTTCTTGCCTGGAACCAAAGGAGTTCTGCCAGCACTCTCCGAGATGCGATCTGCCCGACAGCAGATCGCAATAGTTCTTGATGAATATGGTGGAACTGATGGAATTGTTACTTTAGAAGACCTGGTTGAGACCTTAATTGGCGATGTTCACGATGAATATGACGATCATGATGTTGAGGTTTCAAGCCAGAGCCGCACCGGCGATTATGAAATGGATGCTCTGATATCACTTGAGGATCTGCATGAGCAGACGGGCATTGAAATCCCAGAGGGACCCTATGAGACTCTGAGTGGATATGTGATGCATGAGCTGGGGAGGATCCCGCAGCTCTATGATGTCATCCATCTAGCGGGGATTAGGCTGACGGTTCTGAGTTTAGAGGGCAAACGCGTCGGGACTGTCTTGATCTCAAAATTACATTCTCAAGATAGAAATTGAGAAGATAGGGCCATGAAGCGCGTCTTATCTGGGATTCAACCCACAGCAGACTCTTTCCATCTGGGCAATTACCTAGGTGCCATCAAGCAATGGGTTGACCTACAAAGCGACAACGATGCTTTTTATTGCATTGTTGATCTTCACGCCCTAACGGTTGGAACCGAACCTCAAGTCTTAAGAAAGCGAACCCTACTTGCAGCAGCGCAATTAATTGCGCTAGGCCTTGATCCTGATAGGTGCACGCTTTTCATCCAATCTCACGTGCCAGAACATACTCAACTAGGCTGGGTTCTTGAGTGCATGGCTGGCTTTGGTGAAGCAGCTCGGATGACGCAATTTAAAGATAAATCACAGAAGAGTGGAGCGGATCGAACGGTAGTTGGTGTATTCACCTACCCAATCCTTCAAGCGGCTGACATCATGCTTTATCAAGCAAATAGAGTCCCAGTGGGTGAGGATCAAAGACAGCATATTGAGCTGACCCGTGATCTAGGACGGAGATTTAACTCAAGATATGGGCAGACTTTCACCATTCCAGAGGCACATATCATCAAATCTGCAGCGAAAATTAACGACCTGCAAGATCCCAAGGCAAAGATGAGTAAGTCATCAGCATCAAGTGCGGGAGTAATTGATATCTTGGATTCTGCAGATGTAAATGTGAAGAAGATAAAGAGCGCAGTGACTGATACTGGCAAGGAAGTTAGCTTTAATGAGAGAGAAAAACCTGGGATATCAAACCTCTTGACCATCCACTCAGCTCTTAGCAAGAGGGCTATTCCTGATATTGAAAATGAATTTGCCGGAAAGGGCTATGGCGACTTCAAATCAGCTGTTGCTGAGGTGGTTAGCTCATACTTTGCTCCAGTAAAGAAGCGCACCGAGGAGCTCTTATCTGATGAAGGCCCACTGCTTAGACTATTGGAGCAGGGCAGGGACAAGGCCAGAGGTGTTGCCTCAGAGACCTTAGCAAAGACATATTCAGCCTTGGGATTGGTGCCAAGCTCTTTCAAGGGCAAGTAAGTTATGAGATCAAAGGCGCTTCTCATGGCGCTCGTCATTTCTCTATTCTCATCATCAACTCCTGCGATTGCTTCCGAGCCAAAGGTGGCTGTTGCCTATGACATTGGATTTCTTGGAGATAACTCCTTTAATGACGCTGTTCATGTCGCACTCAAGGCTGCGAAGAATAAGTATGGACTCGTTGAACCTTTTGTTCGAGAAGTGCCGACAAATGGAACTGCTGTAGATCGCCTTACACGCCTGCGCTTTCTGGCAAAGAGTGGTTACACCCTAATAATTGCAGTCGGGCCGGGTTATAGAGAGACGGTTGCAAGAGTTTCAAAGGAATACACCGAGACGCAATTTGCGATAATTAATGATAAATCTATTCCTCAATTGAATGTGTCAAATATTCATTTTAGAGAAGATCATGGCGCATACCTAGCAGGGGTAGCAGCGGCAAATCTTTCAAAGCGCAAGTCAATTGCATTTATCGGAAGCGAGCCTGAATTATTTGCAAGTTTCTACCAAGGAGCACAGGCTAATTTTCCAAAGGTGAAAATAAAGAACATTTCCTATCCAGATACCATCGAGGCGCTACGAAGTCAGCTAAACGGTATTGATATTGCCTACTCAACCTGGGACGGTGATCCTTCAGTCATGACTGTTATCAGCGAGAGTTATGCCGGAAAGATTAGATTAATCGCAGAGACCCCAGATCAATACTTTGCTCAACTCTTACAATCGAAAGCAATTGTGGTGGCAATGGTTTCCAAGCAGTTGACCAAGCCAATAGCGCAACTTGTATCGGCAGCTCTTGAATCTCGGGCAGTTATTGATGTCATTGATGAAGCTGAAGGAATCTACGGCCGAGAATATGGCGCCGCTAATGGGGGAGTGGGCATCACTTTCAACGTCCCAACGGGCAACACTCTAAAGAGTGCAATCAAGCGGGCTCTCCTTCAACTGAAGCGGGGATAACTACCACCCTGGATGAGCGCTCTTGCCGCCATCGAAATCTATGATACTTCCAGTGGCAAAATCAAAAGTTTCACTAGTTAGCGCGAGAGCAAGGTTTGCAACTTCCTCGGCATTTCCAATACGTCCAACCGGGACAGTATTTGTCCACGATGTAAATCCTTCCGGCCATCTATTCTCTAGTTGGTTATCTCCAATAAGACCTAATCTGATTCCATTTATTCGCATTGGAGCTAGCGATAGGGCCAGTGAGCGGGTAGCTGACTCTAGGGCTGACTTTGAGGCCCCATAGATTTCATGACCTGATCTAGTATTCAAAGCTTCGATTGATGAAATATTGATAGCTAATCTAGCGCCCTTGGTTTTGGCGGCAAGAATTATTTCAATCGGGGATAGTAGATTTATTTGAAAGATCTCTTGGGCCCTATTCGATGAATAATCCTCAAGATTCAGAACTGATTGATCGGCGGCATTATTTATTACGCAATCCATTGCGCCAATCTGCTCTACAAGCTCGGTGCCACTTGAAGCTTTGGATAAATCTCTCTTTATTACTTCAATGCCATCGATACCTTTGGAGCTATTTACCTGACCAAAGACTTTCCATCCTGCAGAAACGAAAGTTTTGCAAAGAGCCGACCCAACTAATCCGCCAGCGCCTGTGATTAGAATCGATTGTTGATTATTCATGAAATAACTCCGGTAGGTCGGAAATGTCTGGATATTGAGAGACTAACTCATCTCTACTGGCTAATTCCATAGTTGAAAAAGCTGGGGCTAGAAAGCAGCTAACCAGCGAGTAAGACCTAGAACTCTCTGCAGCCATCCAAGTATTAGCTGGCACTCGGTAGTGGCGAGTATTTCCTTCGCGCTCTAGTCGATGAGTCATTAGATGGCCCTTTTCAATGGTGTGGAGGAGGAGAGGATCTCCAGACAGGTGGAGCCAGAGCTCTGCTTGAGGCAGGCGATGCCATGCTGAAAAGTCAGGGGAAATCACCATGAAATAGATGGCATTACTCAATTCATCTCGATAAATCCTTGAATACAAGCCCCCTTCGCCTTCAAGGGGCTGTAAATCAAGTCTTGCTATCAACTCGTCCTTATCCATGAAATTCCTTACGCAAGGTCTGCATAGCAGCCTCTACCTCTTTAGATAATTGGCAGAAAGCGATTAGCGTTGATTTACCATTGGCTATAACCTGTTTTCCGTCCACCCAAACATCACTAATGTCGCCACGCCCTGCTGCGAAGACTAGCTGAGCGAATGTGTCATGGAGTGGAATTAGGTGAGCTTTATTCAGCTCTATTGATATCAAATCTGCGCTCTTGCCCACTTCAATGCTTCCAATTGAACTCTCAAGTCCTAGCGCTCTTGCTGCCTCGATTGTGGCCATTCGGAATATCTGATTTGCTCTTAAGTTTTCAGGGCCATTGCTCTGGGCATATAAGTTGGCAGCCATTCTTATTACCGCCCACATATCTAGATCATTACTTGATGAGCAACCATCAGTGCCGAGTGCAACACAGAGCTTGCTATCCCGATATTTCTTGATATCGGCAATTCCGCTTCCTAATTTGAGATTGCTTCCTGGGCAATGTGCCACGGCAGCACCTGCTCCAACCAGTGATTCAATATCCTCATCTGATAGGTGAACGCCATGGCCCAACAAAGTATGAGACTCTAAGATGCCAGTCTCTTTGAGTATTGCAGTTGGAGATTTTCCAAATCGCTTCTGAACATCATCATTCTCTCTTAAATTCTCAGAGACATGAATGCTTATTGATGCCCCAATCTCTTTCGCTAATTTTCCAATTTCAACTAGGTGATCTGGTGAGACGGTGTAGGTGGAATGGGGCATCAGATATGCTGGAACATCTGGTCCGCCAACTTCTTGTAAGACTTGCTGCCATTTCTTTGCTATCTCCAATCTCATCTCCCAGCCAAGACCATCAAGACCGGTAAAATCAAAGAAAAGCGGCCCAGTGATATGGCGAATTCCAGTACTTGCTGCTCCCTTATGGGCCGCATCTGGGTAGAGATACATATCAAGGGTGGTTGTAGTTCCCGCAAGCAAAGATTCCAAGGCTCCAAGTTGGCTTCCCAAGGCAACGTTCCTTGGGTTCATGATCAAGCTCTCAGCTGCCCAGACTCTTTCTAGGAATCCTTGAAGGCTTACCCCTTCAGCCCAGCCACGAAGCAAGGACATTGCTAGATGGGTATGAGTGTTGATTAATCCTGGTGCAATCAGTTTGCCTTTAGCGTCATAGGTTGTAGCGCCTTTCAATGTCCTTGCACTTTGAATCGCAACAATCTTCTTATCTAAAATTCCAATAGCGTAATCCCTCAGAACTCTATCTTGGCTATCCGAGGTAACAACATATGTTGCATTATCAATTACTAAATCAAGGTTATTCACTTTGAGCCAAAACCTTTAGTGCGCCCTCAATAACTGCTAAGGCTTTAGACTTACCAGAATCAAGGGCTCTATTTATCTCATCCATAGCTATTTCACTCTCACCTAGTCCTGCAGCAGGATTTACAACAAGAGCTAGGCTGGCATAGGCAATACCTATCTCCCTTGCCAAGCTCACTTCAGGACATCCCGTCATTCCAACTACTGTTGCCCCGGCAAGACTGGCAAGGCGAATCTCTGAGGGAGTTTCAAATCTAGGTCCATTAAATCCAGCATAGATTCCATTCTCATGAAGCAAAATTCCTAAGGCCTTAGCGCTTTGGCGAAGAGCACCCTGTATTTTTGGATCATAGGCGCGAGTCAGGTCAACATGTTGGACTCCAGGCTTAGATCCATCCGAGAAGGTGTGTTCTCGCCCAGAGGTGAAGTCAACAAAGTCATCAATTAGCGATAGGTCACCAGGTGCAAGTCTTGGATCGATTCCCCCAACAACATTAATTGCAATTATCTCCTCAACGCCCAAGTCCTTCATCGCCTTGATATTGGCTCGATAATTGATTAGATGAGGCGGGATGCTATGGCCGCTGCCATGGCGAGTCAGGAATACTAGGTTCACACCGTTCCAAGTACCGCTTTTGACTGATGCCTCTCCATAGTTGGTATCTATCTCTTTGGCTACACCATCCTTTAGAGCAGGCAGGTCATAAAAACCAGTTCCAGCAATTAATCCAATCGACTTTGGCATCGAATCAGGATGCCAGGCCGGCCATCAATCGGCCGATGGTATTTCTATCTGCCTCTTTAGAACCAAATGTAGCAACGATCTTGCCATTAGAGATGACTGCGATTCTGTCAGCCAGTGAGAGGATCTCATCTAGCTCTGCTGAAACCAAGAGAACGGCAGCCCCAGCATCGCGAGCAGAAATTAGTTGATTGTGGATAAATTCAATTGATCCCACATCAATTCCTCTTGTGGGTTGAGATGCAACAACTACATCTAGTTGCTGACTTAGTTCTCGGGCAACGACAACCTTCTGCTTATTTCCGCCAGATAGTGAGTCTGCAGATAGAGAAGCGTTTGGAGCCCTGATATCAAATTTCTCAACAAGGGCCTCGCCATTATTGGCAACTTTTTCTAGATTTCTAATCCAACCATTGGCAAAAGGTGCCTGATCAAATCTATTCAAAACCAAATTATCGGCAATTGAATAAGAAGTTACTAGCCCATGCTTCTCTCGGTCTTCAGGAATATGAGATACCCCTGCCAAGTGTGCTGCTCTAGGACTTAGATTTGGAATCACTTGGCCTTTGACCATTACCTCTCCGCTTGAGCGAGGACGCATGCTACAAATTGCTTCAACTAACTCTCTCTGGCCATTTCCCTCAACACCTGCAATACCCAAGATTTCACCAGCATGAACTTCAAGGGATAAATCCCTAACTGCTTCGAGTTTTCTGTCATCAATAACCTTAAGATTCCTAACGGCAAGAAGGACCTCTTTGGGCTTGCCTGGGCCCTTTTCCACTCGGAGGACAACCTCACGGCCTACCATCATCTGAGCTAGCTTGGATTCACTACTTTCCTTTGGAGTGGTAGTTCCCATTAGCTTCCCATCGCGCAGAACAGCGATTCGATCGGCAACGGCCATGACCTCACGTAATTTATGGGTGATAAATAGGATCCCAACCCCACGCTTGGCAAGATTTCTTAGAACTTCAAGTAGTTCATCGGTTTCTTGAGGAGTTAGAACTGCAGTTGGTTCATCCAGAATCAGCAACTTAACATCGCGTCTAAGGGCTTTCAGAATCTCAACTCTTTGAGCCATTCCCACCGGAAGATCTTCGATGATGGCATCGGGATCAACCTCAAGGCCGTATTTTTCTGAAAGACTCAAGACTTCAGCTCTTGCTCGCTTGATGTTTAGAACGCCAAATCTCTTTGGTTCATCTCCTAGAATTAGGTTCTCAGTAACGCTCATCACGGGAACTAGTTGAAAATGCTGATGCACCATCCCTACGCCACGGGCGATTGCTGCTGCCGTGTCACTACTTTCCATGACAATGCCATCAATTTTTATGGTGCCAGAATCCGGCCTTACTAGACCAAAGACCGCCTTAACCAAAGTTGATTTCCCAGCGCCATTTTCACCAAGAAGAGCCAGAATCTCGCCCCCTTTAACAGTTAGCGAGATATTCTCATTGGCAATTACTGCACCAAACCTCTTGCTGACACCCTCAATTTCTAGAAGAGTGTTCATGACTTCTCCTTCTCATATGCAATGCCCTCAGCAGCAGGAGGGCGAACCTTTCCGGCAGAGATAGCCAGGACGAGAATTGTTAAGATATAGGGAAGCATGGTTATGAATTGTGGAGGAATTTCTACTACCTCATCAATCATTAATTGATTAGTGACAGCTTGAGTCAATCCAAAAAACAGCGCGGCAGCAAGTGCTCCAAGTGGATTCCATCTACCAAAGATCATGATGGCAAGGGCGGTAAAGCCTTTTCCTGCGGTAAATCCTCGCTCAAATATTCCTACTGCTTCAAGAGCTAGATAAGAACCAGCAAGCCCACCTACTGCTCCAGCAATAGTTACATTCATATAGCGCAGTCTTGTGACCGAGACTCCTGCAGTATCAGCACTTGCTGGTTGTTCACCAACCGCTCGAGAGCGTAATCCCCATGAGGTCTTATAGAGCGCAAACCAGAGAGCCAGGATAAAGAGGATTCCGAAGTAGGTAATCGGTCCATGGAATGAAAGGACTGGACCAAGTATGGGCCAGGCTCCAACCACTGGAAGATCAATGGGGTGGAGCGTTGCGGGGATTGAGTAGTTTTGGCGGTAGTAAAAGGAAGTGATGCCGGCTGCCAAAATATTGATAATCACCCCAGCAATAATCTGATTCATCTTCCAACTAACTGCCATGAGGGCCAGGAGCAGCCCCATCATCGCACCGGTGAAGACGCCAACAAACATCCCTTGAACTGTATCTTTCATGATCGCCCCTGCAAAGAAGGCAGTAAATGCTGAGAATAACATCGTTCCTTCAATGCCGATGTTTACAACTCCAGTCCGCTCACACATCACACCGACCATTGCGGCAAGGGCTAAGGGGAGTGCAAATTGAATTGCGGTGTAGAGAACTGAAGTGGCTACCAATCCATCCTTACGATAGAAATATGTAAAGACTACAAGGAATGCAAGAGTTATATAGTGACTAGTGCGAAGTTTCATTAATTGCTCCATCCACTCGTCATAGCTACACTCTCTTTGCGATTCTTAAAGAATTTCGCAAGTAATGGTGCAGTGACAAAGAACAAAATCATTGCTAGAAGTAGGTCAACTAACTCAGGGGCCGCTCCTGCCTCAAATTGCACAGTCGAAGCACTTGCTCTCATTCCACCAATGAGAATTGCAGCAGGGATAACTCCAAGCGGATTAGCTCTTCCAAGAAAGGCCACGGTAATTCCATCAAATCCGAGGCCGGCGTTAAAAGCTGGCTCAAATCTTCCAACAATGCTTAAGGTTTCTACTGCTCCAGCAACGCCAGCCACGGCTCCGCCAATTAGCATGCTTAACATGACGGTTTTCTTTACCGAGATTCCGGCATACCAGCCAGCATTCTTATTTCTTCCAATCGTTTCAATACTAAAACCAGTGGTGGTATTTTTCATGATCCACCAGAGCGTGATGGACAGGCCGATAGCTAGAAAGAATCCCAATGGTAGGCCCAATAAGTCCGGCATCTGGGCTGAATCTTGAATCTTTGGCGTTCTAGTAAGCGGCTGATCAGGCTCTTTAAAAGGGTTGCTAGTTAGATAATCAGAAAGAGCGATGACGATGCTATTTAACATGATGGTTGTAATAACTTCGTGAACTCCGCGGTAGGCCTTTAGCACTCCTGCGACTAGCGCCACGAGGGCGCCAAAAAACGCGCCAAAAATCAGAGCTAGTGGGACATGAACCAGAGCAGGCAGGCCAACGAAGGTATATCCAGCCCATGCAGAGGCCAGGGCGCCAGAGATTAATTGGCCTTGAGCCCCGATATTGAATAATCCTGCTCTAAGGCATATCGCTACTGCCAAGCCACTAAGGATCAAAGGAGTGGCTTTGGCAAGAGTGATTGCGATTCCATCAAAGGAACCAAAGGCAGTGGTGAATAAGACTTCATAAGCCAGAAGGGGATTTATCCCTTGAACAAGAACTAAGATGCCACCAAATTCCAAAGCGACAACAATTGATAATAGCGGAACTAGAATAGGGCTGAAATCAAGTTTTCTACCTTGCTTAGCATCCACAACCTACTCCGATGATCTTCGAATTGAGTCACTCTTCTGACCTAAAGGGAGATACGCCCCTTCTAGAATTAAAGGCGTATCTCCCTCTCTTCATAGCCTTATTCAAGTCTTAGAGCTTAACTCCGGTCTTAACGGTTCCATTTAGAACCTTTGGAGTGATTGCCTTCAACTTAGCCTGATAAGCAGCAGGAACTTTCTTTGCGAAATCATGCAGAGGAGCCAGTCCAACAGCTCCAAAATAGTTTCCGCCGTTAGAGCTTCCATCAACGATGGAGGCGATAACCGCAGCAACGCCCTTATCAATCAACTTCATTGCTGAAGTGACAAGGCAAGGACGAGCCTCAGGAACTGTTCCCCATTGATCGCTATCAACGCCGATGCAATATGCACCCTTCTTCTTGGCAACGCGAAGTAGGGCACCGTTTCCAGTGTTTCCGCCTGCGCCGAAGATGACGTCATAACCCTGGGAGAGAAGCTGCTGAGCAGTTGTTCCACCCCATGCTGGGTCATTAAATGCGTTATCTGGAGCGTGATAGATCAATTTGGAAGCCGGATACTTCTTGCCGAGTTCCTTGGCAGCATATGCAACGCCGTTGCGGTATCCCTCTCCGAAGTAACGAACTGGTGGAACAAGGTCAGTTCCAAGAACTGCACCAGTCTTACCAGTCTTTGTTAGGTGTCCAGCTAGATATCCTGCAAGGAAGCCGGCCTTATCTTCTGGGAAAACTAGGCCAGTTAGATTAGGAATCGTAGCTCCCTGGAATTGATCTACTCCAATGAACTTAATCTTTGGGTAGTCAGCAGCAGCTTTAGTCATGGCCTCTGCCATGAGGAAGCCAACGCCGATAATTACATTGTATTTCTTGCTTGCAAACTGGCCGATATTTGTGCCATAGTCTTTTGGATCTGTGGTTTCAATGTACTTAGCGAAACCACCATTGACTTTTGCCGCTAACTTTGCACCAGTCCAAGCAGATTGGTTAAATGATTTGTCATCAACTTTTCCAGTATCAGTCACCAGGCCGATGCAGAAAAGTTTTCCGGTACCGCAATCACTTTCCGATGCTGCTTTGGAGGGGGCCGCAAAGCCTAGAGCTGTAAGTGCTACTACAGCCGCTACAGATATCACGCGCTTAATCATGAATCTCCTCTCAAAGATCTCTGGCATTGAGGTATGCCCGAGGGTAAATCGATCGATTACCAGTGGGGAAATAGATTCCTTTTTGTGACTATTTCAGGGAGGCTCACTGATACGGGGAATCCTATCCATGCCAGATTTCAAGGAGAAATACTGGCCTATGCCAAATGCGCCGTGTCACATCACATTTCTGTGACTTATTTCCATTTTCGGCCATAACTCTGGTTCCCAAGTATCAACTCTGGCTTTAGACTGCTTAGGTGAGAACCATTGATTTTCTCCAAGAAGGCGATGGGGCGATCATATTGATTGATCAACGCCTTCTGCCCCATGAGAAGAAAGTCTTGACCATAAGAACCCATCAGGAGTTAATTGAGGCAATCCAAACCTTGGCTGTTCGCGGAGCGCCCGCCCTGGGAGTTGCTGGAGCTTTAGGGGTGGCCCTGATCGCCCTTAGAAGTGAGCAAAAGAGGTGGAGCAAAGTAAAGGTAGGTGAGGCAATTGCAGATCTAAGAGCTGCTCGCCCAACTGCGGTCAATCTGGCTTGGGGGGTTGATCAAGTTACTCCGCTTTTGCCTCAAGGTTCTGCCGCTGTTTTGAAATCAGCTTTAGCCATTAGCCAAGCAGATGGCCTCGCAAATAGAGCGATGGGCAAACGGGGGGCTGCCTATCTGTTGGAAAAGTGTGGAAGAAAGAAACTTCGAATTCTTACCCATTGCAACACCGGATCTTTGGCAACTAGTGATTGGGGAACGGCCCTTGGAGTAATCCGAGAATTAGGTGAGCAGGGATATGTCCAAGAAGTTCTTGCCGATGAGACCCGCCCTCTCTTGCAAGGCTCTCGATTAACTGCTTGGGAGTTAAGTGAGGCAGGCATTGAATATCGGATCCTTCCTGATGGGGCTGCAGCTAGCGCGCTCTTTTCAGGTCTAGTTGATGCGGTATTGATTGGAGCAGATCGCATCGCCAGAAATGGTGATAGCGCCAACAAGATAGGATCACTCGGAGTAGCGATTGCTGCTAAAGAATGTGGTGTTCCATTTCTAGTAGTCGCTCCAGAGTCAACAATTGATAGATCACTTGCCAGCGGAGAAGAGATAGAGATTGAATTTAGAGCAGATAGCGAGGTCACTCACTTTGCTGGAAAGAGCGTTGCCCCTCTTGGGGCAAGGAGCTATAACCCAGCATTTGATGTGACTTTAGCTAGATATATCACCGCTATTGTTACTGAGAAGTGCGTTTATGAGATTAGCAAAGGGGAGAGGCTGTGAAGTATCCAGATTTGGAGGAATTGGTAACTCGTTCCAAGTTAATTGGAGCTGATCAGTCACTCGTGGTCTACGGTGGTGGGAACACCTCTGCCAAGGGTGAGATAACTGACTATCTGGGTCGCAATCGTTCTGTCCTATGGGTCAAGGGCTCAGGGGCAGACATGCAGTATGGAGAGGCCGTTGATTACCCCGCCTTATATCTTGATGAGTTATCAGCCCTTAAGTCTCGAGGCGATCTAGATGATGACACGATGGTCGATTTTGTCACCAGAGCTCTAGTTGATCCCAGTGCGCGTCGCCCCTCAATTGAAACTTTGCTACATGCTTTCCTTCCTGCCAAGCATATAGACCATGTTCATGCAGATGCCATCTGTGCACTGACTAATCATGAAGATGGCGTAGATGCCGTTGGTGATGCACTCGGTGAAGGCTTTGCTTATGTTGAGTGGATTAGACCGGGATTTAGATTATCCAAACTTGTCAGTGAATTAAAGGACTATCAAGGGGTAGTGCTGGCTCATCACGGTCTAATTGTTTGGGACGATGATAGCCAGAGGTGCTATGAAAAGACCCTTGAGGCAGTTGGTAAGGCCAATGATTTCTTGGAAACTCTAAAGAGTAAGCCAAAAGCAGAATTTGTCCATCAAGATCTAGGCCAAGAGCAAATTCGAGAACTTTTGCTTCATCTACGCGGAAAGATTGGGAAGAAACAAGTATTGCGAGTTGATAGAAGACTTCGAGAGATTTCAGATCGACAAGACTTAGATAAAGTCGTTGCAGCCGGGGCGGCTAGCGCTGACCATATGCTACGAATCAGACCTTGGTCTTGCATCTTGACTCCAGATAAGGTGGATACTGCCGTTGATTCCTATAGAGCACGGTATGAAGCATATTTTGAAGCGAACAAATCTTCACTGCCGCAGGGTTATTCCAGTCACGGAAGTGATCCAAGGGTATTTCTGACTCCAGGGATTGGGATGATTGGTGCGGGAGCTTCAATTAGTGAGACAAATATGTTGGCAGACATTGCCTTCCACACCCATAGCGTCGGCTCAAAGGTAGTGGATTCTTTTCCAAGACCTAGAACTCTGCCTGATAGTGAAATATTCGGTTTCGACTACTGGCCCATGGAACTCTACAAACTAAAACTCAAACCTAAGGCTCCGCAGATGATGGGTAATATTTTTATTGTTACCGGAGCAGGTAGTGGAATCGGACGTGGAATTGCTCTCCACCTTGGATCACTTGGAGCAAATCTAGTTCTAGCTGACCTCGATCTAGAGGGACTTGCTCAGACCGAAACCGAATTTGTAGCGGGAAAGTATGCAAAGCCTCTTTTAGTCCAGGGAGATCAAAGCGATGAGGATGTGGTGAGAAAGACTCTAGAAGAAACCATAGATAATTTCGGTGGACTTGATGGCGTAGTTCTAAATGCTGGAATTGGCCTCTCTGGGTCTTTGGAGGATCTTGATTCTTCTCAGTGGCGAAGAGGCTTGGAGGTAAATCTGACAAGTTCATTCCTATTAACAAAACACTCGATGCGCACAATGCGGAGACAGGGGATGGGGGGATCGCTGGTTTATATCGCCAGTAAAAATGCTTTTGCACCCGGCGCTGGCTTTGGCGGATATTCAGTTTCAAAGGCAGGGATGATTCAATTGATGAGAATTGCAGCACTGGAGGGCGGAGCTATTGGAGTTAGAGCCAATGCACTAAATCCTGATGCGGTATTTGATAACAGCAAACTCTGGGAGGGTGGAATTCGCGAGCAGAGAGCCAAGGAACATGGTGTTAAGCCTGAGGAACTTGAGGATTTCTATGCCAAGCGCAATATTCTCAAAACAAGGGTTCGATCCATTGATGTTGCTCGCAGCGCTGCTCATTTACTTTCGGAAGAATCTTCACGGACCACTGGCGCAGTGATTCCCGTAGATGGCGGAGTGGCCGCAGGATTTCCAAGATAGGAGAGCCATGATCGATTGGAAGTTATTGCAAGATGAGGCAATACTTGCATCTAAATTTGCATATGCCCCTTATTCTAGTTTTCCGGTTGGGGCGGCTGGCTTAGTCAGTGATGGACGAATAGTTAGTGGATGCAATGTTGAGAATGCTAGCTATGGGCTAACGCTCTGCGCCGAGTGCTCGATGGTTTCAAACTTAATAATGAGTGGTGGAGGAAGACTAGTTGCTGCCCTCTGCGTTGATGGCAAAGGTGAGCTTCTCTCACCTTGTGGGCGTTGTCGCCAACTGCTATTTGAGCACGGCGGAGATGAACTTCAACTATTAACTCCCTCTGGAGCCCAGCCTATGTCAGTGATGCTTCCTTGGGGATTTGGTCCTGATGATTTAGATCAGAAAAAGTAAGATCATGAGTGAAGCCTTTGATGCTGTCGAAATAATTTCGACAAAGCGTGATAGAAATGAACTAAGTGATTCACAGATTGACTGGATTGTCGATGCCTACACCCGTGGAGTAGTAGCTGATGAACAGGTATCAGCGCTCTTAATGGCAATACTCTTGAATGGTATGAACATGCGTGAGATATCTCGTTGGACCGATGCCATGATTAATAGTGGTGAGAAAATGAACTGGGAAAACCTTGGTATTCCAACTGTTGATAAACATTCAACTGGTGGCGTGGGAGACAAAATCACACTTCCACTAGCGCCTTTAGTGGCAGCTTGTGGGGCCGCTGTTCCACAACTTTCAGGGAGAGGCCTTGGTCACACCGGAGGGACGCTAGATAAGATGGAGTCAATTCCTGGCTGGCAAGCCTCTTTAAGTAATTCCCAGATGCTTGCAGTTCTAAAAGATGTCGGGGCGGTGATCTGCGCAGCTGGTACTGGCCTCGCACCTGCCGATAAGAAGCTCTATGCCTTGCGTGATGTCACCGGAACGGTGTCGGCAATTCCTCTAATTGCCTCATCAATTATGAGCAAGAAGATTGCTGAAGGAACTAGCGCCTTGGTTTTAGATGTTAAGACTGGATCTGGAGCATTCATGTCAGAACCAGAGAGGGCAAAGGAGTTAGCAAGTGTTATGGTCGAACTCGGGAAACGAGCGGGAGTAAATACGAGAGCCCTGGTTACCGCAATGGATGTGCCACTTGGGCTAACTGCCGGTAACGCACTTGAGGTGCGTGAATCACTTGAAGTTCTAGCAGGTGGGGGACCAAAGGACGTTGTAGAGCTAACCCTAATTCTTGCCAGAGAGATGCTTGATGCCGCAAAGGTGAGTGGTAAAGATCCTGAAGTTGCACTTAGAGACGGAAGTGCCATGGATCGCTGGAAAAAGATGGTCAAAGCTCAAGGAGGAGATCCCGATGCCCCCTTGCCGACTGCTAAAGAAAAGTTAGTTATCACCGCTGAAAATAGTGGAACTATTTCAACTATGGATGCGCTAAAGGTTGGGATTAGCACTTGGCGTCTAGGTGCTGGCAGACAGCGACAAGGCGAGGTAGTTCAAGCCGGAGCCGGAATCGAAATTCACGCCAAGCCTGGCGAAAAGATAGGCAGCGGATATCCCCTCTTTACTCTTCACAGCGACGAGAGCGAGAGATTTGAGCGAGCAAAGCAAGCGCTTGAAGGAGCGGTAGTCATCTCTGAAAAGGGCGAGGTGGCGGAGAGATTGCCGCTAGTAATTACTAGGTTCTAGATACCAATTGGATGCCAGAGCGTCTTATATTCCATATAGGAGAGGATTCGCTCGGGGGATTTCTCAGAGGTAAAACTATGAACTCTCTTTAGATTATCAACGCTGGACATGCGAAGTGCGGTAGCGCTCTTACTATCAACTCCACTCAAATCAAGACCATCAATCTCCATATGCGAAGCAAGGTGTGGGGTTAATTCATCACCTAGCCCGGTGAGAATATTTACTACCCCGGCTGGAACATCTGAAGTGGCTAAGCACTCTGCCAGTGTTATCGCAGAAAGCGGACGACTCTGGCTGGCAAGTAAAACTGCGCAATTTCCTCCTGCCAAAACTGGAGCAAGACCTAAGACAACTCCTAGCAGAGATGATCTCTCCTCTGCCACAATTCCAACTACACCTAAGGGCTCTGCAACAGTGAAGTTAAAGAATGGACCTGCAACTGGATTAGTGCTTCCTGCAACAGTTGAAATCTTGTCGCTCCACCCGGCATACCAGACCCAAGTATCTATAGCCTCTCCTACCTGAGTTTGAGCTTGTTTACTACTAACTGATTCCATCGCCATTATTTCTGAAACAAATTGCTCACTTCTGCCTTCCATAATCTCAGCGATACGATAGAGAATTTGGCCACGATTGAAGGCAGTGGCAGACGCCCAAGATGAATGGGCGTTCCTAGCTGCAAGGACTGCATCTCTTAGATCTTTTCTGGAAGCTTGGGCAGGATTTGCTATGAAGTTTCCTTTTCTATCTTTGACTTCATAGCTGCGTCCTGATTCACTTCTTGGAAAGTCACCTGCGATAAATAACTTATAAGTCTTTTTCACATCAAGTCTCATCACTTGGCTCCTTTGAGGTAAGCGCCAAGTCCATGGCGACCACCTTCGCGGCCCCAACCAGACTCTTTATAACCACCAAATGGGCTAGCTGGATCAAACTTATTAAAGGTATTGGCCCAGATAACGCCTGCTTTTAGGTGATTACCTGCCCAGAGAATTCTTGAACCCTTATCGGTCCAGACTCCAGCTGAGAGTCCAAAAGGGGTGTTATTGGCTTTCTCTATCGCCTCTTGAGGAGTTCTAAAGGTTAGAACTGAGAGCACTGGTCCAAATATTTCCTCCCTAGCAATGCGATGAGCTTGAGTTACCCCGGTAAAAATTGTGGGAGCAAACCAGAATCCTTTACTTGGAATCTGGCAAGGAGCAGACCAGATGTCAGCACCCTCTGCTTGTCCTGATGAAGAGAGTTCATGAATCTTCGATAATTGCGCTGCTGAGTTGATCGCTCCAATATCGGTGTTCTTATCTAATGGATCGCCTAGGCGAATCTTGGACATCCTCTTCTGCAACTTGCCTAAGAACTCATCATAGATATTTTCTTGAAGCAGAAGTCGAGAGCCTGCACAGCAGACATGGCCTTGATTAAAGAAGATCCCGTTGATGATTCCCTCAACCGCTTGATCAAGTGGAGCATCTTCAAAAACAATATTTGCACCTTTACCACCAAGTTCAAGAGTAGCCGGAGTGTTGCTATCTGCCACAGACCTAGCAATTAATTTGCCGACTTCAGTAGACCCAGTAAATGCCACCTTATCGATGTCGCGGTGCTTTACTAATGCAGCCCCTGTGCCGCCATCTCCTGTAATTAGGTTAACAACTCCAACTGGAAGGTCTGCTTGTTGACAGACTTCGGCAAATAACAGAGCAGTAAGCGGAGTGGTTTCGGCAGGCTTGAGCACCACTGTGTTTCCAGTTGCTAGAGCTGGGGCGATTTTCCAAGCCAACATTAATAGCGGGAAGTTCCAAGGAATTATCTGGGCCACTACTCCATGAGCCTTTGGTCTTGCGCCAAAGCCTGCAAACTCCAATTTGTCTGCCCAGCCTGCATGATAGAAAAAGTGTGCTGCTGAAAGAGGAATATCAGTGTCGCGAGTTTCCCTAATGGGCTTTCCATTATCTAACGTTTCAACTACTGCAAACTCTCGGGCGCGCTCTTGTAGTAGGCGAGCGATGCGAAAGAGATACTTGGCTCGCTCCCTACCGCTCATTCTAGACCAAACTTTTACATAAGCACTTCTCGCAGCCTTGACAGCCTTATCGATATCTACTTCATCGGCAAGTGAAATCTTGGCTAATACCTCTTCATTAGCGGGATTTATGGTTTCAAAGTGCTTCTTACTGTTAGAAGCAACAAATCTACCATTGATGAATAGGCCATAATCCTTCTTGATATCGGCTATCGCCTTAGATTCTGGGGCGGGGGCGTATTCAAAGTTACCCATTACTAATCCACCGTAACATAATTTACGCTCGAATATCTGCCCGTGCTTAGTTTCATACGCTGCATTAGTAGATCATTGAGTAGCGCACTGGCTCCAATTCGAAATAGTTCTGGAGTGAGCCAGTGTGGTCCTGCTATTTCATTTGCTAGAACTAGTTGCTTTATCGCATCCTTCGTACTTCTAATCCCGCCCGCTGGCTTGACCCCGATTCTGATCTGACTAATTTCAAAAAAGTCTCTGACCGCCTCAAGCATGACTAGTACGACTGGTGCAGTTGCGGCAGGAGTGACTTTTCCAGTTGAGGTCTTAATGAAATCAGCTCCTGCGAGCATTGCAAGATAGGAGGCTTTACGAACGTTATCAAGGGTTACTAGCTCACCGGTCTCAAGAATAACTTTTAGGTGGACTTTATCGCCACAGATTTCCTTAATAGCTCTGATTTCATCGAATACTTCACCCAGTTGGCCAGAGAGAAACGCGCCACGATCAATAACCATATCAATTTCACTAGCACCGAGTGAAATAGCATCTCTGGAGTCTTGTAGCTTAACTTTTCTTGATGCTCTACCAGATGGAAAAGCAGTAGCTACTGCAGCTACTGGAATGTCTTGACCACCAATTGAATCAAGATGATTTCTGGCAATCCCCACCATGTCGCTATAGACACAAACTGCTCCCACATGAGGAACAGTTGCATCTTGCGGATCTGGGCGAAGGGCTTTTGAGCAGAGCGAGCGGACTTTACCGGCAGTATCGGCGCCCTCAAGAGTCGTTAGATCAATCATGCTTATGGCCCTATCAATGGCCCACTTCTTGCTGGTGGTCTTGATGCTGCGCGTGCCAAGCATGGCAGCTCTTTCTTGCGCTCCGATTTGATCGACACCGGGGAGAGTTTGCAGGAATCTACGCAGCGACGCCTCAGATCCGTCAATCAGATTTAGCGCTGACATAGGCGGTGAGTCTACAAGTTATGTGGCAAGAAAGATACGCAGTTCTGAATCTAGTTTGGCGATGATCTCCTCGGCGATCATTTGGCTATCGCTAACTACCTCGATGTAGCACTTGATCTTTGGCTCAGTACCGCTAGGCCTTACGATGATTCGAATATTTGGATCAAGATATATTCGCACTCCATTAGTTGCAGGTAGGTGATTACTTGGTTTCTCTAGATCATCAAATCTGGTTATCGGATATCCGGCAACTAACTTTGGGGTATTCACCCTAAACTTCCCAAGTATCATGGGAATCTGTTGAATGCTGTTCACTCTTACTGAAATCTGTCTGGTGCCGTGATAGCCATATTTCTCCCATATTTCTTCGAGAAAATCATCAAGTGTCTTGGATTGGCACTTGAGGTCTGTGGCAAGCTGAACAATAACCAGCGCAGCGCTGATCCCATCCTTATCATTTACTGAGCTTGAATCAACGGCATAGCCAAGGGCTTCTTCATATCCAAAATGAAGATTTTCTATCTTTGCAATCCACTTAAAGCCAGTCAAAGTCTCAGCAAAGGGTAAGTGGTAGGCCTTTGCTATTTTCCTTAGGATTGAAGATGAAACTATGGAGTTAGCCAAGGTTGCTCTCTTGTCTTTGGCTCTGCTAGCTAGATACTCTCCAAGAAGGGCTCCAACTTCATCTCCCCGAAGCATTCGCCACTTGCCACTTTTGTCAGCGATGGCAACTGCGCATCTATCAGCATCGGGATCATTGGCAATGACAAGATCTGCTGATACTTGTATTGCCTTCTTTATTGAAAGGTCGATAGCTCCAGGCTCTTCAGGATTTGGAAATCTAACTGTTGGAAAGTCAGGATCTGGTTCAGCCTGCTCTGTTACTAATATCGGGCAAGCAAAGTGCGCTGCGGCGAATACTTGCTCTAAAGTCCTAGTGCCAACACCATGCATTGCAGAGTAGACAACCTTAAGATCACTCTTTGAGGTGGCAAGCTTTGCTGTGGCCTTGATATATGAATTGACAATACTTTTGTCTAAGACCCTAGCTCCACTGCTTCGTCTCAGCGTTTTCAGGTCTGCAACTTTGGAGATATATTCTGAGATCTGGCTATCTGCAGGAGGGATAATCTGTGATCCCTCGTAGCGAATATGGTCAACAACCCCACCCAGATAGACCTTGTAGCCATTATCTTCTGGTGGGTTATGGCTGGCGGTAACCATGATCCCTACATCGCACTTTAGATCTCTAACAGCGTAGGCAAGCACGGGAGTTGGAAGAGCATCCGGCAGGAGCCAGACTTTCATTCCAGCACCTTGCATGATCTCAGCAGTATCTTGGGCAAAGTCCTTTGATCCATATCTAGCATCACGTCCAATCACCACGGATGAAAGATTGTGGTCTTGCATGTAGGCCACTATCCCTGCCGCAGTTCTTGTGACCACTGCGCGATTCATTCTCGATGGCCCTGGCCCCAATTTGCCACGCAAACCTGCTGTTCCAAATTCTAGAAAGCCAGAGAAACAGGAGCGCAATTCACTTTCATTTTCCTCTGCTAGGAGTTTTTCAAGTTCTGCTCTCGTTCTTGGATCAGGATCTTGACTGATCCATTGCTTAACTTCAGCTATAAGAGATTGCTCCATAAGCTAAATCTACTACCGAGTACTTCTATTGCTTAACTCTTGAATGTAATCATCAGGGGCTCCAGCTTCTCTGGCAGCGCTAACCATGGTCTGTAAATACCGCGCAGAAGGCGCTCCACCTTCAAACGAATTCAAAATGTACACATAACAAAGGGGAGAGTCATCAAGGGTTTCTACTCGCACTCTAATTTTTCTATATAGATCAGTTGTCACACCTTCCCATTGGTCAAGCGCTACTTCATCTGCAGGGGTTAGGTCATATAGAGAGACAAAAACGCTATGACCTGAATCTTCGGCAAGTGTTGCAACCGCCCCTTCCCAGCCAATTTCCTCTCCTCCAAAAGTCAAGCGCCATCCACGAAGCCAGCCCGTTCCCTGATGTGGCGAATGCGGGGCTCTAAGGAGCATCTGCCTTGGATCAAGATTTGATCCATATGCGGCATATAAAGTCATGACAAATCAAACCACTGATAACCTAATCTGTTAATGGCCCTTCGCAATAGCGGTAGGGATAAGCCAATAACATTTGATGCTTCACCTTCGATCCGTATGATAAATGGCGAGCTACGTCCATCAAGAGTGAAACCTCCGGCAACATCTAAAGGCTCACCGGTTGCCACATAGCCTTCAATTTCAGCATCACTCATATCGGAAAAGAAGACTTTAGTTGTTACCACATCGCTGATCTCTATCTCTTTATCGGTATCAATAATGCAATGCCCAGTGTGGAGCAGCCCTGACTTTCCTCGTAACTTCTTAGCTCTTTCGATGGCATTCTCAACGGTTGTTGCTTTGCCAAGGCTCTGGCCCTCAAATTCGAAAGTGGAGTCACATCCAATAATCACAGCTGGGTAATCAATCTTCTGCCTAATAGTATGGGCTTTAACTATTGCAAGAGCTATCACCAATTCTTTGGGGGTTAGGTTCTGATAATCAGAGCTCTCTTCATTAACTCCGCTAACAATTACTTCAGGATTGATTCCAGCATTTTGTAGTAACTTGAATCTAGCAGGAGATGCTGATGCCAAGATAATTTTTGGCGCCATCGCTTAAGCTCTTCCTGGAGCCCTAAATTTCCAACCTGCTCTAACCCAGAGCTCTTTGTCAAGGGAGTTCCGACCATCGATCACTATTGCCTGATTCACCTGACTCTTTATGGCAACAGGATTGATCTCTCGATAGATCTTCCATTCAGTTAGATGCAGGATTACATCCGCTCCAGCAATGCAGCTTTCAATACTCTCTGCGAAGTCCAGGTGAGCAAAGCGAGCCCTGGCAGGCTCAAGGGCCTTGGGATCATGAACTCTCACGCTCGCCCCTGCTTTACCTAATTCAACAGCGATATCAAGCGCGGGTGAGTCTCTGACATCATCGCTATCTGGCTTGAAAGCAGCGCCCCATACTGCGATCCTCTTACCCTTCAAATCTTGACCCAACTCAACTTTGACTAAATCAATCACTCGAGCCCGAGCTCGCTGATTGATAGAATCGATTTCTCTTAAGAACTCAAGCGATTGTCTTGCTCCAAGTTCCTCAGATCGAGCCATGAATGCCCGGATATCTTTGGGTAAACAACCACCACCAAATCCAATTCCAGCCTGGAGAAAGCGAGAGCCGATTCTTGGGTCATAACCAATGGCTCTAGCAAGAACGGTTACATCTCCACCAGCTGCTTCACAAATCTCTGCCATAGCATTGATGAAGGAGATCTTGGTAGCCAGAAAAGAGTTTGCGGCAACTTTTACTAGTTCAGCAGTTGGTAGATCTGCTCTTATCCAAGGAACTCCATCTTTGAGAAGTGAGGCATAGACCTCTTTTAGGATCTCCTCGGCCCGATCTGAAGTAACACCCACGACCAATCTATTGGGCCGAAGAGTATCTTCAACCGCGAAACCTTCTCTTAGGAATTCGGGATTCCAGGCCAACTCCACCTTCTCATTTGCACCTCTTAACACGTCGGCTAGCCGATTGGCAGTTCCTACAGGAACCGTGGATTTGCCCACGATGAGTGAGCCGGCTTTGGCGCGAGGAGCCACCGACGCCACTGAGGTATCAACATAGGTCAGATCCGCAGCTAGGCTATCGCTTCTTTGTGGGGTTCCCACGCAAATAAAGTGAACATCGCAGTCTGAGATTTGAGAAAAATCTGTTGTGAATTTCAATCTTTGAGATTTAATTTCTGCTGCCAGAAGTTCTCCAAGGCCTGGCTCGAAGAATGGAACCTTGCCTTGGCTGAGAAGCTCTATCTTCTTCGGATCGATATCAACGCCAACAACTTCAAAGCCCAGAGATGACATCGCGGCTGCATGGGTGGCTCCAAGATAGCCAGTTCCAATGACTGATAGCTTTAACATGACTGCCAAATACTAGTCCTTACAGGGGTTATCAGCGGCAGTTCCACTCTTGAATCTATCGATAGCACTCGGGGATGAAGATGGGTCAGGCCTTACTTCTTCAACGAGCGCTTCATCATTCTTAATCAGTTCAAAAAGCTCAGGGGCCAATACTGGATCCCAGAGCACTGCGCCACTTACTCCGTTGTTGCTGTAATTGTAATTCTGAAGAGGAATTGTAAGCGTTCTGACATTACTTGGAGAGAGATTACGCAGCTGCTTTCCAAGGGCTAGTAGATCTCCTTGACTCAAACCTTCATCCGTTACCACGCTATCTAGAACTGAATTTATGAAGTCAACCATCTTCACCGGGTTTAGCAATACTCCAGCGCTAGTTGCTTTACGCAGCATGGCTCCAGCAAATTCTTGTTGTCGCTTCATTCTTCCTAAGTCGCCCAATCCATCAAAGACACGAGTTCTTACGAATTTAAGTGAATCAATACCGTCCAGAACATGAGTTCCTGCAGGAATAGTCAGATGGCTCTTGGGATCATCAATATCTTTCTTGGTACAGATCTCAACTCCGCCAAGGGCATCAACCATACGCACAAAGCCAACGAAGTTAAGTTCTATATAGCGATCGATTCTTAAGCCCGACATATTCTCAAGGGTTTCAATCAACAGTGGGGCACCGCCCCAGTTATATGCAGAGTTAATCTTTGAGTAGGCTGCAGGAATAAGCTTGCCTTGAGAATTATTGTGTTCAGGGATAAGCGCGTAGCTATCACGCGGGATAGAGATGATTGCTGCCTTATCTCGCTTCTTAGAGATGTGGATCAGAAGTATGGTGTCACTTCTCTTGCCTGCAGCTACCTCTGTTCCACCCACTCGTAGCCGCTTGATCTCCTCACGGCTTAAGCCCTCACGGGTATCAGAACCAACAATCAGGTAATTAACTGCCGAGGACTCCTTCCTAGGGCGATTTTCGAGGCCAGCAAAAGCATCAACTCTTGGGATGGCGGCAGTAATCCTTCCAACGCCTGCCCAGGCGAGGGCCGATATCGCCACAATAGCTATAGAGGCGATGGTGAGGAAACGAATTGCCCGAGGGGATTTCACAGAGGCAAGAGTAGTGAAGCGATAGCGTTTGAACGTTATGACCAGCCCCCTTAAGCATGGTAATACTGCTCACCTGGCCAATTACCCGCCAGTTTCCATAATTGTCACAGTAATCAATGAAGCACCCCATCTTCGTGGTGCAATAAAGGCTGCGCTATCGTCTGATTATCAAGGGCAGATGGAACTTATCTTGGCCGTTGGCCCTTCGACTGATCAAACTTGGCAAATAGCAATGGATCTAGCAAACCAGGATTCGAGAATAAGAGTTCTTGAAAACGAATCTGGAAGAACTCCCAGTGGTTTGAATGCTGCTTTGAAATTAGCAAAGTATCAGATAATTGTCCGCATCGACGGGCACTCCGAAATTGATAGTGATTACATCAGACGTGCTATCGAAACTTTGAAGAAGACAGGAGCCGTAAATGTCGGTGGAATCATGTTCGCTCAAGGGATCACCTCATTTGAAAGAGCAGTGGCATCAGCAATGCGCTCTCCTATTGGCGTTGGATCATCAAGATTTCATATCGGAGGCGGTGCTGGGCCAACCGATACGGTCTATCTAGGGGTATTTCAAAAGAACGCACTAGATGACGTTGGAGGTTATGACGAGCGATTTACCAGAGCTCAAGACTGGGAGCTGAATTATCGCTTGAGAAAAAACGGCGGGGTCATTTACTTTGATCCTGAGCTGAAGGTCACCTATCGCCCCCGGAGTTCACTCAGGAAACTAGCATTACAATATTTTGAGTATGGCAGATGGAGAAGAGCGATAATTCGACAACACTATAAGAGTGTTAGTTTCCGCTATCTAGCTCCACCTTTGAATCTATTCTTGCAAGTTATTGCACTAGGCCTAGGCTTTCTTGCTTCGCCTCTGTTTCTTATACCAAACGCCATTTATCTTGGAGCAATAAGTTTGGCATCACTGTTCATTGGCAAGAGCCTTGCAGAGCGGTTCTACCTACCAACTGTTTTGATTTTCATGCATTTTTGCTGGGGATTTGGTTTCATTACCTCACCAAGAAAGCTAATTACCCGGTAATTAGCGAGCGCTGCTGTACCCTAAGAAATATGAAGAAAAGAGCGCTTCTCCTTACTTGCCTATCGCTCATCTTTACTCTAGGGCCTAACTTGATCTCACCGGTTCAGGCCCGAGCCCTGATTCCGACAGATTTTCGCTTCCTTGGATCAGGTTATGGCCATGGCGTAGGAATGAGTCAGATCGGTGCGCGAGGCCAAGCACTTGAGGGGAAGAGCGCTGTTGAGATTCTCAACTACTACTACCCAGGAACTGCCGTCACTGCCTATCCGGATAATGAATATATAAGAGTGAACGTTGCTAACTTAATTTCAACAGCAAATCTGAACACAGTTGGATCAACTGGTGAGATCCGCCTATATCAAGGCGATATTCCAATTAGTGAAAACCCTGAACCATTTGGCGTATATCCGGGTGATACCACTGCGCTCTTTACTAATTTTGCAGGGAGCGTGGTGCCAGTCCTTTCATCACCATCGGCAAAACATGCCGCAATTAATCCAGCCGCTGCATGGACGGTGCGTTGGGATAGTGCCACCACAACTGTGCTTCTGACCAATGGGACAGCTGCAACTCAATATAGATACGGTCAGATTGTCTTCAAGAGCGTTACCAATCTTCTTAGCTCATATTTGGCAGTATCCAATACCTTAAGACTCCATGATGAGTATCTCTATGGCCTTGGAGAAGTGCCTTCATCTTGGCCAGCTGCAGCACTTGAAGCCCAAGTGATTGCAGCAAGAACTTATGCCATAGGGAAACTATCTAGGCTAAGGATTGAATGTGACTGCAACATTTATAACACCACTGTGGATCAGAATTTTGTGGGTTATGCCAAAGAGAATGAGGCCATCTATGGCATCAAATGGAAAGAGGCGGTGAATCGCACCTTTGTTGATGAGAATAGTGCTTGGGTAGTAACTCTTGATGGCCAACCGATCCAAGCCTTCTATTTCTCCTCAAGTGGGGGAGTTACTCAAAATATCGTAGATGTCTGGGGCAGTCCACTACCTTACTTAACTGGAGTGGCAGATGCCTGGAGTCTAGATCCAAAGATAAATCGGCGGTACGCCCTCTGGTCTAGATATGTGCCTCAGAGTGTTATGGCGCAAGCCTTTCTATTACCTGATGTTGTTTCACTCATCATCAACTCTAGGACTCAAACCGGGAGTGTTAGCTCGATTACTGGAACTTCAAGTACGGGCTTAACAGCAACCCTCACCGGTGAATTATTTCGTGCCAGAGTAAAGCTTCCCTCTACCTGGATTCACAACACAAGGGCAATTGTGAAGCTAACCTTTGTTGCCAAGGAGTGCGCGCCAGGAGTTACTGAGCGAGTCAAATACTGTTTAGTTTAGTTAGCGTGAAGCACGCTATTTAGGCCGTCCCAAATGCCACTCTTAGTCAGGGCTTCAAGCGCGCCGCTCTGTGAATTCCTACGAATCAAAAGGGAGTTAGCACCGGATAGCTCTCTGGCCTTAACTATCTTTCCATCAGGCAGGAGCACCTTTGATCCGGCAGTCAGATAGACGCCAGCTTCTAGCACGCAATCATCACCAAGTGATATTCCAAGTCCCGAATTTGCTCCAAGAAGTGTGCGCTTGCCGATTGATATTACCTCTTTCCCGCCGCCGCTTAAAGTTCCCATAATTGAGGCTCCACCACCAATATCTGAACCATCACCTACAACAACCCCTGCTGAGATTCGACCTTCAACCATTGAGGCTCCAAGGGTCCCGGCGTTGAAGTTGACAAAGCCTTCGTGCATGACAGTTGTTCCAGGAGATAGGTACGCACCAAGTCTTACTCGATCGGCATCAGCGATGCGAACTCCTTCAGGAATTACATAATCGAGCATCCTGGGGAACTTATCTACGCCATAGATCGCTAGATAGCCATACTTGGCTCGCATCTTTAGGCGAACTTGATCAAATCCGGCAATCGCGCAAGGGCCACGTGAACTCCAAATAACGTTATTGAGAATGGAAAAGATCCCCTCAAGCGATAAACCATGGGGTTTTACCAAACGATGAGAGAGCAGGTGTAGTCGCAGGTAGGCGTCAGCAACATTGGTTGGAGCCTGATAGAGCTGGATCTCAACCTTTACAGCCCTGCGGGTGATCTCGCGCTCATCATCTCTGCCCTCAAGGCCTGCTGTATCAATGGTGCTTTGCTCGGTCTTTCCAAGCCCTAATTGGTAGAAGTAGGTATCAAGAATTGAACCATCTTTGGCAACGGTGGAAATCCCATAACCATAAGCCGCACCGTCTATGCTCATGGTCCAACGCTACCAACATCAACCGAGGGCTTGCCGCAGTCTGCGCCAGTCAACTGCCTTAGAGTGTGGCCATGAAAGTTGCCGTCTACTGCGCATCATCAACCCTAGTTTCCAGAGAGAATCTAGAGCTTGGTTTTGAACTAGGGGCATCTATTGCCAAGTTAGGCCATGAATTGGTCTGGGGCGGTGGCGGAATTTCAGTGATGGGCGAGTTGGCCAAGGGGGCCAGGAAACATGGCGGCAGAACAATTGGGGTTATTCCAGAGCGTCTAATGAGCGTGGAGTTTATTGATTACGATTCGACAGAACTTCATGTGGTCAAAGACATGCGCGAACGCAAGGGTTTAATCGATAGCTTATCCGATGGTTTTATCGCCCTTCCGGGTGGAATTGGAACACTTGAGGAGTTACTTGAAATCTGGGTAAGTAGGTACCTAGGTTTTCACAACAAACCAATTGCAGTCCTAGATCCAAGCGGGGTTTATGACTCCTTTCGCCTAGCACTAGATGACTTAACCGCTCTGAATTTCATGAAAAGGGGTCAACACGAATTAGTCTCTTGGTGCAAGACCGTAGACGGCGCTCTCCAGCATGTAACTTCTCCAAAATGAAAAGAAAATCTAGAATCGCTGACTTTAGAGCCAGCGTTATGGTGCCTGCGCCAATTTCTGAAGTTTGGGAGAAGTTAGTTGATTGGAAGAGCCAAGGCGATTGGATGGCCCTAACCAAAGTAACTTCAAGCGCTGATGTAGATGGCCTCTCTGGGGTCGGCACAACAATTTCTGCATTTACGGGAATCCGAAGAATTGGTATCTGGGATGAGATGAAGATAAGTGCTTGGAGCCCGGAAACCTTCTGCGCAGTTGATCATCTCGGTCGCTGGATTAAAGGGATCGGTGAATTTAGACTAACTGTGGTAGATCAGAATAGAACTAGATTTGATTGGTATGAACGCATAGATGCTCCCACCGTGATTTTGGCCCTGATAAAACCAGGAGTCTTGATTGCCGTTAATTACTCGCTCGCAAAGTTTGCCCGAGGATTTAGCGACTGAATCGCTGTTAGCGGCAGTAGCCTTAGCCTTGTGAGTAAGCAGAACCAGACCCTTAGAGAGTTCATTGATTCCCTTCCTGAGGAGGAGCGGATCGTGCTTACCCTTTATTACATAAAGAGATACAGCATCGCGGAAATTTCAGCAAAGATAGGGGCTCCCGAACGGGCAATTTCTACGGTACTGACCTCGGGGCGGATGAGGATGAGCTCGGCTCTCAATTTCCCACAAGGTAGCTAGATAAGGGATAATTCACCCCCCCAGTCTGGTGCTGGGATTTAGGGCTAGAAGATCTTTCAAGGACTGATTTAGAGAGAAGGCTAATCGATGGCAGCCATGAAACCCCGCACTGGCGATGGACCTATGGAAGTGACCAAGGAAGCTCGGAGCCTAGTGATGCGAATCCCGCTTGAGGGTGGCGGTCGCTTGGTAGTTGAGCTAAGCCAAGAAGAGGCTCGAAACCTTGCTGACGTATTAAATGCGTCAATCTCCCTACTTAAGAAGTGAACCTGCCGATTCCGAATCTCGGAACGGTCAAGCTTCCGAAGGAAATCTCGGAGAAATTCTTTAAAGGCTACACACATATAGCCCTCCCCATGAAGGCAAAAGAGGGAAAAGAAGGACCTGAGCCTGAGATTGTCTTAGGCAATAGAATAATTAGAGATATTGAGAAAGCTTTTTCAATCTCTTTCTCCGATGAGATAAAGAAGCATGGCGCCAACATTACTGGCAAAGCCGGGGAAGTGATCGATATTCCAGTATTGCAAGGCAGCAGTGAAGTAATCCATATTCTCCTTGTTGGAGTAGGCGAAGCCAACGATTCCCATATTCGAAAAGCCTCAGCTGCAATTGGCAGGAAAGTAAAGGCTAGTAAATCTTCCGTACTTTCATTTTTGGTTAAGAAAGAAAGCGATGCTCAACTTCACTTCATCTCCTCAAGCCTTGCAACCTACATTTGGAGCAAGAAAAGTGATTCAAAGCTGCTAACTCCAGAACTGACTTTAGTTGGAGACTTTGCCAAGGTTCTAGGTCGTGCAAGAGTGATCATGAAATCTACCTGGATCGCTCGCGATTTAATCCACACCCCAGCTAATGTTAAGAACCCTGCTTGGATGGCAAGTCAGGCGAAGTCACTGGCAAAGAGCCCTTCTCTTACTCTCAAGATCAAATCCGGGCGACAATTGGCAGAGTTTGGCGGGCTTAGGGCGATAGGTAATTCCAGCATGAAAAACCCTCCAAGATTTGTTGAGTTAAGTTACAAGCCTAAGGGATCAAAGAAATCACCGCATGTGGTCTTGGTGGGCAAAGGAATTACATTTGATACTGGAGGAGTTTCATTAAAGCGTCCCTACGATGTCATGACTGCGATGAAAAGTGATATGGCCGGGGCCGCTGCAGTATTGATGGCAACAATTGCGGCAGCAGAGTTAGAGTTAAATCTTCAAATCACTGCTCTTCTCATGCTGGCTGAGAACTCTCTTTCAGGCACCTCTACCCGTCCATCTGATGTCATTACTCATTACGGTGGAACCACAGTTGAGGTGATTAACACTGATGCTGAAGGAAGGCTGGTGCTGGCAGACGGCCTTGCCTATGCCGATAAGAATCTTGATCCAGATTATTTGATCGATGTGGCAACGCTTACTGGAGCTGCAACCCTTGGCCTTAGCCGCTATTACGGAGCTATGTATACAAGGGATAAGAAGCTTGCTAGAAAACTTTCAAATATCGGTGATTACACCGGAGACCAGATCTGGCATATGCCTCTAGTTGATGACTATTCAATTGCTCTAGAGAGTAATGTTGCAGATCTTAATCACACTGCCGATAAATTCAAGTTTCAAGGCGGCTCTGTAACTGCTGCGCTATTTCTGGAAAATTTTGTTGGAAAGCGCAGATGGGTTCATCTAGATATCGCAGGCCCTGCCAGATCTGAAGTTGATGCAGGAGAAAATGTTAAAGGTGGAACAGGATATGCAGTCCGCCTGCTTACCGAGTGGCTAGCTACATTGTGATGTCAGGAATCGGGGATAAGGGATTTCCGGAGAAGTTATTCCCCGAGCGCGGAGATATGCGCGCATTTTCAAATACTTTCATTCCAGAGACAGAAATCATGAAGAAAGCTAGAAATAGAGGGCAAGAGATTGGTACCTACGATGTCACCCCATCTGTGGGATCGCTGCTTCGCTATCTAACGCATCTCATAGGCGCCACCTCTATAGTTGAAATCGGAACCGGTGCTGGGGTTAGCGGCTTGTGGATATTTCAAGTGATGAGCCCCAAGGGGCTATTGACATCAATTGACGATGAGGTTGAAAACGCTAAGTTGGCTAAACAGGCCTTTGAAGAGGCAGGGGTAAACTCATCTCGCTATCGCCTAATTACTGGTAACTCGCGCGAAATTGTGGGAAAGCTGGCCGATAGTCTTTACGACATTTTCATCATGAGAAAGAGCGGAGATTTACTTGATGGAGTAGAGAATGCTCATCGCTCGCTTCGCCCAGGTGGAGTACTAGTCATTGATCGAGCGCTTCTCTCTGGAAAAGTCACTGATCCAACTCAAAGAGATGAGGATAGCGTGGCCTATCGCGAAGTGATTAAGGTAATAAAGGATTCATCAACGCTCTGGCTCCCGATGTTGCTGCCAGTTGGCGATGGCGTCATGGTTGCGACGAAGATCTAATTGAAGAATAGGATAGGCGCATGTTCGGAATCGGAATGGGCGAGTTTCTAGGATTGGTAATTCTAGGACTATTTCTAGTTGGCCCGGATAAGTTGCCTGAGGCGGCCAAAGGCTTCGCCAGATTTGTCCATAGGGTTCGTAATTTCACCACCTATGCCTCTCGTGAATTAAGGGAGAACTTAGGACCTGGCTTTGAAGACTTGCAAGTTACTGATCTAACTCCCAAGAAATTGGCACAGAAAGTGTTAGGAAATGCTCTAGATGATATGGAGCCACTTGCAAATGATCTTAAGAGCCAGGCAAAGGCAGGTAAGAAAGTCATAGATGAAGCAGCCAAAATAGACCCAGATCTACTATGAGCCTTTCAAATGATGAGATTGTAAGTAAGATTCACAGCGCGCTGGCGACTGTCTCTGATCCTGAACTCCATAAGCCACTTCCAGATCTAGGAATGGTTGAAAGTGTTGACTTTGATAGCGGAGTAGCAAGTGTCAAGATATTACTAACAATCCCAGGCTGTCCCATGCGGGATAAGTTGAAAAGTGATGTCAGCAGCGCTGTTTCTAAAGTAGCTGGGGTTGAAAGAGTTGAACTTGAATTTGGGGCTATGGATGAGGCTCAAAGGGATAATGTTAAAAAGCTACTTCGTGGGGGAAGAGAGAAGTTCATCCCATTTGCTCAACCTGATTCGCTCACTAGAGTCTGGGCTATTTCGTCAGGCAAAGGTGGAGTGGGAAAGTCATCGGTAACAGTAAATCTTGCAGCCGCCTTAAGTAAGCGAGGATTTAGAGTCGGTGTATTAGATGCTGATGTCTATGGACACTCAATTCCGCGACTTCTAGGTATTGGAGGGCAGAGGCCAACGGCCATTGATCAAACCTTCATCCCAGTTGAAACCCATGGAATCAAGGTAGTTTCAATTGAGATGTTCAAGCCAGATAGGGCAGATCCTGTTGCCTATCGTGGTCCGCTGCTACACAGAGTTTTAGAACAGTTATTAAGTGATGCATATTGGGGAGATCTAGATTTCTTGCTCCTTGATCTGCCTCCTGGAACAGGGGACATCGCAATCTCACTTGGTCAACTAATTCCAGCATCCGAAGTCATTGTGGTGACAACTCCTCAGATTGTTGCAGCTGAAGTTTCCGAGCGGGCGGGGCGAATTGCTCATCAGTTGAAGCAACATGTAATTGGGGTAATTGAGAATATGTCTGCCTACACCGATCCAGGAAGTGGAGCCCAAATTGCGCTCTTTGGTCAAGGTGGAGGGCAAGAGACTGCAAAGAGATTAGGCCAACTTGTGGGAGTTGATGTTCCATTGCTTGCCCAAATTCCATTTGATATAAAGCTACGTGAAGGCGGAGATGAAGGATCTCCAATAGTCTTAAGAGACCCAGACTCCGATACCGCTCAAAGCTTCTTTGCAATTATTGATCGGTTAACAAAGCGAAAGAAGTCATTAGTTGGCATCCCCCTTGGGATCTCTACCTAATTCCCGTGCGTAACCGGAACCACACTAAGATGCCTAGTGGTCGTGATATTCCATTACTACTTCTTGGAATCATTGGAATTGGAACTTCAGGTCCAGTGATTGCTCTAAGCGCAATGCCGATCATTTCTCTAATTTTTTGGCGGAATCTTGGAGGAGCCCTAATCATGGCTCCCTTTGCTTTGAGAAATGGTCAATGGCTAAAGAAGGAAAATCGAGTGGGCCTGGCCTGGTCAATGGCAGCAGGATTTGTTTTGGCACTTCATTTCATGGGATTTTTCATCGCAATGAGATTTACCACAGTAGCTGCAGGCACTGCCCTTACCGCACTTCAACCGATCTTTGCTGCTTATTTCGTCAAAAGACTTGGAGGTCATATTCCAAGGCGAGCCTGGGTTGGAATGGTCATTAGTTTCGTTGGGGTGTTAATCATTACTGGCGTTGATTTTCAGATTTCAAATAGAGCATTTCTGGGAGATATAGCGGCGATTGTTTGTGCCGCTCTTGCCGCTTTGTATGTTTTGCTGGGATCCAAGGCGCAGCAGAATTTAGCTACATCGACCTATACCACTTTATGTTATTTTACCTGTGCTCTAACAGCTCTTCCCATCGCACTTGTTTCTGGAGTGCAGCTGCTTGGCTTTGAAGCCAAGCAGTGGTGGTTATTGTTTGCTCTGATCTTGGGAGCGCAAATTCTCGGCCACACCATGTTTAATTTCTCACTAAAGAGAGTATCTCCTGCCATAGTCTCATTAATCGTCTTCTTCGAAGTTCCAGTTAGCGCGCTTCTCGCGTTTTGGTGGCTCGATCAATTACCTCCACTTGGAACAGTTCCGGGGCTGGTTCTTTTATTGGCAGGGTGTGCAATTTTTGTTACGCGCAGCAAGGAAGCAGAGAAAGGGTAGCCTTGCCATTATGCTCATAGATTTACATACCCATACCACTGCAAGTGATGGAGCCGATACTCCATCTGGGTTAATTGACAAGGCAATCGCTGCCGGTATTGGGGTTTTGGCCTTAACAGATCATGACACCACGCGTGGCTGGAAAGAGGCATCTGATGCTCTTGTTAATCATCCCTCCGGCTCTGATATGCAATTGGTGCTTGGCTCGGAGATATCTTGCCAAGATGAAGAGGGATTAAGTATTCACATGCTGGGCTTACTCTTTGATGCAGGTTATCAACCTCTAATTGATGAACTTGACAAAACTAGAGAACGCCGCTTATTCCGTATGGAGAAAATAGTTGGTCGACTAAATGAAGCCGGCATTGAAATCACTTTAGATGAGGTTTGTGCCATGCGCACAGGCGATGCCACACTCGGCCGGCCTCATCTAGCTGATGCGCTAGTGGCCAGGGGGCATGTGGCATCACGCCAGGAGGCCTTTGATATTTTTCTACATAATAGATCCAAATACTATGTCAATCACTATTCACCAACTCCAGAGACGGCCATAAAGCTAATAAAGCAGGCCGGGGGTGTTGCAGTCATTGCTCATCCATTTGCTTCTAAGCGTGGAAAGACCTTAGAGATTGAAGCGTTTGATCCCCTAATCGCCGCTGGCCTTGATGGAATCGAAGTTGATCACCCAGATCACTCAGCGGATGAAAAATCAGAGCTAGTCTCTCTTGCCATCGCCCGAAATCTCATCATTACTGGCTCGAGTGATTATCACGGAGACGGGAGACTAAACCGGTTGGCGCAACTAACTACCCATCCTGAACAATGGGCCCATCTTGAATCTAAGGCAAATCAAAGAAGGGTTGTGAAGCGGTGAGTGATATCAGCACCATTACCTTTGGTCTGCAGGCATTTGTTACCTTACTTGTGATTCTAGATCCACCAGGAGTTACGCCAATATTCCTATCAGTCTTGGGAGATCGCCCCCGTCGCCAGAGAACATTGCTTGCTTGGCAAGCTGCTGGCACCTCACTTTTTGTCATTACTTTATTTGCACTCTTTGGCCAATTTGTTGTTGATTATCTTGAGATATCGATGCCAGCTCTAAGAGGTGCTGGAGGACTACTACTTCTATTGGTCTCACTAGACTTGCTAAGAGGCAGTGACTTTGGTAGAGGCGAAAAGGTGCCAAAGAACTTAGCTTTAGTTCCACTCGGGACCCCATTATTGGCAGGCCCTGGAGCAATCGTGACGATCATGCTCTTTAGCCAAGAAGTTTCAAACGCCTACATGACCCTTGCGCTCTCGCTAGCTGTTCTTGGAGCCCACTTGATTATTGGAATGACTCTGATGTTCTCACTTGGGATTGTGAGGATAATAAGAGAATCAGGCGTTACGCTCCTGGCAAAGATTGCAGGACTTCTAACTGCCGCGATTGCATTTGAGATGCTAATGACCGGTATTAAGGATCTATTCGCTTGATGAGTCTAGGTTTCTTCTCTCCTGATTCCATAACCTGGAAAATCCACTCAGACCCTTCAATGTTTGTGGGAGGAATTAGAGCGCTCCTTGAGCAAGCGCTTCATCCGGAGGCGATGGCTGGGGTGGCTGCGCATTCAAACTTTCGTGAAGATTCTTGGGGAAGACTTGAGCGCACGGGAGACTATGTAGCAACTCTTACCTTTGCTAGCAAAGAAAAGGCGGAGAAGTTAGCTGCCAGGGTTCGAGGCGTCCATACGAAATTAAAGCTTGATGATCAAAGGCTGTTGCTCTGGGTTCATATGGCGATGGTTGATGCTTTCCTGGATACAGCGCTTCGCGCAGGTCTAGTCCTAAGCGATAGAGAGCAGGATCGGTACTTAGAGGAGATGGTGATCTTTGCTCGTCTGGTTGGAATAGATGAAGCAAGAGTGCCAAGAAGTGTTGCTGAACTAAGGGATTACTTTAGAGATATCCAATCTGAGCTTTATGCCAGTGATGATGCCAAGCGTGCGGCGCTGTTCATAGCCCTTCCTCCACTTCCTCCACTTCTTCGTTTTGGAACTCCAATTGCTCCACTCTGGGGAAGTGTCACTTCAATCGCAGGTTCGTCACTTCCTAAGTGGGCAAAGTCTTTGTATGGCTGGCCCACTCTTCCTGGACAAGAAGGTGCTACAAATATGGCTCTCAAAGCACTTCGAAGCGCGCTTCTTTTGGTTCCAGAGAGCCTGCGGCAAACGCCCGAGATGAAATTTGCCTTTGCTCAAGCTGTGTCAGAAAAGTGAAGACTGTAGTTATTGCCAATAGTGCAGGGGGGGTAGGAAAGAGCACCTCTGCCCATTGCATAGCTGTTGCTGCCAGTGAGTATGGAAAAAAGGTATTACTTATCGATGCAGATCCATCAGCAGGCCTGACTTTTGCTTGCGGAATTGAAAATCCAAGGGTTACTAGCAAAGAATTCTTATCTGGACAATTCCCTCTTGATGCCTCAATCAACAAGAGCGGTGAGCGATTCTCAATGATTGCTTCAGCTAGCCGCTTGTTAGCCCTAGATATTGACCAGGCTATCTCTCCAGAAAGAATAGTTGACCTCTTTTCTAGCTTTGATTTGGTAATCGTTGATACTCCGACTGGCCCCTCAAGAATCACTAATTACTTCATGGCCTTTGCAGATTTGGTTGTGCTGACCAGCACAATTCAAATTCTCTCCCTTCGAGGAGCTCTGCATAGCAAAGATTGTGCGCAGAGCGCAGGTCATGGCTCAAAACTCCAACTGTTGATTACCATGGCAAACCAAGCAGTTGATCATGAGTTTAGGTCATTAATTAGTGAAGACTTTGAACTCCTTGAGACGGCTATTCGTTTTTCCCCGCAGGTATCTGCTGCTCAGAGCCAGGCTAAGAGCCTATTGACTCTTGATGCAAAGAATGAAGTTGCTGCAGATTATCGAGAAGTTACTTATCTATTATTGGAAAAACTAGACCTTATCTGATTAAGCGCTCGCAAATCCCACGCGTCGCTCTGCAATGTCGCCAATCTCAATAGATCCGATCTTGGCCGCAGGCACTACATACTGCCGTCCCCTGGTGTCAACTAGCACTAGCGGAGTTGATGAAGTCAAAGCTTTGCTGACCATCGTTAGTACTTCACCGCGATCGAGAGAAGTTTCTATGGTTAGTTCGCGTAGTTGATCAGCAACGGCTATGCGAACTTCTGACTTGGCAGTTTCGGATTTTGCGCTCTTTCTTGTGCTCATAGTCCTATCCTAAAGAGTTTTGATGAATTTCGCTCCTTCATTGACCTAAAGATACTTAGCTCTGTAAGGGAAAGCCCGAGATGCCCCGCCAAAGCAAGTTGGTAACTAGTGATGTCGCCTCAGTGCGATTGATTTTCCCCTCCATTTCTAGCCAATGTCGAGCAGTAATCTGGGCGCAGCCGATTAAGCCAATAGCTAGCATCATCGACTCTTCTTTGGGAAAACCAGTATCAAGTGAGATAACTGCGCTCACTGCTACTGCACAGTCATGAGTCATGCGATCAAGCCTTTGCCTCACCTGTGGTTCTGCGCTCATGTCACTTTCAAATAAGAGTCTAAATGCTCCGCCTTCCTCGTCAATAAATTCGAAGTAAGCGCCAACCGTAGCCTTTACGCGATTCTTATTATCCTTCGTTGAGGCAATCGCCTTCTGGAGAGCAAAAACTAACGAGTCAATGTGAATATCCAACAACGCTAGATATAGATCCAACTTTGAGGGAAAGTGTTGATATAAAACTGGCTTACTAATCCCTGCACGATCGGCTATTTCATCCATCGCAGCTGCGTGATAACCAGAGGCAGTAAATATTTCAAAGGCAGCGCTTAGTAGCAATGTGCGTCGCTCATCGCGAGGCAGGCGGACCCGGTTATCAACTCTTTCACCACTGCTCATCGGTGGCATGGTACGAGGTTTGGGAAGATTTCACTAATACAACTCGTGTAGCCTTCCGAACCACGATGAGAAAACCACGCTTACTCCTAGTCCACGCCCATCCAGATGATGAGACTATAAACAATGGTGTGACCATGGCCAAGTATGTCGCCATGGGCTATGGCGTAACTCTTGTTACTTGCACACGGGGCGAAGAGGGCGAGATTTTGGTTCCGGAGCTACAATATCTAGCAAGTGGAAGTGAAGACTCACTTGGTCCAATTCGCGAAGCGGAATTAGCAAATGCCATGAAGGTTTTGGGAGTGGTTGATTATCGCTTCCTTGGTTCTCCTAAGAAATCTTGGCGCGACAGTGGAATGATGGGCTCTGAGCCAAATTCTAGGAAAGATAATTTCTGGAACGCAGATGTTGATGAAGCATCAGAGTCTCTAGTTGATGTGATTCTTGAAATTAAACCCGAGGTCATGGTCACATACGATGAAATCGGCGGCTATGGACATCCTGATCACATACAGGCCCATAGAGTGGCGATGCGAGCAAGCAAGCTAGCAGCAGAGCGTGGTTGGCAGATTCAAAAGATCTATTGGAACACGATTCCTATTTCGATCATTGAACAGGGAATGGAGGCAATGAAGGGCAGTGGAAGCGATTTCTGGGGTGTAGAGAAGGCCGAAGATTTACCTTTTGCTCAAGCCGATGAATTAGTAACAACGGTAATTGATGGCCAAGATTTTGTAGAAAAGAAGATGGAGGCTATGAAAGCTCATCCCACCCAGATTGCAGTGGAAGGACCATTCTTTGCACTCTCTGATAACTTAGGATTCAAAGTCTGGGGGCAAGAGTTTTATCGTTTGGTTTATGGCAGAGCTAGCGCTCCTTTCAATGAAGAAGGAAGAGAGACCGATCTCTTTGCCGGTATTCAGCTATGAAATCTCTAATCAGTCTAGCTTTCGGAGCACTAGTTGGTGTTTCAGGGGCTTTTCTTCATAATGCTTATAGGCCGATTGGCTTGGTTGTTTCTCTTCTGGCTGTAATTTTAGGGCTCAACTTGGTACGCAATATGTATCTTTCTAAGTCATCTCTTGCCCTCTTTGCCTTTGGCTGGCTTTTTGTAATTGTCAGAGCATCAAGTCTGGGCAATGGCGGTGAAGTATTAATTCAAGCTAATGCTTATGGAAATCTCTTGGTATTTGCGGGAGCCGCTCTAATCTCTTGGCGTTTACTTAGAAGGATTTAAGTTCTAACGCTTCCATCTCCAACTTTGGCCAGAAGGTGAGTCGCTTACAGAGATGCCCAGCAAAAGCAATTGATCTCTTAATTGATCACTAAGTGCGAAGTTCTTACTTTCCCGAGCTGTTCTTCTGGCCTCTAATAACTCTTTAGCTTCTTCTGGCAACTCCTTACTTGGCATTTGTTCCAATAGTTTCAAAGCAATTAGTGGTTCAAGCTTTTCTAGAATCGCAGCCTTCTTCCCATCTGAAAACGAAGTATCCTTTTCAAGAGATCTTAGCTTGAGCATCGCTTGGGGGGTATCTAGATCTGCCTGAAAGTCAGCAAGAATTGCTCTGACAAATGCCTCAGACTCAGGCGCATACTCTTTAGGCTCCTTTCTCCATCGTTGGTATTTGGCTCTTAAGCGCTGCAAAGTGGCATGTGCCGCACTTATGGAGTTCCAAGATAGATCCATCTGGCTGCGATATCGGTTTTCCAGGAAACAGAAACGCAAGGAAAGTGGGTCAAATCCGCGAGCCATTACATCAGAAACTAGAACTACATTTCCCGCACTCTTTGACATCTTTCTTCCCTCAAACAGGAGATGTTCTCCGTGGAGCCATGCGCTAACGGCTTCGCCTTTTACCAAAGGATTTGATTGCGCTCTCTCGTTTTCATGATGTGGGAAGCGAAGGTCAATACCGCCAACATGAAGATCAACATGGCCTTGTAGATAATGAAGTGACATTGCAGAGCATTCGATATGCCATCCTGGAAAACCAGGGCCGTAGGCAGTTTGCCAGATCATCTCTCTTCTATTGCCGGCAGCCTTCCAAAGGGCCCAATCAGCATGAAATCTCTTGGCGCCTGTTTCGCTGAATTCATAGCGATGGCCGGGCTTTAGCGCATCTAGGCGGTTTCCACTTAGCTGACCATAACTTTCAAACCTGGTGCTATCAAAATAGATTGAGGAATCAACTCCTTGATAGGCAAGACCTAAATCAATTAACTGCTCAATGTGCTCAAGCATCATCTCGATACATTCACTAGCCCTGGGGTAGGTGTGAGCCGGGAGAACATTTAACTGGGCTAAATCTCTATGAAACTTCTCCTCATATTCCCTTGCAATTGAGAAAGGGTCGCGTCTTTCAAGTTTTGATTGGGCCAACATTTTGTCTTCTTCAAAGTCATCACTCATATGGCCAACATCGGTGATGTTCTGCACCATCTTGACTTCAAGGCCAGAAAACTCCAAGGTTCTGCGCACCAGATCGCTAAGCAAGAAAGTCCTTAGATTGCCAACATGAGCATCACGATAGACGGTGGGTCCGCAACAGTAAATCCGCACTACTTGGCCATCGCGCGCAGTAATTGGCAGCACCCTCCGCTCTAGAGTGTCATAGAGCTGTAGCCCGTTATTTAGTGTTGGCTCGCGCTTCACCCCCTTATTTTGTAGGATTAGCCCCTGCAATGTAAGCATCTATTATGACAATTCGGTGTTTATAATTCTTTCTCTTCTATTGCTTTGAAGGAGGATCAGGTGACATACATCATCGCCCTTCCTTGCGTGGACGTACTGGATAAATCGTGTATTGAAGAGTGTCCCGTCGATTGCATCTATGAGGGCGATCGAATGATGTATATCCAGCCTGATGAGTGTGTTGATTGCGGGGCTTGTGAGCCAGTTTGCCCCGTTGAGGCAATCTATTACGAAGATGATGTGCCAGGCCAATACAGCGAATACAGGGAAGTCAATGCCGAATTCTTTGATGAATTGGGCTCACCTGGCGGGGCGGCGAAGGTTGGAAGAGTTGGTAAAGATCACCCTGTTATTCTGCAGATTCAGAAAAAACCTGCAGGCGAGTAAGTAGGCGACGATAAGACTCCCTGATTTTCCTTGGGATGCCCTAGCGCCATATGGGCAAAAGGCCCGAGCCCATAGCCAGGGAATCATTGATCTCTCACAAGGCACCCCGGTCGATCCCACCCCAGATTTCATTCAAGAAGAACTCAAAGCAAGTGCTAATTCACCAGGTTATCCACTAACTACTGGAAGTGGGCCGCTTCGAGAAGCTCTAAAGAAGTATTGCATTCAAACCTTGGGCGCAAGCGGTGACTTTGATGTGCTTCCAACTATTGGCTCAAAAGAATTAGTGGCGCTATTGGCATATATGTTGGAGGCCAAGTCCGTTCTTATCCCAGAAATTGCCTATCCGACTTATAGGGTAGGAGCAATCTTGGCTGGGGCTGAAATATGCGAAGTTGAAATTGATGCCAGCACATGGCCAGAAAGGGCAGACTTAGCCTGGATTAACTCACCATCAAATCCCACTGGTCGCATCCATAGTAAAGAGGAATTAGAGGCTTGCCTTATCTGGGCAAGAAAATCGGGAGCAACCCTGGCAAGTGATGAGTGTTATCTGCCCTTCACCAATGGCATCCAGGCTCCTTCGATTCTAGCGATTGCTATCGGTGATAACACAGGCGTCTTAGCAGTTCATTCACTGTCAAAGCGATCAAACATGGCTGGCTATCGCGGAGCATTCATTGCTGGTGATTCGAAGTTAATAGCTCAATTGCTTGAGATAAGAAAACACATGGGAATGATGCTTCCCATGCCAATTCAGCGTTCAATGGCTGTGGCACTTTCAGAGCAGAGCCATGTCGATAAGCAGGCAGGAAGATATCGCGCAAGGCGAGATAGGCTAGCGACTGCTCTAAATAATGCAGGATTTAAGATCGAGTTCTCCAAGGCGGGGCTCTATATCTGGTGCAGTAGAGATGAAAAGGACTGGGATAGCGTGGCTTGGTTTGCTGGCCTAGGGATACTGGTAACCCCAGGGAGTTTCTATGGAGCCAAGGGAAGTAATCATGTTCGTATCGCGCTAACAGCCAGTGATGAAGATATCTCTAGCGCAGCCCAGCGGATAAATCAGTGCATAAAGTGATGATAAACAAGGCGATCTTGCTGGTTGGCGGCAAAGGAACTCGTCTTGCAGAATTGACCGCAGGCACTCCAAAGCCGATGCTAAGAGTTGCTGCAGCCCCAGTTACTGAGCATCAAATCGCTAAAGCACAAGCAGCTGGGATTAGGGAAATAGTCCTGGCTACCTCATATATGGCCGAGGTTTTCAAGCCCTATTTTAGTGATGGATCAAAGTTTGGCATATCAATCAAGTATGCCATTGAAGAAGAACCACTTGGAACAGGTGGGGCGATAGCAAATGCCGCCAAAGTTCTTGATCTTGGAAAAGATGAATCGGTATTTATCTTCAATGGCGATGTCCTAAGTGGCCATGATTTGATAGCCCAAGCAGATTATCATCAAAGCAAGAAAGCTGATGTAACTTTGCATCTAGTCAGGGTGCAGGATGGGCGTGCTTATGGGTGCGTGCCACTTGATTCAAATGGCAAGGTCTTAGAGTTCTTAGAAAAAATGGAGCATCCGAAAGTCAATACCATTAATGCCGGTTGTTATATATTCAATAAATTTGCTCTAGGGCAGATTCCGCAAGATTCAGTGGTAAGTGTGGAGAGGCAGACTTTTCCAGACCTCTTGGAACACAAAGGCGCTCTCTATGGATACATCGATGATTCATATTGGGTTGATATGGGAACTCCTGAGTCCTACATTCGAGCCTCTAGGGATTTGATCTTGAATCCTCGGATTTCACCTGCTACAAGATCCGTAAAGGATGGAGCAATCATCTCTGCTATGGCCCAAGTGGATCCCACAGCAAGGATCTCAGAGGGCTCTGTTGTTGAATCTGGGGCAGTAATTGGGTCAGGTTGCCGAATTAGGGGATCGATAATTTCAACTGGGGCAAGTATTGGTGATGGCGCAGTAATTGATAATTGCTATATCGCACCAGATGTTCTAATTGCAAGTAATGAAAAAATATTTGAGAGGATAATCATCAAATAGCCCTTATCTGGCCTAAAATCAGGGGAAAATCGACAATTTAGGGATTAGTTTCTACCCAAAAAAACCTGGCTTTCACCTTGACACATCCGAATAACAAGCGTGTAATTAGGCCCTAGTTGGCCCACCATCGGATGTGGGCCGTGTTTATAGGGGTACAACTGATGACCGATGCTCGTCGAATAGAGCAGACTTTCATTCCTGGCCCAATTATCCAATTGGGAAATGGCAAGATCGTTGAGCTATCGTGGCAAGAGCGAGCGCTATGTGCTCAAACCGATCCGGAGGCTTTCTTCCCTGAAAAAGGTGGTTCAACCCGTGAGGCAAAGCGAGTCTGTCTCTCCTGTGAGGTCAGACAAGAGTGCCTTGAATACGCTCTGGCACATGACGAGCGCTTTGGAATTTGGGGCGGACTATCAGAGCGCGAACGTCGTCGACTTAAGCGCCGTCCGGCCTAAATTAAGAAGCTCACCTAGAAGTAGATTCCTCACCAAAAGAACTAAGAGAGACTGGCCTAACCCTTCATTTGAAACAGAGGCGGTGTGATGCCTACTTTGGACAAGAACTTTGTAACTGCAATCATCGTTTCTCATAACGGGGCTCTCTGGCTACCAGAAGTCGTGGCATCGCTGGCTAAACAGAGGCGAGAAGTGGATCAGATGATTGCAGTCGATACTGGCTCTGAAGATACATCAGCTAGATTGCTTAGGAGCGCCGGCATTACCACAATCCCTGCTGCTAAAGAAACGGGCTTTGGCGCAGCAATCAAGGAAGCGCTATCTAGTTCCGAACTCAAACGTGGCAGCGATTCACAGACTGAGTGGCTCTGGTTGATTCATGATGATTGCGCCCCAGAAGTCAACGCGCTAGAGGAACTCTTGGCAGCCCTAGCGGAGCGACCTGCTACTGCTATGGCAGGTCCCAAGTTGCGTGGCTGGCATGATCGGAATCATTTACTAGAGCTGGGAATAAGCATCGCATCAAATGGCGCTCGTTGGACTGGTCTTGAATATCGCGAGACTGACCAAGGCCAACATGATGGCGCCAGCGAAGTCTTGGCGGTTAGCACTGCCGGGGCTCTGATTCGTCGTGATGTCTTTGAGGAGCTAGATGGATTTGATCCCGAGCTATCTTTATTTCGGGATGATGTTGATTTTGGCTGGCGCGTGCATACCGCCGGACACTCTGTGGTGGTAGTGCCTAAAGCCGTCGCTTATCATGCAGAGGCTGCCTCCAATGAGCGGCGAGGGATTGATGTCTCCGATGCCTTCTTGCGGCGCCCTCTACTTCTAGATCGCAGACATGCTGCTTATGTCCTGATGGCCAACATTTCTTGGTGGCTACTGCCCCTGATTGCTCTACAACTTCTCTCAGCATCTTTGTTCCGCGCCCTTGGTTATTTGCTAGCAAAACTTCCAGGCTATGCCTTGGATGAGGTTGCATCCGTCGCCTTAGTGATTCTCCAGCCGCAAGACTTAATTAGAGCTAGAGCAAAGCGACGAAGGCATCGTCTAGTTTCATCGCGAGTTATCTCCCGTTTTGTTCCTCCTAGAGGATCACAGCTGCGATTAGCCTTTGAGCGATCTAGATCTGCTATTACTCGCAGTTGGCGCAGCTCATCTATTTATGCGGAAAAGAGTCCTACTACATCTGCCCTCGGTCTAGATGACAAAGCGCTGGAGAATGCAGATATTGACTTAGTCCAGGCCCCATCACCAATTAGGTGGCTCACCCGCCGCCCAATAATTAGCGTCTCACTTCTGGTTACTTTGTTAGCTCTAATTGCCTCTCGTGATCGCTTGGGGTCAATAGTCGGCGGGGCGCTAGCTGCAACGCCTGCAAAGGCATTTGAACTATTTTCGATGTATTCCGATTCTTGGCACACCGTAGGTCTTGGCTCAAGTACTAACACACCTCCTTGGGTGGCATATATCGGCCTTGGATCCTTACTCACTGGGGCAAACTCCTCACTATTTGTAACCGGACTATTTCTTGGTGCAGTGCCTCTAGCTCTCTGGGGTTCGTATCTACTTGCAAGGAGATATACCGATCTACACTTTCTAGCACTCCTATCCGCACTTCTCTATGCCTTCTCGCCAACAACTTTGAGTGCTATCAATAGCGGCAGGCTTGGGACTCTAGCTTTAGTGGTTATCGGGCCTTGGTTGATTAGATCCCTCTTTGGACTTGAGCAGCTAGAGAATCTATCTTGGCGAGAGACGTTCTGGATTGCACTCTTATTGACCTTTGTCTGCGCCTTCTCGCCTATGACATTCATGTCGATCCTGCTCTGGCAGGCTATCTTGGTCATCTTCGATGTGGTTGCATTCAACTCCAAGAGTAATGCGATGGATAAATTAGTATTTGATAGAAGAAATTCCCGGCGAATTGCCATAATGATTTGCCCACTAATTGCTAATGCGCCCTGGTCTATCGAATTCATCCTCCACCCCTCACGTATTCTCCTTGATCCCGGCTTAAGCCTGGCAGGAGGTGAGGTGCTCTCTTTACTTCTAGGAAATCCTGGAGGAATTGGAGCTCCACCAATTTGGATAATCTCGCCAATACTCCTAATTGCTCTGATTGCGATTTTTGTAAGCAAGACAGCGCGCTTGGGAGAGGTAGCGCTCCTCTTTATTGCAATTGCAGCACTTCTTGGTTCCAGGCAGGTTTCAGGACATGGCAGCTTTGCGCCTGAACAACTCTGGGTCGGCTCTCTACTAGTTATTCCAACCCTATCGGCCCTGCTTGCTGGAGTAATCATGATTGATAACTATCTGCCAACTCTTAGCCAAGCCAATATTGACTATCGCCATATCTTGCTTGGTTTTACTTCTTTGATATCAGCACTTTCAATTCTGGCCTCAGCTACTTGGTGGCTCAGCTCATCCAATAGCGCTCCAGTTCAATCAGGCTCAAAATCTGCACTTCCTGCTTTTCTAAGTGCCAGTGCGCAGACAGAGGGGCGTTATAAGACTCTGGTACTAAGAGCAGAGTCTTATAAGGTGGAATATTTCATTGCACGAGATAGCGATCTGCAATTAGGACAAGCTGATGTGATAACGGGTCTTGCGCCGGTAGTCACAAGGGCGATTAATGATCTCATCGCCGGATCTGGAGTAAGTAGCAGCAAAGTCTTTGCTGAGTTTGGAATCCGCTATCTCTTTCTAGCAAATCCCATTGATGATGAGCTGGTAAGGACCATTGATGGCGCTGGAGGATTCACTAGAGCTGCCTCAACTGATGAAGGAATTACTTGGAAAGTTCCTGGAGCGCTTGGTCATATCTCATTCTTATCTCAGGATGGAACTTATTCAGTCTTGCCTAGTGGGAAGATTGGAGCTCGCGGAACACTTACCTCTGCTGGAGTCGTCGTAATCACTGAGAAATATGACGATCGATGGAAGATGTTGCTCAATGGTAGTTACATCCCTGCAACTGAAACTGAGAATGGAATGCCAAGGTTTTATGTCACCGAAGCTGGGGATTTCTTGATCTTCCATGACGCCACCTCAAGAAGAGCTTGGGTCTCACTGCAACTTGTTAGCTTGCTTACTCTAATTGTTCTGGCACTTCCTGCTCGTCGCAGAAGAAGTCAGATGAGCGAGGCGGAGTTGGCATGAAAGAGACTCGAGCCAGCTTTGCCGTATTGATCTTCATTGTTATCGCACACATAGCTCTCTTACTTCCACAGAGCTCCTCTAGTTCTGTTGTGACACAGTCATATCCAGCAACGGCATGTCCGGCAGGGGTTTCAGGGGTGCAAGCCACTGCGCTCCTTGCCAATAAGAGCATTCAGCTCAGGAATATCAATCAACCCGGTGTCGAGCTAAAGAAGAATAACTCTGGTAGCTATGCGCTCAACCGTGGAGCAATCTTAGTTGCTGGAAACCCGGCTAATACCAGCTCAATTATCACTAGACCTGGCAAGTGGACCAGCGCCACTACCTGCACGATAAGTGGCCCTATCAATTGGTTTGCTGGCGGAACGGCTAATGTCACCAGTCAGTCAAAGTTAATCATGATCAATAGTGGATTAAGTGATGCCCTTGTTGATATCACCGTCTTTTCAGAAAGTGGTAGTAGTCAGAGTCTGGCAGTAACCGTCAAGGCCTCATCTGAGAAAGTGATTCGCATCGATTCCCTATCTCCAGGGTCTGAGCGAATAGTCCTTAAGGTTGAGATTAGAAATGGCCGAGTCACCTCGTATCTTTTGGATGAACGAATCCGTGGCTTAGATAACGTTGGTGGAGACTTCGTTCCGGCGATTTCAAAGGCGAGCAAAGAGTTAGTCATTGCAGGCCTTGCCGTGAAGTTTGGTTCCAATAGCTCAATCAAACACACTTTGCGGCTAATGAGCGTTGGGGAAGTTGATGCTAGCGCTAGCGTTGAAATCATCTCCTCCGAAGGCGTCTATGTTCCCGTGGGCTTTAGCGATATCTCACTTAATGGTAGGGAGGTTACTGATATTGATCTAAGCGGAGTCGACTTTGGTGGCAAGGCATTCGCGCTAAAAATCAGCGCGACTCAGGAGATAGTGGCTTCGGTTCTATCAGAGGTGAAAAGAGGCTCAGTTTCAGACTTCATCTGGAGCGCACCAAGTGATGCCTTTGACACTGTTAGTTTCAATCTTCATGGCCTTGAGCCTGTGATGAGCTTTGTCGGAGAGCGAGTCATAGTCTCTGTAGTTTGGAAGGATAGAGAGGGAAAGGGTTACAACGACTTGCTTCGCGGAGATGAAATCGTTAGTTGGAAAGTTCCGCCTAATGCCAGGCTACTGACCATTAGTAGCGCAAGCCCGGTAGTTGCGGCAATGAGTTGGATAACTGGGGATGGGGTTGCCCGTCTTGGCATCGCTCCAAGTACAAACCTTGAAAGTGCCACTAGACCAATTGCTGATATCGCAGTTATTCAGCCTCGCGGCTAGTAAATCCCAGAAAAGTGCCTACTCAGAGACTAATCTCGCGCCATGTCATCGACCAATAGCTCAAAGCCAAGCTCTCCTCCGAGCGCTGTTGGCAGACGTTGCACTCGCTCTGGATGTGGCGCACATGCAATCAAAACCCTTACCTACATTTATTCTGATTCAACCGCACTTATCGGACCACTTTCAACTTACGTCGAACCACATTCCTATGATCTTTGTAAAGAACACTCTGCCAAATTAACCGTTCCACAAGGCTGGAGCGTTATTGAACATAATCCTGATAGGCAAGTTGTCGAACCATCCCCTGAGGACCTAATTGCAATTGCTGATGCAATTCGTCAGAGTTTTTCCGAGGAGATAAAACCAAGGACGATAACTCCTGAAGTTGGTCGTCGTGGCCATCTGCGGGCAATCCCAGATCAGAAGTAAGCCCGCTAAGATTCAATAGTGGATCAAGAGCTGCTTGATAAAGTAATAAAGGCCTATGACATACGTGGCCTAGTTGATGACGAGATCAGCACCGACTTTACTTTCGCACTCGGCATTGCCTTTGCTAGATTCATTGAGCAGGAGCGTCAGCCAGCCACTGTGGTCGTGGGCGAGGATATGCGCCGCTCCTCTGCTGATCTAGCCAGAGCATTTTCAGATGGGATAACTTCTCAAGGACTTGATGTAATTCGAATTGGGCTCTGCTCAACCGATCAACTCTATTTCGCATCAGGTGCGCTTAACATGCCGGGTGCGATGTTCACCGCTAGCCATAATCCCGCGCAATACAACGGAATCAAGCTCTGTCGAAGTGGCGCTAGGCCAATTGGCCAAGAATCAGGTCTGGCATGGATTAAATCGGCAATTGCCCAAGGATTTCCAATTCCAAGCCGCCCCATGGGAAAAGAGCGAAGCCAGGATTTATTGGCTGCCTACGTCAAATACTTATTCTCGCTTTTCCCGGAGAAGGCCTTCGCTCCAGATTTTCAGTCTCGACCGCTTCGCATAGCCATTGATGCTGGAAATGGGATGGGGGGTCACACCGCTCCCGCGGTGATGCGCGAGATAAACGCGGTCGTTGATGGAATCTACTTCGAACTAGACGGCACTTTTCCAAATCATGAAGCAAATCCCATAGAGCCTAAGAATCTAGTTGATCTGCAAAGTCTAGTAAAGGAAAAATGCTCTGATATTGGCCTGGCATTCGATGGCGATGCTGATCGCTGTTTCTTGGTTGATGAAAACGGGGACTTGGTTTCTCCCTCTGCCCTTACTGCGCTGATTGCAAAGCGTGAACTTATTAGAAACCCCGGTGCATCCATTATCTATAACCTAATATGTTCCAAGGCGGTGCCTGAAGTGATTGCTGAGTCAGGGGGCAAGGCGCTTCGTTCAAGGGTTGGTCATTCATATATCAAAGAGATGATGACGCGGCATCAAGCAGTATTTGGTGGAGAGCATTCTGGGCATTTCTATTTCAAAGACTTTTGGTCAGCAGACTCTGGGATGCTTGCAGCTCTTCATGCAATAGCAGCGCTTCTTGAGAGTCAGATGAAGCTATCTGAGTTGATGCAGAGTTTTAATCGCTACAGCCTAAGCGGTGAGATCAATACCACCGTTTTTGATCAAGGCTCAGCAATAGATAAGATCAAATCTCACTTCAAAGATTTTGAGCCAGGCTTAGGTTTTGATGAGCTAGATGGCCTTACTGTCAGCGCTAAGAATTGGTGGTTTAACCTAAGGCCTTCAAATACTGAGCCCTTGTTAAGGCTTAATGTTGAGGCAGATACCCGAGAGCATATGGCTAGTATGCGAGATCTGGTCTTGCAGTTAATAAGAAATGGGTAAACTACACCTTCTAATCAGAGGCAAGTGCGAACCTATCAGGAGAGAGAATTAAGTGAGCCCTACAACGATGACCACTCCAAAACATGACATTGCCAACCCCGCCCTTGCTGCTGGAGGCAAAAAGCGCATCGAGTGGGCCGAGCGGAACATGCCAGTACTGGGCCAAATCAGAGAGAGATTTGAGAGAGAACAGCCTTTTAAAGGCGTGCGCTTTGCTGCCTGCATGCATGTAACAACCGAGACTGCCAATTTGATGCGAACCCTAAAAGCTGGTGGAGCAGAGCTGGCGCTTTGTGCATCAAATCCGCTATCGACTCAAGATGACACAGCCGCTGCTTTGGTCTTTGAATATGGAATTAGTGTATTTGCCAGGAACGCAGTTGATCGCGATGGTTACTACGCTCACATCAATTCGGCCCTTGACATCGCCCCTCATCAAGTCTTTGACGATGGATGCGACTTAGTAAACACACTTCACACCACAAGGACTGAGTTACTGCCAAATATCACTGGAGGGTGCGAAGAGACCACGACAGGTGTTATTCGTTTGCAACAGATGGCAAGAGACGGCGCGTTAACATTTCCCATGATCGCTGTTAATGACACAGATACCAAGCATATGTTTGATAATCGCTATGGCACCGGGCAATCAACCGTTGATGCCATCTTCCGTGCAACCAATCAGTTGATTGCCGGCAAAGTGTTTGTCGTTGCTGGTTTTGGTTATTGTGGCAAGGGAGTGGCGGAGCGCGCTCGAGGAATGGGCGCAGAGGTGGTAATTACTGAAATCGATCCCACCAAGGCACTTGACGCACTTATGCAGGGCTATCGCGTCATGCCTATGGCAGAGGCAGCAAAAGTTGGTGACATTTTCATCACCGTTACTGGTAATCGCACTGTTATTGCAGCGGAACATTTCCAGGCGATGAAAGACGGGGCGATTTTGGCTAATGCTGGTCACTTTGATATCGAAATTGACGTGGCCTGGCTTGAGAAGAACTCAGAGAAGAACCCAAAGATTCGCCATCAAACAGATGAGTATTTGCTTGGCAACGGCCGGAGAATTCTCTTGATTGCTGAAGGTCGCCTGGTAAACCTAGGAGCTGCCGAGGGCCATCCGGCAGTGGTTATGGACATGTCATTTTCTGATCAAGCCCTAACTGCTGAATGGTTAGTAAGGAGCGCGAAGGGACTTGGTCCTGGCGTTCATATGGTTCCAGTTGAGATTGATAAAGAAGTTGCGCGCTTAAAGTTAAAGTCAATGGGAGCAACTATTGATACTTTAGCTCCGATACAAGATGAATATCTGAACTCCTGGAAGCATGGTAGCTAATGACTTCGGTGATGGTCGTTGATGACGATCAAGACCTTGCCGAAATGTTGGGAATTGTCTTAAATGGCGTAGGTATTGAAGTCGATCTAGTCAGCAGGGGCGATGAGGTACTTGAGGTCTTTCGTAATAATCCACCAGACTTAGTCTTGCTCGACATCATGCTTCCGGGTCTTGATGGTGTTGAAGTCTGCAAAGAAATTCGCAAACATTCAATGCGTGTGCCGATAGTGATGCTAACTGCCAAGAGTGAGACTCATGACATAGTTAAAGGACTTGAGGCCGGCGCTGATGACTATATGGTTAAGCCCTTCAAACCATCTGAGTTAGTGGCGAGAATTAGAACTAGGTTACGCAGGGCAAGTGGTGAAACCGCAAGCACTCTGACGATTGATGATTTAGCCATCGATATTGTGGAGCACATCGTTACTCGCGCGGGAAAAGAGATTCCGCTTACTCGCCTAGAGTTTGATCTCTTGGTTTCACTAGCCAAAGAGCCGGGAAGAGTATTTACCAGAGAAACGCTCTTAGGTGAAGTATGGGGCTATCGCCACTCTACCGATACTCGACTAGTCAATGTTCACATTCAAAGGTTGCGTGCCAAGATTGAACGTGATTCTGAAAATCCCACCATCATTACCACAGTTCGGGGCATTGGTTACAAGGCAGGCGCATCAGGTAGTAGAAGTTAGAGGCAGTGCCAAGTGAAGATAACCGAGTACTTTCGCACCTCTTTATTTAGGAAGGTCTTCTCAGTCTCAAGTGTTATCTCCATTACTCTGATCTATCTTCTTGGCTTAAGCCTCTATAACCGCATCTCTGAGGGCATGATCGAGGAGAAGATCTCAGCGGCAATCTCTGAAGGCGAGGCTGCAATCCGATATGCGGACTATCGCTTCCTAATCGGCAGCATGAATAGAAATACCAATTACAAGGCAATTATCGATGAGATCATCAAGTCAACCAATGTCAGCGCTAAAGCCTCAGGTCGAGAGATCGCCCTCCTGAGTAGTAGCGGCAAAAAAGTTGCTGGAATTCCCCCAAGGTCGACCTCAAACTTCCTTGAATCAGCCTCTATTCCCAATCAGCTAAGGCAGCTGGTATCCCAAGACGACGAAGTCCACTGGCAGCGAACCAAATTGAAGTATTCCAATGGCGATAGCGTGGCAGGGGTCGCAGTAGGACATCGCATAGAGATCAAATCTGTGGGTAAGTACGAAATGTATGTGCTCTTTGATTTTGCATCACAACAACAAACAATAGATCTCATTGGACGATCAATGTGGGGCACAGGGCTTCTCTTGATGGTACTGATAATGCTCATTGCCTCTGTAGTTCTCGGACAAGTCATTAAGCCAGTTAGGTATGCCGCCGAGGTTGCTGAGCAACTAACATCTGGCGATTTGTCGAAGCGAATGGAAGTGAAAGGAAAGGATGAAGTTGCAAGACTTGGAATGGCCTTCAATGAGATGGCAGAAACTCTGGAAAAACAGATTACGCGCCTAGAGAATCTCTCACGCCTTCAACGGCGGTTTGTCTCTGATGTTTCACATGAGCTACGCACACCTCTAACCACCATACGCATGGCATCTGACTTAATCTATGCGGCCAGAGATGGTTTTGATCCTACGATTACCAGAAGCGCTGAGCTTCTGATATCTCAAATCGATCGCTTTGAAGAGTTATTGATTGATCTCTTGGAGATAAGTCGCTTCGATTCTCAAGTTGCCACCCTTTCGCTCTCGAGAGTTGATGTTTGGAAGCTAGTAAATCGCTGCGTCGATGATGTAGCTATGGATGCTAAGCAAAGAGATGTGAAGATTCGGATCGATACCCCGCAAGAAGAAGTCTTGATTGACGGGGATTCGCGGCGCATCGAGCGAATTGTGCGGAATCTATTGGGGAATGCGATAGATCATGCCGAAGGCAATCCAGTGGATCTAACTATCAAAGTCGGTCAGAGCGCAGTCTCAATTTCGGTTAGAGATTACGGAGTTGGAATTGAAGATCATCATCTAGGTCGAGTATTTGATCGTTTCTGGCGAGCAGACCCATCTCGCTCTCGGATTAGGGGCGGATCTGGACTCGGGCTATCAATTGCTAGAGAGGATGCAAATCTTCATGGCGGCGATATCCAAGTCTCTTCAGAGCTGGGCTCTGGTTCACAATTTGTTTTGACTCTTCCGTTGGCCCAAAGTCAACCAATCATTGAAGTTCCCACAGGCGAATTACCCACAGATTAGAGTCTTAGCCCGTAGACCCTTGATTTCCTTTGTCAATAATGGCTAAGTGGAACTTGATGCTAGTAATGATAAAGGAATATTCACAGCACTTAAGTCACTAGTTTTTCCAAGAATTTGTCTTTATTGCCAAAGCGAATTTGCATCGCTTTGTGAAAATTGCCAGCAACTCTGGCTGGCTCCGGTGCAGCAGCGATATGTATACGACTTAGCAGTCAACTCAACTTTGACCTATAACGCAGGTAGTTCTAGGGTGGTAATTCAGGCCAAAGAGAATAGAAATCGAGTCGCTCAATATTTGATGGCCTCTGCTCTAAATACAGCTCTAGAGAAATTTGAATCAGATAGTCCAGAACTAAGTATCTCTCGATGTTTATTGGTTCCGATTCCGGCAAGTAGATCTGCGATTAGAAGAAGAGGTGGCTCTTTTCTACATCCAATCCTTGATCAACTAGTAGCTATTCAGGATAAGAAAAATGGCTTGCGCTGGCGCTGGAAAGAACTATTGGTTCATCATAAGCCTGTTAGGGATCAGAGCCAACTCTCATATGATCAGCGCCAGAGCAACATGTCAGATGCTTTTAGGCATATAGGCGATGAGTTGACAGAGGCGAGGCCGATTTTTCTGATAGATGATGTATTGACCACCGGGGCTACGTTATATAGCGCTTTTCGGGCTTTAAGGGAGATAAATCTGACAGTTTTGGGCGCAGCCACGGCATGTGCGTCTGCCCACCGTCTGCTAATACGATAGCGCCCTAGCATTTCAAGTGGAGGGTTGATCAATGGTAGTAATTCTCGACAAGATTCTGCGCGCCGGCGAGGGACGCGCGCTCAAGCAATTAGAGAAGATTGCCGATCTTGTTAACTCTCATGAGGCCACTTTTAGCGCAATGAGCGATGAGCAGCTACGAGCTATGACCGATACCTTCAAATCGCGGCTTGCAGCAGGAGAAGAGCTCGATGACATTCTTCCTGAGGCATTTGCCGTGGTTAGAGAAGCATCAAAGCGAACCCTGGGACAGCGCCACTTTGACGTTCAGATTATGGGTGGCGTAGCTCTGCATCGCGGCAATATTGCAGAGATGCGCACAGGTGAAGGAAAGACTCTGGTTGCAACGCTTCCTTCCTACCTAAATGCACTCACGGGCCTGGGAGTGCACATTGTCACCACCAATGATTATTTGGCAGAGCGTGATAGCGAATGGATGGGACGTATCCATAGACTCTTAGGCCTAAAAGTTGGAGTAATTCTGGCTTCCATGAGCCCAGCTGAGCGGCGCGAACAATATAACTGCGATATCACCTATGGAACTAATAATGAATTTGGCTTCGACTATCTTCGTGACAACATGGCCTGGAACCTAGCTGATTGTGTGCAACGCGAACATAACTATGCCATCGTCGATGAAGTTGATTCAATCTTGATCGATGAGGCTAGGACTCCGTTAATCATTAGCGGTCCTGCAGATAAGGCGACAAAGTGGTATCAAGAATTTGCCACTATTGCCTCACGCCTGACTCGTGGCGAGCATTATGAAGTCGATGAAAAGAAGCGCAATACTGGAATTCTTGATGCTGGAGTTTCCAGGGTGGAAGAGCTATTAGGAATTGAAAACCTCTATGAGGCGGTAAATACCCCAATGATTGGCTATCTGAATAACGCCCTTAAGGCTAAGGAGCTATTCAAGCGTGATAAGGATTACGTGATCATGAGCGGTGAGCTTTTGATTGTTGATGAACATACTGGTCGAGTTCTCTCTGGACGTCGCTATAGCGAAGGCTTACATCAAGCGCTTGAAGCCAAAGAACGGGTAGAGATCAAGGATGAAAACCAGACTCTGGCCACAATCACCCTACAGAACTACTTCCGCATGTATGAGAAGTTAGCAGGCATGACTGGCACAGCTATGACTGAAGCTTCAGAGTTCATGCAGATATACAAACTAGGCGTCATTTCTATTCCCACCAATCAAACCATGCAACGTCTTGATCAATCAGATCTGGTCTATAAAACTGAGGATGCCAAATTTGAGGCGGTAGCCAATGACATATCTGAGCGCCATCGCAGGGGGCAACCAGTGTTGGTGGGAACAGTGAGCGTTGAAAAGTCAGAGGTTTTATCAAATGCGCTGCGGCGAAAAGGCATTCCTCATGAAGTATTAAATGCTAAACAACATGAGCGTGAAGCTGCCATTATCGCAAGAGCTGGAACAGTTGGGGCAGTTACAGTTTCAACAAATATGGCAGGTCGTGGAACTGACATCATGCTTGGGGGAAACCCAGAATTCATGGCCGACTATGAATTACAACGCCAAGGAATATCACCAGTTGAAAGCGCAGAGCAGTATGAAGCGATGTGGCCAGCTGAGATCGAAAGACAGAGAGCCGCCGTAGCCAAAGGACACGATGAAGTTGTCTCCCTGGGCGGACTCTATGTCCTAGGGACGGAGCGCCACGAGTCTAGGCGTATCGACAATCAGCTACGTGGTCGCTCTGGTCGCCAGGGAGATCCTGGTGAGTCTCGTTTTTATCTCTCACTTCAAGATGAGTTGATGCGCCGATTTAACTCAGCCCTTGTTGAGCGTTTCCTAAGCGCTACCGGAATTCCTGAGGATACTCCGATTGAATCCAAGATGGTCACAAACGCCATTAAGTCGGCTCAAACCCAAGTGGAGTCACAGAACTTTGAGATGCGCAAGAACGTTCTTAAATATGACGATGTAATGAACCGCCAACGCGAAGTTATCTATCGCGAAAGACGTGAAGTACTAGAGGGCGCTGATATTAAGGAGCAAGTTGATGGATTTATTGAAGACACCATTCGTGGTTATGTCCTAGCGGCAACTAATGAAGGATTTCCTGAAGAGTGGGATCTAAACCAACTCTGGACCGCTTTCAGAGCCACCTATCCGGTTTCACTAAAGATTGAAGATATTGAAGCAGAGGTCGGCGGTCGAGCAGGGCTAGATACTGACTTTCTAACCACGAAGGTCTTAGATGACATCTTTGCAGCCTATGCCAAACGTGAAGAGGAGTTGGGCGCTGAAGTTCTACGTGAACTTGAGCGAAAGATTCTTCTCTCAGTATTAGATAGAAAGTGGCGCGAGCATCTCTATGAGATGGATTATCTCCAAGAGGGAATCGGTCTTCGCGCTATGGCGCAGCGAGATCCACTTGTTGAGTATCAGAAAGAGGGATACGAGCTATTTTCCGCGATGATGGATGCAATTAAGGAAGAGTTAGTCGGATTCCTATTCTATGTTGAAGTCAAAGTGGAGAATGAGCACGTGGAAGCAAAGGGTGTTACCCCCGCCGCTGCTAAGGCTGAGCTCCGTTACTCATCGCCAGATGAGAGTGGCCAGGCTTCTAGATCCACGGCTCAGATAATCCCTCAAATATCGAGAAACTCACAATGCCCGTGTGGTTCTGGAAAGAAATATAAACGCTGCCATGGGGCTGCCTAATTCTGTTCTAGATTAGGCTCAACTCGGTACAGAGCCATTTGTGATCTACTCCTTCAAAGCGCGCGACTACGGCTCTGATTCTTTCTCTAAAAATTAGGGTCGCACTTAATTCCACCACTCCATCTATTGGCTGGCTTCTCCTGATAGTTTTTATCTTGGGAACTTCCTTTAAGCTGCCGACTTGAGCAAGCAGTGTGTTGTAGGTGTAGCGATGGGTGGTGCGAGCCACCTGTGATGCTGGGCGTCTGGCAGCCATGATCTCTAGAGCGGTTATCAAATAAGTCAGAGTCCAGCGCGTGGCATCTGGAAGCTCTGAAAGGGTAGTGGGAGTTGGCGCAAAATCTGCCTCATAGCTCTCATCATGATTTGTTGGAATCAAGCGGAGCCTCTCAAGGCTGTCTTGAATCTTCCTACCAAAGAGTGGGGTTGAATAGGAATTGCCCTGTTCAAAGAGCTCTAAAGCTGGCTGATCTAAATGATGATAATCATTCAGATCAAGTCCTGGATCGCGACTTTCTGCCTCTCTTTTCATAGCCAGAGCATCTTGAAGAATTAGTAATTAGCCATCCTCTGAAAGTATGAGGCATTATCCACAGAGTGTTGAAAGCCCCGATTCAGCTGTGGAAGTAAGGAGACAGGAAGGTAAGAATTTGGGTATTCATCACCCATGAAGAATACCCAAAAGCTTCAGAGAAACTCTTTCAACTTCTCTTTGAGAGGTTACCTAAGAATGATTTTGGGGGCCTGCTTAATTGCTGCCTCGTTTATCTCAGCTCTAGTTATCTCCAATTCATCTAGCCGAATGATCACTGTTTGGAGCGCAGCTGTTGAACTTGGAGAAGGAGAGGTGATAACCCCAGATGATGTTGTCATGAGCAAAGTTCTACTGCCAAGTAACGCAGCAAATTACATTGATGGAGAAGTACCTATTGTTGGAAGCTCTGTCATCAGAGCCATCGGGGCCGATGAGTTAATACCGGCTTATGCTCTAAGTAGCCAGATTGATGACCAGCTCCAGCAAGTGCCTATTGCAATTTCTTTGACCCAAGTACCAAAAGATATTGGCAGTGGCCAAATCGTTGATGTCTATGGAATCACGGGATCTGATCTACGTTCTCAGAGTCTTGAACCTGGAAAGTCAAGAAGTCGCTTGATTGCCCGTAATTTAGTGATAGATCAGATTGATAACCATGCAAGCAGCCTTGGAGGAGACTTGGTGATCACACTACTTGTTCAAAGGCAGATAGTTCCAAGCCTGATTGAAGATATGGGAAACTATGACTTCGTTCTGGTGCGAAACCGGTGAAAATAGATCTAATTACCGCACTTAGCTCCCATCAAGTTGAAGACCAAGTTATTGCAGTTCTCTTAAGGCATGATTTCCAGCTAAGAAAGCGTCTACTTTCTCCGACAGACTTTGACCTCGAAGCCATGGCCAGTCCCACTACCGATCGCACTCTGATTATCACCGATCACGATTTTGGAATGAACTGGCGTGAATTAAGAAGGCAGAGTGATGAGAATCTATCGATACTAGTTCTAGATATCAGCAAGAAAGTAAGCAGTGATGAGATACTACAGTTGGCTAATCAAGCCCTTAGAGGAAGTGCTGAGGCAGAGCATCCTAGAAACCTGCATCGAAAAAACTCTTGGGTCCTATTTACCGGCTCTCTGGGCTCTCCTGGAATCTCAACTCTTGCTCTAAATACTGCGCAGGAGTACTCCAAGTTAGCCCAGGTATCCCTAGTTGATGCAGATTTGTCACACCAGAGCCTGAGTCAGATGGTGGGGGAGAGGGCTAGTAATCAACAGAGCTCTCTAAGTAGGTCGCTCTCGCTACAGAGTATAGATGCACTTGATGAGATTATTTCTAAAGAAGGCGAGAGCGTATTTATTGACATAGGAAGTGCTCCATTACTCAGCCAAGCAGTATCTGATAGAAGATTGAAAGGCAGGCTCTTCATGCAGGCCCTCAGCTGCTGCTCTCATCTGGTCTATGTAATCCATCAAGATAGCCATGCTCTTTATCAATTAGAGGAATTTGAGTTAGCGCTTGCGAAATTCTCCGGTGGCCTTGGGGTGATTTATATCCTTAATAAGGAGAGTAGTAGCCCTAATCGCCCTGTCTTTCGCAAGAGTTTTCGCAGCAAGATTAATAACCAGCCTCATTTCTTTATGCCTTATGAGTATGCCAATCTAGAGCGTGCTCGCAGTAGATATGCCACCCTCTCTGAGGTTAGCCCTCGAAGCAGCCTTTCTCGGGCGGTGCGGGAATTAGCCCTTTATCTTGATAAAATGATCTGAAGTACTCTTTCACCTATGCCTTTTCGCCATCCGCTCTCAGATCAGACATCGCTGACGCCAGACGATGCTGCACACCTTGGTGAATTAATCGCTGAATGGCAATTACTGGCAGATATCTCATTTGCCGATCTAGTTCTCTGGGTTCCAAGGCGCCAAGATCAAAAGAGCTGGCCTGAAGGACATAGAGCCATAGCTCAAATTCGCCCCATGACCGCAGCAACAGTCTTCACTCATGACCTAATAGGTAATGAAGTTGCTTGGGGCTCTCGCCCTGATCTAGATCACGCGCTATCAAGTGGTGAAATTATTAGAGATAGTAGTCCTGAGCAGGTCGGAGAGATAAGAATCAAGGTCGAGTGCATTCCAGTCTTCTTTGCTGGTCGGGCAATAGCAGTGATCTCGCGCCATAGAAATCTAGAAACCATGAGAACTCCTTCAAGACTTGAGCTAAATTATCGCGAGATTGCCAATCACATTTATCGCATGATTGCTGAAGGGAATTTCCCCCAAAGAGATAGTGTTTATCTGGCAGAGGCTGCCCCACGAGTCGGTGATGGCCTGGTAAGACTCGGCGTTTCAGGCGAAGTACTTTTTGCTAGCCCTAATGCCCGCTCCGCCTTGATTCGAGTCGGCTGGGACAAAGACCTTGAAGGACAGAACCTTGGTCAAGTTCTAGATTCTCTTAGAGATCCGTCATCTCCTCTCAATCCAAGGGAGGAGAATTGGCAGACTAGTATGAGTGGCAGGCAGTTGAAGCGAGATGAGTTTGAGAATAGTGGTGGAGTTCTAGACCTACTGGCCATCCCTTTGACCGAAGGTGGTAATCGAATTGGTGCTGTCGTTCTAGTTCATAACGTCACTGAGTTAAGAAGAAAAGATAGAGCCTTGATTAGTAAGGATGCCACTATCAGAGAGATTCACCATCGAGTAAAGAACAACCTACAGACCGTTTCAGCCCTTCTGCGCCTTCAAGCAAGGCGCATCGAAGACCCTAAGGCCCGCGCAGCGATTGAAGAGGCGGTCAGAAGAGTAGTCTCAATTGCCTTGGTTCATGAGACTCTCTCTGCTACCTCGCAAGATCTAGTGCAGTTTGATGAAGTTATCACCAAGATAATTCATGGGGCTTCGGAATTGAATATCAGGCCCCATGAAATCGAGATCAAGAAGGTAGGCGAGTTCGGCCTTATCTCCTCGATGGTGGCTACCCCTCTTGCCCTGGTCATAACCGAGCTAATTCACAATGCCCTAGAGCATGGCCTGAGTCAGAGCGGTAATCTGGTGGAGCTGAGAATTGATCGCAAAGCAAATTCAATGAGTATCACCGTTGTCGATAATGGAGCAGGAATTCCAGGTGACTTCTCGCTTGATCAGAACACTAATCTGGGCTTGCAGATTGTTCAGACCCTAACTAAGAACGAGCTAGCTGGAAAAATGGAATTCATCAAGCCAAAGATTGGAACGCAAGTCCAGATTACTTTTCCGCTAGAGCGTTAAAGCTTTAATCTTCGAGATTACTTTCAGATAAGCGGGCGCGATTCCTGGCAGCACGACGTTTCATGGCTCGTCTTTCATCCTCTGATAGACCGCCCCAAACGCCAGAGTCTTGACCGCTCTCAAGGGCCCACTGCAAACATTCTTGCCTGACCACACATGGCATACAGACCTTCTTCGCCTCCTCGATTTGAGCGATTGCAGGTCCAGTATTTCCTACGGGAAAGAAGAGTTCAGGGTCGATATCACGGCAGGCAGCGCGGTGGCGCCAATCCAATCTCATATGACCTCATCAATCTTTGGGCAAGGGCGTTCGGCAATACCGGAATTGGCCGTTCTTGCTCTTTTTGGTTGTAATGCGAACCAGATGTGGGCGCGATTACTGCCCCATTATCCCCGTTAAGAGATCTTTACTCAAGGGTCTTGGCGGGCGATTTCGAAAAAAGAGTGAGACAGAGCGCTCTAGCTCTTAAATCATTTTGATTTTCAATTCTTTCCTTCGACCTTCATAAGCGTGGTGTATTTAATATCCGCTTTCTTGGCTAGATCATCTTGAGTCAAGCCAGGTCTATTACGTAACCTCTGCCGCGCCGTGCGCGGCGAGCCAGTGTTTCCCTTCTCTGCCGCGCTTGGCGTGGCCAATTCGGTTGGGAAAAAATCGGAAAGTTTGATCATGGTGCCCCCGACAGGACTCGAACCTGTGCACCCGCCTCCGGAGAGCGGTGCTCTATCCCCTGAGCTACGGGGGCGCTTTGGAAAAGATTATCAGTGATTCTTCTGCCAATATTGGCCCATGAAAGAACGAGCATATTTTGCAACTGGCTGCTTCTGGGGAGCAGAGAGAAGATTCTGGAATCTATCTGGGGTGATCTCAACATCAGTGGGATATATGGGCGGAAATACCAAATCACCAACCTATGGCGAGGTCTGCACTGGAAAGACCAATCATGCTGAAATGGTTGAAGTAGTTTTTGATCCAGAGCAGATCTCATATCAAAGGCTGCTTGAGGAGTTCTGGGTTATGCATGATCCAACTTCACTAAATAAACAGGGTGGAGATATAGGAACGCAGTATCGCAGCGCAATTTTTACGACCACCCCAGAGCAATTAGGCCTTGCTCAACAAAGCCGTGAGATTTATAACGATGTGCTCAAGAAAGCAGGCCTTGGTGAAATTGTTACGCAGATTCAAAGCGCAGAGGGATATGAGTATTTCCTGGCAGAGCAATATCACCAGAGATATCTCGAGAAGAATCCCAATGGTTATGACTGTCACTCCAGCGCCGGGATTGCATATCCAGCTTTGAAGTCCTGAGGAGAAGAGCCAACAATGTCTTATAGCCGATCTGAGCTTCCAAAAATCAATCCCCAAACTGGAGAAGATTTTCCAGTTCAACTCGATGATGGGAAATTAGCAAGGGAACTAGATGCGCTTTCCTACGATGTATTGCGAAAAGCTGGGACTGAAGTTGCATTCACTGGCAAGTATTACGAGAGTGAGACAATCGGTGTTTATAAGTGCAAAGCCTGTAGCGCTGAGCTATTTAGAAGTGAAACGAAGTTTCATTCAGGTTGTGGCTGGCCCTCTTTTTATGCACCAAAAAGTGATGATGCAGTAGTACTTCTAGAGGATAGGTCACTTGCGCCAAGAATTAGAGTTGAGGTGCGCTGCGCTACTTGTGGCTCACATCTTGGACATGTGTTTGAAGGAGAGGGATATGCAGTTCCAACAGATCAGCGTTGGTGTATTAACTCAGTGGCTTTGACCCTGGAACCTAAAAAAAGCTAGAGAATCTCGGTAGCTCGCCAGCAATACCAGGCTAGGTGGCTGCGATAAGGGCTATATGCCTCACCTAATCTAAGTAGCTCGGATGGCTTTATCTCACGTCGCATCCGATGAACTTTCTGCCAACCGCGCCTGACTCCAAGATCACCCACGGGCCAAACATCCTGCCTGCCTAGTTGAAACATCAGAAACATCTCAACGGTCCAAAGTCCAATTCCAAAGAGGGGCAGAAGTTGGTCTCTAATTTCTTGGTCGCCTAGACGATGCAGAGAGCTCATAGAAACTTGAGAGCTAAGGGCTGCCTCTGCTAACTCTGCCAAAGCTCTCGCCTTTGAGTTTGAGCAACCAGCTTTCCTTAAATCACCTCTACTCAATCTGCTAATTCCAGTAGGCGATAGCCGCCCGCCTGAGAGGCTCTTGACTCTTGCAATGATTGTGGCAGCAGCCTTACTTGATAGTTGCTGGGAGAGAATTGATGATGCAAGTGTCGAAAAATTACTCTCAACTGGCCTCTTCGAATCAAGACCAATTGGACAAGGTCCGGATTGTTCAATGATGGGTTTAAATCTGGGATTTGTCTTGGCTATGGCTACGCCAATCTTGCGTGATTGGGCCAGCGTGACTGCCATGAGAGGGCAGGGTAGTCATCTTCAGTTTTTCAGTCTAATTTTAGCCGCTTACAGAGTTCTACATTCTTCATTCAGTTCTTTGCAGGAAGGGCTTTGAAAGGTTTTCATGTCACCTAGGCTCCGTAAGAGGCTAGTCTCTTTTCTCATAAATTCATAGCAGTGGCATACTGCCACCTATGGCCGAAGCAGTTAGAGCCCCTGAGCTAAATGAGCTAAGAGGCCGCAAGAGTTCAAAGTGGAGCACCTATCCCAGTGATGTTCTGCCACTACCAGTTGCTGAGATGGATTTTCCAATAGCCGAGCCAATCAAGCAAGCACTTCACGATATGGTCAATCGTTCTGATACTGGTTACTTAGGTCCAATGCCTGAGTTATTTGAGGCCTTTGCTAATTTTGCAGATACTCGCTGGGGGTGGAAAGTCGATCCCACTCATATTCGTACGGCAACTGATGCCGGGGTGGCAGTAGTTGAAGTAATTCGCACTCTGTTAAATCCTGGAGAGAAACTCTTAGTTAGTTCTCCAGTTTATGAGAATTTCTGGACCTGGCCTGTAGAAGTTAAGGCCACTTTAATCGACGTTCCTCTGAAACAAGATGGAGAAAACTACTGGCTTGATCTAGATGCCATCGAAAGAGAATATAGGGCCGGCGTTAGAGTTCACCTGCTCTGCTATCCTCATAATCCTGTAGGAGTTATTTTTAGTAAAGAGGCCTTGATCTCTCTGGCTTCCTTAGCTAGAAAATATGGAGTAGTAATAATCAGCGATGAAATTCATGGCCCGCTCGTCTACAAAGGACGAGATTTTCTGCCCTTCATGGCGCTCAGTGATGATGCCCGCGAGGTCTGCGTGGCAATATCTGGAACAGGGAAGGCCTTCAACCTGGCTGGACTTAAGTGCGCTCTGATCATTACTGGTTCTGCTGAACTCAAAAAGCGAATTAATACCATGCCTGAGGCTGTGAGCTATCGGACATCAATTTTTGGAGCGGTCGCTGCAACTGCAGCCTTTAGTCAATCAATTGATTGGCTAGATGGAGTCATTGCTACCCTTGAGGAGAATAGAGTCTTGGTAAGGAATCTGATTGATAGCAAGATCCCTGTAATCAAGTATCGAGAGCCTGACTTTAGTTATTTGGCATGGCTTGATGTATCAGCTCTTGACCTAGGAGATGACCCGGCCAAATATCTGCTCGAAAGAGGCAAAGTCGCATTCAAGGGCGGCTATATGTATGGTCCAAAACATAGGCAATACATCCGCTTTAACTTTGGCACCAGCCCCGAAATTATTACGGAGGCATTTGATCGCTTCTTAAAAGCTCTATGAACAAGTATGACGCGATAGTAATTGGTAGTGGACACAATGGGCTAGTTGCAGCTTGCTACTTAGCTAAAGCGGGAAAGAGTGTGCTAGTTCTGGAAAAGAACGCTTCACTTGGGGGTGCCACAACGAGCGTTAAGGCTTTTAAGGGAATTGATGCCAAGCTCTCTAGATACTCATATTTGGTTTCGCTTCTGCCAGATCAGATTATCAAGGATCTATCCCTCAATTTTGAAACTATTGCCCGCGCCGTCTCTTCCTACACCCCTTACTTTGATGGAGAGAGCGAAAAAGGCCTATTGATTAATTCAGACTTTGATCAAGAGAGCAGAGATTCGTTATCTGAATTAACAGGAAGTCAAGAGGAAGCAATTGCTTGGCAGAACTTCTATCAATCAATCAAAGAGTTTGCGCAAGTTATTGCTCCAACGATGCTAAAGCCAGTGCCTAGCGAATCTGAAGTTAGAGAGCTGGTAGATCCTCTAACCTGGGTGGAATTGGTAGAAAACACCTTAGCTCAAAGCCTTAACGATAATTTCCTTGATGACTTAGTAAAAGGGGTGGCACTAACTGATGGGCTTATCGGCACATTTACTAGCGCCGATGATCACCTAGCCAATAAGTGCTTTATCTATCATGTCATTGGAAACTCAACAGGACAGTGGCGCGTCCCTAAGGGAGGAATGGGGGTGCTAGTAGATCAACTGCTAATTAGAGCAGAACAGCTAGGAGTCGAGATAGTTGCAAGCCAAGAGGTTTGTGCTCTTACTCAAAACAGTGATCATCTATTGATCAAGACCCAAGATGGCCGGAGTTATCAAGGAAAAGTCGCTCTAGCAAATTGTGCTCCAAGCGTTCTAGAGAAAATCGGTGATTTCAAGGCACCACCACTTCGCGATGGCTCTCAGGTGAAGATAAACATGGTCTTGAAAGAACTACCAAAACTGAAAAGTGGGGCTGATCCAAGAAAGGCCTTTGCTGGAACCTTTCACGTAAATGAGAGCTACTTTGAATTAGAGCAGGCCTTTGTCCAAGCAAAGACAGGGCAGATTCCTGAGGTCATTCCCTCAGAGCTTTACTGCCATAGCCTGGCGGATGCTTCGATACTGCATCCAGATCTAGTCGCTGCCGGTTTTCATAGCCTGACCATCTTTGCCCTCCATCTTCCAGCTTCGCTCTTTGACAAGGATCACGACCTGGTTAAGGCCGAGGTAGAGAAGCGAATTTTGGCTGGCTTTAGCCAGTATCTAGAAAGGCCCATTGAGAGTTATCTAGCGAAAGATAGCGATGGCCATCTCTGTATTGAGGTCAAGACCCCACAAGAGTTGGAAAAAGAGCTAGGACTTCCGAGGGGGAATATCTTTCATAGCGATCTCCAATTCCCCTGGAAGGAAGATGGGGATAGTAGAAAGTGGGGAGTAGAGACTAACTCTGAACGGATTTTCCTGGCAGGCGCTGGAGCGCTTCGTGGCGGAGGGGTTAGTGGCATTGCCGGACATAATGCTGCTATGGCTGCGTTGGAAACTTTAGCAAAGCTAACATAGAATCAAGCCATGATTAAGGCGATAAGCAGAATTACCGCCCTGGTTGCTCTAATGGTAGTGGCCATAAGAGGCGCTCTCTCATTTATGTCTTGGGTTGAAAAACAAGAAGATGTTGAAGCGGTCTGGTCTGAAGACGAGGACTTAGAAGAAGTTTTCTAGTGAGTGATACCTATATCCCAGGAACTTGTAATCTGGGCAAAGCTGAAGTGCGAAGCCGCCAGTTAGTGGCATTAGTCGGGCTTGTTATTTCTTTGATTCTGGCAATTGGCCTAATTTCCAGCTCTGCTCCTAGAGCTTCAGGACTGACTCTCTTCCTTCCATTTATGGTATTTGCAGTTGGCTTTATCCAATCAAGGAGAAAATTCTGTCTAGCCTATGGTTTTGCTGGCACTTTTAATCTGGGAAAACTTGGCCAGATCTCAAGAGTAACAAACCCAGAGCACAAGGCTGCAGATCGCAAGACCGCTCTTTCAATCCTGGGTCAGGCAACAGTGCTGGCGCTAGGGCTCACCGGCGCATCTACTCTCTTATTTCTGTAATTCGCCCGCTTTTCTACTCTAGGCTAGTTCTTAGAGATACCCATTGCCTGCCCCCTCGCCATAGGAGTAACTTGGTATCGCAACAAGTTTGCTAGAGCTCTTGGGACACAAAGGAGAGTGATGAAGATAATAATTCATAACCATGGAGATTCTTTAGCGAGTGATTTTCAGAAGATAGCTATTGAACGCCTTGAGAGGTTAACAAGGTTTAGTATTCCAATTGAGAGCATTGATGTAGACGTAAGACGTGAGGTAAACCCCAGGTTTGGCAAGAGCTCTCATCGAGTAATTCTTACCTCCCACGGCAGCGGGCCACTACTTAGAGCTGAGGGCTCCGGCTTTAATGATCTGGCAGCATTTGATGAGGCAGCTGAGGCGATAGAGTTTCAACTTAGAAAGCGTCATGAGCGAGCAAAAGATATTGATCGCTCAACTGTGAGAAAACTGCGCGCTTCAAGAGGCTAATGACAGACACCTTGAGGATCTAATCACGCCCCTAGACTTATCCTCTAACTTTTTCTCACTTTAGGAAGGTCGGCCGCGTGATTGAAACCTTAGATAGAGCGTTATCACGCGTGCAGGGTTTATTAGCTGACCCACAACTAGTTAGGCGCATCTGTCTTTCAGGTAGAGCTCGTGGAAGAAAACCTGACCAGATTCGAGTGGACATTCGCCCAGTTGCCCTTAAGTCAGGTCTGTATTGGCAGATGGTGAGCCACGATGGAGAGCGCGATATTACGAAGAATGTTGCCGTGGATCAGTTATCGATAAAAGAGTTATTTGCTTTAGGTTACGCGAATATCTTGATAGAGAGCACTAGTCAAGAGCTGAGTCTTCGATTAACAAAATCAGGTGATGCCAGAGTTTCAACAAGGCAAGTAGCACTAGAGAAGGCAGAACTTTCACACGATAGAGCCAAAGAGCGCTTGCTAGGTGCAGACGACGAGATCTTTACAGAGCTAGGAATCTCTGATTACAGTGGGAAACTAAAGCCCAGTAGGAGCAATAAGTTCATCCAGGTCCAAGAGTTTCTCAAGATCCTGAAACATAGCATTGATGAGAGAGTAGAGAAGAGTCAAGAACTTAAAGTGATTGACTTGGGCTGCGGTCATGCATATCTGACCCTTGCAGCTCATAAGTACTTGACTAACCGGGGATATAAAGTCAACACTCTAGGCATTGATGAGCGACAAGAGAGCAGAGAGCGCAATATCTCACTTGTCGAGAAATTGAGACTAAGCAAAGAGATATCTTTTCATGCAACCAAAATTGCCAACCTAGATTTGATGTCCGTTGATATTGTCATCTCCCTTCATGCTTGTGATACCGCAAGTGATGATGCAATCTCTTGGGCTGTAAAGAGTGGCGCAGAGATGATTCTGGTTGCTCCTTGCTGCCATCACGATATTCAAAAACAGATGAGGACCCCACCATCTCCGTGGAACATTGCTACTAAACATGGGATTATTAACCAGAGAGTGGGAGATATCATCACTGATTCAATAAGGGCCGCGGTACTAAAGATCTTGGGATACCGCACCGATATCATTGAATTTGTCGCTGGTGAGCATACGCCGAAGAATCTGATGATTCGTGCTATTAGAACCGGAACCCCGGCCCAAAGCGGTGATATACAAGAGTTAAAGCAGACTATCGCGCAGTGGAAGATAGAGCCAGCCTTAATCACTCGCCTCAAAGATGAGCTCTCAGTTAGGCTTGGCTAATGTCACCTAAGCAATCTGCAGGCAAAGTTCTGGCATCACTTCCAACTGGCCAAAAGGTCGGAATTGCTTTCTCTGGAGGCCTTGATACCTCTGTTGCAGTTGCATGGATGCGCCAAAAAGGGGCCTTGCCCTGTGCCTACACTGCCGATCTTGGTCAATACGATGAGAGCAATATCGAAAGCATTCCTTCAAGAGCTAAAGAGTATGGAGCAGAAATTGCACGCCTAATTGATTGCAAGCACTCCTTGGTCGAAGAAGGACTTGCAGCTCTAGCATCTGGTGCTTTTCACATCAGAAGTGCTGGAAAGATCTACTTTAATACCACGCCCCTTGGAAGAGCTGTCACTGGGACTCTTCTGGTTAGAGCGATGCTGGAAGATGAGGTACTTATCTGGGGAGATGGCTCAACCTACAAGGGCAATGATATTGAGCGCTTTTATCGTTATGGGCTCTTAGCAAATCCAGATCTAAGAATTTATAAGCCTTGGCTAGATAGTGAATTTGTTTCAGAGCTTGGTGGCAGAGAAGAGATGTCAGATTGGCTAAGGAGCCATAACTTGCCCTATCGAGATAGCGCTGAGAAGGCCTATTCAACGGATGCAAATGTTTTGGGTGCTACCCATGAAGCAAAAGAGCTGGAGGAGTTGAGCACTTCCGTTGAAGTAGTTGAACCAATTATGGGAGTGAAGTTCTGGGATCCTGCAGTAGCTATAGAGCAAGAGGATGTGAAGATCACATTTAGGTCAGGAAGACCAGTAGCAATTAACAATGAAGACTTTGGCGATCCTGTTGAATTGATTAAGCAGGCTAATTCAATTGGTGGCCGCCATGGGTTAGGAGTGTCAGATCAGATTGAGAATCGCATTATCGAGGCCAAGAGCCGGGGCATCTATGAAGCACCTGGAATGGCACTCCTATTCATCGCCTATGAACGCTTGCTTAGCGCAATTCATAACGAGGAGACCCTGGCTAACTATTATCAATCAGGAAGAAAGCTTGGCCGTCTGCTCTATGAAGGAAGATGGCTAGATCCACAATCGTTAATGCTCCGCGAGTCGCTCACCCGCTGGGTGGCATCTGCAGTAAGTGGTGAGGTAGTCCTGCGGCTAAGACGAGGCGATGATTACTCCATTCTTGATACCAAGGGCGAGAACTTTAGCTATCACCCAGAGAAGCTCTCGATGGAGCGAACTGGGTCAGCGGTCTTTGGGCCAGAGGATCGCATTGGGCAATTAACTATGCGCAATCTAGATATTGCAGATACCAGGCAGAAGCTTGAGATGTATAGAGGCCAAGGCCAGATTGGAAGAGGCAACTTTGGCCTAGTCGAGATTGAGAATCAGGAATCTACCAGGAAAGAGGATAGATGAATGCAAGATAGCGCGATATCAAAGACCCTCGATGACTTTCTAGAGGAGGGAATCAAGTTATCGCCAATCGGGGCCACCATGCTTGGAGTTCCTGGGCTTGATGATCAATTAGATGATCTTTCATTAGCCGGCCATGAAAAGCGTGCCGAATTGACTAGGAAATGTCTCTCTGACATTGAGGCAGAGACTCCAGTAAGTGAGTTCGATCGCATCGCCAAAGATGTAGCGGTGGAGCGTTTGAGTTCCGAACTTCTCTTAAGCGATAGTGGTGAATCTAAAGTTGTTTTCAATCTAATCTCATCTCCAGTGACCAGCGTTAGGCAAGTCTTTGAGATGATGAGGAAAGATGATCCTGAGACTCTTTCAAATGTCACTAAGCGTTTGTCAGCAATAGATGGAGCCTTGGATGGGTGGAAGTCCACATTACTTGCGATGGCTAGAGAAGGGAAAGTAAATTCTAGGCGCCAAGTGTTAGCCACCGCCGGTCAATTAGAAGTCTTCTCCAAGGGTGCATTTAATGATGTGGTAAGCAAGTTTGATCCAAGCGGTGAGAACCAGAAATTGAAGGACGCGGCCCTTGCTGCAAACCAGGCTGCAGGCGAGCTCTCTAAGTGGATGCGCGATGTTTATGCTCCTCTCTCGTGCGCTGAAGATGGTGTGGGCCAGCGGCGTTATCAGATGTGGGCGCGCCACTTCACTGGGGCCGACCTTGATTTTCGAGATACCTATGAATGGGGAATTGACCAACTCGATCAGATAAATGCTCGAATGAAACGGGCAGCAGGCCAACTCTATCCAGATGCCAAATCGCTAAGAGAAGTTGCAGATCGACTTGATAAAGACCCCAGGTACACCGTTGAGGGGGAAGAAAGCCTTCTTAGAAACCTTCGAGAATTTATTGAATCAGCAGTAGAGCGCTTGGATGGCAAAGAATTTGATATAGATCCGAGGATCAAGCATTGTGAGGCTCGTTTGGCTCCTAAGGGAGGCGCTTCGGCTGCCTATTACATGGGGCCAAGTGAAGATTTATCCAGGCCTGGAACTACTTGGTTTCCTACCATGGGAAGAAAAACATTTGGCTGGTGGAACATCGTCTCAACTTGGTACCACGAAGCAGTGCCAGGCCATCATCTACAAGTTGCCACAACAAAGATAAATACCGAAAGGCTAAATCGCTTTCAGAGAAACCGAATCTGGGTTTCAGGCTATGGTGAAGGCTGGGCTCTCTATTCTGAGCGCCTTATGGATGAACTTGGAGTCTATGAAGATCCTGGATTTGAAATGGGATATCTATCGGCGCAAGCCTTAAGAGCTGCCAGAGTCATTGTCGATATCGGAATGCATTGTGGCTATAAGGATTTCAATGGCGAGGTATGGAATGCGCAATCTGCCTTCAAGCTTCTTCACGAGAGAGCGCTCCTTGATGAAATCTCTGCAAGAAGTGAGGTAGATCGATATCTTGGGTGGCCGGGACAAGCCATTGCCTACAAAGTCGGAGAGCGTTTCTGGATGGATTCTCGAGCAAACGCTAAAGAACGCTTGGGTTCAAAGTTTGAGTTAAAGAAGTTCCATACCTTCTCTCTAGGCCTAGGTCCGATGGGACTTGACCCCTTCAAGCGTGAAATGGCCCTCTGGGACGGGAAGTAAGAAGTCCCAATTAGAAGGTAGGATTAAGGCGTTGTTTCCGGGGTCGGTGTAATTCCGAACCGGCAGTTAAAGTCTGCGACCCGCTGGCAGCCAGCTAGCGGTGGACCTGGTGAGATTCCAAGACCGACGGTTAGAGTCCGGATGAGAGGAGACAAACACGCGCATCCCTGCGCGCACTCTCTTGCGCACCCCGGAAATCTTTCGGAGGTGGCGATCTTGGTAGATATCTCGACAGCCATGCGCCGCGCTGATCAGCTCTCAAAATTGGGCCTAGGAGTGACCGCTCCAAATCCAATTGTTGGAGCGGTAATTCTCAATCAATCTGGTGAATTGATTGGCGAGGGTCTTCATCACCGTGAAAATGGCGGCAAACATGCGGAAGTTGTTGCACTACAAGCTGCTGGAGATAAAGCAAGAGGAGCCACGCTAGCTCTCACTCTTGAACCTTGTAGCCATCAAGGAAAGACTCCGCCATGCACCGAGGCAATCATCTCGGCTGGAATCAAGAGGGTCGTCTACGCAGTGACTGATCCAGATCCAAAAGCAGCTGGCGGTGCAGATCGGCTAAGGCAAGCTGGAATAGAAGTTGAATCTGGATTACTAGAGGATGAAGTGAGTTTCACGAATAGAGCCTGGCTGAAGAAGATTAATAGCGCTCGGCCATACGTAACTTTGAAGGTCGCAACTACGCTAGATGGAAAGGTAGCGGCATCGGATGGTTCCTCTAAATGGATCACTAACGAACGTGCCCGCACAAGTGTTCATGAGCTAAGAAGTGAGTGTGATGCTATCGTAACTGGAACCGGAACCGTGATTGCCGATGATCCAGCAATGACTGTTAGAGGTGTGGAGCGAAGCAACTTCAAGTTCAAACCCACGAGAGTAGTGATGGGCAAACGCGCTATCCCAGCCGGTTCAAAGATCCTTGACGAAAGCGCCACCACAATCCAGATTGAGAGCCACAACCTATCGCAACTACTTGAGTTAGCCGAGGAAAGGGGCTGGAACCGCATCTTGGTTGAAGCGGGACCGAGACTGACGGGCGCATTCCTAAAGGCAGGACTCTTTGATGAGCTATTCCTCTATCAAGCCCCAACCCTTCTTGGAGGCAGTCTTGATTTTGTTGGCGATTTTGAGGTCGGAAATCTAAGTGAGCGAGTTGATTTGAAGCTGCACGCAACAGAGATTATTGGAGATAACGAGAAGAATCTATTGCTTCATCTATTGGCGGTGAGCAAATAGTGTTTACTGGCCTAGTCGCTGATAAAGGGAGGATTCTTGCTATTGCGAGCGGTGCTGAATCGGCTGTGATCGAGATTGATAGCGCCTTGGCGCCGGAATTAGAAATCGGGGACTCAATAAGCCTTGATGGAGTCTGTCTGACCGCGATCTCTGTCGGTGCGCATTCCTTTGAAGCAGATGTGATGATTCAAACTCTTCGAGTCACAAGCCTTAGAAATCTAAGCGTGGGGGACTCCGTGAATCTTGAATTAGCGGTTCGTGCTGACTCAAGACTCGGCGGCCATATCGTTCAAGGCCATGTCGATGGTGTTGGGACCGTGAAAGAGAATGCGCCAGGGGAGAAGTGGAATAAGTTTGTGATTTCCGTCCCAAGGGAGCTAACTAGATACATCGTGAATCAAGGTTCAATTGCAATTGATGGGGTCTCACTTACCGTTGGGGAGATCGTCGGTGAAGCCATCACCCTTTGGTTGATTCCAGAGACGCTGGCGAAGACAAATCTGTCCGATAAGAAGAGTGGGGACCTAGTTAACATCGAGGTGGATGTAATGGCTAAGTATGTGGAACGCCTCATGAAACGAGGTGAAGAAGATGGCAAGTGAACTAGAGAAAGCGATGAGAGATTTTCGTAGGGGTGGTTTTGTAATCGTCACTGATGATGCTGATCGTGAGAATGAAGGCGATCTCTTCTTGCTGGCTAGCGCGGCGACGACCGAGAAGATTGGCTTCATGATTCGCCACACCTCAGGCGTTATCTGTGTTGCCATGACCGAGGAGCGTTCGCGCCAACTACACCTTCCTCTAATGGTAAGACAGAATCAAGATACGAAGCGCACCGCTTTCACTGTGACGGTAGATGTAAAGCATGGAATCACGACTGGCATTAGCGCAGAAGAGCGAGCCAACACGATTCGTGCTTTAGCCGATGCAACTTCTAGCGCTGAGGATTTCGTGCGTCCCGGACACATATTCCCGCTTATCGCTCACGAAGGCGGCCTTGCTGCGCGCAGGGGTCATACCGAAGCGGTTGTAGAGATGTGTTACCGAGCCGGCGCTACTCCAGCAGGTGTAATTAGCGAACTTGTAAATGATGATGGTTCGATGATGCGCGGTCAGTCTCTACGCGACTTTGCCAGCGAGCATTCGATATCGATGATAACTATTGAAGAGCTATCTAGATCTCTGGCTCCATCTAAGAAGAAAGTCAGTAAGGAATTCGATTGGGCGAGATTACCTCTGGCCAAAGCAGATTGGCGGATAGCAACTCACTCCGGTCAAGGTGGGGTCACCCATGCAGTTCTTGCCCTTGGCGAACTAGATCAAGGAGAGACGCTGGTTCGAATTCACTCCGAGTGCTTAACCGGTGATGTCCTAGGTTCAATGCGCTGTGATTGTGGCAATCAACTGGCAAGTGCGATGGAGGAGATTGAGAAATTTGGTTCAGGGCTAGTTATCTATTTGAGAGAACACGAAGGTAGGGGAATCGGATTAAGTGAGAAAATCCGTGCCTATCGGCTCCAAGATGAGGGGCTCGACACCGTCGATGCAAACCTAGCCCTTGGGCACGAAATCGACGAGCGCGATTTTCAAGACGCGGTAGAGATTCTCAATGATCTTGGTATCGAAGAAGTATTGCTACTTACGAATAATCCAGCGAAGGTAAAGACGCTCCAAGAGGCCAAGATCAAGGTTGTCACAAAGGCGCTCGTAGTAGCCCCAAATCCGCATAATGTGGCTTATTTGAAGGCTAAGAGTGAGCGGTTGGGGCATGTATTGAGTGAGAATAGGAGGGATGCATGAATGTCAGATAGCGCACCGAAGGTAGAAGTTCCATCGTTAGCTGGAGCGAAGGTAGCGATCATTTCTGCGCGTTGGCATCAAGAGATTTGCGACGCCTTGATTGCTGGAGCTAAACGTGCTTTAAGAGAGGCAGGGATCGCTGAGACTGAACCGATTTATGTCCTCGGCTCTTTTGAATTACCCCTCGCCGCACAGTTCGCACTCAACGCTGGCGCTGATGCCGCTGCAGTTCTTGGCGTCGTGCTCCGTGGAGAAACGCCACACTTTGACTACATCTGCCAAGCTGTAACCGATGGCGTGATGCAGGTCTCTACCAAATTAGATAAGCCGATTGGATTTGGCGTTCTCACTGTAGACACGGTCGAACAAGCCGTCGCTAGAAGTGGCGTTGCCGGTAGTAGGGAAGATAAAGGTTATGACAGCACCGTTGCTGCTCTAGATCTCCTGCGCGTAAAGCGTGAACTGGGTGATAGGTTCAGATAGTGACCTCAGCAGGTGAAGAGTTCCGTACCGCACTCAAGAGCGAATCACCGCTACAAATAATTGGAACAATAAATGCCAACCATGCGCTACTTGCTAAGCGAGCGGGATATCGAGCGATTTATCTCTCTGGCGGAGGAGTTGCTGCAGGATCTCTAGGAGTGCCTGATCTAGGTATAACAACCCTGGAAGATGTATTAGTTGATGTTCGAAGAATTACCGCTGTCTGTGACTTACCGCTCCTAGTCGATATCGATACCGGATTTGGTCCATCGGCCTTCAACATCCAGAGAACTATCAGGTCTTTGATAGATGCAGGCGCGGCCGCAGCCCACATGGAAGACCAGATTGGGGCGAAGCGCTGTGGTCATCGCCCGAATAAGAAGGTTTTCCCGACATCAGAAATGGTCGATCGAATCAAGGCTGCTGTGATTGCTAGAGGAAACGACCCTTTCTATTTGATAGCAAGAACCGATGCGGTCGCGGTCGAGGGCTTAGATTGCGCTATCGCGCGCGCTAAGGCCTATATCGAGGCAGGAGCTGATGCCATCTTCGCTGAAGCAATTCGATCTCTCGATGATTACAAACGCCTCACATCCGAGATAGAAGTTCCAGTCCTTGCGAATATCACAGAGTTTGGGCTCACACCCCTTTTCACCTTAGATGAACTAAGAGGCGCGGGTATTTCTATGGCGCTCTATCCGCTATCTGCATTCCGTGCCATGAACAAAGCGGCGGAACGGGTCTATGAAGTGATCCGAAATGAGGGCACCCAAAGATCAGTCTTAGGCGATATGCAGACTCGTGAAGAACTCTACGATCGTATCAACTATTACGAATACGAGAAATCCTTGGATAACTTCCAAGCCGAGAAGGGCGGGGAATGAGCGAGTTCAAAGCCAAGAAGTCGGTGGCGCTATCGGGCGTACCGGCCGGAAATACCGCACTCTCCGCCGTTGGGCAAAATGGGAACGAACTCCACTATCTTGGTTTTGACATCAAGGACCTAGCAGAAAATTGTGAGTTCGAAGAAGTGGCTTTCCTAATTCTCTACGGAAAGTTGCCTACTCTGACTGAGTTGACTTCCTATAAGCAGAAATTAGAGTCACTGCGCTCTCTTCCATCTTCAGTGCTTGCCCTTCTTGAGAACATTCCAAAGAGCGCCCACCCCATGGATGTGATTCGTACCGGAGTCTCCGCGCTTGGTTGTCACATTCCAGAATCAGATTCTCATAGCGATGAGGCTGCAGTAGATGTAGCTAATCGCTTGATTGCCTCAACTCCATCGATGCTTCTTTATTGGTATCACTATTCTCATAACGGCAAGCGGATAACTCTTGAGACTGATGCGGACAGCGTTGGAGAGCACTTCTTAGCCCTTCTTCATGAGAGGAGACCCGATGCATCCTGGGTAAAGGCGATGCATATCTCCCTAATCCTTTATGCAGAGCATGAATTCAATGCATCCACCTTCACCGCTCGCGTAATTGCTGGAACCGGCTCAGACGTGTATTCAAGTATCACCGGTGCCATCGGTGCCCTACGTGGGCCAAAACATGGCGGCGCTAATGAAGTGGCGCTAGAGATCCAGGAACGATATTCCTCAGCCGATGAAGCAGAAAGAGACATAATCAACCGGCTTGCGAATAAGGAAGTAATCATCGGTTTCGGTCATCCCGTATACACCGTAAGCGATCCACGACATCCAATCATCAAAGCGGTCGCCAAAGAACTTTCTGGTGGTCGAGGTATCTATGAGATAGCAGAACGCATCGAGAGCGTGATGTGGGATAAGAAGAAGATTTTCCCAAACCTTGATTGGTTTTCAGCGGTTGCTTATGAGCAGATGGGAATTCCTACCTCCTTCTTCACCCCTATCTTCATCTTTGCTCGCCTAACTGGTTGGGCAGGCCACATAATCGAGCAGCGTCATGACAACAAAATCATCCGCCCTAGTGCCAACTATGTCGGCCCTGGGAATAGAGTATTTGCGAGGTTGGAAGATCGCTAGATGTCTGCTAATTTCACAAGATCAGACCTATCTTTTGATCAAGAGATGGTTGATATCGTCGACTACGTACTGGATTACAAGATTGGCTCTGAGTTAGCGAAGAAAACTGCTTGGTATTGCTTCCTTGACACGATTGGTTGTGGGTTAGAGTCACTCGAATATGAAGCTTGCCGCAAGTTACTTGGTCCGGTTGTTCCTGAGGCAAGAATCAAGAACGGAGTGCGAGTTCCTGGAACTGATTATGAGTTGGACCCGGTTCAAGGTGCATTCAGCATCGGGGCTGCTATCCGGTGGCTTGATTTCAATGACACTTGGTTAGGCGCCGAATGGGGCCACCCTTCCGATAACTTAGGTGGAATTCTCGCCGTCGCTGACTGGATCTCGCGTAATGCGGTAGCAGATGGCGGTAAGCCGCTGATGATGAGCGATGTATTCAACGCGATGATCATGGCCCATGAAATTCAAGGCTGTATCGCACTTGAGAATTCATTTAACAAAGTTGGGTTAGACCACGTCATATTGGTGAAAGTGGCTTCGACTGCAGTTGTTGGAAAATTACTTGGACTCACCAGGGAGCAGATCCTTAATGCAGTCTCACTTGCCTGGGTAGATGGCCAATCACTTAGAACCTATCGCCATTTCCCAAATGCTGGCTCTAGAAAATCTTGGGCAGCCGGTGATGCGACTGCTCGTGCGGTTCGTCTTGCGCTAATCGCCAAGACTGGCGAGATGGGATATCCATCGGCTTTATCTGCGAAGACGTGGGGCTTCTACGATGTATCCTTCAAAGGAAACAAGTTCAAATTCCAACGCCCATATGGTTCCTATGTCATGGAGAACGTACTTTTTAAGATCTCATTTCCTGCCGAGTTCCACGCCCAAACGGCTGTTGAAGCAGCACTCAAGATTTACCGAGAGATGGTTGCGCGGGGCAAGAGCGATGCGGATATCGATCGCATCGAGATTAGAACCCATGAAGCATGTATTCGAATCATCGACAAGAAGGGCCCGCTAGGCAATCCCGCGGATCGTGATCACACCATTCAATATATGGTCGCAATCCCACTTATTTTCGGACGCTTGACCGCACGTGACTACGAAGATGACATCGCCGCCGATCCGCGGATTGATTCGTTGCGCGAGCGCATGAAGTGCGTCGAGGATCCACAGTTCACTAAGGACTATCACGACCCAGAAAAGCGCTCGATCACTAACGCGATAACCGTCTACTTCAAGGATGGAAGCGAGGTTGATGAGATCGCAATCGAATATCCGGTCGGCCACAAGCGCCGAAGGGAAGAGGGGATCCCGCTTCTATTAGAGAAGTATCGAACTAACCTTGCCCGCATCTTCGATAAGGCTCAACAAGAGAAGATCGCTGAATTGACGCTCAATCATGAGAAGCTATCAAGCACTCCAGTTAATGAACTTATGGCGTACTTTGTAAAGAAGAGTTAGCGGTTTTGGGGGAATCCTAAGTTAATTCCACCATGGCTTGGATCAAGCCATCTGCTCGTCACAACTTTTCCACGAGTGAAGAAGTGAACTCCTTCTGTCCCATGGGCATGAGTGTCTCCGAAGAGTGAACTCTTCCAGCCGCCGAATGAGTAGTAAGCAGCCGGAACTGGAATCGGTACATTGATTCCAATCATCCCTACCGTGACCTCGTTTTGGAATCGACGAGCAGCGCCACCATCATTGGTAAAAATCGCCGTGCCGTTTCCGTATCTGTGGCTGTTTATTAATGCCAATCCTTCGTCATAGCTCTTAACTCGCACTACCGAAAGTACTGGACCAAAAATCTCATCGGTATAGATCGACATATCTTTGGTCACATGATCAAAGAGAGTCGGACCCAACCAGAAACCATTTGCGGCGCCATCGACCTTTGGATTGCGGCCATCGACAACCAGCTTTGCGCCTTCACGCTCACCAGCATCGACATATGAAGCAACTTTGTCGCGGTGAACTGATGTAACAAGCGGACCCATATCTACCCCGGCGCTTCCATCTCCGGTACGCAACTTGCCCATTCGCTCTGCGATTTTGTTGACTAACTTATCGCCAATCGGCTCGACTGCAAGGAGTGCGGAAATTGCCATACAACGCTCACCGGCTGAACCGAAGCCAGCATTAACGGCAGCATCAGCTGCAAGTTCCAGATCGGCATCTGGAAGCACCAACATTTGGTTCTTCGCGCCACCAAGCGCTTGGACTCTCTTTCCGGCCTTTGTGCCATTCACGTAGATGTATTGAGCGATTGGGGTTGAACCCACAAATGAGACCGAAGCAATATCGGGGTGCTCCAAGATGCGATCCACTGCGACCTTATCGCCGTTGACTACGTTAAATACCCCATTGGGTAAGCCCGCCTCTTTCCAATATGAGGCCATTAAGAGCGATGGAGTCGGATCTTTCTCACTTGGCTTCAGAATCACAGAATTGCCAGCTGCGATTGCGATTGGGAAGAACCACATCGGAACCATCGCCGGGAAATTAAAGGGAGAGATGATTGCTGCAACCCCGAGCGGTTGGCGGATCGAATAGACATCGATTCCGGTCGATACGCCCTCGCTATATCCACCCTTCAAAAGGTGTGGGATTCCACAAGCAAACTCCACCACTTCTAGTCCACGCGTCACCTCACCGAGGGCATCGGATAGAACTTTGCCATGTTCAAGAGTGATTGCCTTTGCCAACTCTTCCTTCTTGGCATTGACAATCTCGCGGAAAGCAAATAGAACTTGGGTGCGCTTTGCAAGTGAGGTGTTGCGCCACTCCACCGCGGCTCTCTTGGCTGCAGCAACCGCTTCATCGATAACTTCGGCGGTAGCGAAATCGACCTTTGCGCTCACCTCACCGGTGGCAGGATTAAATACATCCCCACTCCTTTGGACCTCACCTATCCAAGAAGAACCATTGATGTAATGAGATATTCGCTTTGCGCTCAAGATCAATCCTTACCCTCGTAGTACTTGGCGATGCTTTCAAGGGCCTGATCGATGATCGCAAGACCCTCCTTAGCCTCGGCTTCACTGATGTTGCACGGAGGAACAACATGCATGCGATTGAAGTTTGCAAATGGCATCAGGCCACGCTTCTTGCACTCTGCGACTAACTCAGTCATCGCTGGGCTAGTGCCACCATAGGGAGCAAGTGGCGCTCGTGAGACCCTATCAGTTACCAGATCCATAGCCCAGAAAACACCTTGACCGCGTACCTCGCCGATTAACTTATGCCTCTTCTGTAACTCACGGAGCCCTGGTCCAATGACTTTCTCACCGATTTGCGCTGCCTGTTCGACAATCTTCTCTTCTTTCATCGCATCAATAGTGGCCACGGCCGCCGCACAAGCAAGTGGATGTCCGGAATAGGTAAGTCCGCCTGGGAATACCCGATCATCAAATGACTCAGAGATGGGGGTAGAGATAACCACGCCACCAAGAGGGACATACCCTGAGTTAACTCCTTTAGCGAAAACAATTAGGTCTGGTTCAACTGTGGAGTGTTGATAAGCAAACCACTTCCCGGTTCGCCCAAAGCCAGCCATTACTTCATCGGCGATCCAGAGGATTCCATGCTTATCACAGAGCGCTCGAACTCCCTCAAGATAGCCCTTCGGAGGAACTAGGACGCCGGCGGTGCCAACTACCGATTCGATGAGGATTGCACCGATTGTCTTTGCGCCTTCGAAGATTACGGTGTTCTCAAGGTGCTCAAGGGCGCGGGCGCACTCCTCTTCTTCGGACTTGGCCCAGAACGCACTCCGATACAAATAAGGCCCAAAGAAGTGCACATGCCCATAAGCGAACTCATTTGGCCAACGACGCGGGTCACCGGTCGCCGAAATAGCGGCCGATGTGTTGCCGTGATAGGAACGATAGAACGAGAGAATCTTGTTACGACCGGTAAAGAGCCGCGCCATTCGAATCGCGTTCTCCACTCCATCAGCCCCACCATTTGTGAAGAAAATCTTTGCGAATTTAGGACCAGCTAACTCAACGATTCGCTTGGCGGCTTGGCCACGAGCGTCATTTGCAACTTGCGGTGCAACGGTCGCTAGCACATCCGCCTGCGCCTTGATTGCATCAATTACTTTTGGATGTTGAAAGCCAATATTTGTGAAGACGAGTTGGCATGAAAAATCTAGATACCTCTTCCCTTCAAAATCCCAGAAGTATGAACCTCTACCACCAGCAACTGGGAGGGGTGAGATCTGTGCTTGTGCCGACCAAGAGTGAAAGACATACTTTCTCTCTAAGTCGAATACCTCTTTACCGCGCTCTGGGTTGGGGAGAATCTCAGACATGTCGCAATCTAATCACTTACCCCCGGGGTCACTCAAACTTTACCAAGTTCCTCAAGGACTTCAACGGCCGTGACAGATGTGAATTTTTTCGCAGCCTGGCGTCCGGCTCTGGAATGTAACGAAACTGCATCGCATACGAGGTCAAATGCCTTACCCCCATCTTTCACATTAACTAGAAATGATGCGATTAGGCCGGCAAGGACATCGCCAGTTCCGGCCGTAGCCAATTCGGGTCCACCGATCCGATCGACAAAGATCCGTTCGGAATCGGTGACGATCGTTCCCTTGCCCTTCAATACAACGATGACTCCAAACTCACGGGCAATCGCTCTTGCTATCTCTTCTCTTGAACCGCTGGATTCGATTCCAAGATACTTCAACTCTCCTTCATGTGGAGTTATGACGGTAACTGAACTTCGTTTCTTAAGGCTCTTCACCTTAGATATTGCTGCGCCATCAAGAACTAGTGGAATGTCGGGAAATGAAGCGAGCGTGCTCCCGCCAGGTCCGACAAGAAGTGAATCGACGCGCTCCTCTGAAAGAGATGAAATAGGAACAACATCGGGAAACTTCGAAATCACTTGAGTCAATAATGAGGCGTTGCCACTCAAATACTTCACATAGCCAGCGTTACCGCGACGCGCGCCACCAACTGCGAGCAAGGACGCACCTGGATACTTCTTTGAACCAGCACAGACCACGACTACGCCGCGGGCGTACTTGTTATCAGCTGGTGAGAGTTTCCGACGCGACATGAGCGCACTCGAGGTTTTTCGGAGTGGAAAGACACTTGCCGCAGAGTAGGTAGAGCTGGTGGCAAGACTGGTTTGCGCAATTTGTAAATGACTTTGTCGGTGAACCACAGAGATCACACTCACCGATGGTCTTGGTATCTTCAGAGAAGTCAACTGTCATCCGCCCATCAAAAGTATAGAGCGAACCTTCCCAGAGACCTTTATCTCCGTACTTCTCGCCATATCGAACGATGCCTCCGGCGATCTGGTAGACCTCTTCGAAGCCACGTTTCTTCAAAACGCGGGAGAGAATCTCGCAACGGATCCCTCCAGTGCAATAGGTAACGATTGGCCTATTCTTTAGATGATCGAACTTGCCACTTTCGATCTCGCTCAAGAAGTCCTTCGTAGTCTTCACATGTGGGACAACAGCGTTCTTGAACTTTCCAACCTTAGCCTCATAAGCATTTCGACCATCAAAGAAGACGACGTCTTCACCACGCGCTTGGACTAACTTATGTACTTCTTCAGGAGTTAGGTGCTGGCCACCATCAACCACGCCATTTTGATCCAACTTAATTTCATCGGCTACGCCAAAAGATACCAATTCATCGCGGACCTTCACGCTAAGCCTTGGAAAATCATTTCCAGTGCCTTCAGACCACTTAAAATCAATCTTCTTAAACCCAGGGTACTCCTTAGTCGTTCTTACATATCTTTTTAGATCATTCATATCACCACCAAGGGTGCCGTTTATTCCATGGCGACTTATGATTATGCGCCCCTTGAGATTTAAGGATTGTGCCAAAGTGTTCTGCCAGAGCTTAAGCGCCTGTGGATCTGATACGGGTGCAAATCCGTAGTAGAGAATGATCTTTGGCAGCATGAGGCCTAGTCTAATGTCGGTTCGGCAGATTGAAAATATGGTCAAAAGGCGTGAGAATCAACCTATGGCAAAGAAAAGCGGCAAGAGAAAACAGGTTGCAAAGGCAAAGAGCGTTTCACCGAAGGTAAGCGCGCCAGTTCCGATCCAGAGCGCAGCTGTTGCCAAGAGAGAAGATCGAATTGGTTGGTATTCGCTTTATGTTTATGCTGTCTGTTTAGTTACCTTACTTACCTGCCTCTTTTCACTAGTTAGCGTTGTGAGAGGAATTGTTGATGTTCTATGGCCAGATCCTGGTTACTTTGATCCCTATTCAGTGCCTAAAGACTCGGCTCTAACTGCTGATCAGATTAAGAAGAACCTGACCGAAAACAATCAACGCCAAGCTCTAAAGGGCATAGTCAATTCACTAACTACCTTGATTATCGCTGGGCCTATCTACATTTTCCATTGGCGTTTAGCTGGACGATCAAGCTCTCAACAGCTGCTCAAATCATAAGAACATTGAATCCTAAACTGTCACTTCATTGACTGCACTAGTAGATGAAGTGAAAGCGTAAGGATATGATTTTCGAATGGAAGAAATAAATTCGTACTCGGTGAGATTCCTAGTGAGGGCGAAGGGCCGGTTGGGCTTGTCTCAGAGTCTCTAACCTACCTAAGTTTGATTCCAATTGGCTAGGTTGAAACTCTCAGATTCAACTGAGATTTTGGTCAATTTGGGCAAATCTTCGAGCATAAAGCCGTATCCGAGTCGTTATCAGAAGGAGTCTGGGGAAGAACTGAGTGCTAAGGAAATTGTTGAACGCTAACAGACGCACTTAGTCACAAAGCGCATGTTAGATGAGGCTGCTTCGAAACTAGCCTTTGCGCTAGATCA
>Ga0194131_10000111_pt1 | contig 120743 bp, 116 predicted proteins | sample TA2KigO120mmetaG_FD_148631 | JGI IMG/M metagenome (GOLD analysis project Ga0194131, IMG submission 148631) | Freshwater microbial communities from Lake Tanganyika, Tanzania - TA2015053 Kigoma Offshore 120m | ecosystem: Environmental > Aquatic > Freshwater > Lake | place: Tanzania: Lake...
CGCGGCCCATTGCGCGGCGAGGAAGATCGGGTCGCGCAGGGGAAACGTCGAGAGGCAGCAGGTGCCGAGACGCACGCGGCGCGTGCGCGCGGCGATCGCCCCGAGCAGCACCAGCGACTCGAGCCGTGGCTTCGCGAACAGACTGTCGCCGACCCAGATCGACTCGAACGCGCCGGACGCTTCCGCCTGCTCGGAAAGCGCGAGCAGCTCGTCGACGCTCGTCGCGCCGAAGAGCACGCCGCGATTCGGCAGGCTGAGGCCGAACCGCGGGGTCACAGCGGCGTCTTGGCGATGCGGCCGGTGCTCTCGACGAGCCATCGCTCGCTCGGGAACGGTATCCCGTTCAGCGTGGCGGCCATCCAGTCGGCCATGAGGATCGGCGGGAAGGGACCGAGGTTTGCGGCCGGCACGTTGCCGACGGAGTGTCGCGAGTCCTGATAGACGACGAGCCGCTTCGGCCCGGGCAGCGCCCGCATCAGCGCCTCGGTGTGGACGAGCGGCGAGAGCTCGTGGAACTCGCCGGCCACGCAGAGGTACGGCGCGGTGATCCGTTCCGCGTGACCCTCCCACGTCATGGCCTTTCGAAGCGCGTCGAACTCGGCTTCGTCGGTGATCCCAGACATGTACATGAAGCGCACCTTGAAGGTCGGCGACGCCTCTTCGAAGATCGTGTGGAAGCCGGGCTCGTGACAGACGGCGGAGACGGACAGCGCGCGGATGCGCGGCTCGTGCGCGGCGGCGATCGTGCCGAAGAACGAGCCGAAGCTGTTGCCGCTGAGCCCGATCCTCGCGGGATCGACTTCAGGACGCGCCGCCAGCCAGTTCACGGCGGCCGTGGCCGTCTGCGTCCAGGCCGCCATGCTGAAGTAGATGTCGAGCACCGGGCTCTCGTACTGACCCGGGCCGTCGAGCGCGAGCACGGCGATGCCGCGCGAGAGCCAGCGGTCGCCGTACATCGCGACGCCGATCTCCTTGAAGCTGTCCATGCCCGGCAGCGAGATCACGGCCGGAATGCGTCCGCCCGTATAGCCCGGCGGCACGTGGAACCACGCCGGCAGCGACTGACCCGTCGGCAGCGGAATCCACGCCGGCTCCACGCGGTGGTCGGCGAGCGACGCGTACTTCGCGTAGCACTCGCGCTTGCGCGGGTTGTAGAAGCGATTCTGGTCGTCGTTCTCGTCGATGGGCCACTGCGCGGCGCCCCAGCACACCGCGGCGATGAAGTAGTTCTCGCGCGCGGTCGTCGTCGCGCCGTCCTTCTCGGCTGCCTGCGCCTTGCCTTCCCGCCGCCGCGCGACGGCTTCGAACACCGGCGAGGCGTCGGCGAGCTTCGTGATCCGCTGCCGGATCAGCGCGAAGTCGGCGTTGGCTTCCGGCCCGCACGGCGAGGACAGGTAGATCGAGCGCGGCTGGTCCCAGTCCATCCCGACCGCGCGGATCGTGTTGTCGATGAGCCAGCGCTGCTCCCTGAATCTCCTCGTGCTCATCTCAGCGCCAGTCGTCGACCGAGACCGTCTTCTGGTAGTTGCAGCCCATCATCCGCCAGTAGCCGTTCGACTCGCCGCCCACGACGACCACGTGGATGTCCTCGCGCCGGAACATCGGGATCATCTCGTCGGGCTCCGCCTTGAGCTTCGAGGCCCACGGCTCCTCGCCGAACGTGGCGCGCGGGTAGATGTAGTTCTGGATGAGCTGGTAGTTCCAGTACTCGCTCGCGCGCATCCGCGCGGTGTCGTAGAGCCAGTCGATCAGGAGCTCTTTCGTCGTGAACGCGCCGCGGTCGACGAACTGCCGCGCCGCGATCGGGTCGAGCAGCAACGTCGGTGGTCCGTGCGGATCCATGCCGCGCAGCATGTGCTCGACGTGCTCGCGCCAGTGCTTCTCGGGCAGGCCGAGCGTGAACGCGGTCGAGCGGACGCTCGAAAAGACGCTCACGGCGCTCTCCTGCGCGGCGCGGCCGTGCTGAGTGTGGAACGGCGTCCACGGGCTGCGCTCCTCGTTCTCCGCGAACGTCGCGCTGTTGTAGCCGTAGCTGTTGCCCTGATTGCCCATGTAGCTCAGACCGGGCACGGAGCCGCCCTGGCCGTTCTGCGAGAGCAGGCCGTACGCGCGGCCGATGGTGGCGTTGGCGTGGTTGTACGGTCCCATCGCGCCGAGGCCGGCGTTCATCCCGATCTCGTTGCGGATCGGCCCGTTCACGACCGCCATCCCCGCCACCGCGCTCGAGCTGCTGCCGCGCGCGGTCACGCCGGTCGCCGCCAGCGCGAGGATCACGGGAAAGTACGCGGGCCTCGCCCCCGCCATCACCGCGTTCACCGCTACTTTTTCGACGGTGTACTCCCAGTACTCGCGGAAGTGCGTCGATCGCATGCGGCCGACGACCTCCTCGGGCTTGCGCTTCGTCGCGGCGAGCATCTTCGCGACGCGCTCCTCCGTCGGCAGCACGATCGGGAGCATGTCGGTCCAGCGGTTCTCGAGGAAGACCTGCTCGAGGTTCTCGGCGGTGTCTGCCGGCACCAAGCGCGGCGTCGAGCGATCGAACGCGATCGCCCCGAGCTCGCGCTCGTCGATCGGCTGTGTGAGACCCTCGATCACTTCCTGCATCACCGGCCGCCCGGTGATCGGATCGACCCCGTCGACGTACGCGCGGAGCTGCTGCGCCGTCTTGCCCATGATCGGCTGCGGCACGAAGACCTGCCGCAGGCCGGGCATCCCGTTGACCGTCGCCACCGAGCGCGCCACCTTGTCGAACTTGTCGGTGTGCATGGCGATGGTGGGGACGCCGTACTTCGCTTCGATCGTCATCGCGTGCGCGGCGACCGCCGGCGCGCAGGTGCTTCAGTGGCCGACGCCGAGGATCGCGGCGTGGCCGCGCGCCTTGATCTCCTCCCACGTGGTCGGATCGTCCTGCAGGTAGACGCTCGAGATCGGTTTGAAGACGGTCTTCACGCCGGGCATGTGCTCGGCGAGCCACGCCTGCATCTGCTTCAAGAACAGGTCGGAGTCGTCGAAGCGGCAGTCGACGAGATACACCGTCTTGCCTTCGAGCGTCGACAGCCGCGGCGCCAGCGCCTTCCGCGTGATCTTCGGCGGGTAGCCGAGCGGGTTGAGGACCGTGAGCTTCTCAGCCATCGCGGGTGCCTTTCTTCAGAAACAGGTTCACGTCGTGCGGCGTGACGAGGTCCGGCGCCGTCCAGCCCTCGAGGTCGTACTCGGCCATGCATTGCTCGGCGAACGCCTTGAAGCGGTCGGCCTGGCCGCTCCCGTGCGCCATCTGCCACGTGAGGAAGCGGATCGTCTCCGGGGCGCCGGCGTAGTTGCGCTCGTACAGCTCGTGGCGGCCGCCGAACTCGGTGCCCATCGCGTCCCACAGGAGCTTCATGACCTTGATCCGGTCTACCGCGTCGCGGCCGTTCGATCCGCGGAGGTACTTGTCGAGGTACGGGCGGAGCTCGGGCGACTTGAAGTCGGCCGCGTGCGAGTTCTGGTAGATGAGCCCGGAGCCGAGGATGCTCTCGGTGATCTCCTTCACGCGCGGATAGGCGATCGTCGAGAAGAGCCGGTAGGCCTGCCCGTAGTCCGGATTCGGCAGGACGGAGCTGCCGGCCCACGGCACGGGCGTGCGCGCCATCGCATCGCTCAGGCCCCAGAAGAGGTTGCGCCACGCGAGCGCTTCGCCGATCGACGACTGCACGTGGCGCATCTCGTTCGATCCGACCAGCTCCACCGCCTTCAGGAGCAGGCCGGCGACGAAGTCGAGCTTTACCGCCAGGCGCGTACAGCCCTGGAACATCGCGCGCGGGAAGAAGCCCGAGCGCGGGAAGAACGCGTTCGCCTTCTCGACGTCCTCGTAGATGAACACGTTCTCCCACGGCACCAGCGCGTGATCGAGCACGAGGATCGCGTCGTTCTCGTCCATGCGGCTCGAGAGCGGGTAATCGAACGGGCTGCCCATGACCTCGGCGGTCATCGCGTACGACGGCCGGCAGATCAGCTTCACGCCGGGCGTGTCCATCGCGACGAGGAACGTGGCGGCGAGCGCCTTGCTCGTGACCCCGGCCGTGCTCGGGTGCGCCACGAAGTTGTAGTGCGTGAGCGCGGAGCCCGTGGCGACGACCTTCGCGCCGCTGACGATCAGGCCGGCGTCGGTCTCGCGCTCGACGTGCACGTAGACGTCGCTGACGTCGTCCGGCGGCCGATGCCGGTCGACCGGCGGATGGAGGAGCGCGTGGTTCATGAAGAGCACGCGCTCCTGCGCCTCGCGGTACCAGCGGCGCGCGTTGGCCTGGTAGGGCGCGTAGTACTCGGCGTTCGCCCCGAGCGTCGCGAGGAACGCGGCCTTGTAGTCGGGCGAGCGTCCCATCCAGCCGTAGGTGATGCGCGCCCACGCGGCGATGGCGTCGCGCGCGGCCACGAGATCCTCCCCGTTCGCCGGCGCGCGGAAGTAGCGGTGCGTGACGCCGCCGGAGCCGGTGTCGGTGGGGCAGGTGAGGACGTCGCGCGTCGTCGGATCGTGGAGCGCGTCGTAGAGCCGCGCGATCATGCGCGCGGGGTTGCGAAAGGCCGGATGCGCGGTGACGTCCTTCACGCGCTCCCCGTAGATCCACACCTCGCGCGGCCCGCGGAGGCTCTCGAGGAACTCGTCGCCCGTAAAGGGACGGACGTCCATCGTGCGGGGATCGTATCATCATGAACCATGCGCATCCTGACCCAGCTTCCGCAGCACGATCTGGCCCAGGTGGCTGCCGCCGCGAAGGCCGCCGAGGCCGCGGGCTACGACGGCGTGACCACGTCGGAGAACAAGAACGACCCGTTCCTCGCCCACGCGCTCGCCGGCGTCGCGACCACGCGTGTGTCGCTCGAGACCAGCATCGCGATCTCGTTCTCGCGCAGCCCGATGGCGGTGGCGAACGTGAGCTGGGATCTGCAGAGCGCCTCGCGCGGACGCTTCGTGCTCGGCCTCGGCTCGCAGGTCCGCGCGCACAACGAGAACCGGTTCAGCGTGCCGTGGACCGCGCCGGCGCCGCGCATGCGCGAGTACGTGCTGGCGCTGCGCGCGATCTGGCGCAACTGGGAGAAAGGCGAGAAGCTGGACTTCCGCGGCGCGCATTACACGTTCACGCTGATGACGCCGAACTTCACGCCGGTGTCGACGCACCAGCCTCCGATCGCCGTCACGATCGCGGCCGTCGGTCCGGCGATGCTGCGCGTGGCGGGCGAGACGTGCGACGGCGTGCGCCTCCACGGCTTCTGCACGCGCAAGTACATCGACGAGATCGTGATGAAGGAGCTGCGCACGGGGATGGCGAAGGCGAACCGCACGCGCGATCGGTTCGCGATCTCCGGCGGCGGATTCATCGCGACGGGGCCGGACGAGGCCGCGGTCGCGAAGATGGTGGAGTGGGTGCGCTACCGCGTCGCCTTCTACGGCTCGACGCCGGCGTACTGGCCGGTGCTCGAGGTGCACGGGCTCCACGAGCTGGGGCGCAAGCTCAACGTCATGTCGAAGGCGGGGCAGTGGGACAGGATGTCGGCTGAGATCTCCGACGACGTGGTCCGGCTCTTCGCCGCCGTCGGCACCCACAAGGAGCTCGCGCGGGCGATCGAGGCGCGCTTCGGCGGGGTCTGCGACGCGGTGGCGCCGTCAGGCGGCTACGGCGTCCACCAGGACCTGCCCGCGGACCTGATCCAGGACCTCAAGAGAATCCCCAGCCCCTTCACCGGGCATCCAACCACCTGGGACTAGTCGGCAGCCCGTCCGGGCACAAAGGAGGACCCCATGGGAGCGAAAGCTGAAGCGCTCGCGAAGCAGTTCGAGACCAAGGCTCAGGAAGCGACGGCGGTGCTCGAGAAGCTCAGTGACGCGGACTGGAAGAAGGTGACCGAGGCCGAGAAGTGGTCGGTCGGCGTCACCGCCCATCACGTGGCGCAGAGCCACGAGGGCATCGCCAACATCATCAAGGCGGTGGTCGGCGGCCAGTCGATGGGCAACTTCTCGATGGACATGCTGCACGAGATGAACGCCAAGCACGCCAAGGACTTCGCGAACGTGGGCAAGGCCGAGACGATCGCGCTCCACAAGAAGGGCGCGGCCGCGGCGGCCGGCTGCGTGCGCGGCCTGAGCGACGATCTGCTCGGGAAGAGCGGTACCGTGCTGACGGGCATGCCGCCGATGACGGCCGAGCAGATCGTGACCACCATCCTGATCAACCACATCAACGACCACTTCGGCAGCATCAAGAAGACCGTCGGCGCCTAGTGTCGGGAAAAGGGCCTCGGAACTAGCGGAACACCGAGGCCCGCGCCGTCGCGAGTGGACGGGAGTGGCCCTTGACACGGCCCGCGCCGCGACGTACCTGTTCGTCCGCGTCCGACCCTTGCGTTCCTGATCGCGATCCCGATCCCAGGCACGTGTCCCGAACACTCATGCCGAGGAGGTGCGCGATGAGACCGAGGCTCGTTCCCCTGCTGGTGGGACTGCTGGTCGTCCTGGCATCGATCCCGGGGGCCACGCCGACACCGGGCTCGGCCCAGGACGCGAAGGTCCAGCGGCTCGTCTTCGCGTCCGCCGGGTTCGAGGACACCAACCGATTCTGGAGGGTCGCGCGGCCCGATCATCTCCAGTACGACCCGTTCCTCGAGACTCTGCTCGACGTGGATCCGAAAACCGGTGAGTACGTCCCGCGCCTGGCCGAGAAGTGGTCGGCCACCCCCGACTTCAGGGAATGGACCTTCCACCTGCGCAAGGGGGTTCAGTTCCACTACGGGTTCGGCCCGTTCACCGCGAGGGACGTGGTCCACAGCCACGCCCTCCTCGTGCGGCCGGAGGGGACGGCACCACAGGTGGGGGTCTGGCGGCAGGTCGAGGAGATCAAGATCGTCAACGACCACCAGGTCGTGTTCCGCATGAAACGCCCCTGGACGACGATGCTGTACTCGGCCTCCCGCGCCGGCGAGTTGCGGATCGTCAGCAAGGCCCAGTGGGACAAGGAAGGGCTGGAGGGTTTCGAGAAACGGCCGTCGGGGGACGGGCTCCTATAGGTACGTGGGACGCGAACGCGGCCTGTCGATCAGCTTCGAGCGCGTGGACAACCACTGGGCGGGCGAGAAGCCGGCGTTCAAGGAGCTCACGTTCCGGATCGTCCGCGAAGAAGCGACGCGACTCGCGATGCTGATCGCCGGCGAGGCCCACATCGCGGACCTGCCCCGCGAGCTGCAGAAGGACGCCCTCATCAAGGGCATGAAGATCGTCTCGTCGTCGTTCCCCGTCGACTGGATGACGGTGTACCTGGGCGGCCAGTACTACCTGCCCGGCGACCCGGCGTTCAAGCCCGACGTGCCCTGAACAGCGTCTTCGCCGGCAAGGGCACGATGACGTACGTGACCGGCTGGTCCGAGCAGTCGGAGGGCTACAACCCGGAGTGGAAGAGCCGTTTCGACCGGATGTACGGCTACAACCCGGCGCGGGCCAAGGAGCTCCTGAAGGAAGCCGGCTACGGCCCGGGCCTCAAGCTCAAGATCGTCGCCTTCACCGAGCCCGGTGAATCGGAAGGGCCGCAGGTCGCCGAGGCTCTCGGAATCTCCTACAAGGAGGTCGGCATCGAGTCCGAGATCGAGGTGCTCGACTGGGCCAAGGTGCGTGACATGTTCCGCAGGAAGGCGATCCACTGCTGCATCTGGCCCAACAATCATCTCCTGGCGGCCGTCGGAGGAGTGGGTCCGGACGAGCTACCACAGCAAGGGGAACGCCCACCACTACGAGAACGAGCTCATCGACAAGACCCACGAGACCCTGATCAAGACCGTGAACCCCCCAGGACCGTCAGCGGCTGGCGCGCGCCATCGGCGATCACCTGTTCGAGGAATTCGCCGACATCCCGCTCTTCTGGTTCGCCAACGAGGTCGTCGCCAGCCCCAAGGTGGTGAGTGACTGGGTTATCCGGGGATCGCGGCCGGAAGGTCCACGCACTTCCATCTCGTGAAGGCCGCCAGGTAGCGATTAGAAGACCGCGAGCGGGTTCGCCGGCGAGCCCGTTCCCCCGATCACGCGGAGGGGCGCGATGACGAGCATGAACTCGTCGCGCCCCTCTTCCTTGCACGCCTCCGCCAGCGGCTCCAGCAGCGCGTTGTCGAGCAGCGCCACGCCGTACGCGAAGAGACACGCGTGGACGGCCCACGGCACGTCGTAGCCGATCGGCAGGTGGTCGAGCATGTCCCACACGAGCAGGCTCACGTCGTGGTCGCGGAGGAACTCGAGACACGAGATGTGAAGCCCCGGGCGATCGAGCGGGCCCGGGCCGAACGGCGTGCTGTACGCGCGGTTCGGGTTCTGCGCCTGCCACTGCTCGCGGCCGCAGTTGACACAGATCGCGTCGCCGGGCTCGAGCTTGAGGTTGCGCTTGGCGAGGATGTCCTCGAGCTCCCAGCCGTGGACGGGCGCGTCCTGCGTGACGCACTTCGTGCCCCGGTGACGCGGAACGTCGAGCATCACGCCGCGCGTGATGATGCCTTCGGCCCAGTGCTCGACCGAGCCGAACGTGGCGCCGTCGAAGGTGATCTCCTTCTTCGGATCGCGGCCGTTCCACATCGCGTCGTCGTCCCACGTGTGGCAGAGCGCGTCGAGGTGCGTGGACGCGACGCCGTGATAGAAGATGCCGTAGTAATCGGCCGCGTAGCCGCCGCTCCCGCGCGGCAGCGTCTTCATGTAGTGGTGCGCGGGCAGCGCGTTGTTCAGGCCCGGCGTGGTCGGGAACGGCCGGCTCATCGACACGCTGCGGCCGCTCTTCACGAGCCGTGCCGCGGCGGCGCGCTTCGCGGGAGTGACGAGATTCATCGCGCCCTTCTGATCGTCCTTGCCCCAGCGCCCCCAGTTCCGGCGCTCGCGCAGCCACTTCTTCACTTCGTCGGCGGTTGGTAGCGGGCGTGGCGGCATCGATGTCTCCCTAAGCGGACAGGGCAAGGCTCGGGCGGCGATGCGCCCAGGGCTGCGTGGATTCGAGCTGCGCGCCGAGGCGGAACAGCGTCGCCTCGTCGCCGAAGCGGCCGGCGAACTGCACCCCGAGCGGCAGCCCGCCACTCGACCACGCGAGCGGCAGCGAGATCGCCGGATTGCCGGTGGAGTTGAACACCGACGTGAAGCCGATGCTCGCGAGCACCGCGTCGAGGTACGCGGCGTCGTCGGTGGAGCTCATGTCGAGGATGCCGAGCGGGTAGGGCGGCTGGCCCATCGTGGGACTCAGCAGCACGTCGTACGTCGTGAAGAACCTGGCGACCTGGCGGCCGACCCCGTGCACGACGCCCATCGATCGCGCGTAGTCCCACGACCTGAACTCGTCCGCGGCGACCGCCCAGCGCCAGGTGACGCGCTCGACGTCCCCCTCGGCGACCGCGCGGCCGAGGGCGCGGGCTCGTGCTTCGAGCGCGGCGCGCACGTTCGCGGCGATGATCACGCGCGAGGCGTTGCCGAGCCCCTCTGCGTTGAATGCCGGCGACGCCTCTTCGACGGCATGGCCGAGCGTTTCGCAGAGCTTCGCGGCGGCCCGCGCCGCTTCCGCGCACTCCGGATGCACGGCGTGACCGTTGAACGACGAGGTCGTGAGCGCGATACGCAGGCGTCCGGGATCGCGGCCGACCTCGGCGAGGAACGGGCGTGCCGGCGGCGGCGCCCAGTACGGATCGCCGACGTCGGGACCGGACGTCGCGTCGAGCAGCGCCGCGCTGTCGCGCACCGAGCGCGTCACCGCATGTCCGACCGCGGCGCCACCCCAGCCTTCGCTCGCGTCCGGGCCCATCGGATTGCGCGCGCGCGTGGGCTTGAGACCGACGAGGCCGCAGCACGAGGCCGGGATCCTGATCGACCCGCCGCCGTCGGTCGCGTGCGCCATCGGCAGGATCCCCGCGGCGACCGCGGCCGCGGCGCCACCGCTCGACCCGCCCGCGCTGTGCGCGAGGTTCCACGGATTCTTCGTGGCGCCCCAGCGCCGAGGCTCGGTCGAGGGCGCGAGCCCCATCTCCGGCGTGTTCGTCTTGCCGAAGATCACGAGCCCGGCGCGCTTCAGCCGCACCGTGAGCTCGCTGTCGTGATCGGCGACGAAGCCGTCGAAGAACGTGCTGCCGAAGCTGTTGGGCGCGCCCTTGTAGAGGGTGCCGAGATCCTTCAGCAGATAGGGCACACCGGTGAACGGCCCGGATGGCAGCCCGGCGGCGATCGTGGCGCGCGCCTCGTCGTAGAGCCGCGTGACGATCGCGTTGAGCGCTGGGTTGAGCGTCTCGGCGCGCGCGATCGTCGCCTCGAGCAGCTCGGCGGCGCTGATCTCCTTGTCCCGCACCAATTCGGCGAGCCCGAGCCCGTCGTATTTGTCGAGGTCGCTCGACCCCGCCATCCGTCCTCCTTGACGCTCCGGATTCTAGCCCACGCGCGTCGGTGCTACCATGCGCGCCATGGCTGACACACCGATCCGCGTGGGGTTCGTGGGCGCCGGCGGCAACAGTCGTCTCCATCACATCCCGAAGCTGAAGGCCCAGCCCGGCGTCGAGCTGGTGGCCGTCGCCAACCGGTCGACGGAGTCCGGCGAGCGCGTCGCCAAGGAGTTCGGCATCGGGCGCGTCGAGACCGACTGGCGCGCGGTCATGACGGCGCGCGACGTCGACGCGATCTGCATCGGCACCTGGCCGTACACGCATTGCGAGATGGTGCTGGCCGCGCTCGACGCGGGCAAGCACGTTTTGTGCGAGGCGCGCATGGCGATGAACGCCGCCGAAGGCCGGCGCATGCTCGAGACCGCGCGCAAGCGCCCGAACCTCGTCACCCAGCTCGTGCCCGGCCCGCCGACGCTCGAGCTCGACCCGACGATCGCGAAGCTCGTTCGCGAGGGCTATGTCGGCGAGATCCAGACGGTGGAGATCCACGCCACGCAGCAGGCGCGCTTCGCCGACGTCGGCGAAGGCCTCCACTGGCGGCAGGACGCGCGGCTCAGCGGCAACAACGTCCTCAACATGGGCATCTGGTACGAGACGATGGTGCGCTGGGTGGGCCCCGCGAAGACCGTGATGTCGATGACGCGCATCGCGGTGCCGCGCCGCAAGGACAGCACGGGCGCGATGCACGAGGTGAAGGTGCCGGATCACGTCGACATCCTCGGCAGGCTCGGCAACGGCGCCGTCGCGCACCTGCGCTTCAGCGCGCTCACGGCGCTCGCGCCGGCGCCCGAAGCGTGGATCTACGGCACCGAGGGCACGCTGCGCATCGAGGCGCAGACGAAGCGGCTCAGCGGCGGCCGCCGCGGCGACAAGGAGCTGAAGGAGATCGAGGTCCCGAAGGCGCAGCGGATCGGCTGGCGGGTGGAAGAGGAGTTCGTGAACGCGATCCGCGGCCGCGAGAAGATCGGGCTCACGACGTTCGAGGACGGCGTGCGCTACATGGAGTTCACCGACGCGGTGGCGAAGAGCGCGGCGTCGGGCCGGGCGGAAACCGTCAAGGAGTTGTGACCCGGGCCGTGGCGAGGTGCTCGAGCAGCAGTCGCGTGACGACGTCGGGAACTTCGTCGGTGAGGAAGTGGCCGCGGCCGGCGATCGGCACGAAGCGGTACGGCGCGCCCACGTACTGCGCGGTCCATTCGGCGGCGCTGCGGCCGACCGAGTAGTCGTCGTCGCCCCAGAGGTACAGCGTCGGCACGTCGACCGGGCCGACTTCCATGTTCGCGAGCACGCCGGCCGCGCGGTACCACGCGAGGGCGGCTTCGAGCGCGTCGGCGGTGCCGAGCACCGAGAGGTACTCCGCGATCGAGGGCGGCGGCACGCGCCCGTCAGCGAGCACGCGACGCAACCGTTCGGCATCGTTGTTGAGCAAGAACGCCGCCGTGCGCGGGTCGTGGAACGCCTGGTGGTGACGCGAGCGATGTCGCTGGTTGTCGATGTCGTCCTTGAAGGCGCGCCGGAACGCCGCCGGATGCGGACGCGAAAGCACGGCGAGAGATCGGACGCGCTCCGGGTGGCGCGCGGCCGTGCACCACGCGACCTGGCCTCCCCAGTCGTGACCGACGAGATGAAAGCGCGCCTCCGTGCCACCGACCGCGTCGGCAATGTCGAGCACATCGCCCACGAGTCGATCGATCCCGTACGCGTCGAGCGTGCCGGGATCGGGTCGGACGCCGGGCGAATAGCCGCGCTGATCGGGCGCGACCGCGCGATATCGGGCGGCGCCGAGCGCCGGGACTTGCTCGCGCCACGTGTGCCGGCTCTGCGGGAACCCGTGAAGAAGTACGACGAGCGCGCCGTCGGGCGGGCCCGCGACGTCGGCGGTGAAGCGACCGGCCGGTGTCGCGATCATTTCAGGCATTCGCGGAGGGCGCGGATCCACTCCGCGCCCGGAGCGTTGGGGGGCTTTGGGGGGCGCCCGGCGCCCCCCAAACTAAGGACTCGTCCCCGGGATCGCGTCCGCGTCGCGCGCGCCCGACGTGCGCTGGCGGAAGTCCTTCGGCGCCTCGCGGCCCCGCTCCGTGTACGCGCGCTGGATCGCCTCGACGTTGGGGCTGAAGATCGTCTTGCGGTGGCTGCGCGCCCACTCGTTCGAGCTGCGCGGCCCGTCGGCCGAGCCCTGGAAGACCGGCATCACGTAGCGCGCGAACAGCTCGTAGCTCTTCAGCGTCTGCTCCCGCGTCGCCCAGTTGTGCGCGCGGAAGAGCACGCCGCCGAATCCGCCGTCGCTCAGATCCCACAGCTTCTTGATGCCGCGGATCACGAGGTCCGGTGAGCCGACGAGCGTCGTGCCCATCCTGACGCCGTCGCTGAGCGGATCGTCCGAGCGACCGGGCGGGCGGCTCAGCGTCTCCTCGAAGTACGTGATGGTCTCGTGACGCTCGCCCTTCCGCACCTGCCGGAGCGCTTCCTCGTCGTCCTCGGCCACGTGCACGTTGACGACGAGCTTCCACTTCTTGCGGTCCATGGTCTTGCCGTGTTTCGCGGCGGTCTCCTCCGCGATCTTCCACTGACCGGCCAGCGCGTCGGGACCGCCGGGAATGCCGGCGCCCAGCGACAGCACGCCGAGCCCGTGCCGGCCGGCGGCCACGACGCCCGACGGCGTCATGACGCTGGCCACCGCGATCTCGAAGTGCGGATCGGTGTAGGGCGCCAGGTGGAGCCGCGCCTGGCGGAGCTCGAACCAGTCGGTCTTCATCGTCACGGGCTCCTCGCACTTGAGGAGCTCCATGATCGCGTCGAGCGCCTCGTCCATCCGCGGGCGCGTCTGCACGGGCTCGATGCCCATCATGTACGCGTCGGACACGAGCGCGCCCGGGCCGCAGCCGAGCATCGTCCGGCCGCGCGTCATGTGGTCGAGCTGCACGAAGCGCTGCGCCACGAGGAACGGATGGTGATACGGTAGGCTCGTCACCCCGGAGCCGAGGCGGATGTGCTTCGTGCGCTCGGCGACCGCCGCGATGAAGACTTCGGGCGACGCGATGAGCTCCCAGCCTGCCGAGTGGTGCTCGCCGACCCACACCTCGTCGTAGCCGAGGAAGTCCATCCACTCGATGAGCTCCATGTCCCGGCTCATCGCGAGCGTGGGGTTCTCACCGATCCGGTGGAAGGGCGCGAGGAAGATGCCGAACGTCATTCCCTTGTGTGCCATTCCAGCATTCTACTTCAGGAGCGTGAGCGTTCAGGGCAGCGTGAGCGCGATCAGCTCCTCGGGAATGTTCGAGCCGCCCACGGGGAATACGATGTACTGCGTGCCGCGCACCATATAGGTCATCGGCGCGCCGTTGGCGTTGCCCGGCACGGGGACCTCGGCGATGAGCGCGCCCGTCGCCTTGTCGTACGCCGACAGCCTCGGCTCGCGGTTGCTGAGCGTGAACGTGCGGCGGAACGGGTTGGTGAGCGCAGGCTGCGCGCTCGTGTGGAATCCGGCCTGCCCGACCAGCAGGAGCGAGCGCGTCACGAGCGGGAAGCTGCGCGAGGGCCAGCCGAGCGGCCCGGAGATGCCGAGCCCGTCGAGCGCGCGAAACGCGCCGCTGCCGACGGCGGCGCGCCAGCGATGCTCGCCCGTCGTCATGTCGATCGCCACCACGCTGCCCCACGGCGGCTTGAAGAGCGGCATGCCCGGGCCGAAGAGGAACGGCCGCGGGCTTCCGACGTGCGTGTCCCCACTCTCCCCGGCGAACGGTTTGCGGAGCGCGAGCACGCTCGGCATGCGGATCGTCGTGACGTAGAGGGTCGCGCTGTCCGGATCCCAGGCGCTCCCTGACCAGCTCGCGCCGCCGGCGATGCTCGGCATCGTGATCGTGCCGCGCTCCGTCGGCGGCGTGTAGAGCGGCCCGCGATCGTATCGCTGCACGATCGCGATCGCCGCCTCCCTCAGCACCGGCGTGAAGTCGACCAGGTCCTCTTCACGCACGCCCTGGATCTCGAACGCCGCGGGCTTCGTCGGAAACGGCTGCGTCGCCGCGCTCTTCTCGCCGGGCACGGCGGACTGCGGTACGGGGCGATCCTCGATCGGCCACAACGGCGCGCCGGAGACACGATCGAACGCGAACAGGAAGCCCTGCTTCGTCGGCTGCGCGACGGCCTTGATCGTCTTGCCGTCGCGTACGACGTCGAAGAGCACCGGCGCGGCGGGCAGGTCGTAGTCCCAGAGGCCGTGACGCACGATCTGGTAGTGCCAGATCCGCCGGCCCGTGCGCGCGTCGACGCACACCAGCGACTCGGCGAAGAGGTTGTCGCCGTGGCGATGTCCGCCGTAGTAGTCGTTCGCGGGCGTGCTGAATGGCAGGGAGACGTAGCCGAGATCTTCGTCGCCCGACATCAACGCCCACACGTTGACGCCGCCGGTGACCTTCCACGATTCGTTCTCCCACGTCTCGTGGCCGACCTCGCCGGGGCCGGGCACCGCGCGGAACGTCCACAGCTTCTTCCCGGTCCGAACGTCGAAGCCACGCACGTCGCCGGGCGGCATGTCGCGGTGCAGCGGGAAGTCCGTGATCGACGAGCCGACCACGACGACGACGTCGCGCACGATGACGGGCGGCGAGGTGACGCTGTAATGCGTGCGATCGCGCACGGTCCGCCCGAGGCCCAGGCTCAGGTCGACGACGCCGTTCTCCCCGAACGCCGGCACGGGGTGGGCGGTCTTCGCGTCGAGCGCGAACATGAACGCGTGCGCGGCGAGCACGATGATTCGCTCGTCCTCGCCGTCGCGCCAGTACGCGACGCCGCGGTGCACCCACCCGAGGTTCGCCGGCATGCCGTGCTTGTACACGCCCGGATCGAAGACCCACTTCGTCGTCCCGGTCGCCGCGTCGACGGCCGCGACCTGGGACAGCGACGTGACCGTGTAGAGCACACCGCCGACCATGATGGGCGTGGCCTCGTGGAGGAAGCTCGGGTCGATGCCGGGGTTCGCTCGCCGCACGCCCTGATCGGGCGACGCCCAGCGCCACACGACGCGGAGCGAACCGACGTTCGCGCGCGTGATCTGATCGAGCGGCGAGTACTTCGCGCTCGCGTAGGTCCCCGCGTAGGCGGGCCACTCGCCGCGCGCGAGCGCGGCCATCGATGCCGCCGACGTGCCGGGGAGCGGCTGGGCGAACGTGAGAGAGCCGCCGGCGAGGAGCGCGGCGGACGCGGCCGCGAGCAGAAGGGCCCTCGAGCCCATGCGAGGAGAAGCATGACGCTTGCCTTTGCCGCAGCGCAAGCGGAGACTGGGCCCATGAGAGACCTCACATTCACGCCGGCGGTGGAGCTGCTGAAGCTGTACCGGGCGCGGAAGGTCTCGCCGCTCGAGGTCATGGAGGGCGTGCTCGAGCGCATCGACAGGGTCAACCCGCAGGTCAACGCGATCGTGACGCTCGCGCGCGACTCCGCGCTGTGGGACGCGCGCCGCGCGACGGCGTCGCTCAAGCGCGGGGCGCCGCTGCCGCCGCTGTTCGGCCTCCCCATCGGGGTCAAGGACGTGACGCTCACGAAGGGCATCCGCACGACCCACGGCTCGAAGCTTTTCGAGAACCACGTCCCCGAGGAAGACGCGCTCGTCGTGCAGCGGCTGCGCGCCGCGGGTGCCATCGTCATCGGCAAGACGAACACGCCCGAGTTCGCATACGGCCCCAACACGGTCAACGCGGTGTTCGGCGCCACGCGCAACCCGTACGACCTCACGCGGACGTCGGGCGGATCGAGCGGCGGATCGGCGGCCGGGCTCGCGACCGGCATGTTCCCGCTGGCCGAAGGCACCGACCTCGGCGGGTCGCTGCGCGGCCCGGCGGCCTTCTGCGGCGTCGTCGGTTTCCGAACGACCCCCGGGCTCATTCCGCGCGCTCCGTCGGCGCTCGCGTGGGACACCTACTCGGTGGAAGGGCCGATGGCGCGCACCGTCGCGGACACCGCGCTGATGCTGTCGGTGATGGCCGGTCCCGACGACCGGTCGCCGATTTCCTACGACGTCGACACGCGCGAGTTCCTCGCCAGCGTCAAGGCGCCGTCGGTGAAAGGCTGGCGCATCGCGTGGACGCCGGACCTCGACGGGCTCGTGCCCGTCGACGACGAGGTGCGCGCGATCGTCGAGCGCGCGGCCGCGGTCTTCCGGTCGCTCGCGGCGCGCGTGGAGCGCGCGTGCCCGGACATGACGGACGTGCCGGAGATCGTCCGCACGTCGCGCGGGTTGCTGATGGTCGCGCGCCACGCCGACAAGCTGCCCGAGCATCGCGCGATCCTGCAGGAAGGCCTGGTCGAGAACACCGAGCAGGGCCTCCGGCTCACGTCACGCGAGATCGCGCAGGGCGAGCTGATCCGGACGCGCCAGTGGGAGCGCGTGCGCGCGTTCTTCGAGACGCGCGATCTCCTCGCCATGCCGACGATGGCGACGCCGGCGTTCCCGCTCGACCAGCCGTACGTCCTCATGGTGAACGGCCAGCCGCTGGGCAAGGGGATGCAGCGCTCGTATCTCACGTACGCGTGGTCGGTACTCGGGCTGCCGGCGATCTCGATCCCGTGCGGCTTCACGCGCGACGGGCTGCCGGTGGGGCTGCAGATCGTCGGCAAGCGGCGCGGCGAGGCGGCCGTGCTCCGCGCGGCCGCCGCGTTCGAGGCCGCGCAGCCGTGGGCGAAGCGCGTGCCGCCGCTCGTGCGCGCTTAACGCATCAGCTTGGCGTAGCCGTCGAGGATCGGCAGCACCTTCTCCGGCGTGTCCGACGGAAGACCGAGCACGACGCGCTCGACGCCCGCCGCTTCGAGGCCGTCGAGCACACCGCGCTCCGGCTTCGGCATGAACGCGGTCACCGGGATCGGCTTGCGCCCGGCGTCCTTCGCGCGCCGCTGCAGCTCGCCGATCTTGTCGATCGGGTTGCCCATGCGCCCGGCGATCGGCATCCAGCCGTCGCAGAACTCGATCACGCGGTCGAACGTCGTCGGGCCGTCGCCGCCCATGAGGATCGGCGGGTGAGGCTTCTGCACGGGCTTCGGATGCGCCCAGCTCTTGTCGAAGCTCACGTACTGGCCGTGGTACTCCGCCTCTTCCTTCGTCCAGAGCTCCTTCATCGCGAGGATGCGCTCGCGGAGGATCTTCCAGCGGCTCTTGAACGGCGTGCCGTGGTGCTCCATCTCCTCGGCGTTCCATCCGCCGCCGATGCCGAACAGAAACCGTCCTTTCGAGAGGTGATCGAGGCTCGCGACCTCCTTCGCGAGGAGGATCGGATCGCGCTCGATGACGAGACAGATCCCGGTGCCGAGCTTGAGCTTCGTGGTGACGGCGGCCGCCATCGCGAGCCCGACGAACGGATCGTAGCTGTGCCAGTACTCCTTCGGCAGGTTCGGCCCGCCGGGCCACGGGCTCTTGCGGCTCGCGGGAATGTGCGTGTGCTCCGGCACCCACAGCGACTCGAAGCCGCGCTGCTCGGCCGCGCGCCCGAGGTCGTCGGGGCGGATCGCGTAATCGGTGGGGAACATGACGACGCCGTAGTGCATGGGCTGGCCCTCCTTGAAAGATGGGGCCCCGCATCATAGGACCCCAAACCCCTTGAACATGGGGCCCGACAGCTCAGGACCCCCAAGCCCCCTCGGCGTGATTATATGGGCCCATGAACCTCGCGACGCAGTGGTCCCTCGATCCCGCCGTGATCTTCCTCAACCACGGGTCGTTCGGCGCGTGTCCGACCGAGGTGCTCCGGTATCAAACGGCGCTCCGCCAGGAGATGGAGCGCGAGCCGGTGCGCTTCCTGTCGCGCGAGCTCGACGACCGTCTCGACGTCGCGCGTGGCCAGCTCGGCGCGTTTCTCGGCGCCGATCCGGACGACCTCGCGTTCGTCACCAACGCGACGAGCGGCGTCAACGCCGTGCTCCGCTCGCGCGAGCTCGCCGGCGGCGACGAGGTGCTCACCACCGATCACGCGTACACCGCGTGCAAGAACGCGCTGGAGTACGCGGCGCGGCGGAGCGGCGCGCGCGTCGTCATCGCGCCGGTGCCGTTTCCCGTCGCGTCGCCCGACGCCGTCGTCGACGCCGTCATGGCGCGCGTCACGCCGCGGACGCGGCTGGCGCTGCTCGATCACGTCACGAGCCCGACGGCGCTGATCCTTCCGATCGAGCGGCTGATCGCCGAGCTCGGGCGCCGCGGGATCGACACGCTGGTCGACGGCGCGCACGCGCCGGGCATGGTGCCGCTGAATCTCGATGCGCTCGGGGCCACGTACTACAGCGGCAACTGCCACAAGTGGCTGTGCGCGCCGAAGGGCTCCGCGTTCCTCTGGGTGCGGCGCGATCGTCACGCCGACGTGCGTCCGCTGACGATCAGCCACGGCGCGACCGCGCGCCGGCCGGGCCGCGAGCGCTTTCGTCTGGAGTTCGACTGGACGGGGACGAGCGATCCGACGGCGTGGCTCACGGTGCCGAAGGCCATCGAGTACGTCGCGGGCCTCGTGCCCGGCGGCTGGCCGGCGATCATGGCGCGCAATCACACGCTGGCGCTCGACGCGCGTCGTCTGCTCGCGGAGACCGTCGGCACCGCACTGCCGTGCCCGGACCAGATGATCGGATCGCTCGCGAGTGTCGTCCTGCCCGATGGGCCGACGACCGATATCTACTGGCGCAACCCGGATCCGCTCCATCCCCGCCTGTTCCAGCACTGGGGGATCGAGGTGCCGATCATGAGCTGGCCCGCGCCGCCGCGGCGCCTCGTCCGGATCTCGGCGCAGCTCTACAACGACCCGGCGCAGTACGTGCGGCTCGCCGACGCGCTCCGCAAGGAGCTGGGCGACGAGCAGGCGCCCGTCAGAGGTTCTTGAAGCGGTCCGCGGCGGCCTTGAGCCGGCCTTTCGGGTCGCGGCTCAGCGCCTCTTCCTCTTCGCGCAGGCGCCGCTCAGTGTCCAGCCGCTTCATGTAGCGCTCGTTCGCCGAGCGGATCCAGCCGTCGATGAAGTGGACCCAGTTCGGGACCTTGTCCTCGTCGCTGTCGAAGATCAGCACCGTCTGGTAGAAGCGGACCTTGTCTGGGCTGTGGTCGATCGACCGGTCCTTCGTGTCGCCGAAGAGCTCGCGCCATGGCTTCGGCGGATACTGATTCAGCGCCGCGGTCCACGTGAACACGCGGCCGGACACCTGCTGCGGCGTGGGCGGGCCCATCCGCTTGACCTCGATGAACGCGTCGCCGGCCGCGGCGGCGGCGACACGGAAGAAGGCCATCGTCTGCAGCAGCTCCGCTTCTTGCAGCGTCCGCTGCTCGGCGCGGCGGCGCTCGGGCGCGGTCGCGCCGTTCGGCGGGCGCCGGTCGCCGGTGCGCCGGTCGACGAGCACCTGCACGTCCGGCTGCCCGCTGAACTCCTGGCGCAGCGATTCCAGGAGGTCCGGGTTGTCGCGCGTGACGATGATCAGCTCTTTGGCCACTCGGCACCCTCCGGTCGCTTCGCGGACGCAGCCACCTATATATCGGCACGTCGAGGGAACCGGTCAAGCGCAACCAGACGGCCTCGCAGGGGCCGGGGGCGCGCGCCATCGCGGCGCGCGCCTCCTCGAGCCTCCGGGCGGCGACCCGGCGCTCCCCGTCGGTGAAGAGCACCGCGTACGCGGGATCCAGCACGAGCGTCTCCAGGGCGAGATCGAGCCGGTTGAGGCTCGCGAGCTTGGCGAGCCCTTTCGAGACGCCGCCGCGCTCCAGCAGGCGCCGCGCGGCGCCCACGCCGCCGTACTGCTTGACGGATCGGAGGAAGTACCCGGCCCAGTAGCCCGTCTCGCGCCCCGCCGCCCGGTAGACCTTCTCGACCATGTCCTGCTCGAACCGCCGCTCGATGTCCATCATGGCTGGCTCCTCCTGCCATGACAGACGAAGCCGGCGGGCCGGCCCGTGACGTATCCGACCGAGCACAGCTAGAATGAGACGGGAGGGCGGCAGCGATGGCGTGGATCGTCGCCGATCCAGAGCATCTGGGCGGAAAGCCGCGTGTCGTTGGGACGCGGATCTCGGTCGCCTTTCTCCTGGAGTCGCTCGCCGCGGGCATGTCGATCGGTGAAATCGTACGCGCGTATCCCACGCTGACGGAGGAGGCAGTCCGTGGCGCACTCGAAGAGCTCGCACAGTCCAAACAGCTCAGCGCTCCGTGACGATCCTTCTCGATGAGAACATCCCGGAAGGCCTGATCGAGCCGCTTCGAACCCTCGGACATCGCGTCGACTCAATCGGTTCTCTCAGCCTCAAAGGCTTGGAGAACGGACGTCTGTATCGGGAAGTCGCCGCTCGGTACGACCTTTTCTTCACGAAGGACCGTGAATTCGCTTCGCGGGTCGGGAGTCTCGTCGACCCGGCGCCCGTGAGTGTCGTCCTCGTCGTCATTCCGCAACAGCCGGAGCGCCGGTTCGTCACCGCGTTCCTCGAGTCTTTCGTGCAGACCGATTGGTCGTCGACCGGACCGATGCGCGAATGGCCTCATCGTTGAGCCACCGACCTCGCTGACGGTATGCCCGAACATCCGTACGCGTGGCTGGGAACGGTCGAATCGTTCCTTGGCACTCCTCAGGACGAAATGCTCCGCGAGTTGACGCGCTACGCACGAGAGACCGGCGCGCCGCAGCTCTTCGCTTGGGATCGGACGCTGAATGTCATGCGAAACGAATTGGAGGGTTGTCTCCCACGCGCCCGCAACTTTGGCCTGATTCTTGAGTTTGAATTGCCCCGTAGTGGGGGCCGGCGTCCGGATTTGATCGTGCTCGAGAACGGAACGATCATCGTATTGCACGCAATCTCGAAGTGTTCCGGAGTACTTACGCGAGCGGTATCGCAACGACCTCGACAAGCGTTTCGGCTTGCTGGCATCGTCGAAGTTCCGTCGTCTCGAGGAAGTCGGTCTGAAAGGCGTGCGACATCCGTACTGGTACTACGGCGAATGGTTCGAGGCGCCTGCGGATCATCCCCGCTCCGGGTGCCAATTGGAACTCGTCATTTCGGAATTTGGTTGCCAGGGCCTGGAGCTTGACATGCCGCTCGTGTGCTGGGGCCCCGACCTCAAGTGGGCCGGCTCCGGATGGGACGTAGCGCCTCGGCGAAGTCGACGGATCCGCGATCCTCGGCGTCTACGCCTGAATTCCTATCGCGTTCTCCTGACACGCGGCCGCGACGGGGTCCTCGTCTTCGTCCCGTCAGCGTCCGAGCTGGATCCGACGTACGGTGCTCTCATCGAGGCCGGGTTCCCGGAGTATGTCGCGCCAGCTCACGCGCTCTAACAGTTCGTGGTGAAAACGTCGCGTGCCGTCATGCCATCGCCAGCGCCGAATGAGCGCGCGACTCGCGCAGAAGGACGTGGTCGGGCGCGAGAACCGCGTTTATCATCGCCCAGCGCCGCGCGCCAAACATCGCGAGAGCAATGTCGAGCACAGACGCCTCCGAGCGGTCTCCTTGGAGCCCGCGCGGCGTGCCGCGCCCGCATGCCTGCCGCATGAGAATGCCGAGGTTGAACCCGCTCGCGTGGATGAGCAGGCGTTTGAGGATGTTCCGATGCCCGCGCAGGTGCGTGCGCCGCAGTCCGCCGGTGTCGTACACGTGAGCGAACGCTCGTTCGACGTACGCCCCGCGGCGATGCATGAGCCGTTTGCCGCGCCCTCCGCGGAGGCGCCGCCGATTGCCGTAGACGGCCTGTTGCGCGTCGGGGCGCCGTCGTCCCGTGGCGCTGTCCCCGATCGGGTTCGGCGATGTACGTGCGCACGCCTCCGGCCTGCAGGTCAAGCAGGGTCTGATGGCTGTGATAGCCGCGGTCGGCAATGCTCTCGGTGAGCCCCGCGGGGCGCGGCCGCGCGGCGTGCACGGCGTCGACTTGTTCGGCGGCCGCGAGCGCGGTTTCGATCAGACTGGTCGTGTCGCCCACGTCGGCGCCCTGCAATGTCACGGCAACCATCGCGCCCGTGTCGAGATCGAGGGCGTGTTCGGCCTTGTGCGCGAGATGCGTGCGGCCGTCCGTCATCTTCGTGATCTTCGCGTCGGGATCGAACGGGTTCTTCCCGTCCTGGTTCGACGTGCGTTTCTTCCGACGGCGATCGAGCCGCGCCAGCGCCTCACGCGTGGGCGTCTTGAGGCCGGACGCCTTCGCGAGCCGGGTCAGGAATTCCTGGTACGTCTCGCCCGTGTCCCGGCGGACGATGCTGCGCATGGCGGCATTCGCTTCCAGCGTGGTCGCGTCGAGCGCCACCGTCCGCCCCTTCAGCAGTTCGGCGGCCACCACCCGCTCCTGCACCCACGTGAAGCTCGCTCGATGCGTTTCCACGTCGATCAAGCGGCGGGTGCGCGAGAGGGGGGAATGATCCGGCGCCGCGGTGTCGAGCCCGAGGCCGACGAAGCTCCGCACGGCCAGCGAATCCGCGGCGCGCCATGCGATGCCGCGCTCGGAGTCCAGGCCTTCGGAATAGCCGACGAGCAGCAGCCGGAAGTAGCGCCCCGGCGGCAAACTCGGCCGGCCCATCACGGGCGCGTAGAACGGCTGACACTGCTCCTCGGCGAACCGGTCGAAGCCGGCCTCGTCAAGGATCGCGTTCAGCCTGACGTAGAACGGATGGCCCGGCGAGGCCGGCAAATCAGTCGCCGCTACCCACATCGGGGCGTGCTCGCTCGTGCGTTTGCCCATCGCCATGACCCGCACCGTACGATCACCCCCGGGTCACTGACGAGAGATACCTCAGTGACTTTCACCACGGACTGCTAAGCTTCAGGGCAGTCTGTTCACGGATTTGAGGCACAATGCACCGCACGCACTCGATCCCGGAGGCACGCATGCCGCTTCACCCGCAGGCCCGCGAGATGATCGACCGCACGAACGCGCTCAACCTGCCGCCCACGCGCGAGATGACGCCCGCGCAGGCGCGCGAGTCCGTGCGCCAGCGCAGCGCCGCGCTGCCGCGCGAGGAGGTCGCGTCGGTGCGCGACCACCAGGTGCCCGTGCAGGGCGGAGCCATCACCGTGCGTGTCTTCACGCCGCGCGGGGCGACGCCGAAGCCGGCGCTCGTCTACTTCCACGGCGGCGGCTGGGTGACCGGTGACATCGACACGCACGAGGGGATCTGCCGCACGCTCGCGAACGCGGCCGACTGCGTCGTCGCCAGCGTCGACTACCGGTGCGCGCCGGAGCACACGTTCCCGGCGGCGGCGGAGGACGCGTATGCCGCGACCCGCTGGGTCGTCGAGCACGCGCGCGCCCTCGGCGTCGACGCGCGCCGTGTCGCGGTGCAGGGCGACAGCGCGGGCGGCAACCTCGCGGCGGCGGTGGCCCTCATGGCTCGCGACCGCGGCGGTCCCGCGTTGAGCTTCCAGGTGCTGGTGTATCCGGTCACGGACTGCGACTTCACGCGCGCGTCGTGCGTGGAGAACGCCGAGGGCTACCTGCTGACGACGGACAGCATGCGCTACTACTGGGACTGCTATGCGCCGGGCGACGAGCGCACCAACCCGTACGCGTCGCCGCTCCGCGCGAAGAGCTTCGCCGGCCTGCCGCCCGCGCTCGTCATCACCGCCGAGTACGATCCGCTGCGCGACGAGGGCGAGGCGTACGCGCACGCGCTGGCCGCGGCCGGCGTGTCGGTCGCGCACAGCCGGTATCCCGGCATGATCCACGCGTTCTATCGCTTCACGAACGTGCTCGACGCTGCACGCGCCGCCGTGGCCGAGACCGTCGCGGCGCTGCGCAAGGCCTGGGGGACCGCATGACCTACAAGTGTCTGCTCTACGAGGTGAAGGACGGCATCGCCACGCTCACGCTCAACCGGCCCGAGCGCCTGAACGCGCTCGGCGACACGCTGCGCGAGGACCTGCACGACGCCGTCGAGCGCGCCTCCGACGATCCCGAGGTGCGCGTGATGATCGTCACCGGCGCGGGCAAGGGCTTCTGTTCCGGCGGCGACGTCAAGGCGATGAGCGAGCGAAAGGAACGCGGGAGCGGGCGTCCACTGATGGAGAAGGTGGCGCCGGGCCGCGACCTCACCGTGCTGGCGCTTCGCGACGCACCGAGGCCGATCATCGCCGCGGTCAACGGCGCCGCCGCCGGCGCCGGCATGAACCTCGCGCTCGCGTGCGACATGCGCCTCGCGTCGACGGCCGCGAAGTTCGCGCAGGCGTTCGTCAGGCGTGGTCTGCATCCCGACTGGGGCGGAACGTATTTCCTCCCGCGCGTGGTCGGCACCGCGAAGGCGGCAGAGCTGATCTTCACCGGCGAGGTGATCGACGCGCAGGAGGCGCTGCGGCTCGGCATCGTCAGCGCCGTCCATGCGCCCGAAGAGCTGATGCCGGCGGCGCTGGCGCTCGCGCGCAAGATCGCGGACGGCCCGCCGATCGCGATCCGCCTCGCCAAGCGCGCGATCTACCACAATCTCGACTGCGATCTCCGGCAGGCGCTGGAGTTCGAGACCTTCGCGCAGAACATCTGCTACGAGACCGAGGACGCGGCGGAGGGGATCAAGGCGTTCGTGGAGAAGCGATCGCCCTCCTTCCGCGGCCGCTGACGATCACGCCGCGCGGGCCGAGCGCTTGGAGACTTCCTGCGCCGTCTCCAGCGCCTCGTCCCGCTTCGGCTTCGGCGAGCGCAGCGCCAGCGAGCTGAGCGTGATGATTCCGATCACGCGGTTGTCCCCGTCCACGACGGGCAGGCGGCCGATCTGCGAGTCCGCCATGACTTCCATGACCTCGTCGATCGAGGACTCGGGGCGCGCGCAGACGATGTCCCACGTCGCGCACTCGCCGACCCTGGTCATCGCGGGGACGGCGCCTTCGGCCATCGCGCGCACGACGAGGTCGCGGTCGGTGATGATCCCGCGCAGACGGCCGTTCTCCACGACCGGAAGGACACCGACGTTGCCGTCGCGCATGAGCTGCGCGGCGTCCATCAGCGTCGCCTCGGCGTCGATGGTGAGGACGTCGTCGACCATCACGTCACGCACGGAGCGCTCGGACGCCGCGCGGCTGCGCGACCTCCAGAAGAGCGCGCCGCCCACCGCCGCAGACGCGGCGGCGAGACCGGCGGGCAGCCAGACATACGGGTTGAAGCTGCGGCGGGCGCTCGGTGCTCTCATCTCGACCTCCTTGCCGGAGATTCGAGGACTTCAAGAGATGTGCCCGTGAGAGGCGTTGTGGTAGATCGTGCAGGGCGCGGGGCGCCGGTGCAAGCCGGCGCCCCGCGGCGCGTTACTGCAGCGGCGAAAACGCGGCGGGCAGGACGATCTTGGTCTCCTGGCTGATCAGGTTGCCGCCGCCGGGCGGAGGCCAGATGCCCTTCTGCCGCGCTTCGTTGCGGATCGCCATGCGCTGGTTCATGTCCGAGTACGCCCACACGTGCACGAAGCCGTTGGCGCGCCCGAACTCGATGCCGCCGGCGAAGACGACGGGCGAGAGCTTGATCCGCTCGGGGATCGCGGCTTCCCACCGCTTCGCGGTCTCGGGCAGCGAGCCGCCCTTCAGCGTGTAGTAGCGCATCTCGATGACCGGCCCCATCTTGCCGGGCGTCGGCACGGGGACGAAGTCGAACGCGTTGACGATCTCGACGTTCATCGCGCGGATGAACTCGCTGATCTTCGGCGGCCAGTTCGCGTCCTTCGCCGCCTCGGCCCGGATCCGCCCGCGCTCGGCGAGATCCTTGTAGCCCCACACGTGGATGATCTGGTTGAGCGGGCCGATCTCGGTGTGCCAGAACGCGGTCAGCGGCGAGTACTTCTTGCGATGCTCGTACGCTTCCCCGAACCGCTTCTCGACTTCCGCCAGGTTGCCGGGACCGATGTCGTAGGTACGGATCTCGTAAATCACGCTGGACTCCTTTCGGGTGCGGTGGCGGCTTCGGGCGGGAGTGTAGCATCGCGAGCCACGGTATGCTGGCCGCCCAGGGGGTTCTCATGGCGAACAGGGACGCGCTCATCAAGGGCCTCGACGACGCGGTGCGGGAGGTGCTGGCGTACTTCGACGGCGCCGGCCGGACGTCGAAGGCCAAGGTCGATCAGTGGCAGGCGCGCGACGTGCTGCAGCACTTCATCTACTTCCACGACGCGACGGCGTGGGGCATCCAGTCCGCGGCGCTCGGCGGGCCGCTATGGCCGGTCCCCGGCGACTCCGACATCGTCAACGAAGTCTGTCGCCGCCTCCACGCGCACGAGTCGTACGACGACCTGCTCGCGCAGATCCGCTTCGCGCACGGCCGACTGATGCAGGCGGCGCGCCACGCGCCCGACCTCGACACGCCGTGCTTCCGGCGCGCGAACGGCGAGACGCTCACCGGCGCGCAGCGCCTCGAGCTGCTCGCGAAGCACTGGCGCGAGCACGTGCACGAGCTGCAGCAGGCCGAGAAAGCGGGGGCGGCGCGATGAGCCTCACACTGTCCCAGGCGATGACGATCGTGGAGACCGCGCTGAAGAGGGGACGCGAGACGAGCTGTGCGCCGCTCGCGGTGGCGGTGCTCGACGCGGGCGGTCATCTGAAGGCGTTCGCGCGCGAGGACGGCGCCGGCATCCTCCGGCCGCAGATCGCGACCGGCAAGGCGTGGGGCGCCCTCGGCATGGGTCTCGGCAGCCGCAACTTCGCCAAGCGCATCGCCGAGCAGCCGGCCGCGCCGTCGTTCTTCAACGCGCTCGCCGCGATGTCGGAGGGACGCGTTGTCCCGGTTCCGGGCGGCGTGCTGATCCGCGACGCGTCGAAGAACGTGATCGGCGCGGTCGGGATCTCGGGCGACACGTCGGACAAGGACGAGGCGTGCGCGCTGGCCGGCATCGCGGCCGCGGGCCTCGTGGGGGATACGGGCTAGCGCGCCAGCTCGTCGCGCAGGCGCGGCTTCTGGACCTTGCCCGTCGGGGTGCGCGGGAACTCGTCGGCCTTGCGGAACACGAAGCGCGCCGGGACCTTGTAGCTCGCGAGCCGCTCGCGACAGAACGTCGTCAGCGCGTCGGCCGTCGTCGCTGCGCCTTCGTGGAGCTCCAGCGCTGCCACGACGAGCTCGCCGCGGTCGCGGTCGGGGAGTCCCACCACGTACGCTTGCTTCACCGCCTGGTGCGTGACGAGCACCGCCTCCACCTCGAGCGGCGCGACGTTGATGCCGCCGGTCTTGATCATCTCCTTCAGCCGGCCGCGGAAGCGGACGCGCCCGTCGGCGTCGATCAGCCCGAGATCGCCGGTGACGAAGTAGCCCTCGGCATCGAACGCGGCGCGTGTCTGGTCGGGATCGCGGAAGTAGCCCGGCGTGACGTAGCCCTTCACGCGCAGCTCGCCGACCTCGCCACGCGGCAGCGCGCGCCCGGTCTCCGGATCGACGACGCGGATGTCCATGCCCGGCAGCGGGAGCCCCTGCGCTTCGAGCCGTAGCTCGCGGGCATCGTGGGCGTCGGTGACCGCGCAGTTGCCGTACGTCTCGGTCGAGCCGTAGACGTTGCACAGCTCGCGCGCGCCGACGGCCTCCATCGTCATCGCGATGTCGTCCGGGAGCCCGATCGTCAGGCCGGTGCGCACGACGAGGCGCCGGCGCGGGCGATCGGGGTGCTCGAGCATCGCGCGCGCCATGTTCGCCATCCCGTAGTACACGGTGCAGCGCTCGCGCTCGAGCAGCGCCAGCGCCTCGCCGGCGTCGAAGCTCTCCTGCAGGACGACCATCCCGCCGTGCGTGAGGACCGCGGGCAGCGCGTTCGCAGATCCGAACGACCAGAAGAGCGGGACCGCGAGCCACAGGCGATCGGCCGCGGTGAGGTGCTGGCGCTCGCCAATCGCGAATCCGTTCTCGATCACGCCGCCGTGCGCGAGCATCACGCCCTTCGGCGTCGCGGTGGAGCCGGAGGTGTAGAGCACGTAGCAGACGTCACCGGGAGCGACCGCGCGCTGCGCCGCGGCGAGCGCCGCCGATGAGACCTCGCTCGCCCGAGCGAGGAACTCAACGAGGTGCTCGGCGCCGCCCTTGGCGCGGTCGTCCGCGGAGACGATCGCGCGAAGCTCCGGCAGTCGCGCGCACCGCTCGCCGCGCGCCAGTTCGGGCGCGAGCTCGCACACCGGCCCCAGGAAGCTGCGACCGCGGAACGCCTCCACGGTGATGATCGCCGCCGGACGGCAGTGCTCGATCGTCCACGTGAGCTCGCGCGGCGTCGAGAATGTGCTGACCGCGACCGTGATCGCGCCGACCTTGGCGCCGGCGAAGGCGGCGATGATCCACTCCGGGCGATTGGGGAGGACGACGGCCACACGGTCGCCCCGCGAGACGCCGATGGCCAGAAGCGCACGCGCGAGCGTGTCGGCGCGCGCCTTCAGCTCGGCATACGTCAGACGCTGGTCACGAAAGACGACGGCGTCGGCGTCCGGGTGCGCCGCCGCGAGCTCGTCGAGCAGATCGCCGAGCGTCCGGCTGCGCGGCGCGGCCGCCATCACTGGTAGTTCGGCCGGCGCTTCTCCCGGAACGCGGTCACGCCCTCGGTGAAGTGGGCACTCGCGCGCACGCGGTCGCCCAGCTCCTGGTCGAGCGCTTCGCGCGTGCGCGCGTGGTCGGCGATGGTCGCGCTGACCTGACGCTTCACCGCCTGGACGGCGCTCGGGCTGTTCGCCGCGATCGTCTCCGCCGTCGCGAGCGCCCACGACATCAGCTCGGCCGCCGGCACGACACGATTGATCAGCGAGAGGCGCGCCGCCTCGGTGGCGTCGATCAGCCGCGCGCTCAGCAGCAGATCCATCGCGTGGACGTGGCCGATCTGCTGGATGAGCTTGATGGTCGCGCCGCCGAACGGATAGATCGACCACTTCACTTCGGGAAGGCCGAACCGCGCGTGCGGCGCGGCGGCGCGGACGTCGGTCGACAGCAGGAGCTCGAGGCCGCCGCCGACGCAGTCGCCGTTCACCGCGGCGACGATCGGCTTCGGGAACGGATCGCTCTTCAAGAGCGCCTTCGCGACCATCCGCGCCATGCTCTCGCGGGCCGAGAGATCGCCGCTCATGTCGGCGCCCGCGCTGAAGGCGCGCTCGCCCGCGCCGGTGAGCACGATGCAGCGGCAGGCCTCGTCGCGCTCCAGCGTCTCCCAGGTGCCGAGAAGACTGGCCAGCATGTCGCGCGTCATCGCGTTGAGGCGCGGCTGGTTGTCGATGGTGACGACGGCGACGTGCGTGCCGTGGCGCGAGACCCGGATCTCCATCAGTGTCCCTTCACCACGACGACGACCTTGCCGTGCGCGGTCCGATCGGTGAGCAGGCGAATCGCCTCGGCGCTCCGCTCGAGCGGCAGCCGGTGCGTGATGCACGGCACGAGCCTGCCCTCGCCGTACCACTGCAGCAGCTCCTCGACCGAGCGCCGCAGCTTGTCCGGTGCGTGCCAGCGGAAGTAGCGCAGCGACGAGCCGAGCGCGGAGCGATGCTTCACGAGCAACCGGTTTGCCGGGATCTTCGGCACGCCGGCCACGAAGCCGATCAGCAGGACACGCCCGCCCCAGCCGAGCGAGGAGAGCGCGGCGTCGAAGAGGTCGCCGCCGACCGGATCGAAGCAGACGTCGGCGCCCTTGCCGTCGGTGAGCGCCATGACGCGGTCGGTGAGCTTCTCCGTCGCGTAGTTGATGAGCTCATCGGCGCCACGCTCGCGTGCCACCGCGAGCTTGTCCGCCGTGCTCGCGGCGGCGAGGACGCGTGCGCCCATCGCCTTGCCGATCTCGACGGCAGTGAGGCCGACGCCGCCGGCGGCACCGAGCACCAGCAGCGTCTCGCCCGGCTCCACGCGCCCCTGCCACCGCAGCGCGACGTGGCTCGAGATGTACGCGACCGGAAACGCGCCTGCCTCCTCGAAGGACATCCGGTCGGGAATCGCGAAGGTCTCCACTTCGGGCGCGAGGGCCATCTCGGCGAGCCCGCCGTAGGGAAGGATCGCCATCACGCGATCGCCGGGCTCGAAGCGCGTGACGTCCTTGCCGCACGCGGCGACGACGCCCGCGGTCTCGAGGCCGGGGCTGAAGGGCAGGGGCGGCTTGGTCTGATACTGGCCGGCCACCATGAGCGAGTCGGCGTAGTTCACCGCCGTCGCCTTCACGTCGATGAGGACTTCGTCGGGACCGGGCGCCGGCGGCGGCACGTCGGCGATCGTCAGATCGTCGACGGCGCCCCACTGGCGACAGAGGACCGCGCGCATGACGCGCTAGAGACCGGAGGCGTCGACGAGACCCGCGAGGTCGTTGACGTTCGCCCAGCCGCCGCGGCTGTAGACGACGCGGATGGGATGACCCGCGGCGTGGACGCGCGCGAGCAGGTCGGCGATCGACGCGCGCGCGAGCGTGCCGTCGGTACGCGCCGCGCCGATCGCATCGCGGAGCCACGTGACGCCGTCGGCGCCGACGTGCAGCAGCCCGATCCACACGCCGTGGCTGTCGCGCGGCGGCACCGCGTCGCCGATCGCCTCCAGCCGCACGCCGTCGAAGCTGAAGCGGCCCGCGTCGGCGCGGTCGCCGCGCACGCGGTCCGGCTCGCCGGCGCCGGCGAGCGCGCTGTCCACCGCGATCGTGATGGCGTTCGTCGCCTCTTCCAGCAATGCCTGCACGATGTGACGCTTCAGCACGATGTCGCCGAACGCCACGAGCGTGCCGGCGGTCAGCTCGGCTTCGGCCAGCGCGAGCGAGTGCGCCTCGCCGGTCGTCTCGAAGTCTGCGCTGTCGACGAAGCGCGCGCCGGCGACGTCGACCGCCTCGGCGTGATAGCCCCGGACGACCACGGTGTTCCGGCAGCCGAAGTGCGCGAAGTCGTCGAGCAGGCGCGCGAGGATGGGGCGGCCCTGCACCTTCAGCATCGCCTTCGGCACGTTCGCGTTCAGGCCGCCGAAGTCGGCGCCCGCGCCGGCCGCGAGCACGATCGCCGAGAGCGGCGTCGCGCGCACCGGCAGGTAGCGCTTCTCGGCGCTCTCGAGCTCCCCGTCGCCCTGCAGGCGAAAGACCTCGTGCAGCGCCGCGACGTTGGGTTCAGCGTTCAACAAGGATTCGTCGTCGTGGATCTGCTTCGCCATCGCCTGCATCGCGCTGATCGACGCCCGAAGCACGTGGTTCGCCCAGATCACGGCGCTCACGTTGCGTGCGCGGAAGTCGGCGGTCGGCGTGCGCCAGTACTTCGTCGGCACCAGCAAGACGGGCGAGCGGCCGCCCCACGCGTCGAGGAACGCGAAGATCTCCGCCGGGCTCGACTGGCGGCTGTGGATGAGGATCGCGTCGGCGCCGGCGTCGTGATGCGCCTCGGCGCGCTTCAGCGCCTCGCCGAGGCCCCAGCCGGCGATCAGGGCCTCGACGCGCGCGACGAGCACGAAGTCCGGATCGCCCTGGCGATCCTTTCCCGCCTTGATCTTGCCGCAGAACTCGTCGATGTCGGCGAGCGGCTGCACCTCCGCCCGCAGGAACGAATTCGTCTTCGGGAAGACCTTGTCCTCGATGGTCACGCCCGCGACGCCGACCTGCTCGAGCTTCCGCACGAGGCGGCGCATGTTGTTGAAGTTGCCGTAGCCCGTGTCGCCGTCGAGGAGCAGGGGAATCGACGTCGTCTCGGTCATGAACGCGACGTGGTCGGTCACCTGCGTCCACGACAGCTCGTTGTTGTCGCGCACCCCGAAGCCCGCGGAGATCGTGAGCCCGCTGCCCCAGAGGCCCTCGAAGCCCGCCTCCTCGACGATGCGCGCGGAGATCCCGCTGTGCGCTTCCATCAGGAAGGCGATCTCCGGCCGGGTGATGAGCTGCCTCAGGCGCGTCGTCTTACGCACGCGTGGCCTCCTGGATCGCGCCCGTGAAGGCGGCGACGACGCCGCGCATGTCCTCGGGCGTGAGCGTGCCCATGTTCGCCACGCGGAACGCGTAGCTCTTCAGCGGCCCCTGCCCGGCATAGATGATGTAGCCGCGGCGCTTCATCGCGTCGTGGAGCGCGTCGTACCCGACGCCGGCAGGCAGGCGGAACGTCGTCAGCGTGTTGGAGCGCGCCGGCTCGGCGACGAGGATCTCGAGCCCGAGCCGCGTCAGACCCTCGCGCAGCACGCGCGCGCTCTCGGCGTAGCGCTCGATCCGCCGCTTGACCGTCTCCGCGTCGAGCTCCACGAGCGCCTGCTCCATCGCGTGGAGCACTTGCACGGCCGGCGTGAACGGGGTGTTGTCCTGCTCCTGGCTCGCGTAGTGGCCGTGAAGGTCGAGGTACACGCTGCGGGGCGCCGCGCCGGCGAGCGCCTCGACCGCGGAGCGGCGGCCGATGACGAACGACACGCCGGGCATCCCCTGCAGGCACTTGTTCGCGCTCGCGGCCACGAAGTCGATGCCGTCCTGCGCGACGTCGAGGCGCTCACCGAAGAGCGAGCTCATCGCGTCCACGATCACGCGCCGGCCCAGCGCGTGCGCCACGCGGGCGACCTCGGCCACGGGGTTGAGGAGCCCGGTCGTCGTCTCGTGGTGGACGACCGCCACGTGGCTGACCTCGGCATGCGCGCGCAGCGTCTGCTCCACCGCGGCAGGGTCGACCGGCGTGAAGATGTCCGACTTCACCGGATGGAACGCGATGCCGTGCGCGCGCGCGATGCGCCCGACGCGGTCGCCGTAGACGCCGTTGTCGACCACCAGGAGCGCCTCGCCCGGCGGCACGGCGGAGGCGATGGCCGCTTCGACGGACGCGGTGCCCGAGCCCGCGAACAGCACGGCCGTGAAGTCGGGCCCGGCGCCGGCGAGCGCCACGAGCCGCTCGCGGCAGCGGCGTATCATCTCGAAGCATTCGGGCTCGCGATGACAGAGGTCGTCCATCACGAGCGCCTGCTTGACGGTGGCCGTGGTGTTCGCGGGGCCGGGATTGAGGAGGATCGACATCACGCCGGTTGTACCATGTGCGTAGCGCCATGGACGTCGGGATCTTCACTGAGTTCGCGCAGGCCGCCGGCATGAGCCATACCGTCGCGTTCGACGAGGCCATGGCGGAGATGGTCGCGGCCGAGCAGCTCGGCTACGACACCGTCTGGCTCGGCGAGATCCACTTCCAGAACGAGCGGTCGGTGCTCGCGTCGCCGTACGTGATCGGCGCGGCGATCGCCGCGCGCACCACGCGGCTTCGGATCGGCATGGCGGTGTCGATCCTGCCGATCCAGCATCCGCTGCACCTCGCCGAAGACGCGGCCACGCTCGATCAGCTGAGTCACGGCCGGCTCGATCTCGGGATCGGGCGCAGCGGCGTGCCCGAGCATTACAGGGGGTTCGGCATTCCGTACGCGGAAAGCCGCGACCGGTTCTTCGAGATCCTGAAGATCATGCGGCGCGCGTGGACCGAGGACCGCTTCTCGTACGAGGGGAAGTATTTCCAGATCCGCGACATCTGCGTGATGCCGAAGCCGTACCAGAAGCCGCACCCGCCGCTCCGCGTCGCCGCGACGATCGACGAGACGTATCCGGCCGTCGGCCGCATGGGGCTGCCGATCTTTCTCGCGGTCCGCACGACGTCGATCGCCCACCTCGAGCGCAACGTCCTGAGCTATCGCGAGGCGTGGAAGGCGGCGGGCCATCCAGGCGAGCCCGACGTCTCGCTCATCGTGCCGGTCTACGTCTCGGAAGACCGTCGGGCCGCGCGCGACGAGCCCGAGGCGAGCATGATGCACTTCATCCACAACATCGGCGACATGCTCGCGCAGGGCTCGACGAACCGCGCCGCCGACGGCCGGCGTCTCCTGAGCATCACCTACGAGGAAGTCCTCAAGGAGCTCTCGATCTACGGCACGCCCGAGGAAGTTGCGGATCGACTGCTGCAGCTCAAGGAGACGCTCGGCTACACGCAGCTCTCGCTCTGGATGAACTCCGGCGGCCAGATGCCCCACGAGAAGGTGGTGCGCTCGATGCGCCTCTTCGCCGAGCGCGTGCTCCCGCGCCTCAGGTAAGACGCGTGACGCCCAGGCCGGCTCCGCTCATCTCGTAAACGCCTCGAGCGCCGGAACGGCCCGCAGCAACCAGAAGCCGACGTACCAGAACGTCCCGGTCATCACGCCCACTCCGGTCGCGACGATGAGCCCGGCGCTCGACCAGCGCACGATCGGAAGCCACCGCGTCGAGGAATGGACGACGGCGTGAAACCGCTCCGCGAATCGTGCGGCCAGGAGGAACGGCGCCGCCATTGCACCCCCGTACACCGCGAGCAGCCCCATGCCTTCGGCCACGGATTCTCGCGTCCCGGCGAGCGTGAGAATGGCCGCCAGGGTCGGGCCGATGCAGGGTGACCATCCGAACGCGAAGCTGAGCCCGACGACGTAGGCCCCGAGGGGGCCTGCGACCGTGGCAGCCGTTGGGAGCCCGAGGGTCTGGTCGAGCGCACGGATGGGCACGATCCCGGCAACATGGAGTCCGAGAATCGCCAGGACGACGCCGGCGCCCACGCTGAGGTATCCCTCTGATAGCCGGCGACGAGGCGGCCGATCGCCGTGGCGGCGGCGCCGAGAGCGACGAACGTCGTCACGAATCCGGCGGCGAAGGCGACGACGCGCATGGGCCTGCGTGTTCCCGCCGGCCCGCCGCCGAACCACGCGAGGAACGGAAGGACGAGCGGGAGGACGCAGGGGCTGAAGAAGCTCAGCACACCTGCCACCGCGGCCGCGGCGAGTGTGATCTCGAGGCCGTCCACGCCGGCGCTCAGTCTCCGCTCTTCGACACCAGCTGCTTGATGAGGGGATACACGTCACGGTTCCACGCGTGCGTCCCGAACCGGTGAAGCACGACTTTTCCGTCGGCGCCGACGATGAATCGTGGAGTGCCACGTCTGAGCTTGAGCGAGTCACGAATCCAGCGCAGGTCTTGGGGCCAATCGCGATCGTCTTCGATGAAGTCGAACCGATTCGCCTTGCCGACGCGAAAGTCGACCCTTTTCCGTTCCTGCGACTTCTCCCACTCCGGCTGGGAGAAACTCTCCCAGTCGCGACAGGTGGGTCAGTTCCACGCCGAGACGTAGACGACCGTGATCTTCGTGGCGCGTTCTTCGGCGGCCGGTTCCGCCGCGCCGATGACGAACGCCAGTGTCGCGATGACGATGCCCCGGACGACATTTCGCAGCATGCGGCCCCCCCCGCGCGGAGGTTTGGCGGGGATTCTAATCGATCGGCGAGTCGATTACCGGAACGCCGGCATCACGTCTTCGAGGAGGAGGCGCATGCTGCGCGTCTCGAGGTCCTCCGGGATCAGGCCGCCCGGGTTCGGCTCGGCCACGATGCCGTCGATGCCGAGCTCCTCGCGAAGCTGGGTCAGGCGCCCGATCACGCCCTTCGGCGTGCCGAACGCGACCTTGTTCGCCAGGATGTCCTCGTAGGTGAGACTCGCCATGCGCTCCGCCTGCATGCGGCGGCGGTCGGTCGGGCCGGTGCCCGCGCGTCCGACGGCGGCGCGCGCGAGCTCGCTCTGGCGGTTGAAGAACGTGGTCAGGCTCTGGCGCGGCTCTTCGACCGCGCCGCGCTCCGTCGGCGAGACGTAGACCGGGATGCGGAGGTACACGCTGGGATCGGTCGCGTGCCCGGCCTTCCGCCACGACTCGCGGTACGCCGCGAGCAGCGGCTGCAGATCCGGAATCTCCGCCGCGCGAAGACCGATGAAGATCGGCAGGCCCAGCTCTCCCGCGGCAGGGAAGGTCTCGTCGCTCGTCGCCGCCATGCGCAGCGGCGGGTGCGGCGTCTGGTACGGGCGCGGAGTGACCGTCGCGTTGGCCACCTTGTAGAACTCGCCGGTGTAGCTGAACGGCTCGCCCTTCCACGCTTCGCGGATGATCGCCAGCGCCTCGTTGAAGCGCGCCTTGCTCTCGCCGTACGGGACCCCGTACGTGTCGTACGAGCGGACGACGCCGCTCCGGCCGATGCCGAACTCCACGCGCCCCTCGCTGATGTGATCGAGCGTCGCCACTTCCTCCGCGATGCGCAGGGGATGATTCAGCGGGAGGACCGTGACCGCCGTGCCGATCCGAAGACGCCGCGTGCGCGTGGCGATCGAGCTCGCGACCTGCAGCGACGCCGAGATCACCGAGCGCGTCGGCGCGAAGTGGATCTCGCCGAGCCACACGCAGTCGGCCCCCCACGCCTCCGCCCGCTCCGCGATGCCGAACGCGTCACGAAACGCGCCGACCTGATCGGCGCCCTGCCGCATCTCCTCCACGAAGATCCCGCAATGCATGGGTCCGCCTCGGGTCAAAAGAAGAAGGTGAGGTTCTTCGCCAGCAGCACGTTCTGGTCGAGGACGATCTTGCGCCGCGCGATCTGAAAGCCGCCGGCCACGCGCCGGAGCACGTCCTCCCGCTTGCCGACGAGCACGTCGGTCTCGGTCTCGACGCGGTTGCGGTAGAGCAGGAAGCGGCTCTTCACGCAGACCTCGTCTCCGGCGGCGCTGAGGACCTGGACGTTCGACACCATGTGGCAGGTCCGCGACGGCGGCTGCTCCGCCCAGTGCACGCCGGTCCGGATCTGCTTCACGCGGCGGGTGAGCGTGTCCTTGCCCTCGTCGAACCAGTTCACGTCGAGGCCTTCGCGCGTGAACTCGCGCGCGAGCTCGTCGGCCGGGACGTTGCGGCGCATCGGCATGAAGTAGCGGACGTCGTCGGTGAAGAGCTCGAGCCACTCCTCGAAGCGCCGCTCGTCGAGCAGCTCGGCCTCGCGGTACAGGAAGTCTTCGACCTCCTGCTTGACGAGGAGCTGCTGCACGTCGACCGTCATCGCTTCAGGTCCGCCCAGCTCTTCGCTTCCATGAACTGCCGCCAGCGCGTGTAGAACCCGCGCTGGTTGTTCTCGCTCGCGTTCGCGACCGTGACGTCGGCGATGCGCCCCGGCAGCTTCAGGCCGTGATCCTCGAAGCTCTCCGTCGCGCGCCCGAGACCCATCTCGTAGTTGTAGGGATGCTGGCGGGCGACGGTGCCGCGGCTCGCGGCGTGCGCGTAGTTCCAGTTCTCCATGTCGTCCTGCTCGGTGAGGCCGGACGGGCCGGAGTAGCGGATGTAGTAGTGGCGGAGGAAGTCCTTCACTTCCGGCGGCGCGTCCGCGTCCACGAGGTAGATCCGCCAGCACTCGGTCTGATGCGGGCCGCGTGGATGCCAGACGGCGAGCGTGCGCGGCTGGCGCGCGAGCGGCGAGGCGTTCGGGAACACGGTGCCTGGGCCACCGAAGAGGCGCCAGAGCTCGCCGCGGCGGCGCGTGCGCTCTTCCTCGCAGCGGCGGAAATAGTCGGCGACGGCCGGCGCGTCCTGGTAGGCGGGCGCGATCGGCGAGTCGTGCTTGCGCAGGAACGCGATCATCGAGTGGCCGAGGTCCGGGAAGGTGACGTCGAGCCAGCGCGCCTCGTTGCGCTCCTGCATGTCGCGCCGGCCCTTGCCGCTCGGCCCGATGCCGACCATGTCGACGGAGCGATGGCTCACGCCGTGATACCGGTCGCCGGAGAAGTTCTCCGCGGGGAACTTCCAGTTGCAGGGGATCAGCCACTTGTGGATGCCGCCGATCACCTCGGTGCCGCCCTCGCGCCCGTCCCATGCGTCCAGCAGGAGATCGAAGTAGAGCTTGTAGCCGCCGAGGTAATCGAGGAACGGCGGCGCGTCGCGGTCCCACGTCGCCCAGATGGTGCCCTTGTAGTTCTCCATCTGCGCGACTTCGATCAGGCCCCACCGGCTCCGGTCGAGCTGCTCGCCGTACGCGTCCTTCGCGAACGGCACGCCGACGAGCGCGCCGTCGGTGCCGTAGCTCCACCCGTGATACGGGCAGAGGAACTCGGTGGTGTTGCCGTCGTCGTAGCGGCAGACCTTCATGCCGCGGTGGCGGCACGAGTTCAGGAAGACGTGAATCTTCCCGCCGCGGTCACGGCAGAGGATGACCGACTCCTCGCCCATGAACGACGCCTGGAAGTCGCCCGGCTTGGGGATCTGGCTCTCGTGGCCGATGAAGAGCCACGCGCGGCCGAAGACCTGCTCGAGTTCCTGCCGATAGATGGATTCGTTGACGAAGATCTCGCGGCTGATGACTCCCCGGGCGACGTCGACGAGGCCGTCGAGGCTCATGGTGGGCTATTATGCCTCGCGTGCCAGCGCGAAGCCTCGAGGGCCTGCGGCGCCGCCACCTCCTCGCCGGCGCGCTCGCTCTCGGCGCCGCGCACGTCGCCCCCGCCTTCGTCCGGCGGGCCGCGGGGCAAGCGGCCGTGCCGGCGAACCCCTTCACGCTCGGTGTCGCCTCCGGCTATCCGCACCCCACCGGGGTCGTGGTGTGGACGCGCCTCGCTCCGGCCCCGCTCGTCGCCGGTGGCGGCATGCCGCGCGAGGTCGTCGCCGTCGACTGGGAGGTCGCGAGCGACGAGCAGATGACGCGTGTCGTGCAACGCGGCCGCGCGCACGCGACGCCGGACTGGGCGCACTCGGTTCACGCCGAGGTGGACGGCCTCGAGCCCGGGCGGTGGTACTGGTACCGCTTCCGCGCCGGCGGCGCCGTCAGTCCGATCGGTCGGACGCGCACGGCGCCCGCGGCGAACACCGTCCCGGAGCGCCTGCGCTTCGCGTTCGCGTCGTGCCAGCACTACGAGCACGGCTACTACGTCGCGTATCGGCACATGCGCGCGGACGATCTCGACCTCGTCGTCTTCCTCGGCGACTACATCTACGAAGCGACGACCCGGCAGAACAACGTGCGGCACCACGGCGCGCCCGAGTGCCACACGCTCGAGGACTACCGGATCCGCTACGCACTCTACCGGACCGACGCGGATCTGCAGGCGATGCACGCCGCGTGTCCCTGGATCGTGACGTGGGACGACCACGAGGTGGCGAACGACTACGCCAACGACCGCGCCGTCCTGCTCAACGGCCGCGAGTGGTTCCTCGCGCGGCGCGCCGCCGCCTACCAGGCCTACTACGAGCACATGCCGCTGCCGCGGTGGATGGTGCCGTACGGGCCGCACATGCGGCTCTACCACCGCAGCGCGTTCGGCGGGCTCGCGCAGTTCTACGTCCTCGACGGGCGTCAATATCGCTCGCATCAGCCGTGCACGCCGCCCTGGCGCGGCGGCAACGCGAGTGCCGAGAACTGCGCGGCCCGACTCGATCCCGCGCTGACCTACCTCGGCGCCGATCAGGAGCGATGGCTGGAGGCGGGACTGGATGCGTCACGTGCGCGCTGGAACGTGCTCGCGCAGCAGACGTTGATGGCGCAGCGCGACCTGAAGGCCGGCCCCGGCCAGGTGTTCCGCACCGACGCGTGGGACGGCTATCCCGCGGCGCGCAAGCGGCTGCTCGACCACATCGCCCAGCGGAAGCCGGCGAATCCGGTCGTGATCGGCGGCGACCTGCACGCCTTCTACGTCGCCGACCTCAAGCCCGACTTCGACGATGCGGGGTCGCCGGTGGTCGCGACGGAGTTCGTCGGCACGTCGATCACGTCGCAGTCCGGATTGACGGAGGCGCAGACCCGGTCGCTGATGCCCGACAACCCGCACCTGAAGCTCGTCAACGGCGCCCGGCGCGGCTACGTCCGGGTCGAGCTGACGCCCGCGCGCATGCGCGTCCAGCTGCAGGCGATGCGCAGCGTGACCGACCCGCGCGCGGAGGCGGAGACACTCGCCACGTTCGTCGTGGAGGACGGGCGGCCCGGAGCGATTCGCGGCTGATGAGTCGGCGCTGGCTCATGCTCGCCGTGGTGTTCGTCGCGCGGCTGTCGCTGGGCTTCCAGTTCCAGTCGATCGGCTCGGTGACCCCGCTGATCGTGTCGGACCTTCGCCTCAGCTACGCCGAGATCGGCTGGCTCATCGGCTTGTTCTCGTTGCCGGGCGTGGTGCTCGCGTTCCCGGACGGACTGCTCGGGCGTCGCTTCGGCGAGCGGCCCGTCGCGACCGGCGGGCTCGCGCTCATGGCGCTCGGCGCGCTGATCACCTCCGCGAGCGACAGCTTCGCGGTCGCCGCCGTCGGCCGCACGCTGAGCGGCGCCGGCTTCATCTTCGCGAACATCGTGTTCGCGAAGATGGTCGCGGACTGGTTCGCGGGCAAGGAGATCGCGACCGCGATGGCGGTGATGCTCACCGCGTGGCCGGTGGGCATCGGGCTCGCGCTCGCCTCGCTCGGCGCGATCGCGAACGCGTTCTCGTGGCGCATGGCGGTGAACGCCGGCGCGCTCGCGGCTCTGCTCGGCCTGGCCCTGGTGCTGGTCGTCTATCGGCGACCGCCCGCGGCCGGTGCGGCGCCGGTGGCCGATGCGACGATCCGGCCGCAGGAGGTCCGCCTGTCGATCGTCGGCGGGCTTGCCTGGGGCGTGCAGAACGGCGCGCTGTTCGTGTTCTTCGGCTTCGCGCCGGCGCTCCTCGCCGCGCGAGGCGCATCGGTCGGAGAGGCCGGCGCGATCGTCAGCGTCACGGTGTGGGCAGCGCTCCTGACGATCCCCCTTGCGGGTCAGTTCGTGGATCGCGTGGGTCACGCCGACTACGTGATCGTGTTCGGCGCCGTCGCGACGGCGCTGTGCATCGGCGCGCTGCCGGGCTTCGGCGCGCCGACCTTCTGGTGCGTGATGATCGCCCTCGCGGGCGCCACGGCGCCGGGCGCGATCATGGCGCTGCTCCCGCGCGCCGTCCGTCCCGAGGCGCTCGGCACGGCGTTCGGGATCTTCTACACCGTCTATTACGCGGTCGTGGCGATCGCGCAGCCCCTCGCGGGGCTCGTGCGCGACCGCGGCGGCGATGCCGCGGGCCCGATCGTGTTCGCCGCGCTCCTGATGGGCGGCACGGCGGTCGCCCATCTCTTCTTCATCGCCATGCGCGCGGTTCCTCGGAGGGGGGCTTCGCCCCCCTTCCGACAGTCGTCGCACACCTGACGGTGTGCTCCTCCTTGCCTCCCCCCAGCAACAAGGATTGCGGCGGCGAGCAACGAGACGTCCTTCAGCGCGGCGAAGCCGAGATGCTTGCGGTTGATCACCGCCTGCGTCTTGACCAGCTCCTCGTAGAAGCGACGCAGCGGCATCCGCGTCGGCAGCACCGCGTGCTGGACGTCGAAGAGCCGGTAGTCGAGCGACGTCAGCCGCCGCGACTCCGTGTGCCAGATCTCGGTGCCCGGGTACGGCGTCGCGACCGTCAGGTGCACGATCTCCGGCACGCTCCGCGCCCACTCACGCACGATCGCGAAGCGCTGCTCGTCCCAATCCGGGTCCGCGATGATGTTCACGGCGACCGCGAGGTCGAGCGTGCGCGCGATGTCCAGCGCCTTGAGGTTTTCCGTCGGCGTCACGCGCTTGCGATGGAGCTTCAGCGCGCCCTCGTCGAGCGCCTCCACGCCGAGGAACATGTACTGGAGCCCGAGGCGCTTCCAGTACGCGAACACTTCCGGATGGCGGAGCAGGACGTCGCAGCGCGTCTCGAGGTAGTACTGCTTGCGCACGCCGCGCCTCTCCAGCGCGCGGCCGATCGCGAAGCCGTGCGCCGGATGGATGAAGGCGACGTCGTCGACGGGGAAGACGTTCGGCTCGGTGATGCTCGCGATGTCGTCGGCCGCCGCCTCGGCCGACGCCCTGCGATAGCTGCGGCCGTAGAACGTCCACGCGCTGCAGAACGAGCAGTCCCACGGGCACCCGCGCGTGAGCTCCGCCGACGCGCAGGGATCGAGCACGCCGATGAAGTAGCCCCGCCGTCGCCGCGCGAGGTCGCGCGCCGGAAGGAAGCGGTCGAGATCGTCGAGCAGTGTCGGCGTGGGCCCGGCGCCGTCGCGCGTCACCACGCCGGGCAACGTCGCGAGCTTCGGATCGCCGATCGCCTCGAGCAGGCGCGGCGTGATGACTTCGCCTTCGCCGCGGACGATGCCGTCGATCGCGCCCCCGCCGTGCTCGAGCACTTCGCTCGCGATGAACGACACGCTGTGCCCGCCGGCGAAGACGAAGCAGCTCGGCCGGCGCCGCTTCGTCTCCTTGGCGAGGTCGATCACCTCGGGGACGTTGGCGAGGTAGTTGAGCGAGAACCCGACCGCGCCCGGCTTGAAGTCGTCCAGCTCCGCGAAGTAGTCGCGCGCGGTGAAGCTCTGCAGGTCGAGCAGCCGCACCTCGTGCCCCGCCGCGCGCACCGCCGCCGCCACGCGCTCCAAACCGAGCGGCTCGAGCCGCAGGTAAATCTCGGAGTACATCAGCGGGCCGGGATGAACGAGCAGGACGCGCATGGCGTCTAGTCGTAAACCACGACACTCCGCTTCACCTCGCCGGCGAGCATCAGGTCGAACGCCTCGTTGAGCTGCGTGAGCGGCACGCGGCGCGTGATCATCTCGTCGAGCTTGTACTTGCCGCTCATGTAGAGGTCGATGAGCATCGGCACGTCGGTGCGCTGGTGCCCGCCGCCGAACGAGGTCCCCGTCAGCACGCGCTGCTGGAGCAGCATTCCCGGATCGATCGACAGCCGCGTCCCGGCGGGCGAGACGCCGACGACGACGCACATGCCGCCGCGGTGCGTGGCGTTGAAGGCCTGCTCCATCGTCTTCTGCGTGCCGACCAACTCGAACGCGTAGTCGACGCCGGCCGTCCCGCTCAGCGCGTGCACCGAGGCGACCGGGTCTTCCTTCGACGCGTCGACGGCGTGGGTCGCGCCGAACTCCTGCGCCCAGTCGAGCTTCTGCTTCATCACGTCGACCGCGATGATCTTGCCCGCGCCCATGAGCTTCGCCATCTGGATCGTGTTGAGCCCGACACCGCCGCAGCCCCACACCGCCACGCTCGCGCCGGGCTGGACCTTCGCGCGGTTGAACACCGGCCCCGCGCCCGCGAGCACGCCGCAGCTCACGAGGCACACGACGTCGAGCGGCGCGTCCTTGCGGATCGGGATGACGCTCTGCTCCGGCAGCACGGTATGCGTCGCGTACCCCGCGACCTGGAGGTAGTGGTGGAGGCTCCGGCCGCTCCTGGTGCGGAGCCGGCTCGTGCCGTCGTGCATGAACCAGCGCGGCTTGTCGCGGAGCGCGCACATCGTCGGCTGCCCGCCGATGCAGTACCAGCAGCGGCCGCACGACGGGATGTAGCTCGAGCAGACGTGGTCGCCCGCCTGCACGGTCTCGACGCCGGCCCCGACCTTCTGGACGACGCCCGCGGCCTCGTGGCCGAGGACGACGGGCAGGGGATGGGGCGAGTCGCCGGTAATGAGGTGGTAGTCGCTGTGGCACACGCCGTTCGCGGTCCACTTCACGAGTACTTCGTGCGGCCCGGGCTCGAGCACTTCGACGTCCTCGAAGACGACCGGCTTCTTGACCTCGTAGAGGATGGCGGCCTGTGCGTTCATGGGGGCCTCCTGCGCGTCGAGATTACTCTCATCCGAGGTGCAGTGCTTTCAGGCGGGCGAGCTCCGCCCGGAACGCGGCTTCCATCTCGCGCTTGCGCGGCTCGGGCAGGAAGCTGTGCGTGATCCCGTTGACGAGGATCTCGTCGATGGCCGCGACGCCGAGCCCGAGCGGGTCGGCGAGCGTCATGACCTCGTCGCTGAGCGTGGTGTCGAAGAGCGCCGGGTCGTCCGAGTTCCCGGTCATCGTGACGCCGCGCGCGTGCAGACGCGCGAGCGGGTGGCGCGCGAGGCTCTCGCACACGCCGAGACAGACGTTGCTCGTCGGACAGATGTCGAGCGCGATGCGGCGTTCGGCGAGCTCGGCCACGAGCGTCGCGTCCTCGAGGGCTCGCACCCCGTGCGCGATGCGCTCGGCGCCGAGCGCGTTCAGCGCGCCGCGGATGCTCGAGGGGCCGAGGTGCTCGCCGGCGTGGGGGACTGAATGCAGACCGGCAGTACGGCCGCGGGTGAAGAACGGCGCGAACGGCTCGGGTGGGTAGCCGGCCTCGGGCCCGCCGAGCCCGAGCGCGACGACGCCCTCCTTCATCGCGTCGATCGCCACCTCCACGGTGTACGCGGCCCAGCGCGTGGTCTCGGCCTCGGCCCCTCGCATCGCCCGCGAGATGTCGAAGATCCACGCGAGCTCGACGCCCAGCGCGGTGCGCGCGCGCTCGCGGGCCCGGCGGAGCCCGCGGCGAAAGTCGGCTTCCGGGACGCCGTTCCGCTCATGGACGCAGGCCGTGAAGGTGATCTCGGCATCGCGGCAGTTCTGTGCGGCGAGCTCGGCGGCCAGCTCGTACGCGACGAGCTCGAAGTCGTCGGCCGTGCGCAGGCACGCGCAGACCACGCGGTAGACCTCGAGGAACTGACGGAAGTCGGTGAAGCGGAACCACTCGCGCAGGCCGTCGACGGTGTCGTGGGGCAAGGCCACACCGTTCCGCCGCGCGAGCTCGAGCAGCGTCGGCGGACGGATCGTGCCTTCCAGGGGCAGATGCAGCTCGGCCTTCGGAGCGGCACGCAGGTAGCTCTGGAGCGACGTGGTCTACGACCCTCGCGGCTTCGGGACGACCGCAGCGAGGCCGGCGTCGCGACACTGCGCATTGAACGCGGCCACGTCGGTCGCGAGACAGCGGTCGAGCTTCGCCAGCTCCATCTCGGCGCGGAGGATCAGGTTGTCGGCGAGCTCGCGGAGCGCGGCGGTCGGCAGCGCGTCCGAGTAATCGATCAGCGGCGCGACCGTCGCCAGCCGCGTGTTGAGCTTCGCCGGGAACATGCGCGGGTCCTCGGACCGGACCTGGATCAGCTCGCCCTCGATCGCGCCGAGCGTCGCGGCGAGCGCCTTCGCCCCGTCCTTGATCGCGCTCGCGTCCGTTCGTCCGGCCCATGCTTCGGCCTGCGACCGGACGTCACGGAGCCGGACCACCGCGTCGTGCACGCGGCTCAGCATGTCGTGTGTCTTCTTCGCCCACGTGTACTGCTCGCGCAGCTCGGCGTCGCTCGCGGCGACGCGCGGGTCCTTCGCCACCTCGAACGCTTGTGTGACCGTGGTCGAGCCGGCGGTCAAGCGGACCTGGTAGCGGCCCGGCGGGATGCGCGGGCCCGTCAGCGCGTCGATCGTGCCCCCACGGCCCTTGTTGTCGGGGAGCTTGGTCGCGTTCGCGGTGTGCAGGTTCCAGACGAAGCGGTTGGCGCCCGCTTCCTTCGTGAGGCGCGGCTCGTCGTCACTCGCCGGCAACGAGGCTTCCTGCTCGGGCTGCGGCTCCTCGCCGCTCATTGCCTCCGATGTGCCGCTGATGCTCGGCGCCGGCGGCTTCTCGGGCGTGCGGCTCGAGAACGTGCGCAGCTCGCGGCCGTCGGCGTCGAGGAACGTGAGCGTGACGTCGCCCTTCGGCGCGTCCTTCAGCCAGTAGTGCACGATGACGCCGTTCGGCGGGTTCTCACCGGCGTCGAGCAGCTTCTCCTTCTTCTCGCCCGCCGGCATCTCGATCTGTCGATAGGCGTAGCCGACGGAGCCGGCGAGGCGGTAGGCGATCTCCTTCGCCGGGCCGCCCTTGCTGCCGTGCCCCTTGTACGCGCGCCAGCGCACGGTGCGGCGTGGCGTGAACAGATGGGCGTCGCCGTTCACCGCGCCGTTCGCCATCTGGTGGAGCGGCGTGACGTCGTCCAAAATCCAGAACGCGCGGCCGTGCGTGGCGACGACCAGGTCGGTGTCCTTCACGATCAGGTCGTGGATCGGCGCCACGGGCAAGTTGCCGCGCAGCCGCTGCCACGAGCCGCCGTCGTCGAGCGACATCCACACGCCGCTCTCGGTGCCGGCGTACAGCAGCCCGCGCCGGGTCGGATCTTCCCGGACCGTGCGCGTGATCTCGCCGGCCGGGATGCCGTCGGTGATCCGCTTCCACGTCCGCCCGTAGTCGCTCGTCTTGAAGAGGTAGGGATGCGGATCAGCGAGCTTGTAGCGCGTGGCCGCGACGTAGCACGTCGCCGCGTCGTGAGGCGACGCCTCGACCACGCTGACGAGCGCCCACTCGGGAAGATCGGGCGGCGTGACGGCCTGCCACGTCTTGCCGCGATCGCGCGAGAGGTGCACGAGCCCGTCGTCGGTCCCGGCCCACAGCGTCTCCCGCTCGTGCGGCGATTCGACCAGCGCGAAGACGGTGCAATAGACCTCGGCGCCGGTATTGTCGTTGGTGATCGGGCCGCCCGAGCGCGCGAGCCGCGACGGATCGTTCCGCGTGAGGTCCGGGCTCACGAGCTCCCAGGTCTGTCCCTCGTCCGTCGAGCGGAAGATCCGATTGCCGGCGGCCCACAGCTCGCGCGGCTCCCAGCGCGAGTAGAAGACCGGGAACGTCCACTGGAAGCGGAAGCGATGCTCGGAGGGCGGCGTGCCCATGCCGTACTGCTCGGGCCAGATGCTGATCACGCGCTCCTGGCCGGTGCGGTGATCGTAGTGAATCAGCCGCCCGTTGCCGGGGCCGGTGCCGATCGAGCCACCGACCACGATGTTCGGATCGCCGGGCTTCACCGCGATGTACCCGCTTTCGCCGCCGCCCGGCTGCACCCACTCCGTCGCCGTGATCGCGCCGCGGTGCGAGTGGCTCGGCACGCGCATCGCCCAGTTGTCCTGCTGCGAGCCGTACACGTGGTACGGCTGCTGGTCGTCCGCGCACACGTGATAGAACTGCGCGGTCGGCTGGTTGTAGATGCTCGACCACGTGAGCCCGCCGTTGAAGCTGACGCACGCGCCGCCGTCGTTCGCCTCGATCATCCGCCTCGGATTCGCCGGATCGATCCAGAGATCGTGGTTGTCGCCGTGCGGCGTCGCCCACTCGCTGAACGTCTTGCCGCCGTCGGTCGACTTCCACAGCGCGTAGTCCGCGACCCACACGGTGTTCGCGTCCTGCGGGTGGGCGAACACGTGCATGTAGTACCAGGGCCGTCCGCGCAGCCCGGCCTCTTCGCTGATCCGCTGCCACGTGGCGCCCGCGTCGTCCGACCGGAACAGCGCGCCGTCGTCGGCCTCGACCAGCGCCCACACGCGCCGGCCGTCGGCGGGGGAGACCACCACGCCGATGCGGCCGAGCACGCCGCGCGGCAAGCCGGGATTGCGCGAGATGTCGGTCCACGTGTCGCCGCCGTCGGTCGACTTCCAGAGCCCGGAATCGGGACCGCCGCTCGCCATGCCGTGCGGCATGCGCCGCGCCTGCCAGATCGAGGCGAAGAGCACGCGCGGGTTGCCGGGGTCGAGCGAGAGATCGACCGCGCCCGCGTTCTCGCTCTTGAACAAGACGTGCTCCCACGTGGCGCCGCCGTCCTTCGTGCGGAAGACGCCCCGCTCGCGGCTCGCGCCCCATGCGTGCCCGAGCGCCGCGACGTAGACGATGTTCGGATCGCGCGGGTGCACGCGCACGCGGCCGATGTGCCGGCTATTTCGGAGACCGACGTTCGTCCACGTGGCGCCGCCGTCGGTGGAGCGATAGACGCCGTCGCCGTGCGACACGTTGCCGCGGATGCACGCCTCGCCCGTCCCCGCGTAGACGACGTTGCCGTCGGAGCGCCCCACGTCGATCGCGCCGACCGCCGCCGTCTCGAAGAACCCGTCGGACACGTTCTCCCAGTACGTCCCGCCGTCGGTGGTCTTCCACACGCCGCCGGCGCACGCGCCGAAGTAGAACGTCATCGCGTCGGTCGGGTGGCCCGTCACCGCCACCGAGCGGCCACCGCGGAACGGGCCGATGCAGCGCCACTGGAGCGAGGCAAGGAGTGTGGGATCGATCGTCACGAAGGACCTCCTGGACATGGGGCCCCATAGCACCGGACCCCCAAAGCCCCTTGAACGACCGGAGTGTAACCCTTGACGCCCTTGTCATCCGGGGGCTATGTCTACGCGATGGCCCGCGGTTGGCCGCCGCATCCGGCGGTCTACGAGATCAATACCTGGGTGTGGCTGAACGCGTTGAGCCGCGGGGCGGGGCGGCGCGTGACGCTCGCCGACGTCCCCGACGACGCGCTCGCGCGCATCGCCGACTGCCGCTTCGACGCCGTGTGGCTCATGGGCGTGTGGGAGCGCAGCGCCGGCGCGCGCGACGTCTCGCGCTCGGTGCGGGCCCTCCACGACGAGTACCGGCGCGCGCTGCCCGACTATGGCGTCGACGACGTCGTCGGCTCGCCCTACGCCGTCAATCAGTACCGCGTCGATGCCGTGCTGGGGGGCGACGACGGGCTCGCCACGCTGCGGACACGCCTCGCGCGCCACGGGCTGCGCCTGATGCTCGACTTCGTCCCGAACCATCTCGCGATCGATCACCGCTGGGTCGCCGAGGCGCCGGAGCGCCTCGTCCAGGGCGACGAGCGCGCGATCGCCGCCGCGCCCCAGAACTGGTTCCGTCGCGACGCGCGGATCTTCGCGTACGGCCGCGACCCGTACTTCGACGGCTGGAGCGACACCGTGCAGATCGACTATCGCCGCGCGGACACGCGCCGGGCGATGCGCGAGACCCTGGCGTCGGTGGCCGAGCGTGCGGACGGCGCGCGGTGCGACATGGCGATGCTCGCCATGCACGACGTCTTCGTGAGCACCTGGGGCGGCGACTTCGACGTGCCGGGCACCGAGTTCTGGCCGGAGGCGATCGCGCACGTGAAGAAGAGCCACCCGGACTTCCTGACGATGGCGGAGGTCTACTGGGACCTCGAGTGGCGCCTTCAGGAGCAGGGGTTCGACTACACGTACGACAAGCGCCCCTACGACCGGCTCGTCCACGGCGATGCGCGCAACGTGCGCGCGCACCTCGGCGGTGACTGCGCGTTCCAGCGGCGCCTCGCGCGCTTCATCGAGAACCACGACGAGCCGCGCGCGATGACGGCGCTCGGGCCGGAGCGCGGGGGCGCGGCCGCGGTCATCACGCTGACGTTGCCCGGGCTGCGCCTCGTGCACGAGGGCCAGATGGAGGGCTGGCGGCTCAAGCTGCCGGTCCAGCTCGGCCGACGCTACGACGAGCCGACCGACGAGGGGCTGCCCGAGTTCTACCGCGTGCTCGTGCGCGCCCTCGCCGAGCCGGTGTTTCACGAGGGCGCCTGGCGGCTGCTCGACCCGCGCGAGGCGTGGAACGGCAACGCGAGCCATCATGGCTTCGTGCTGCAGCAGTGGTCGCACGACGGCGCGCACCGCCTGGTCGTGGTGAACTTCTCACCGGTGTCCGGACAGTGCTTCGTGCCGCTCGGTCTGCCGAACGTCGCCGAGCATCGCTGGCGGCTTCGCGACGTGCTCGGCTCGGCGGAGTACGTCCGCGACGGCGCCGATCTCGCGACGCGCGGGCTCTATCTCGACATGCCGGCGTACGCGTTCCATCTCTTCGCGCTGGAGCCGGCATGACCCGGATGATCGCGACCCTGCCGCTGCGCCTGAAGATCCTCGCGCTCGCCTCGGTCCTCCTCGTGGCGTTCGCGATCACGACCGCGTATTCCGCGCTGCGCATCCGCGACGTGATGGAGGAGATCGGGGCGATCGTCGACTACCACATCGAGGTGACGGAGCGCGTCACCGAGGTCGACGTGCTCACGTTCGAGTACGAGCTCAGCCTGCGGCGGCTGATCGAGAGCGACGGCGACCCCGACCGCGCGCGCGCGATCCTCGCGCGGCAGAACGCGATCGCCGCCCGGCTGCCGAAGGTCTTCGAGGAGACGAAGAAGATCCTGGCGGCGGCCGTCGACGACCCGCGCAACGAGGCCCACGACCGCGTGAAGCTCGCGCGCGCGGACGGCGTGCTGTCGCTCCTCAGCCGTCAGGTCGCGCCGTTCCTCGCCGTCGGCGCGTCCGTGCAGGCGGCAGTGGAGGCGGGCCGCCTCGACGAGGCGCATCGGCTGGCGCGCGGGTTCCGCGCGTTCGAGGCGGCGTTCGGCCGGGACCTGGCGGAGGTCCGGCTCACGCTCGAGGAGCTGACACGCCACGCGACGGAGGAGACCCAGCAGCACGAGCGCAACGCGCTGCGCGTCAACATCGGGCTCTTCCTCGTCGCCGCCATCGTCGGCCTCGCCGCCGTGGCGCTGCTCGCGCATCGCCTGACCCAGGCGTTCCGGCGGCTGCTGGAAGGGACGCGGTCCGTGGAGGAGGGGACCCTCCCCGTCGAGCTGCCGGTGACGTCGCGCGACGAGGTCGGTCAGCTCACCGAGGCGTTCAACCGCATGATCGGCGAGCTCCGCGCGAAGGAGAAGATCAAGGAGACGTTCGGCCAGTTCCTCGACCCGCGGCTGATCACGCGCGTGCTCGGCGAGCACGCGCAGAACGGCGGGACGGCGGAGCGCCGCGTGGTGACCGTGTTCTTCTCCGACATCAAGGCCTTCAGCACGCTGAGCGAGCAGCTCACGGCCGACGTCATCGTGCGGCGGCTCAACGGCTACTTCTCGACGGTGACGAGGATCATCCGCGACCGGAACGGCATCGTCGACAAGTTCATCGGCGACGCGGTGATGGCGTTCTGGACGCCGCCGTTCTCGGCGGGCGATCAGCACGCGGCGGATGCGTGTCTCGCGGCGCTGGCGCAGCAGGCGGCGCTCGACGAGTTCCGCCACGAGGTCTCGAACCTGACCGGCCTCCGCCGCAACGTGCCGGACTTCCGCGTGCGCATGGGCGTCTCGACGGGCGAGGTGGTCGTCGGGACGCTGGGCTCGGAGACCACGAAGAGCTACACGGTGATCGGCGACACCGTGAACGTCGCCTCACGCCTCGAAGGCGCGAACAAGGCGTACGGCACGGGAATCCTGATCACGGAGGACACGCTGCGCCTCGCCCAGCACGCGGTCGACGCGCGCGAGGTCGACCTGACAGCGCACCGAGCCTAGCACACGAAGTGAAGCGACGGCGGGATGGCTCTAGAGCTTCATGTGCGGGTCGAGCCAGTCCCGCAGCGCGTTGCCCACCAGGTTGATCACGAGCGTGGTGACGAAGATCGCGGCGCCCGGAAAGGCGGCGATCCACCACGAGTTCAGCATGTAGACCCGTCCTTCGCCCAGCATGTTGCCCCACGCGGGCGTGGGCGGCTGCACGCCCAGCCCGAGGAACGACAGGAACGACTCGAGGATGATGACCTGCGCCACCTGCAGGGTGGCGATCACCACCATCGGCGAGAGCACGTTCGGGAAGATCTGGCGGAACACGATGCGCGCGTGGCTCATGCCGAGCGCCCGGCCCGCGACCACGAACTCCCGCTCACGCATCGCGAGCGTCTCGGCGCGGATCACGCGGCAGTAGATCGGCCAGCCCGCCACCCCGAGCACGATGATCATGTTGACGAGGCTTGGCCCGAGCACCGCGATGACCGACAGCGCGAGCAGCACGAACGGGAACGTGAGGACCACGTTCACGATCGTCATGATCGTCCAGTCCGTTCGCCCGCCGCAGTAGCCCGCCGCGAGGCCGAGCAGCACGCCGATCGTCGTCGACACCAGCACGGCCGCGACGCCGACCAGCAGCGAGATGCGTCCGCCCCAGATGATGCGCGACAGGAGATCGCGTCCGATCTGGTCCGTGCCGAGCAGGTGGGCGGCGGTCCCGTCCATCCAGACCGGCGGGGCGAGGCGATGGCGGATGTTGACCGCGAGCGGATCCGCCGGCGCCACGAGCGGCGCGAAGATCGCGCTCGCGACGATCAGCAGCAGGATCACCGCAGCCGCGACGCCCCACTTCACGCGCCACAGGCGCCGCAGCGGGACCTGCGACGGGTCGGGCTCGCTCGTGACCGCCACGGGCCGGACACGCTCGCCTTGCGCCGTGGTCGCCATCAGGCTCCGACCCGAATCCGCGGATCGATGAGGCCCACGATCATGTCCACGAGGAAGTTCACCGCGACGATGATGAGCGCGAGCAGCACGACCGCGCACTGCACGACCGGAAAGTCCTGGTTGCGGATCGATTCCACCGTCAGCGTCGCCACGCCCGGCCACGCGAAGACGGTCTCGGTCACGATGGCGCCGCCGAGGAGCTGGCCGAACTGCAGCCCGAGCACCGTGATCACCGGGATGCACGCGTTGCGGAACGCGTGCTTGAGCACGACGAGGCGCTCGCCGACCCCTTTCGCGCGCGCGGTCTTGATGTACTCCATGTTCATGACTTCGATGAGCCCCGAGCGCACCAGCCGCATCGTGATGGGCGCGAGGAACGCGCCGAGCGTGAACGCCGGCATCAGGAAGTGCTGCCACGTGCCGTAGCCCGAGGCGGGCAAGAGCCTGAGCCGCACCGCGAACACGATGATCAGCATGATGCCGAGCCAGAAGATCGGCATCGCCTGGCCGGCGACCGCGACCGTCGTGCAGAGGTTGTCCACGATGGAGTGACGCCGCAGCGCCGCCAGCGTGCCGAGCGGCAGCGCGATCAGCATCGCCACGCCGAGGCCGGCGAGCGTGAGATAGATCGTCGGCGGCATCCGCTCGAGCACGAGCCCGAACGCGGGCACGTCGCCGTACCACGACTTGCCGAAGTCGCCCCGCACGGCGCGGCTGGCGAACTTCCAGTACTGCACCCACACCGGCTGGTCGAGGCCGAGCACCTTCCGGATGCGCTCGTGCTCCTCCTTCGGGGCGGTCTCCGGGACCATGAGCACGACGGGGTCGCCGATCACGTGGAGGATGGAGAACGCGAGGATCGAGATGCCGACGATGACGACGACGAGCTGGACGAGCTGGCGGCCGAGATAGCGCCTCATCCCGCTGCCTCGGCCGCCTTTCTGTCTCCTCTTACTTCTTGCGCGGCTTGGCCACGAACATCCGGTCGATCTCGTCGCGCGGCGCCTCGTAGTCCACGCGGTTCGACACGCCCCACACGCCGCGCAGGCCCCACTTGTAGATGTAGGCGGCGTCGTCGTGAATCATCTTCTGCGCCTTCGCGTAGATCTCCGCGCGCTTCTTCGGGTCGAGGGTGGAGCGGCCCTGCAGCACGAGATCGTCGAACGCCTTGTTGCAGTAGTAGCTGTAGGCCTGGCCGCACGTCATAGTGTCGAACAGGATCGCGTCGGCGTCGAAGATCGAGTAGTAGCCCCACGACCACTCGAACATCGGGCCGCCCTTGCCGTCCTTCACGAGGGTGACGAACGGGTTGACGTCGCCGATGTAGTGCTTCTTGGTCTTGATGCCGATCTTGGCGAGATCCGACGAGATCGCCTCCGACGTCTGCGGCAGCGCGGGCTCGACGATGGGCGCCGTCTGGAGGAAGCGCACCTCGAACCCGTTCGGGAAGCCGGCCTCGGCCATCAGCTTCTTGGCGCGCTCCAGGTCCTGCTTGAACGGCTTGATGCTCGCGTCGTACCCGAACGCCATCGGGTTGACCGCGGTCGCGGTGCGGTCGGCGAGCCCGTTGAGCACGTGCTTGATGATCCCGTCCATGTCGGCGGCGAGGTTCGCGGCCTGGCGGACCCGCTTGTCCTTGAACGGGTTGTCGCCGCTGCGGCCCGCCTGGTCGAGCTGCAAGAACGCGGTGCGCAGGATCGGCGAGGTGGTGGTCCGCGACGTGCCCGACTTGTTGATCACGTCCATCTGGTCCGGCGGGACCGCCTTGATGACGTCGACGCCGCCGGAGAGGAGCTCGGCGATCTGTGTCGCCTGCTCCGGGATGATGCGGAGCTTCATGTGCTTGAATGCCGGCTTCGTGCCCCAGTAGTCCTCGTTGCGGATGAGGACGTGCTCCTGCTTCTTGCTCCACTTCACGAGCTTGTAGGGCCCGGTGCCGATCGGGTTCTCCTGCATCCACTCGTGGCTCTTCTCCTTCATCACCTTCTCGGACTGCATCACGAGCGCGGTGAGCCGCTCCGCGAAGAGCGGATAGGGGCCGTCCGTCTTGAAGCGGACGGTGTGGTCGTCGAGGATCTCGACGCTCTTGATCTTGAGGTGGTTGCCCCGCGCGGTCAGCTTCTTCTCCGGATCGAGCACGCGGTCGAACGAGGCCTTGACGTCCTTGGCGGTGAAGGGCGAGCCGTCGTGGAACTTCACGCCGGTGCGCAGCTTGACTTCCCACGTCGTGTCGTCGAGCGCCTTCCACGAGGTCGCGAGGCTCGGCCCGACCTTGCCGGTCTTGAGGTCGCGCGCGGCGAGGTGGTCGAACACGTGGTAGCCCATGATGATCGACTCGCGCAGCACCGAATTCGGCGGATCCCAGTTCGGCAGGTCGCTCTGGACCGCGTAGATGATGGTCTCGTCCCGCGTCTGCGCGACGGCGACGATCGGGAGCAGCAGGATGAGGACGACGGCGAGCGTGAACGGCCAGCGATGGGCCATGGATTCCTCCTGGCGAGCGATCGATACGGCCGCGGAAGTAACGGAATCTTGGGCCACTGCGCCGGACCTGTCAAGGTTGACGGGTAGAATGCTGGGAGCCCATGGCGAAGTTTTCGATCGAGCGGTTTCCCGCCGGGTTCTTCGACGTCAGCCAGGACCTCGCGGGTGAGCTGCCGCTCGACCTCATCGATGATTGGACCCACGGCGATCGCTCGCGCGAGGCCGCGCTCCGGCTGCTCTCCGCGCACCTGGTCAGCGGGGCGGTCGTCTCCACGGACGCGGCCGGCCTCACGTCGCTCAGCCGCAGGCGCTCCGTGATCGAGATCCTCGCGCTGCTCGATCAGCCGAAGCAGATCGTCTCCGAGTGCGGCAGGGCGATCGGCGGCGACGCGATCGGCGTCTGGGCGGCCGACAACACCCAGATGCTCTATCGGGGCGTGGAGCCGTCGCGCGTGCTGTCGGCCCTGCTCGAGACCCGGGACCGCATCCGGCACGACTGCGAGGTGCAGGTGGGCTTCTGCGTGCACACCGGATCGTTCTTCCGGCTCGGCGGCGGTCTCTACGGGAACGATGCGGATCGTGTGGAGCGGCTCGCCGAGGTGTCCACGCGAGGCGGCGAGGTCATCGTGACGGACACGTTCTTGAAGACGCTCGGCGATGGCACTCCGTTTGCCGTGGCCGAGCGCGCCGACCTGCCGGGCGGCGACCGCGCGTGGACCGTGACCGACGGCCCGCGCATGGCCGAGCTTCGGGCGGCCGACGGGCGCTATCCGTATCCGTACTCGCGGGAATTCTTCGACGAGCTGCGCCGGCTCCGTCCGCCGATCGACGCGGCCGAGCTGCGGAGGCTGCACGAGCGCTTCGCGCAGACGCGGACCGTCGTCCTGGTCGAGCACGAGCGCGAGGAGCCGGACGTTCCCGAGATCGCCGTGCTCAACGACCTCGCGCTCTCGGCGGCGATGACGAAAGTCGGCGCCGACCTCTTGCGCGAGACCGGCGGAACGGAGATCAAGACGATCGGCAACCTCGGCATCTACACGTTCGTCGACCCGCCCGCCGCGGTCGCGTTCGCGCGCCGCTTCCGCGCGCTCTTCCAGGCCCAGGGCGTCGCGGTGCGGATCGGCATCGATCGCGGCGAGGTCCTCGTGTTCGATCTTCCCGCCGGCGGCGAGGACATCGCGGGGATGCCGGTGAACGTCGCGTCGAAGATCGCTCAGGACACGGGCCAGTTCGGCCGCGTCTATCTCACCGAGAGCGTGGCGGGCCTCGCCGGCGCGACGGGCCTCGAGCGCCTGACCGTGCGGATCGCCGGCGTCGACGCGACCGTGCTCGTAGACTGACGCCCAGGAGGATAGCCATGGCGACGCACTCGAAGACCGATCACGCGGTGAAGCGGAAGCGCCGGCACGGACGCCGGCGGCGCGAGGCCGACCTCAAGAAGGCCCGGCTCGCCGCGGCAGGGAAGCCTATCCCTGAGAACCCCCGGCGATGGCAGGGCTATGCGCGGTAACGACTGACGCCCGGGCGGCGTCGTCCACCGGATAGGGGTGCGCGCTCGAGAAGTAGTCGACGAGCCGCCCCTCGAACTCGATGAGCACCCGCGAGCACGTGATGCCGTGGGTCGCCATCTCGCGCACGATGTCGCACGCGCGCCAGTGCGTGGGGATGATGACGACGTCCACGGGATGCGTCGAGAGCCAGTCACGAAAGCGAATCTCCTGACCGGTGCCGGGGACGAACGTCCCGACCTTGTCCCGATCGGAGTCGACCACGAGCGGGAATCGTTCCGCGTCGGCGCCGGCCTGGCCCATGAACGCCGCCGATGTTCCGCTCCCTCCCCACACGGCCACCGTCTCGCCCGTCTCGGCGAGGTCCCGAAGCTCCGCGCGCAGAGTGTCGCGCGCGCGCGCGGCACGGTCGCGGAAGCCGAGCGCCGCGGTCGCGTGCGCGAGCTGCGGCGGACGAGCGCTGAGACGCACGAGCGCGTAGACCACTTCGCGGTCGTACCCGTGACCCAGATGCTCGATGGTGCAGCCGCAGCGCGCCAGCATCCGCCGGAAGGAGTCGGTCGTGAAGTGGGAGTTGTGCTCGTAATAGAAATCGAACGTGTGGCCCGTCGCGAGCGCCCGGTCGATGCACGGGACCTCGACGAACAACGCGGGCGAGAAGCCGGCCCACGCGGCGGCGAACGAGAGCTGCTGGATGAAGCCGACGGGGTTCGTGGGGTGCTCCAGCACGTGGCGGCTGACGATGAGGTCCGGCTTCAGCCCCGCGAGATCGCGTGCGGGTACGAACAGGCCCGGACGGAGGTCGACCTGCTCGCGGGCTGACGTCGTGGCGCCGTGAGGATCGAAGCCCATGTATCGCCCTTCGGGCCGGGCGGCTGCCAGCGCGTTCAGGAAATGCCCGTCGCCATGCCCGATCTCGATGACGACCGGTGCGGGCGGCAGGCGATCGAGCAGGACCTGCCGGGTCGTCTCGAGATGCTGCGACCAGCCCGGCGCGCGATTGAACATGAGGTTGGGCTTCGTGGAGTACGGGACCGCGCGATAGTCGAACGCGGCGTTGAACACGTGGCCGCACTCGACGCAGCGCACGAAGTCGAGCGGCAACCGTTCCATCGCGTGCGCTTCCTCGGCGCTGCCCGGCCAGCCGAGCGTGGCGAGCGGCTGCGCGCCGCCGTCGAAGAACGACACGGCGACCTGATGCGCGCACGCGGGGCACGGCACCTCGCGGAGTCCCGCGGGCCCGAGCGGCGGACGGGTCATGCCGCGACCGCCTGCTCGAGGAACGTCTGCAGCTCTTCGACGGCCCGCAGGTCCTCGAAGAGGTGGCCGCTCGTGGCGAGGATGCGCGCGCTGACGCCGTCGCGGAATGCGCGATCGTTGGCGAGGCGCACCGCCCGCTCCGCATACGCATCCGCGCTGTCGACCACGCAATCCATGACATCCCGCTGGCGATAGCAGGCGGCGGTGACCCGACCGCGCATGAACGCTCCGGGCCACGTCACGATGGGGACGCCGAGCGCGAGCGCCTCGTACGTCGAATTGCCGCCGCCGAAGTGCACCGGATCGAGCATCACGTCGGCCACACGCCGCAGATCCATGAAGCGCCGCTCCGGCATCCGAGGCAGGAGGGCAGATGCGGCGCCGGCATCGCGAACGAGCGGCGCGAGGCGCGCGAGCAGGACTTCGTGCCAGTGGCGGGACAATCCGTCGAGCAGCACGAACCGGCCTCGTGGATCGCGGCGGAGAATGTCGGCGACGATCGCATCGAAGTCCGGGTGCAGCTTGAACAGCGACTGCGGGCACACGTAGAGGACGTCGCGGTCATCGAAGCCGAACTCGCGCTTGTCCGCGTTGCCGGCCGGCGCTTGGGGCCGGTAGTAGTACGCGGGAAGCCTCGAGAGCCGCACGAGCCGCTCGGTGTAGTGCGCGTCGGCGCCCTCGGGCTCGAGGCTCTCGCTCGAGATGTAGTAGTCGATGTTCGGGAGCCCGGTCGTCACGGGATGGCCCCAGGTCACGCATTGCACCGGAGCCAGGCGCGCGTACGCGAGGAAGTAGGCGAGCCGGGACATGCCCACGTCCGGGTAGAGCAGGATGTCGAGCGCCTCCGCTTCGACCGCTCGCCGCGCCTCCCCGAGGCGGCGCGGGAGGCGACTGACGCGGTCGGCGGCGGCAACGATGCCGGGGGGCGTGCCGTCGGAAAAGTCTCGCGTCGTGAAGGCGACGATCTCGAAGCGGTCGTGCGCGAGACGCTCGATGAGCCCGCGGGTCAGCTTGTCGACGGTGTGGTCGCCCGCGTAGCTCGACATCACGCCGAGCCGGATCCGGCGGCCCTGGCGCGTGACCGGCGCGCGGCGGTGCGCAGCCGTGTACGCCAGCGACGGCGACATCGTGAGACAGACCGCCGCCAGCTTTTGCTGGAGCTCGATGTCGTTCTGGCCGTGATAGGCGAGGAAGAAGTTCGCGACGAGCGGCGGCGGGGTGTCGAAGTCGGCGGCGGGCGGCGTGGAGCCGGCGAGCCTGTCGAGGTTTGCCGCGACGCGCGCTCGATCCGCCGCGATCGCGTCGCGTGACGCCGGGATGACCGCCAGCGCGGTCGCCATCGTGATCTCGCGCGCCGGGTCGTAGCGAAGCTGGTTCGCCCGGCGCTGGCTCGCGATCGCGGCCTCGTGCCGGCCCTGCATCTGCAGCGCCTCGGCGAGATTGTGATAGGCGTCGGCGAGCGGCAGGAGCTTCGTCGCGCGCTCGAAGCCGGCGACCGCCTCGTCGAAGCGACCGCGCTGGAGCATGATCGCGCCGAGGTTGTTGTGCGCGACCGCGAAGCTCCCATCGATCTCGAGGGCCTTGACGTACACGGCCGCGGCTTCGTCGAGCTGGCCCTGACGCTGCAGCGCGCTGCCGCGGTTCGTCAGCAGCTCGGCCGAGCCCGGATCGAGCGAGACGGCGTGCTGATAGTGCGCGAGCGCGTCGTCGTGCTTGCCCTGCGCGGAGAGCGTGTTCGCGAGGTTGTTCCAGGCGGCGACGAAGCCCCGGTCGCGCTCGATCGCCGCGCGATAGCACAGCACGGCCATGTCGAGCTTGCCCAGCGCCTGCAACGTGTTGCCGAGATTGTTGTGCGTGATCGCGAAGTCGGGCGCCATCGCGGCGGCCTCGAGGAACACCTTGACGGCCGCGTCGTATTCCCCGCGCTCGTGGAGGGCGACGCCACGCTGGTTTTCGGCGGTGACCGAGGCCACGACGGGATCGTCGCCAGGCCGGGGGCGGGCCGGGCGCCGCTTCGCCTCGAGGACGGCGGCGCGGCGCCGCTCATGACGGTTCATCGCGCGATCGAAACGCACGCGTCGTGCCACGCCACGCCGGATGAAAGCGGCCTGAATGCTGGGCTTTTCACGGGTTGCCGGCCGCGGCGGGGACGAGGCGCTAGGCACGATCTTCCCAGCGCCCGACCCTCCCGGGCGGCGCGCGGGCGACCTTGCCCGGGCCGTCCGGCCGTGCTATCCGTTCGGCGTGGCCGCGACACGTGACCCCGCGCGTGTGCTGGTCGTCGACGATGACGAGCCGAAGCGTGACTTGCTGTCGCGGCGGCTCCAGCAGCAGGGACACACCGTCGACGAGGCGGCCGATGGCGAGCAGGCGCTGAGCATCCTCACGCAGCGGCCCTACGACCTCGTCCTCCTCGACATCGTCATGCCGAAGCTCGACGGCTACGGCGTCCTCGCACGGATGAGAGCCGACGACCGCCTCCGCCACGTGCCCGTGATCGTGATCTCGTCGCTGGGCGAGGTCGAAGCCATCACCCGGTGCCTCGACATGGGCGCCGACGACTACGTCACGAAGCCCTTCAACGTGGCGCTGCTCCGGGCGCGCGTCGACGGGTGCCTGACGAAGAAGCGGATGCGCGACCACGAGCAGGCGTATACGCGCGAGCTCGTCGGCTTCAACGAGACGCTGACCGAGCGGCTCACGGCGCTCTCCGACGTGTCCGTCGCCATCAACTCGCTCCACGTGGACGTGGTGCTCGAGCAGATCCTCGACCTCAAGCAGGTCATGACCGCCGAGGCGAGCTCGCTGCTGGTGCTCGACACGGAGATCGGGAAGCTGCCGTTCCACGTCGCCGCGGCGAAGCCGGCGCCGCCCTGAAGTCCGTGACGGTCGAGCTCGGCCAGGGGATTGCCGGGTATGTCGCGCAGACGGGTGAGCCGGTGCTCATTCCGGACGCCTACCAGGATCCGCGGTTCGATCCGTCGTACGACAAGCGGACCGGGTTCCGCACGCGGTCCATCCTCACCGTGCCGATCCGGATCAAGAACGAGGTCGAGGGCGTGGTGCAGGTCATCAACAAGCGGGGCGACGCCCGGTTCGATCAGGACGATCTCAAGCTCTTCCAGTCGTTCGCGGGCATGGCGAGCGCGTCCCTCGAGAACGCCCGGCTCTTCGAGCAGACGAAACAGCAGGCCGAGGACCCGCGCGCCGCGCTCGAGGCCGAGCGGCGGCTCTCCATCGAGAAGGAAAAAAATGGGGGCGTACATCCCCAAGCAGCTCGTCGACGACATCTCGCGCAACCGCGAGCAGAAGCTCGCACTCGGCGGCAAGCTGGTGCGCGGCACGATCCTCTTCTCCGACATCCGCGGCTTCACGCGGCTCTCGGAGAACATGGAGCCGCAGGCCGTCGTCTCGTTCCTGAACGAGTACATGACGGCGATGACGACGATCATCGAGGACGAGGGCGGCATCGTCGACAAGTTCATCGGCGACGGAATCATGGCCGAGTTCCTGCCCACCACCGCCGACGACAATCACGCGCTGCGCGCGGTGCGCGCGGGCGTTCGCATGCAGCAGCGCCTCGGCGAGCTCGAGCGCGCCTGGCGCACGACGCGGCCGGAGCTGACCGGCATCCCGTGCCGCGTGGGGATCAACACGGGCGAAGTGGTCTCCGGCAACATCGGCTCCCAGACGCGCATGGACTACACGGTCATCGGCGACAACGTGAACCTGACGTCGCGGATCGAGTCGAACGGCCGCGGCGGCGAAGTCCACCTGAGCGAGTCGACCTACCTGGAAGTGAAGGGCCAGGTCACCGCCGTCCGGCTGGATCCGATCCAGGTGAAGAACCGCGTCCAGCCCGTCCAGGTCTACGCCATCAAGGTCAACGCGCCGGACTGAGCGGCACCGTCCTTGCTGCCCCGTCCTTCGTAGGGAGGACGGTCCCCATGAAGACGTTTTTGGCAGCCCTCGTTGCCGGGCTGACGCTGAGCGCGATGCCCGCTCTCGCGCAAGATCGCGACAAGGCGATCGAAGAGCCGGCCAAGCTGAATGGCGAGGCCGCCAAGCCGAGCGGCGAGCCGAGCGCGTCGCCGACGACCGGCGGCGACACGAAGCCGTCGGCGGTCGATCCCGCCGAGGCCACGAAGACCGGCGCCAATGCGGGCGAAGGCGCGTCGTACAACCGCAGCAGCGAGAAGGGCGACTCGGCCACGCCGAAGGACGATTCGAAGAAGACCAAGTAAGATCGGCGGGTGCCGACCGCGATCCGCGACACCACCGTCGTCACCTCCGACGCCGCCCGTACCGTTCACCACGAAGCGGCGATCGTCGTCGACGGCGATCGCATCGCCGCAATCGGCCCGACCGCCGAGATCGATCGTCGCTTTCCCCACGCCGAGCGTGTCGACGGGCGCGGCAAGGCGGTGCTCCCCGGGCTCGTCAACTGCCACACGCATCTGACCCTCACCGTCGCGCGCGGCGTCCAGGAAGACTTCGGCTTTCCGTCGACGCTGCGGTTTCCGACGACGGTGCAGGCGATGCTGAGCGCGGAAGAGAACGCGGTGTTCGCGATGCTCGGCGCGCTGGAGTGCCTGCGCGGCGGCAACACCACGATGCTCGAGATCAGCACCCGCGTCCCCGACTATGCGCAGCTCGTCGCGGGGACCGGGCTCCGCGCCGTCTTCGGGCAGAGCGCGAGCGACCTCGAGCCGGCGGGCATCCGGGAGAACCGCTTCGTCTACTCGCCGGCGCTCGCGGAGAAGACGCTGCGCGGCGTCGACGACGTGATCTCGACCTGGCACGGCGCGGAGAAGGGGCGTGTCACCTGCGTGGTCGCGGCGCACGCGCCCGAGGCGTGCTCGCCGGAGCTGCTCCGCGCGGCACGCGCGCTCGCGGAGCGGCGTGACGTCGGTACCACCATCCACCTCGACCAGAGTCACTGGGAGGTGGAGTCGGTGACGAAGGTCCGCGGCGTGCGACCGGCCGAGTACCTCTTCCAGCACGACTTTCTGTCGCCGCGCCTCGTCGCCGCGCATTGCCGGTTCATGACGCCGGGCGAGGTGTCGCATCTCGGCCGCAGCCGCGCGTCCGTGTCGCACAACGCCGCGATGGCCGCGCGCCGCGCGGCGGCGCCGCCGATCCAGGCGCTCGCCGCCGCCGGCTGCACCATCGCGATGGGCACCGACAACATGGCGCACGACATGCTCGAGTCGATGCGGACCGGTTTGTTCGTCGAGCGCATCGCGCGGCAGGATGCCGAGCGACCGTGGCCTGAGGACGTGCTGGAGTGGGCGACGCGCAACGGCGCCGCCGCGCTCGGCCTGGGCGCCGACGTCGGCAGCCTGGAGATCGGCAAGAAGGCCGATCTGATCGTGCTGGATGCGCGGCGTCCGCACCTCGTGCCGGCGCTGCGGATCGTGTCAGCGTGGATCCACAACGGGCAGGCGAGTGACGTCGAATCGGTGATGGTCGACGGCCGCTGGCTGATGCGCGATCGCAAGGTGCTCACGATCGACGAGGCCGACGTCGTCACGCGCGCGGAGGCGATCGGCCGCCGCGTCTGGCGCGAGCTGGTCGACCGCCACCCGAACGTGCCGTTCCCGATCAGGCTCCCGTCCTGCTAGACATCCTCTTCGAGGACGACGCGCTGCTCTTCGTGAACAAGCCCGCCGGCATCGTCGTCCAGCAGCGGATGCACCATCCCGACGAGCCGTACCTCCACGCCGACGTGGAGCGCCACACCTCGCCCGCGTATCTCCTGCAGCGGCTCGATCGGGGGACGAGCGGGGTGATGTTCTTCTCCAAGCGCGAGGACGTGAACGCGCGCCTCACGCGGCAGTTCCAGCGCAAGCGGATCGAGAAACGCTACGTCGCGATCTGCGAGGGCGCGCTCGCGGCGCCGCGCACGGTCGACGCGCCGATCGCGCGGACGGGCGCGATCACGTTCGGCGTGCGCGAGGGCGGCGGGCGGGCGATCACGCACGTACGGCCCGTGCACGCGACCCCCCGTGGCTCGCTGCTCGAGCTCACGCTCGAAACGGGGCGCACGCACCAGATCCGCGTGCACCTGAGCGCCATCGGCCATCCGCTCGCCGGCGACTGGCTCTACGGCGCCCGCAACGCCGCGCGCCCGATGCTCCACGCCGCCGAGATCGCGATGACGCATCCGCTCACCAACGAGCCGCTGCGCGTGGCGGCGCCGCTTCCCGACGACTTCGTGGAGGAGGCCAGGGGCCGGGGAATCCGCGTTGCGTGACGGGCCGGAGTCCGCCTACGCCTGGAACCGGCTCTTCGCCGCGCTGCTGACCTCCGCGATCGGCGGCGTCGGCATGTGGTCGGTGATCGTCGCGCTGCCGGCGGTGCAGGCGGAGTTCGGCGTCGCGCGCTCCGCCGCGACGCTGCCCTACACGCTCACGATGATCAGCTTCGGCTTCGGCGGCATCCTGATGGGCCGCCTGTCCGACCGCTTCGGCATCCTCGTTCCCGTGGTGGGCGGCGCCGTGACGCTCGGACTCGGTTATGCCGTCGCGAGCCAGGCGACGAGTCTCTGGCAGTTCATCCTGCTCCAGGGCGTGCTGATCGGCGCCGCCAGCTCCGCGACGTTCGCGCCGATCATCGCCGACACGTCGCTGTGGTTCACGCGCCGGCGCGGCATCGCGGTCGCGATCATCGCGAGCGGGAGCTACCTCGCGGGCACGGCGTGGCCGCCGGTCGTCCAGCACTTCATCGACGCCGTCGGCTGGCGGCGCACCTATCTCGGCATCGCGGTGTTCTGCGTCGCGACCATGGTGCCGCTCGCGCTGCTCGCGCTCCGGCGGCGCTCGCCGCTGACCGACACCGCGTCCACGACGTCGCAGCGCGTGACGCGAGCCCCGCGGCCGCTCGGCATGTCACCGTCGGCGCTGCAGACGCTCCTGGTGATCGCGGGGCTGAGCTGCTGCGTGGCGATGTCGATGCCGCAGGTCCACATCGTCGCGTACTGCGGCGACCTCGGGCACGGCGCGGCGCGGGGCGCGCAGATGCTGTCGCTGATGCTGGGCTTCGGCGTCGTGAGCCGGCTCGCGTCGGGGTGGATCTGCGACCACATCGGCGGGCGGCGCACGCTGCTGCTGGGCTCGAGCCTGCAAACGCTCGCGCTCGTGCTCTTCCTGCCGTTCGACGGCCTCGGGTCGCTCTACGTCCTGTCGACGCTGTTCGGCCTGTCGCAGGGCGGGATCGTGCCGTCGTACGCGGTGATCGTGCGCGAGTTCTTCCCTCCGGGCGAGGCGGGCGTGCGCGTCGCCACCGTGCTGATGGCGACCGTGTTCGGGATGGCGCTCGGCGGCTGGATGTCCGGCGTGCTCTTCGACGCGACCGGCTCCTACCAGGCCGCGTTCGTCAACGGCATCCTGTGGAACCTGCTGAACGTCGCCATCGCGGTCGGACTGCTGCGACGGCCGGCGCGGCCGATCGAAGTGGCGAGCTGACGCGCTTCAGCGCCGCGGCGGGAATTTCGGGGCGGAGCGCTCTTCCGGCTTCGCGCAGGGCGTGGCGCGGCCGGCGACGAGCGCCGCGCGCGCCTCCCCGAGGAGCGTACGCGTCGACGGGGCCAGCGCGCCCGGGAGCACGAGGTCGACGCCGCCGTTGGCGAGGCGCATCACGAGCGTGCCCCCGGTGAACGACTGCCTGCGGAGATCCGCCACCGCGGTCTCCACCGCGCGATCGAGGCGCTTGCGCATCGACGTGACGACGGTCCCCGGCGCCAGGAGGCTCTGGTCGGCGTCGACACCGATGGCTTTCAGCTTCGCCGCGCGCGCGGCCTCGATCACCCCGAGGCCCGAGGCGCCGGCGGCGGCGTACAGCACGTCGACGCCCTTCTGCACGATCAGCTCGCGCGCCAGCTCGGCGCCCATCGCGGGGTTCGCGAAGGCCTCCGGCGTGGCGCCGACGTAGACGGCGTACCCGCGCACCTCGCGCCCCAGCTCCCTGGCCGCCCATCGCACGCCGCTTTCGTAGCCGCACTCGAACGCGCGGATGATCGGCATGTCCATGCCGCCCACGAAGCCGACCTTGGCGCGCTTCGACTCGGCCGCGGCGGCGACGCCGGCGAGGAAGCTGCCTTCGTCGGCGCGGAACGTCACTGCTCGCACGTTCGGCAGACCGGCGAGCTCGGCGTCGAGGAGCAGGAATCGTCGCGCGGGGTGACGCGCGGCCGCGCTGCGGAACGGCTCCGCGTAGAGGAAGCCGACGCCGATGATGAGGTCGGCGCCGGCCGTCGCGAGCTCGTCGATGGCGGCGCCGTACGCGTCCGCCGCCGGCGCCGCGCGCTCGAGCACCTTCACGCGGGCCTGCTTGCTGGCGGCCGCCAACCCGTCGAGCGCGTTGTCGTTGAAGCCCCTGTCACCCCGTCCGCTCGGGCCGAGCAGGATGCCGATCGTCGGCTCGTGCGGGGCCGGCTGCGCGCGCACGGGGCGGTCGTCGCCAAGTGTGCTGACGAGCAGGCACGCGAGCAGCACGAGCCCGCGTCGCGACATGACGACTCGCCTCACGTCCTCAGCTTCGCCAGCGCCGCGGCCTTCCGCTGCTCCGTCGCCGCGACGGCGCGTGCGCGTTCCAGGATGACGAGTGCTCGCTTGTAGACCGGCACGTCGACCATCTTGCCGTCGAGGTTCACCGACGCCGTGCCCTTGGAGACACCTTCCTCGAACGCTTCGACCACGCGGCGGGCGTACTCGGCCTTCGCGGGACCCGGAGTGAAGACGCGGTTGAGCACGGTCACCTGGTCCGGGTGGATGCAGCCCGCGCCCTCGCAGCCGAGCTGCCGCGCGCGCTCGGCCGCGGCTTCGAACGTCGCGAGATCGCGGAAGCTCGCGATGCTGCCGACGAGGCCGGTGGCTTCGATGCCCGCGGCCTTGCAGACCGCCACCACGTACGACACCGGGAAGTGCAGCTCGGTGCCGTCGGCCGAGGGCTCGACGCCGAGTGCCAGGCAGTAGTCCTCGACGCCCACGCTCATGCTGCGCACGCGCGGGCTCGCGACCGCGAGCTCGCGCGCCGCGAGCAGGCCGACCGGCGTTTCGAGCGCGAGCGTGAAGCGGACGTGGCCGGGCGTCAGGCCGCGCTCGCGCTCGAGACGCTCGACGCGCGCCGCGAGATCGCGAATCTGCTCCGCCGACTCCGCCTTGGGGATGCTGAGGTTGTCGAGGCCCGGCTGGATGGCGGCGTCGACGTCGTCGTGGAGCAGGCCGTGCTCGTTGTTGACGCGCACCGCGACCTCCGCGCCGCCGCGCGCGGCGACGGGAATCGCGTCCTTCACGAGCGTCCGCGCGTGCGCTTTCTCCGCCGTCGGGACGGAGTCCTCGAGGTCGAGCACGATCGCGTCGGCGTTGCGCGTGTACGCGCGGTCCACGAAGCGCGGCTGGTTGACGGGCAGGATCAGCGACGAGCGGCGGGCAAAGGTGGTCATGGCTGTGCATGATAGAGCCATGCCGATCCCGAAAGCGCGATTCGATCCGACGGCCGAAGGGCCGCTCCGTGGTGTGCGCGTGCTCGACTTCTCGCGGCTGGTCGCCGGCAACATGGTGAGCCTGCAGCTCGCCGACCTCGGCGCCGAAGTGGTGAAGGTGGAAGCGCCGGGCCGCGGCGACACGCTGCGCGACTGGCGCGAGAAGGGCCTGAGCGTCCACTGGAAGGTCTACGCGCGGAACAAGAAGAGCATCACGCTCGATCTGAAAGCGCCGGAGGCGCCCGCGATCATCCTCGACCTCGTCGCGCACTTCGACGTGATGATCGAGAGCTTCCGCTACCGCTACCTCGAGAAGCTCGGCGTCGGGCCCGATCGGCTGCACGAGCGGAACCCGAAGCTCGTGCTCGTCCGCGTCTCGGGCTTCGGTCAGACGGGCCCGTACGCGAAGCGCCCGGGGTTCGGCACGCTCGTCGAGGCGATGTCGGGCTTCGCCTCGCGCAACGGCTTCGAGGATCGCGAGCCCGTGCTGCCGCCGCTCGCGATGGCGGACATGATCGCCGGCCTCTACGGCGCGCTGGCGACGGTCGTCGCGGTGCGCGACATCGAGAAGAACGGCGGCGGCGGCCAGGTCGTCGACCTCAGCCTGCTCGACTCGATCTTCTCCATCCTCGGGCCCGAGGCGGCGATTCACCGGCTCTCCGGCAAGATCCGGGCGCGGGTCGGCAGCGCGTCGGAATCGACGTCGCCGCGCAACGTCTACGCGACGAAGGACGGCGGGTGGGTGGCGATCTCCGCGTCGACCCAGTCGATGACCGAGCGCCTCTTCGCGGCGATCGGCCGGGGCGATCTCAACTCCGACCCGCGCTTCAAGACGAACGCGGAGCGGATCAAGCGCCGCGCGGAGGTCGACGCGATCGTCGGCGACTTCATCGCCAAGCGCACGCTCGCGGAGAACGTCACGTTCTTCGAGGACCAGGGTGTGACGGCGGGGCCCGTCTACGACATCGCGCAGTTCCTCGAGGATCCTCACGTGCAAGAGCGCGGGATCGTGGTCGACGCGCCGGACGAGGAGATGGGCGAGGTGCCGATGCACGCGCCGGTGCCGAAGCTGAGCCGCACGCCGGGCGTGCTGCGGACGCCGGCGCCGACGGTCGGTCAGCACAACGACGAGATCTACGGCCGGATCGGCTATTCCGGCGAGCGCCGCGCCGACCTGCGTCGGCGCGGCGTCATCTGAGACCTAGCTGCCGGCCTGCCAGCGGCGAATGATCTCCGCCAGCCCGCCCGCGTAGAGCCAGATGCCGACGGCGGCCCACCGCGTGATGACGGCCAGTGGGAGCAGCACCATGTTGATCCGGCCGATGTGGAACTCCGGATGGAGTCGCGTGTTGTTGATCCGCATGATCTGGATGCAACCGATGCCCTGATTGATCAGATACATGACGGAGCCGGCCAGCCAGATGATGAACGGCGAGGTCTGCAGCACCATCCACAGGCCGGCGAGGACCGCCACGGTCACGACGACGAAGTACCAGAAGCGATACGGCCGGTCGCGAAGACCGGACGGCAGGATGTTGTGGAAGACCCGGTGCAGCCGGCCCTTCCGCAACCGCGTGGTCGCGATCGCGTCACACGTCGTGCGGCCGATGAACGTGTCGTAGATCGGGAACTGCGCGTCGTAGAGGGTGACCATGATGAACAGCAGCATCAGCCAGCCGGCCATCCCTCCGAGGACGCCTCCGGCCACCGTCGCCATCTGCACGGCGACCTCCGCGCCGGCGGGGACCTTGCCCGTCTTGAGGAATCCTTCGTGGAGGTACGCGTATCCGGCGACGGAGTAGAGGTAGACCATGAGGATGCCGCCGATGAGCGCCCACCAGAGGAACAGGCCGTAGCCGCCGAGCTTCACCCACTGGTGCATCTTGCGGCGCTCGCCGGCGTCGTTCGTGTCCCACCGCAGCTCCTCGACGGTCACGTTCTCGGGGGGCCGCAGCGGCCCCGTGACCTGGCCGGCGAACTTGCCCATGGCGAACCCGGCGCCGATGATCCAGAAGCTCACGTACATGATGCTGCCGCCCGGCTGGCCGAACAGCGCCAGCGCATCGGTCAGCGGCAGCTGTGACGGGTACCCGCCGCCGGTGATGAAGGTGATGCCGATGAGTCCCTTGAACACCTCCCAGTAGTGATGCGGCTTGGCGGCGATGGCCACGACGGCCGCGACCAGGATGATGTTGCCCCACATGATGAACAGGAAGAACTTCTGCAGGAAGTTGTAGGTGCGGTCGGAGAGATAGAACACGACCAGCACCAGCACCAGCGCGATCACCGCCCAGAGATACTGCGGAGGCAAGCTCGAGCCCGGAAGGAGTGTCTGGGTCGAGATCCCGGTGAAACGCTGGGCGGCGATGACCGCACCACCGAGCCAGGCCGGCCAGCCGGCGACCAGGATAGTGATGACGGCCCAGTACCACGGCCAGAGGCCTTTCGGGCTCAGCTCGGAGGTTGCGGCGAAGAACGACCGCCCCGTGTTCATGCTGTACTTGATGCACTCGTAGACGAGCGCGGCCTCGAGCACGACCGACACGAGCATCAGCCAGTGCATGTGGAAGGTGCCGCGCGCGCCGATGTTCGGCAGCAGGTACGCCTCGCCGCCGCCCACCGAGATGCCGAAGTTGATCGCCTGCGGGCCGAGCATCGCCATCATCCCGGCCATGGTCAGCGGGAATGGGTCGGGGACCCTGTGCATCGTCCGCGTGTCCGTCACGCGGCCTGCCACGGTCGTCGTGGCCATAGAACCTCCTTCGTTGAGAGGTTCGTCATCGGCGTGAGCGCATGGGAGCGTGCGGCGCGGGCGGCGGGCTGCGTCCTCGAACCCGATCCAGGGGCATGGAGCGGTCCCCCCGAGGTCCGGACGGTCGCGACGGTGGGGCGATGATCGGACGGCTAGCGCGGCGTTGTCAACTGCCTCATCCGAGCTCGGGCGCGTCCGCCAGCGCGGCCCACGCGGCGGGATCCTGCCAGAACAGCGTCGTGAGATAGAGCGCGACGTCGTCCTTCGGGTACGCGCCAGCGATCGTCGTGGCCGCCGCGCGCACCTTGGCCTCATCCGGTGCGAACGCGTCGTCCTCGATCATCCCGTTGTCGTGCTTGATGCCGGCGGCGTCGAGGAACGCGCTCATCATCGGGCGCTGCTCGGCGAGGTGATAGAGAACGAGCAGGCGCGCGGCGAGGTCCTCGGGGATCTCCGGGACGTTCGTGAGGGAGCGCGCCTTCTTGTCGGCGTCGAGGCTGCTGACGCTCTTCGGCCGGAACTTCAGATGCTTCGCGATGAGCTGCGCACCTTGCTGCTGCTCGCTCTTCGCCTCGGGGTTGCCGTAGAGCGCGGTCGCCGCGCGCCGCCGCTGCTCGGCGGTCATGCGCTTCCAGAGTCGCGACGGCGTGAGCGGCTCCGTCATGCGATCTGGAACTTCTTGAGCACCGCCTGATCGAACGCGAGGCCGAGCCCCGGCTTCGACGGGACCACGATCTGGCCGTTCTTGATATCCGGCGTCTCCTCGAAGAGACGCAGCGTCCACGGCATGTACTCGACCGTGAGGCCGTTCGGGATCGCGGCGATCAGGTGCACGTGGATCTCGGGAATCAGGTGGCTCACCACGGGGAGGTTGTAGGCCTCCGCCATGCCCGCGATCTTCATCCAGTGCGTAATGCCGCCCGCGCGCAGCAGGTCGATCATCACGATGTCGACCGAGCGGTGCTCGAGGAGCTGGCGGAACGGCGCGATGCCGTAGACGTACTCGCCCGCCGCGACCGGCGTGCTGAGCGCGTCCGCGATGCGCGCGAGCCCCTGGTAGTCGTCCGCCGTCGTCGGGTCCTCGAGCCAGTAGAGATGCAGACCCCGCTCTTCGAGCCGGCGGGTGACGTCGATCGCGTGGTGCACGCTCCAGAGCTGGTTGATGTCGCACATGAGGTCGACGTCGGGGCCGATGCCCTCGCGCATCACGCGCACGCGCTCGATCGACTCGCCGATGGTCTTCTCGCTCCCGCACTGCATCTTCATCTGGCGGAAGCCCATGTCTCTGAGGCGCGGACCCGCCTTCGCGAGGTAGTCGATCGGGTGCGGGCGCATGAGCGCGCCGCTCGCGTACGTCGCGACACGGCCGCGCAGGCCGCCGAGCAGCGCGCACACCGACTGGTTGACGGCCTTGCCCTTGAGGTCCCAGCACGCCATGTCCACCGGCGCGAGCGCCAGCGAGAAGATGCCGCCCGGGCCGCAGCTGCCCGCGGCCTTCCGGCACTTCGCGGTGATCGCCTCGGTCTGCGTCGGATCGTCGCCGACGATCAGCTCGCCGAGCGTCTGCACCGCCGAGCGCAGCGCCGGCGTCAGCGCGCCGCCGAAGAACGTGAGGCCGATGCCGACCAGCCCCTGGTCGGTGCCGAGCTCGAGCGTGACGAACTCGCGCGTGTCGGTGGTGGGCGGCAGGCCGACGACCAGCGGGTTGTCGGCGGGCGTGCGGATGATCTTCGTCGTGACGTGCGTGATTTTCATGGATCACCGGGGGGGTTGGGGGTCCTGTGCTGTGGGGCCCCCATGTTCATGTCGCGAGACCGAACAGGGAAGTCATGCGCTGCGATTCCGCCATCGCGGTCATGGCGGCGTCGGACGGGCGACGCTCGAACCGGCTGGCGGCGTCGAGCACGCGTGGCAGCAGTGAGAGGTCGCCCACCGTATTGATGTGGATGCCCGGGAGGCCGAGCACCCAGTGCACCGCGCGGTCGACGTCCGTCTGGTCCTCGAGCGGCTGATACCACGTGGTGTGCGTGCGCGCCGTCGTCGCCCACGGGCCGCGCGCGATCGACTTGATCACCTGCACGGCCACCCGGCGCCCCTGACACGTCGCCAGCAGCGACTCGAACGCCTCGCGATACCGCGGGTCATTCGCCATGAACCAGTTGTAGGGGAGCAGCACGGAGTCGAACTCGAAGCGCGCGAGGCTGCGCTTGTGCATGGCGGCGATCGTCCAGCCGTGGCCGGTGACGCCGATGAAGCGCGCGAGTCCTTGCGCACGCGCTTCGACCAGCGCTTCCAGCGCGCCGTCCGGTCCCATCGCGCGGTCCCAATCGTCGGGATGCCAGAGCGCGTGCATCTGGATCATGTCGACGTGATCGACGCGCAGCCGCTCGAGCGAGCGATGGAGGTCCTCCCGCGCGCCCTTCGCGTCGCGGAGACCCGTCTTGGTCGCGAGGAAGAAGTCCTTGCGATGCCGCGCCATCCACGGGCCGATCCGCAGCTCGGAGTCGCCGTAGCGCGCCGCGGTGTCGATGTGGTTGACGCCGTAGCGCAAGAGCATGTCCAGCGCGCGGTCGGCCGCGTCCTGGTCGACGCGCGCGAGCGCGGCGGCGCCGAAGAGCGTGACGGTGCTGTGATGCCCGGTGCGTCCGAACGGCCGCTTTTCGATCATGGGAGCATATACTCGCGGTCCATGGATCGGCGCAAGCTCGGCAAAACCGACATGACCGTGAGCGCGCTCGGCTTCGGCGGCTCCGAGATCGGCTACGAGCGCGCGAGCGCCCGTACGGTCGCGACGCTCCTGGGCGGCGCGCTCGACGCCGGCCTCAACGTGATCGACACCGCGGAGTGCTACGAGGACAGCGAGGTCCTCATCGGCAAGGCCGTCGGCACGCGGCGGCGCGAGTTCTTTCTCTTCACGAAGTGCGGCCACGCGGGCGGGTGGGGCCGCGCGGACTGGCGGCTCGACCCGTTGCTCAAGAGTGTCGAGCGCAGCCTGAAGCGCCTCGGCACCGACTACGTGGACCTGGTCCAGCTCCACAGCTGCTCGCTGGACGTGCTCAAGCGCGGTGACGCGATCGTCGCACTCGAACGCGCGCGCGCGCGCGGCGTCACGCGCTACATCGGCTACAGCGGCGACGGCGCGGCCGCGCGCTACGCGATCGAGACCGGCCGGTTCGACGCGCTCCAGACGTCGGTGAGCATCGCCGATCAGGAAGCGCTCGAGCTGACGCTGCCGCTCGCCCGCGAGCGCGGGATGGGTGTCATCGCCAAGCGACCGCTCGCGAACGTCGCGTGGCGCTACACGCGCCGCCCCGACCCGTACTACGCCGACTACTATGAGCGCCTGCGCGCGCTCGACTATCCGTTCCTGAGGGGGGCTTGGAGGTCCTCAGCTGTGGGGCCCCCATCTTCAAAGGCGGCCACGGCCGCGGCCACGGCGCTGCGCTTCACGCTCAGCGTGCCCGGGGTCCACACCGCGATCGTCGGGACCGCGAAGCCCGAACGCTGGCAGGAGAACGCGGCGATCGTGAAGAAGGGTACGCTTCCGAAGAACGAGTTCGACGCGATCCGCACACGGTGGGCGCAAGTCGCCACGGCGTCCTGGGAGGGCCAGGTATGAGCATCCGCTTCGACGCGTCCGCGCCGTACGAGGTCGAGGAGAGCGACGTCCCGTTCGCGAAGGTGGACGGCAAGGACTTCCTCGCGCGGGTCTATCGGCCGAAGGGAACGCCGGCGGCGCCGCTCGCGGCGGTCGTGGACGTGCACGGCGGCGCGTGGACGCGGCTGGATCGCACCGCAGGCGTGCACCACGGCCGCGGGCTCGCCGCGAGCGGGCTCGTCGTCGTGTCGCTCGACTTTCGTCAGGGCCCGACGCACAAGCACCCGGCGATGGCGCAGGACGCCGCGGCGGGCGTGCGGTGGGTGCGTGCGCACGCGCAGCGACTTCAGGTCGACCCCACGCGTGTGGCGTTGCTCGGTCAGTCGAGCGGCGGTCACATCGCGCTGCTCGTGGCCGTGCAGCCCGGCGTGTTCGGCGGCACGCCGGTCGTGATGCCCGACGGGTCGCTCGGCACCGGCGGCGACGACACGGTGGCCTGCGTGCTCGCCGCGTATCCCGTCGCCGACCCGCTGCGCCGCCATCGCTTCATGGCCGAGCACAGGGACGATCCGAAGTTCCCGAACGCGCCGCGGCTCGTCGAGTCGAGCGTCGGCTACTTCGGCAGCGACGCGGTGATGAGCGAAGCCAGCGTGACGCGCGTCGTGGCATCGGGCCGCGCGCGCGTGCTGCCGGCGTGGATCGCGCAGCCCGAGCTCGACGACAACGTGCCGGAGGACATCCCGGAGGCGCTCGTGAGCGCGTGGGAGAAGGCCGGCGGCCACGTCGAGCGGCAGAAGTTCCCCGTCGCCAAGCACGGGTTCCTCGGCCAGGAGAGCGTCGACACGACGAAGGCCATCGCCGGCATGCGCGACTTCATCGGCCGCCATCTCGTCAGGGCGTAGCGATGCGCATCGGCATCCTCATCCCGACCCGTGGCAGCGTGATGCAGTCCGCGCGGCGGCCGCCCGTCGACGAGGGATGGGCCATGGCGCGGCACGCCGACGCGCACGGCTACGACGCCGTGTGGGTCGGCGACAGCGTGGTGATGAAGCCGCGGCTCGAGCCGCTGACGGCGCTCGCCTACATCGCCGGCATCACCGAGCGCGTGAGGCTCGGCACCGCGGTCCTCCTCCCGGCGCTTCGTCATCCCGTGGTGCTCGCGCACCAGATCGCGAACCTCGATCAGATGTCGCACGGCCGTGTCGTCATGGGCATCGGCGTCGGGTGGAGCCTCCCGGCGGCGGCGCGCGAGTGGGCGGCGTGCGGCGCGGACCACAAGCGCCGCGCGCGCCGCATGGACCAGCACGTGGAGGTCTGGCGGATGCTGTGGCGCGGCGAGCCGGTCACGCACACCGACGGTGACGTCGTGCTGACGGAGCACACGATCGGTCCGCTCCCGTGGAATGCCGAGGGGCCGCCGGTGCTGATCACCGCCGGCAATCGCGGCGAGATGATCCCCGCGTCGTTCGACCGCTTCGCGCGGCTCGGCGACGGCATCATCACCACGTACATCCACGCGGAGGAGTGCAAGACCGTGCGCGAGCACGCGGAGAAGGCGATGGTGAAGTACGGCCGCAGCGCGCCTGACTTCCCGCTGTGCGTCTACACGACCGTGCGCCTCGGCGACGATCCCGCGCGCGTCCGGCGCGAGACCGAGAACTTCCTCGCCGCCTACTACGGCGGCGGCGTGCACTCGCGCGGCACGATGGGGCTCGGGCCGCCGGAGGTCGTGGTCGAAGCGCTGCGGCGCTACGCCGCGGCCGGCGCGACCGACCTGTGTCTGCGCTTCGTCGGCGACAAGCAGCTCGCGCAGCTCGAAGAGTTCACGGCGAAGGTCTTGCCGCACCTCCGCTGAGAGGGGTTGGGTCCATGACGACATTGCCGTACACGGGCAAGGAATTCCTCGCGAGTCTCGACGACGGCCGGGAAGTCTGGATCTACGGCGAGCGGGTGAAGAACATCACCGCGCATCCGGCGTTCCGGAACGTCGCGCGGATGCTCGCGCGCCTCTCCGACGCGCTCCACGAGGATGTGGGGCGGCTTCACGCAGCGCTACTTCCGCGCGCCGACGACCGTCGAGGAGCAGGTGGCCGCGCGCGACGCGATCGCCGCGTGGGCGCGCCTCACGTGGGGCTGGCTCGGCCGCTCGCCGGACTATAAGGCGGCCTTCCTCGCGACGCTCGGCGCGAACGCCGACTTCTACGATCCGTACCAGGCGAACGCGCGGCGCTGGTGTCGGTTCGCGCAGGAGCGCGTGCCCTTCATCAACCACGCGATCATCCATCCGCCCGTCGACCGGAACATCGCCCCGGGCGCTGCGGGCGGGGCGACTGACGTGTACGCACGCATCGTGAAAGAGACCGACGGCGGGATCCACGTCTCGGGCGCGAAGGTCGTGGCGACAGGCTCGGCGCTGACGCACTTCACCTTCGTCGCGCACCACGGCCTCCTGCCCGTGCAGGATCGCAAGTTCGCCGTCGTGTTCATGGTCCCGACGAACGCGAAGGGCGTGAAGCTCATCTGCCGCGTGTCGAACGAGATGCGCGCGGCCGCGCTCGGCAGCCCGTTCGACTACCCGCTCTCGAGCCGCCTCGACGAGAACGACGCGATCTTCGTGATGGACGACGTCTTCGTGCCTTGGGAGGACGTGTTCGTCTACGCGGACGTCGAGAAGGCGAACAACTTCTTCCCGCGCACGGGCTTCCTCCCGCGCGCGATGATCCACGGCTGCACGCGCCTCGCCGTGAAGCTCGACTTCATCACCGGGCTCCTCATCAAGGCGACCGAGACGACGGGCGCGCGCACGTTCCGCGGCGTCGAGGCGAACATCGGCGAGGTGATCGCCTGGCGCAACATGATCTGGGCCCTGTCCGACGCGATGGCGAAGACCGCCGATCCGTGGACGGGCGGCTGCATCCTGCCGGGCGCGGAGGCGGCCGCGGCGTACCAGGTGCTCGCGCCGGAAGCGTACGTGCAGATCAAGAACCTCGTCGAGAAGACGGTGGCGAGCGGCCTGATCTACTTGAACTCGGACGCGCGCGACTTCAAGGCGCCGGAGCTTCGCAAGTACCTCGACCTCTACCTGCGCGGCTCGAACGGCGTCGACGCCGTCGAGCGCGTGAAGCTGATGAAGCTCCTGTGGGACGCGGGGGGCACGGAGTTCGGCGGGCGCCACGAGCTCTACGAGATCAACTACTCGGGCAGCCACGAGGAGATCCGGCGCTACGCGCTGTTCGGCGCCCTCGGCTCCGGACAGTACGACCGCTTCAAGCGGTTCGCCGAATCGTGCATGGCCGAATACGACCTCGACGGCTGGACGGCGAAGGACCTGATCACGCCTTCCCGCTGAGCACGCGCTCGATGTCGTCGAGGTGCTCCTTGCGGTGATCGGCGCGCGCGAGGTTGAGGAGCCTGGCCGCCGCGTTCTTCGCGACGAGCTCGTCCGAGAGCGTCTCGGCCTTGCGGTCGGCGGCCTCGGCGCTCGCGACCGCGACCTGCGCGAGCGCGCGCGGCGGGACGGCGAGCAGCATCGGCTTGGCGGCGTCGTTGATCCAGTCGACGTCCGCCGCGACTTCGTGCGTCGGCACGATGCCCTTCTTCTCCCACTGGTCGAGCAGGAGCACGATGCGCTGATCCCAGAACGCGAGGTGGCCCAGCACGCCGGCCACCGTCCAGCCGGCGGGCATCGGCGTCGCGAGATCGGCGTCCGAGCACTTCGAGACCAGCGCCTTCAGCCGGGCGCGCTCGTCATTGTTGCGCGCGATGTAGCCGCGGTCGGTGCTCATAGCATCCTCCTGACGCTATGAAACACCGGCCGCGGCGCCGTGTGAAACACTAGCTCTTCTTCGGCGCGTGCTTCCCCGTGATCTGCGGGGTCGTGCCCTCGAGCCCCTTGTTCTGGCGGTCGAGACGCGTCTCGCGCGACCACGTCCGCTTCAGCTCATCCCTCACGCCGAACGTCAGCTTGCCGAGCCCTTCCACCTCCAGGTCGATGCGGTCGCCGTCCTGGAAGCCGCTGAGCCCGCGGTGGTTGGTGCCCGTCGCGATGATGTCGCCGGGCTCGAGCGAGTGGATCGAGGTCACCCACTCGATGCAACGCGGGATCTTGTGCGCCATGTCGTCGGTGTTGAAGTTCTGCTTCAGCTCGCCGTTCACCCACAGCTTGATCTCGAGCTTGTGCGGGTTGGCGATCTCGTCGGCCGTGACGATGTACGGGCCGATCGGGCAGAACGTGTCGCGCGACTTCATCTGGTAGAAGGTGTTGCCGCTCGGCGGCAGCCCGCGCGCGGAGCCGTCGATGAAGTTGCAGTAGCCGAAGATGTAGCTCATCGCGTCGGCCTGGCTCACCTTCGTGGCCCGCTTGCCGATGATCACGGCCATCTCCGCCTCGCCCTCGAAGATCGTGGCGGGCACGTCGGGGAGCACCATCGTCTCGGCGGGGCCGATGATCGCGCTCGGCGACTTGTGGAAGGCGTTGATCGGCGCGGGCTCCGTGCGCGTGCCGTCTTCCATGTAGTTGACGGCCATCGCCACGATGTTTGTGGGCTTCGGCAGCGGCGGACGGAGCCGGACGCTCGCGACGGGCGTGCCCTTGCCCTTGCTCGCGGCCTCCTGCAGCTTCGCGCGGTAGTCGCCGAAGCGCGCGATGAGCCCGTTGATCACGTCGCCGGGGCCGATGCGCGGGATGTCCTTCACGACGTCCGAGACGTCCACCACGCTGTCGCCGTTGAGCACGCCGAGCTTCCAGTCGTCGAAGAAACAGATTTTCACGGGACCCTCCTCATGATCTCCTCGCCCAGGATCCGGAGATACTTCGCCTGCTCGTCGAAGCCGCGGCCGCTGGCCGTCAGCCACAGCCGGGTCGCGCCCGCGGACGCCACCTGCTCGATGCGCGCGATCCAGTCGCGGGCGTTGCCGGCGAGCGCGAAGCGGTCGAGCGCGTACTGTGTCAGCCCGAGCGCCTCCATCCGCTTCGGGTTCTGACCCTCGTGGAGCACGTGGTCGTAGAGCGCGTAGTTGTCGACGTAGGCCTGGATCTTCGCGCGGAGGTCGTCGGGCACGCTCTTGCCCTCGAGCCCGAACCGCATCGAGTGGTTGAGGATCGAGGACACGGACGCCTTCACGTTCTCGATCGCGGTTGCGCTGTCGTCGTGCAGCGAGCTGCGCGCGGTGAACCAGACCTCGACGTCCTCGGGCGCGCGGCCCGCCTCGCGCGCGCCGGCGTGAACCCGCGCGAGCGTGTCCTTGATGACCTCGGGCAGGAGCCCGGTGCCGGCCACGACGCCGTCGCCGATGCGTCCGCCGAGGTGCAGCGTCTTCGGCCCCTCGGCGCAGATCGAGATCGGCACGCGCGGCCTGACGACGGTGGACGACCAGCGCACGCGTTGCGGCCGATCCTGATACGTCGCCTCACCCTTCGCGATCAGCTCGCGGACACAGGTGACGTAGTCCTCGATCCGCGCGCGCGTGGCGGCCTTCAGGCCGATGTTGAAGACCGCGCTGTCGCCGCTCGCGATGTCCATGAACGCGCGGCCGTCGGTGAGCGTGTCGAGCGACGCGAGGAACGACGCCGTGACCTGCGGCTCGCGGGTGAGGGGATTGGTCGGCCTGAGCCCGACGCGCGCGCGACGACGTTTGGGCGAGCAGCGTCGCGCGAACGTACGCGTCGCCGCCGATGAACGCGGTGTCGAACGTGCCGAGCGCCGTCGCGCCGTAGTCGTCGGCCATGCGCACGAGGTCCATGAACTTCTGCATGTCGGCGCGGCGCATGAGCGGCGTGGCGGAGCCGAAGCTGATGCCGAACGCGACCTTCATCGGATCTCCCGTCCCGGCACTCGCGGAGCGCGCGGCTTCACGCCGCGCGCGGAGCGTGGGGGCGTGGGGGGCGCGCCTCGCGCCCCCCAAGTCAATCAACGGGCACAAAAATGCAGTGGCGCATCTTGCCGTCCACGGCCTTGGAGAGGTGGCCCTTGCCCGTCGTGTCCTCGACGAGGATGATTTCGCCGGCTCCGATCACGCGCGCCTCGCCGTCGCTCGCCGTGATCCGCACGCCGGCGTCGAGGTTGATGATGTACTGGCGCCGCGGGGCCGGATGCCAGTCGAGGTCGTAGGTGGGCTGCACCTGGCGAAAGATGATGCCGGTGGCGGGGAGGCGCTTGGAGAGCTTGCCGGCGCGCGTCTCCTCCGCCCATTCGACCTCGATGTCACGGAAGTGGGATTCGCCCTTGGCGTCGGTGTAGAGATTGTGGATGCGCATGGCCACTCCTTCCCCTTCGACCACGGACTATAACCGAAGGCGCGCGGCGCTCGCGGGGCTCGCCGGGGCGGTGGGCTTCGCGTCCGGCACGGGCCTCGAGCCGCTCTGGCCAATGGCCTGGGTCGCGCCGTTGCCGGTCCTCGCGGTCGTCCGCCCGCCGTGGTGTTCGTGCTCGTCGTGCTCGCGTTCCGCGCGCTCGTCCGCCGCGGCGCCCCGTGGTCCGCGGCGTTGTGTGTCCCCGTGCTGTGGGTCGTCTTCGAGTTCGCCGGCACGCGCATATCGCCACATGGCAGTGCGGGGAGCCTCGCGTACAGCCAGGCCGATGTCCTGCCGATCGCCCGGCTCGCGTCCGTCACCGGCCTGTCCGGCATCACGTTTCTCCTCATGGCGGTGCCCGCCGCGGCGGCGGTCGCGATGGCGAAGTCGACGCCACGTCGGCCCCGCGTCCACGTCGCGCTCGCCGCCGCGCTCCTCGTCGCGACGGCGGTCGCGTTCGGGACGTGGCGCCTCGCGCGGCCGGTCGCGGGCACCGCGGTCACCATCGGGCTGGCGGCGTCCGATGTCCCGATCGCCGCGTTCCGCACCACGGATCGCGGCGAAGCGCTCGCCGTGATCCAGGCGCACGCCGAGGCCGTCGACGCGCTCGCCGCGCGCGGTGCCGCGGTGGTCGTTCTTCCGGAGAAGATCGTGGGCGTCACCGACGCGTACCGCGACGACGTCGAACGACAGATCGCCGCCGCGGCGGCGCGCAACCGGGTCACCGTCGTCGCGGGGGTGAACGAGATCGCCGCGCCGCGGCGCCGGAACGTCGCGCTCGTGATCGCGCCGGACGGGACGATCGCCGGGCGGTATCGCAAGCGTCATCACATCCCGGGCATCGAAGCGGGCTACGCGGACGGCGACGGTCCACTGATCGTGCCGGCCGCGACGGCTCCGTGGGGGGTCGCGATCTGCAAGGACCTCGACTTCCCGTCGCTCGGCCGCGAGTACGGCGCGCGCGGCAGCGGGCTCCTGCTCGTGCCGTCGTGGGATTTCGTCTCCGACGCGTGGCTGCACGACCGCATGGCGGCGATGCGCGGGATCGAGAGCGGCTTTGCGATGGCGCGTGCGGCCAAGCAGGGCCTGCTGACCCTGCGCGACGATCGAGGCCGCCTCGTCGCGTCGGCGCGGAGCGACGCCGCGCCCATGGCCCTGCTCGCGGCGCCCGTGGAAGTGCGGCATGATCCCACCGTCTACGCGCGTTACGGAGACTGGTTCGCCTGGCTCTGCGTGCTCGCCGCCGCGGGGCTCGTGATCAAGGAGGCCGCATGGAAACGAACCGCCTGAGTCTCAAGGGCAGGACAGCCTTCGTGACCGGCGCCAGCCGCAACATCGGCCGCGCCATCGCGCTGGCGTTCGCCGCCGAGGGGGCCAGCCTCCTGCTGAACACCCGCGTCAACAAGGACGAGCTCGAGAGCGTCGCGGCCGACTGCCGCAAGGCCGGCGTCCGCGCGCTGCCGGTCCTGGGCGACATCGCCGACGCGGCCTCCGTGGACACGATGGTGCGCGACGGGCTCGCGGAGTTCGGCGCCATCGACGTGCTCGTGTGCAACGCCGCGATTCGCCCGCACACGTCGATCGCCGACACGTCGCTCGACGACTGGCACCGCGTGATGGCGGTCAACCTGCACTCCGCGTTCTATCTCTCGAAGGCGGTCGTCCCGGGGATGAAGGAGCGGCGGCGCGGGAGCATCATCGCGCTCGGCGGGCAGTCCTCCATCACCGGCCGGCCCAACACCACGGCGGTGACGGCGGCCAAGTCGGGGCTCCTCGGCCTGATCCGCTCGCTCGCGGCCGAGCTCGGACCGTTCGGGATCCGCGCGAACATGGTGATCCCCGGCTTCATCGACACCGAGCGGCGCTACGCCGACTGGTACCCGGAGTTCAAGGAGAAGCCGCGCGACTCGCCCGAGCACCTGAAGGAGATTCCGTTGCGCCGGCTCGGCCGGTCGGAGGACATCGCCGATGCGTGCGTGTTCCTCGCATCCGACGCGTCGTCGTACGTGACCGGCGATACTATTCGGGTGATGGGCGGCCGGGTGATCGGCTGAGGGGCCAAGGAGGGGGTTTCCGATGAGCGTGACGATCGGCGTGCTGCATCCGGGCGAGATGGGAAGCGGGGTCGCCGCGAGCGCGCGCGTGGCCGGCGCCCGCGTGATGTGGGTCTCGGAAGGCCGCGGCACGGCCACGCGCAAGCGCGCGGAAGCGGACGGTCTCGAGGACGTCGGCACCCTCGCGCGGCTCGCGCGCGAAGCGCAGGTGATCGTCTCCGTCTGCCCGCCCGCTTCGGCGATGGACGTCGCGAAGCAGGTCGCCGCGCAGCGCTTCACCGGCCTCTACGTCGACGGCAACGCGATCGCGCCCGCCACCACGCGCAAGGTCGGCGAGATCATCACCGCCGCCGGTGCGACCTACATCGACGGCGGCATCATCGGCCCGCCGCCGCGCAAGCCGGGCGTCACGCGCCTCTATCTCTCCGGCGCCGGAGCCGCGGAAGTCGCCGACATGCTGAACGGCGGCCTGCTGCAGGCGATCGCGATGGACGGGCCGATCGGCGCGGCGTCGGCGATCAAGATGGCGTACGCGGGATGGAACAAGACGCAGCAGGCGCTGCTGATGGCGGTGCGCGCGTACGCGATGCGCGAGGGTGTCGACGAGACGCTGCTGCAGGAGTGGGCGATCTCCCAGCCCGAGCTTCCCAAGCGCTCGGAGCACGCGGTCGCAGGCACCGCGCGCAAGGCGTGGCGCTTCGTGGGCGAGATGGAGGAGCTCGCCGCGGCGTTCGCCGCCGCCGCCGTGCCCGGCGAGTTCCACGACGCCGGCGCCGAAGTCTATCGACGTCTCGCTCAGTGGAAGGACGCGCCGACGCCGCCGTCGGTCACCGAGGCCTGCAAGAGCCTCGCGCGCTGATGCGAGTCACGCTCGTCGCGCTGGCGCTGGCGTTGGTCGTCACGCAGGCGTGGGGCGCCGATCTTGCCACGCTCGCGGAGCGCGCGGCCGCCATCGAGCGCGCGTCGACGGCGCCCGACGGCTTTCGCGTCGTCGTCGGCCACCTCTCGCGCGAGCTCGGCCTTCCGGTCGACGAGCTGCGCGCGCAGCGCCTGCGCAGCGGGCTCGACTGGGGCGCGATCTTCATCGCCAACCGCCTCGCCAAGGAAATCGGGATGACGTTCGACGAGGTGCTCGCCGCGTATCGCGGCGGCAAGACCTGGGAGGGCATCGTTCGCGAGCACAAGGTCGACCTCGAGAAGCTGACGAGCGCCCTGCAGCGCACGCAAGGCGTCGTCGAGCGCCGCGCCGAGGACAAGGCGCCGCCGCCGATGGAGTGGAAGTCGACGGCGCCGCCCGGCATGGGCGGCGTGCTGCCGGGCATCGTCCCGGCACCCATCACGACGCCCGGCCGCAGCTACTAGTCGCGCGCGGCGCGGAGCCCGCGCGCGTCGAGATACGACGCGAGCGCGGTGCCGGCCCGGTCCGTCGACGCGAGCGCGACGTAGCCGTCCGGGCGGACGAGATAGAAGGCGTTCCGCAGCAGCCCCGGACGCCGCATCGTCCGCCGCCACGTGAACGCGTGCAGCGCGATCCCGCGCGCGCGACACGTTTCGCGCAACGTCGTGGACGCCTCGCCGTACACGTGCGCCTGCCACGCGAGTGACGCCAGCGCGGCGAAGTTGTCGTGGCCTTCGCCCAGCGACACCCACGGCAGGCGGTCGCCGCCGTGGACGCGGCCCGCGCGCCCGGCGCTCAGGCGCTGCCCCCGGTACGTGATGACCGTCTGCGAGATCGTGCGGAACATGAACCGCCGCACGGCGGGGAGGCGGAAGAGCGCCGGCAGCACGACCGGCACCACGCGCAGACGCACGCGGCGCGCGAGCGGGCCGCGACGCGTGATGCCGGTGAAGACGCGATCGGTCGTGGCGACGAGGCGCCGCGCGAACGCGATGCGCTCGGGCTCGTAGGTCTCGAGCAGCGCCGTCTCCGCGTGCCCGCGCACGACGTTCGCGAGCTTCCACGCGAGGTTCACGGCGTCGCCGATGCCGGTGTTCATGCCCTGGCCGCCGACCGGGCTGTGGATGTGCGCGGCGTCGCCCGCGAGAAAGACGCGGCCACGTCCGAAGCGGTCGGCCACGCGATGGTGGACGTGGTACGTCGAGAACCAGTTCACGCGGAGGATCTGAAGCCCGAGCCGCGCGATGACGTCCTTGCCGATGTCGTCCCACGACAGCGCCGTGTGTCTCGCCGCGGCCTCGGCGCGAATCGTGCCGACGATCCGCGCGCGGCCCTCTCCCCGCAGCGGGAAGATGGCGAGGAAGTCCGCCTCGTCCAGCGCGCCGTTCAGCTCGCCGTTGATCACCGGACCGCTCGCGTCGACGTCGGCGACGTAGAAGAGGTGCTCGTACGTGCCGCCGGGGAAGCCGATGCCGAGCGCCTCGCGCACGTCGGAGCTCGCGCCGTCGCATCCGGCGAGATACGCGACCTCGACCTCTTCTTCGCGGCCGTCGGGCCGCGCGACGCGGGCGCGCACGCGGTCCCCCAGGTCCTCGAAGCCTCGGAGCGTGGTCTTGCGCTCCACGGAGATGCCGGCCGCGTCCAACCCCGCGATCAGCACGCGCTCGTGCGCGTCCTGCGGCGTGATCAGCGCGTAGGGAAACGGGCTCAGGCGGACGCCCATCGCGCCGAACTCCACGCGCGCGACCTTCCGGCCGGCGACCCAGAGGTTGACGGCGATCAGCGGAACGCCCTGCGCGACGACCGCGTCCGAGAGCCCGACCTGCCTCTCGAACTCGAGCGTGCGCGCCTGCACCGCGAGCGCGCGCGACGTCGTGCCCGGCGCTTCCGTCCTGTCGATGATGCGGACGCGCACGCCGAGGCGCGCGAGCCACAGCGCGAGCACGAGCCCCGTCGGGCCCGCGCCGACGACGAGCACGTCGACCGCGCTAGTCGCGGATGCCGTAGGTGTCTCGCGCCACCGCCGGCGAGATCACACCGTCCGCGAGGTCGCGCGCGACCAGCGCGCGATCCCGCGCGCGCGGGTCGCCGTAGCCGCCGGCGCCCGGCGTGATGATCGCGACCTTCTGCCCCGGCCGCAGGATCGCTCGCGCGCGCACCGCCGGCTCGACGTCGGGTCCGTACTCGATGCGCGCGGGCGCGCCGTCGTGGCCGCCGAAGAGACCCCACGGCGCGGAGCGTCGGCGCGCCGAGTGGACGAACGCGTGGCAGTCGTGGTCCTCGGCGCGGACCTCGCGCACGATGCCCATCCCGCCGCGCCACGTGCCCGGGCCGCCGGAGTCGTCGACCAGCGCGTAGCGTTCGACGACCAGCGGATACTCCGCTTCGAGGGCCTCGACCGGCAGGTTCGACGTGTTGGTGACGTGCACGTGAACGCCGTCGAGCCCGTCCTTCGTGGCGCGCGCGCCGAAGCCGCCGCCGATCGTCTCGAGATAGACGTAGTAGGCGCCGGTGCGCGGGTTCACGCCGCTGAACGTGCCCATCGCGCACGCGCCGTTGCACGCGGCGATGATCCGGTCGGGAATCGCCGGCGCGAGCGCGCCGTGAATGAGGTCGACCACACGCTGGCACGTCTCGGTGCGCGCGTTGACCGCGGCGGGCGCGACGCAGTTCAGCATCGTGCCTTCCGGCGCTGAGACGTGCACCGGCCGGAACGCGCCCGCGTTCGCCGGGATGTCCGGGCCGACGAGCGTCTTCACCGCGTAGTAGACGGTGGCGAGCAGCCCCGTCCACACGAGGTTGAGTCCCGCGCGCACCTGCGGCGGGCTCTCGAAGTGGAGGAAGATCTCGCCGCCCTTCACCTCGACGCGCGTCTTGAAGAGCTTCTCCTCCGGCATCTCGTCGGTGTCGAAGCGGTCCTCGAAGGTGTACACGCCTTCGGGAATGGTCGCGATGCCCGCGCGGGTCATGCGCTCGGTCGCGTCGAGCAGCGCGTCGCTCGCGGCGAGCACGAGCGCCGTGCCGTACTTCGCGCACAGCGACTGGAAGCGCTGGATGCCCTGGCGGTTCGCCGCCATCTGCGCGCGGAGGTCGTTGAGCCGCTCGCGCGGCACCTGGCAGTTGAGGAGGATGAGATCGAGGACGTCCTGCTGGAGCACGCCTTCGCGATAGAGCCGGACCGGCGGTATGCGCAAGCCTTCCTGGTAGATGTGCGCGTGGCCGCGGTCCACGAAGTCCGCGTGGTGCGCGATGTTCGTCGCCCACGCGACGACCCCGCCGTCGACGACGATGGGCTCGATCATCACGATGTCGGGCAGGTGCGTCCCGCCGCCGGTGTAGGCGTCGTTGCCGAGGAAGACGTCGCCCGCGCGGATCTCGTCCATCGGATGCCGCGCGGTCACGTGCTCCACGACGCCCATGAGCGAGCCGAGGTGCATGGGGATGTGCATCGCCTGGCACAGCGTGCGGCCGCGCGCGTCGAAGAGGCAGGTGGAGCTGTCGCGCCGCTCCTTCACGTTGGTCGAGTACGCCGCGCGCACGAGCGTCTCGCCCATCTCGTCGACGATCGACGACAAGGCCGATCCGATCACCTCGACGGTTGCCCCGGAGAGGGGCTTTGCCCCCCTTCCGGCGGTCGTCGCACGCCCCGAGGCGTGCTCCTCCCTGCCTCCCCCCAGGACAGGAATTGCGCCGGCGAAGCCGGCGCTCGAAAGCGGCTGATCAGTGCTCATCTGCGATCACCAGGTTCGCAAACTGATCGACACGCGTCCGCTGGCCTGGCAGCAGCAACGTTGTCGCATCCATTTGTTCGATGATTGCCGGGCCCACGAACTCGTGCCCGGCACCGAGGCGCTCACGGTCGTACACCGGGCACACGACGAGCCCGTCCGATTCGTCGAGCCACACCTCGCGGTGAGACACGATCGCGGCGCTGACCGCCGTCGTCGCGCGCGGGAACGGGCGAAGCTCGGCGCGGCGGACCGCGCCCACCGCTTCCAGGCGGAACGTCACGGCCTGGATCGGCTCCTCCGCCGCGATGTAGCCGTAGATCTGCTCGTGCGCACGCTCGAAGCCCGCGGTCAGCTCCTTCACGAGCGCGGCGGGCGACGGCGCGTCCGGCCACGGGACCGGCAGCTCGTAGTTCTGCCCCGCGTAGCGCATGTCGAGCGTCCGCCGGAGCGTGCGCGCCCCGGGCGCGATCCCTTCGCCATCGAACCATGCCGCCGCACGCGCCTCCAGCTCGGCGAACGTGTCGAGCATCGCTGTCACGGCATCCGGCGTGAGCCGCATCAGGCGCGTCTGCGCGTAGTTCGTCTTGAGATCGCTGAGCAGGAGCCCGAGCGCGCAGAGGATGCCGGGATGTCGGGGCACGAGCACGCGCGGGATCTCCAGCTCGCGGGCGAGCCGCGCGGCGTGCAGCGGGCCGGCACCACCGAACGCGACGAGCGTGTAGTCGCGCGGGTCATGGCCGCGCTGGACCGAGATCACGCGGATCGCCTTGGCCATCGTCGCGGTGACGACGCTCACGATGCCTTGCGCGGTCGCCGTCGCGTCGAGGCCGAGGCTCTTCGCGAGCCGCACGATCGCCGCATCGGCGCGTGTGCGATCGATCGGCATGCGGCCGCCGAGCAGATGCGTCGGGTTCAGCGTCTGGAGGACGACGTTCGCGTCGGTGACCGTCGGTTCGTCGTTGCCGAGGCCGTAGCAGACCGGGCCCGGGACGGCGCCGGCGGAGCGCGGCCCGACCTTCAGGAGTCCGCCGGCGTCGACGAACGCGATCGAGCCGCCGCCCGCGCCGACCGTGTGGATGTCGAGCGCCGGGGTCTTGAGCGGGTAGCCGTGCACGTCGAGCTCGCCGGCCAGCTTCGGCCGGCCGTCCTCGATCAGCGCGACGTCGGTCGACGTGCCGCCCATGTCGAAGGTGATGAGGTTGCCGAAGCCCGCGAGACGTCCGACTTCGAGGCCGCCGACGACGCCTGTCGCGGGGCCCGAGAGCACCGTGCGCACGGGCTGGGCGCGTGCCGCCTCGAACGACATCACGCCGCCGTTGCTCTGCGTGATGTGCGGCGTGACGCGGATCCCGGCCTCGCGCAGTCGCGGGCCGAGCCCGGCGAGATACCCCGCCATGACCGGACCGAGATACGCGTTCACCACGACGGTCGACAGGCGCTCGAACTCCCGGAACTCGGGCGCGACCTCGTGCGAGCACGTCACGAAGACGCCGGGCAGCTCCTCTTCGACGATCCGGCGCACGCGCTGCTCGTGGGCGGGATCGACGTAACAGTAGAGGAGACAGATCGCGAGCGCGCGGATGTCGGTGTTCTTCAGGCGCCGGACGACGGCGCGGACCTGCGTCTCGTCGAGGGGCTTGTCGAGACGGCCGTCGTGGCGGAGGCGCTCGGCGATCTCCAGGCGCAGCCGCCGCGGCACGAGCACGCGCGGCTTGTCGGCCTGGAGATCGTAGAGGTGCGGCCGGCGCTGGCGGCCGATCTCGAGCAGATCGCGAAAGCCTTCGGTCGTCAGCAGGGCTGTCGGCGCGCCGCGGTCCTGGATGAGCGCGTTCGTGGCGACCGTCGTGCCGTGTCCGAAGTAGCCGACGTCGCCGGGCGTGGCGCGCGCTTCGCCGAGCGCCTCGACGGTTCCGCGCGCAATCGCGTGCGATGGATCGTCGGGCGTGCTCGGGACCTTCCAGACCCGGATCGCGCCGGTAGCCTCGTCGACGAGGCACACGTCCGTGAACGTCCCGCCCGCGTCGACGCCGACACGCCACATCGCGCGTCAGCGCTTCCGCGCTTGCGTGGCCGGCGCCGGGAACTCGTTCGGGTCGATCGGGATCTCGACGATCGCGGGCGTGCCGGCCTTCAGCGCGGCGATGACGACGTCGCCGACCTGATCGGGATGCTCGGCGTAGAAGCCGGCCGCGCCGAACAGCCGCGCGTACTCGTCGTAGCGCGGGTTGCCGATGTCGCAGCCGATGTAGCGCTCGTTGTAGAACGCCTTCTGGTACGCCTTCTCCGAGCCCCAGCAGTTGTTGTTCATCACGATCGTGACGGCGTCGATCTGGTGCCGCACCGCCGTCTCGAGCTCCTGCGCGTTCATCAGGAAGCCGCCGTCGCCGTGGATGGCGACGACGGGCGCGTCGGGACGCCCGAGCTTCGCGCCGAGCGCGACCGGAAACGCGAAGCCGAGGCCGCCGAGGTCGAGCGGCGTCAGGAACGTGCGCGGGTGGCTGAAGTGCAGGCGGTCGTAGCCGTACGCCGGCGCGGCGCCCGCATCGAGCGCGACGATCGTGTCGTCCGGCAGCGCGCGGCGCAGCTCCGCGTACACGCGCTGCGGCTTCATCGGCTTCGTCTCGAGCTGCGCTTCCCCGGCGAGACGCTGCTGCCGCTGCTCGCGCAGCTTCGCCACTTCCGCGCGCCACGCCGGTGTCTGTCGGCGCGGCGCGCTGCGGGCGAGCGCCTCGAGCAGCGCGGCGCACGATTCGCGCGCGTCGGCCTGGATGCCGACGGCCACCGGGTAGTACCGGCCGATGTCGCGGCTCTCGAGGTCGATCTGCACGATCGCCGTCTCCGGCTTGATCGACCGATCGTCGAAGTGGCTGGTGAACTGCGCGAGCCGCGAGCCGATGACGAGCAGCACATCGGCGCGGCGACATGCCGCGGCCGCCTCCGCGGCGCCGGCCCGCCCGAGCGGTCCGAGATAGAGCGGATGCGCGTTCGGCACCGCGTCGTTGCGGCCGTACGCCGTGATCATCGGGATGCCGTGCCCGTCGGCGAGCCGCACGACCAGGTCGCTCGCGCCGGCGCGCGTGGCGCCACCGCCGACGAGCATGAGCGGACGCTCGGCCTCGCCCAGCAGCCGCGCGGCGTCGCGGATCGCGTCGGGATGCGGCGGCTGCGGGTGGATCGGGCGATAGCGCTCGGCCCCGAGCATCGGCGCCTTGATCGTCTGGTCGTTCAGCACGTCGCGAGGAATCTCGACGAAGACCGGGCCGCGGCGCCCCGTCATCGCCGCGCGGAACGCCGCGCGCAGCAGCTCGGGGATGCGATCGGCCTTGGTGACCTGGACCGCGTACTTCGTCACCGGCTTGAACATCGACACGAGGTCGTATTCCTGGAACGCGTCCTTCTGGAGGTGGTCGAGCGAGGGCCCGCCGACGAGGACGACGACCGGCGAATGCGCGACGTGCGCCGCGGCGATGCCGGTGAGCAGGTTGGTGGCGCCGGGCCCGCTGGTGACGAGACACACGCCGGGCAGGTCGGTGACGCGCGCGAGCCCGTCGGCCATGAAGGCGGCGGCCTGCTCGTGGCGCACGTTGATGTACTCGACGCCGCGCTCGTCGTAGAGGGCGTCGAGCACGTCGAGGAACGTCGAGCCGACGATCCCGAAGACGTGGCGCACCTGCTCCGCCTTCAGGAGCTCGATCACCGCGCGGCCGGCGCTGAGCTCGCTCACCGCGCCTGGATGATGCGATTGCGCTGCGTGCCGAGGCCGGTGATCCCCATCTCCACGACGTCGCCCGGCTGCAGGTAGCGCGGCGGCTTCATGCCGTGCGCGACGCCGGCCGGCGTGCCGGTCGAGATGAGATCGCCGGCGCGGAGCGACATGAAGTGGCTGACGTAGCTCACGAGCTTGGCGATGCCGAAGATCAGGTCCTTCGTGTGGCCGTGCTGGCGCGTCTCGCCGTTCACTTTCGTCCACACTTCGAGGGCGTGCGGATCGCGGACCTCGTCGGCGGTGACGAGCCACGGCCCGATCGGCGCGAACGTGTCGCAGCTCTTGCCCTTGGTCGTCGTGCCCTCGCGCTCCATCTGGAAGGCGCGCTCCGAGACGTCGTCGACGATGCAGTAGCCCGCGACGTACTTCATCGCGTCGGCCTCGCTCACGTAGCGCGCGTCGCGGCCGATCACCGCCGCCAGCTCCACCTCGTAGTCGAGCTTCTCGGCGCCGCGGGGCCGCACGATCGCGTCGTGGGGGCCGTTGATCGCGCTGTTGGCCTTGATGAAGAGGGTCGGCTCGGAGGGCGCGGGACGGCCGACCTCGCGCGCGTGGTCGGTGTAGTTGAGGCCGATGCAGACCATCTTGCCGATCCCGGCGAGCGGCGGCCCGAGGCGCGGCCGGCTGCCGATCACCGGGAGGCGCGCGATGTTGGCGCTCCGCAGCTTCTTGAGACCCGCGCCGGCGAGGACGTCGGGCGTGATGTCCTTCACGACGCGTGAGAGGTCTCGCAGCTTTCCGTCGGCGTCGATCACGCCCGGCTTCTCGGCGCCGGCGCGGCCGTAGCGGACGAGCTTCATAGCAGGAACTCCTTGAGTGTGGCGACGACGGCGTCCGGGTTGTCCTCGTGCAGCGTGTGCACGGCGCGCGGGATCTCGACGAACCGGCCGCGCGGCAGCTCCTTGCCCATGCGCTCCGCGACGTCGCGATCGAGGATGTGACTGTGCTCGCCGCGCAGGACGAGGGTGGGGCAGGGGATCGAGCGCAGGGCGCCCCACCAGTCGAAGTCGATCTGCGTGCGGCGCTCCTTCACGCTGGGATGCCACTTCCACACGAGCGCGCCGTCGGGCCGCTGGCGCAAGCTGTGCGACACCACCCAGCGGTAATAGTGGATGCCGGGATACGGATTGCCGCGGAGCAGATGCTGCGCGGCCTGCTCGATGCTCTCCCACGTGTCGGGTTCCGGCGGACCCGGCGGCGCCGCGGCGGCGCGCGCGCTGATCTCCGGCCCGATGTCGACGGTGACGAGCTTCTGCACGACGTCCGGCCGCTTCGCCGTGAAGTAGATCGCGTTGCGCCCGCCCATCGAGAGCCCGATGAGGATCAGCGCGGAGAGCCCGAGCTGATCGATCACGCCGCTCAGATCGTCGAACGCGACCGCGGGGTTGTAGACGTCCGCCGGGTCGCTGTCGCCGTGGCCGCGCTGATCGAGCGCGTACACGTGGAAGTGCGGCTGCAGCGCGATGCTGAGCGTGTCCCACGCGTGCGCATGCCCGGTGAAGCCGTGCAAGAGGAGCAGCGGCGTGCGGCCCGCGCCGCCCCAGTCCAGGAGGTGAAGCTTTCGGCCGTCGACCGCGAGATCGCTTTCGTGCGGGCGCAGGAGGTTCATGGCGCGACAGGATACGCCTGCCGCGCGCCCTCGCGCTACCGCCCGGAGCGGCGCAGCGTTTCCTGGAGCTCCGCGTCCTCGACGACCGGCACGACCTTCAGCTCCATCACGTCGCTCCACATCAGCGCGAACTCGGTGAGCGCTTTCGCGTCGTCGCTCTCGAGCAGATCGAAGCCGCCGCTGAAATCGGCCGCGGTCCAGCGGCCGAGCAGGCGCGCGCCGTGCGGGGGCTGGCCGCCGGTCTTCTTGAATCGCGCGATGGCCTCGTCCCGCCCGCGCGCCTCGGGCTTGAAGGCGAACGTCAGCATGAATTTCATTGGTCCTCCCTGGGGCCCGGCCGATTCGTTCCTCCGTCTACTACGGCTGTGACAGGCCGGGGGATTTGGCGCCACGCCCGCCGAGCGTGTACCCTGCGCCGGACGCGTGACGTCGATCTTCGAGGAGGCGTTTGCGATGAGGAGATTCGCTCTGGCGCTAGCGATGATCGCGGCGACGGCGGGACCTGTGGCGGCCGCTCCGGAGGGCACGCTGACGTGGGGCGTGCACGTGACGCTCGCCGCGCGGTGGCTCGACCCCGCCGAGACCGAGGCGCTGATCACGCCGTTCATGGTCCTCTACGCGATCCACGACGCCGTCGTGAAGCCGATGCCCGGCAACAACAACACGCCGAGCCTCGCCGAGTCGTGGACGGTATCGAAGGACGGTCTCAGCTACGACTTCGTCCTGCGGAAAGGTGCGAGGTTCCACAACGGCGATCCCGTCACCGGGGAAGACGTGAAGTTCTCGTTCGACCGCTACAAGGGCGCCTCGGCGAAGCTGCTCAAGGACCGCGTGAAGGACGTGCAGATCGTCGATCCCGGCCGCGTGCGGATCACCCTCAAGGAGCCGTGGCCCGACTTCATGACGTTCTACGGCACATCGGCCACCGGTGCGGCGTGGGTGGTGCCGAAGAAATACGTGGAGAAGGTCGGCGACGACGGGTTCAAGAAGGCGCCGATCGGCGCCGGTCCGTACAAGGTCGTCAGCTTCCAGCCGGGCATCGAGCTGGTGATGGAGGCGTTCGAGGGCTACTGGCGCAAGCAGCCGAACGTCAAGCGCCTCGTGTTCCGCAGCCTGCCCGAGGAGACGACGCGCGCGGCGGCGCTCAAGAAGGGCGACGTCGACATCGTGTACCTCCTCAGCGGACCCGTCGCGGAGGACGTCAAGCGGACGCAGGGACTCAAGCTCGTCGCCGCGCAGCCGCCGGGCGTGTTCTGGCTCGATTTCCCCGAGCAGTTCGAGCAGAAGTCGCCCTGGCACGACCGTCGCGTGCGTCTCGCGGCGAGCCACGCGCTCGACCGGCAGGCGCTGAACCAAGCCGAGACGCTCGGGTTCTCGAAGCCGACCGGCAGCCTGCTGCACGGAAGCCTCGAGTTCTCGAAGTCGTTCCCGCCGCACGCGTACGACCTCTCGAGGGCCAAGCAGCTGCTCGCCGAGGCCGGCTATCCGAACGGGTTCGACGCGGGCGACCTCACGCCGCTGCCGCCGTACAACACGCTCGGCGAGGCCGTGTCCGGGTACCTGCAGCAAGCGGGAATCCGCACGCGGCCGCGGGCGATGGAGCGGGCGACGTTCCTGACCGAGTGGCGCGAGAAGCGGATCAAGGGCGTCATCCTCGGCGTCGCGGGCGCCGCGGGCAACGCGGCCACGCGGCTCGAGGCGTACGTGGCCAGGAACGGGATCTACGCCGCCGGCGTGATGCCGGACGTCGACGATCTCTTCCAGCGGCAGGCGCGCGAGCTGGACCGCAAGAAGCGCGAGGCGCTGCTCCACCAGATCCAGCAGGCGATCTACGATCGCGTGACCCACGTGCCCGTCTACGAGCTCGCGTTCCTCTGGGCCGTCGGGCCGCGCGTGGAGGATCCGGGCGTCGACAAGATCAAGGGGTTCGCCTACTCGGGGCCGTACGAGGATCTGAAGCTCAGGAAGCCGTGACCAAGTAGACTACGGGGCACCAGTTCAGGAGGAGAGGCCATGCCGAAGATCAAGCACATCGCCATCTCGTGCCAGGACGTCGACAAGACCGCGAAGTTCTACATCGAGGTGTTCGGGCTGAAAGAGGTCGGCAAGATCGACAGCATGGGCGCCAAGGGGTACTACCTGACCGACGGCGACCTCAACCTCGCCATCCTGCATTTCAAGAACGACGCGGTGGCCGGCGTCGAGCGCGGCACGGGATGGAGCGGCATCCACCACTTCGGCTTCCAGGTCGAGAACCTGGAAGACATCGCCGACAAGCTCAAGACGGCGGGCGCTCCGCGCCGTGACGACATCAACGAGGCGCTCGGTGTCGGCCAGGGCCTGCGCCACGGCGGCAACGTCGAGGTGAAGTACACGGCGCCGGACGGCGTCACCGTCGACGTCTCGGAGACCGGCTGGGTCGGCACGCCGAGCTTCAGCCCGAAGGTCTGACCCGGAGGGGGATTTCATCCCCCTTCCGGCGCTGCAACGGAGCGGGCCGCGCGGCCCGCTCCGTTTTCGCTGCCTCCCCCCGAGAAATTGCGCCGGCAAAGCCGGCGCTCGAAACCGCATTCACGGTGCGCTACTCTCAGCGGGCCATGACCATGACGATCACGCCGAAAGTCACGCAGTTCGCGTCGGGGCTGCGCTTCCCCGAAGGGCCCGTCGCCATGCCGGATGGGTCCGTCGTCCTCGTCGAGATCGAGAGACGGACGCTCTCGCGCGTCACCCCCGGCGGGAAGATTCACGTCGTCGCGACGCTCGGCGGCGGGCCGAACGGCGCGGCGATGGGCCCGGGCGGCAAGATCTACGTCACCAACAACGGCGGGCTGAAGTTCGTCGACCGGCCGGGGAAGCTGTTTCCGATCGCCCAGGCCGACGACTACAAGACCGGCAGCATCCAGATCGTCGATCCGGAGACCGGGAAGTTCGAGACGCTGTACGACTCCTGCGACGGACGGCGCCTCAACGGTCCGAACGATCTCGTCTTCGACCGCGCCGGCGGCTTCTGGTTCACCGACCTCGGCAAGACGCGCGACCGCGACGCCGACCGCGGCATCGTCTACTACGCCAAGGCGGACGGCTCCTCGATCAAGGAGGCGATCTTCCCGCTGGAGCGGCCGAACGGGATCGGGCTCTCGCCGGACGAGCGCACGCTCTGGGTCGTCGAGACGCCGACGGCGCGCGTCTGGTCGTTCACGCTCTCCGGGCCCGGCGAGATCGAGTCCGCCAACGGCCCGTACCGCGGCGAGAAGGGCCGCTGCGTCCTCGGGCTCGGCGGCTACCAGATGTTCGACTCGCTCGCGATCGACGCCGAGGGGCACATCGCCGTCGCCACGCTCATCACCGGCGCCGTGAGCGACATCTGGCCCGACGGCAGCCGCGTCGACCAGTACGCGCTGCCGGACATGATGGTGACCAACGTGTGCTTCGGCGGCGCCGGGCTGCGCACCGCCTACGCCACGCTCTCGATGGGCGGCACGCTCGTGTCGTTCGAGTGGCCCCGCGCGGGGCTACCCTTGCATCATCTCAACCGCTGACGAGGAGACTTCCATGCTGGCGATCTTCGTGAAGGTGCGCATCAAGCCGGACAAGCGCGACAAGTTCCTGAAGGCGATCGAGCACGACCAGATCCATTCGGAGGGCGACGAGCCTGGCTGCCTGCGCTTCAACGTGCTCCAGGACCAGAAGGACCAGAACCTCTACTACTTCTACGAGGTCTACAAGGACCAGGCGGCGATCGAGGCGCACCGCGCGGCGCCGCACTACGCGGTGTGGCGCGAGGCGGCGGCGGAATGCCTGGACGGGCCGACGGAGCGCGTCGACGCCACGACGGTGTTCCCGTCCGATCGCAAGTACTGGGGGAAGCTCTAGCCCGCGCCGAACGCCGTGATCAGGTAGACGCCGAGGACGATCAGCACGGTGCCGATCACCACCCGCGTGGTGAGCACCTCGACGCCCTTCAGGAAGAACGGCGTGAAGAGCAGCACGAAGAGCGGTGACGCCGCGGTGAGCGGCGTCACCACGCTCACCGCGCCGAGGCTCAGGCCGAGGATCAGCAGGAACACGCCAGCGTTCTCGGCGACGCCGGCGGCGATGAAGCAGACCAGCGACCGCCCGCGGCACGACGCGAGGCCGCGGTGGCGCGTGGCGGCGATGAACGCGCTGAACGCGATCGCGGCGGTCGTGAAGTTGATCGCCGAGCCGAGCATCGGTCCCATGCCGCTGAGCCCGACCTTCCGGATGATCTGGACGATGCCGAAGCACGTCGCCGAGAGCAGCGGCAGCAGGATCATCCACGGACGGAAGCCGAGATCGTGCCCGCTCACGGAGAGCAGCACCGTCCCGATCACGATGACGATGGTGCCGAGCACCACGGGCAGGGTGACGCGCTCGCCGAGCAGCGCGATCGCGAGGATCGTGGCGATGAGGGGCGTCAGGTTCCCGACGGCGGACGCGACCGACGCGCCGACCTTCTCGATGGCGAAGAAGCGAGCCACGCGTCCGCCCGCCGTGCCGATCAATCCCGCGGCCGCGAACAGGAGCAGGCTTCGCATGGAGATCGGCCCGGGCCCGCCGGTGACGAGGACGCAGATCCACAGGCCGATCGCGCCGACCATCATGTTGATCCAGGCGCCGGTGTACGGATCGCTCTGGCGCAGGCCCTGCCGGACGAAGATCGTCGCGATCGCGGAGAGCAGGGCTGAGCCGAGCGCGAGGGCCGGGACGATCACGCGGCACTCGGCAAAGCGCGGAGCGATCGTACCGGCGAGAACACCAGCCACACGAAGCCGAGCAGCGTGCCGATCTCCGCGACGACGAGCGTCCACGGCAGGCCGATGACGCCGCCGAGCGCGCCGCCCACGAGCGCGCCGATCGGCATCAGCCCGCCCGCGAAGAACCGCATCGTGGCGTTCACGCGCCCCTGCAGCCGGCTCGGCGTGATCGTCTGGCGCACGCTGACCGCGTTGACGTAGTAGACGATCACCGCCATCCACTGGCCGAACTCCGAGGCGACGATCATCACGAGCGCCACGCGCGGGAACAGGATCGCGAGCGGGACGAGGAGCCCCGTCAGTCCGAACGCCAGCTGCGAGGCGACGAGCATCGGCCCGGGGCCGAAGCGCCGCGTGGTCGGGCCCGTGACGAGCGCACCCGCGAGCGAGCCGATGCCGCCCGTCGCGAGCACGAGGCCGACGCCTATCGGACCGAGGCCGAGATCGCGCGTCATGTAGAGCACGTAGACCGCGAGGAACATGCGGCCGAAGAAGTTCATCGTGCCCGCTGCCGCGATCAGCGCGCGGAGGATCGGCTCCGCCCACACGACGCGGAAGCCTTCACGGATTTCCGCGCACACGCTCGCGCGCGCTGCCGTCGCGGCCGGCGCCGGCTCGACGGCGCGCGTCCGCTTGATCAACCACCCCGAGGCGAGGAAGGACAGCGCGTCGAGCAGGACCGCGAACGGCGCGCCGAGCAGGCCGATCAACGCGCCGCCGAAGCTCGGGCCGACGACCTGCGCCGCCGCGGCCGTGACCTCGAGCTTGGCGTTGCCGTCGACGAGCTGGTCGCGGGCGACCAGCACGGGCAGGAAGGCGAGGTGCGCGACGTCGAAGAACACGCCGAGGGCGCCGACCACGAGCGCGACGATGACGAGCAGCTCGATCGTCAGCACGCCGAGGAGGCTCGCGAGCGGGATCGTGAGCAGCAGCACCGCGCGCCCGATGTCGGCGGCGATGAGCACGGGACGGCGGCGCAGCCGGTCCACCCAGACGCCGGCGAAGAGACCGACGAGGAGAATCGGCATGCTGCTCGCCGCGTTCAGGACGCCCATCTGCCACGGCGTGGCGGCCAGGGTCAGCGCGCCGATGAGCGGCAGGGCGAGCGCGGTGACCTGCGAGCCGACGTCGGAGATGGCGGACGCGGTCCAGTACCTGCGGAACTCAGAATGCCGCCAGAGGCCCGTGAAGCGTCGCGGCATCACGGGCCCTGGCGGTTGTCCGGCGTCAGTTCTTGTAGGAGGGATCGAGGCGATCGAGGCGACGGAGGATGCCCGGCCACACGAGGCGGCTCGCCTTGCTCCCGGCGCCGCCGCCGGCCTGCATCTGCCCGTACGCGGTCTCGAGGATCTCCTTGCCGATGTGGATCAGCTCGCCGCCGCCCGCCTGCGCGCGGACCTGGATCGCGCACGACGTCTCCAGGTAGTACATCCGCACGAACGCGTCGGCGACGGTCTCGGCGACCGTCAGCAGGCCGTGGTTGCGGAGGATCAGGTTGCCGGCGGTGCCGAGGTCGGCGACCAGCCGCGGCTTCTCGTCGGCGTTGAGCGCCGGGCCCTCGTAGTCGTGATAGCCGATGCTCGCGAGCACGGACATCGAGTGCTGCGACAGCGGGAGCAGGCCCCCGTGCTGGGCGGCGACCGCGACGCCGTTCAGCGTGTGCGTGTGGAGCACGCACTTCGCGTCGTGGCGCGCCTGGTGGATCGCGCTGTGAATGATGAAGCCCGCGGCGTTCACGGGGAACGGCGATTCCTCGACCTTGTTGCCCTCGAGGTCGATCTTCACGAGGCTGGAGGCCGAGATCTCGTCGAAGAACACGCCGTAGGGATTGATGAGGAACTGCTCCTCGGCGCCGGGCACGCGCAGCGAGATGTGCGTGAAGACCAGGTCTTCCCAGCCGAACAGCGCGCATGCGCGGTACGCGGCGGCGAGATCGACGCGGGCCGCCCACTCTTCGGGCGAAACCTTGTCCTTCAGCGACGGAATGTCGAGGGCGGCGGCCTTGGTCATGTCTTCTCCCTAGATGTTGTACAGGCGAGCGACGTTCTCACAGGTGATCTTCCGGCGGACGCGCTCCGGGAACCCGCCGAGATTCTTTTCGAGGATCTTGCGCGAGTCCGGCCACAGGCAGTCGGGATGCGGGTAGTCCGCGCCCCAGATGATGTTGTCCTCGCCGATGAGCGGGACGATCGGCTCCAGGTACTGGTCCTGCTGATAGGTCACGAAGCCCTGGCGCCGGAAGTAGTCGCTCGGCCGCATCTTGAGCCCGATGCCGCGCGCGCGGTCGTAGTACTCGGTGTCGAGCCGGTCGAACACGTAGGGCAGCCAGGTGACGCCGGACTCGCCGAGCACGAAGTTCAGCTCGGGGAACCGCTCGCACGCGCCGGACGCGAGGACCGAGACCAGCACTTCCATCGTGTCGAGCTGGAAGAGCGAGCTGCGCACGAGGCGGTACTGGAGGAAGTATTCCTTCTCCTGCTCCGGGCTGTCGGGCGCGCGCAGCGCCTTGAAGCCGGTGGAGTGGAACGAGATGGGGAACTTGCACTCGGCCGCGGCTTGCCACATCGGGTCCCACAGGTTCGTGTAGAGCGGCAGGGACATGCGCTTGAACGCGAAGTCACCGCCCTTGAGTCCCATCTTGGCGCACCGGCGGATCTCCGCCGCCGCGTCCTGCGGGTCGTTGTTCGGCACGAGTGCCAGCGGGAACACGCGCTTCGGGTCCGAGCGCTTCGCGAAGTCCGCCGCCCAGTCGTTGTAGCGCTGATCGCACCACAGGCGGAGCTTCGGGTCCGCGATCATCTCGTTGATCATGAGGCAGCCGTAGATGATCTCCGCGTCGACGCCGTCGCGATCGAGATCGGCGAGACGCAGCTCCGGCGTGGTCGGCCGCGGCTTCGCGCCGGGCCGATAGTCCCACTCGAAGCCGAGATCCTTCATCAGGTCGATGCGCGCGAGCGCGCCCTTCGTGTACGGCAGGAATCCCGGGCCGACGCCGTTCCACATCCCCTTGTCCTGCGCCTCGACGAACCAGTGGCAGCCGTCCTCGAGCTCCTCCACGCGCGGCGCGAGCAGGCGCCACTTCGCGGGCGGATTCGCCCAGAGATCGGGCGGCAGGTAGGTGAGGTCGATGTGGTTGTCGCCGGAGATGAGCCGCTGGTGACCGTCCATGTACGCGCTCCTTTGAAAGCGGTGCGGAGGCGATCGTACCACGCGGACGGCGCGCTACCGCGGGAGCAGGAAGAGCTGAGTGAAGTAGACGGACCGGCCGACCTGACAGACGCCGACACCTGTCGCCGTGAACCGCGGGCTCAGGATGTTCTCGCGGTGTCCCTCGCTCCTCAACCAGCCGGTGACCGCGCGGACCGCCGGGTCGCCGCGCGACTGGATGCGCGCGATGTTCTCGCCGGCCGAGCGATACCGGACACCGGCCGCGCGCAGACGATCGCCCATCGTGCTTCCGTCCGGCGCCGCATGGTCGAAGAACCCGCGCTCGGCCATCGCGCAGCTGTGGCCGGGAGCAACCTGGGTGAGCCGCGGATCGGCCGTGAGCGGGGGCAGCCCACGATCGCGGCGAGCGTCGTTCACCGCGTCGACGACGCCCCGCTCGATCGCGGTGACGTCAGCGGCCGCCTCGAGCGCGGCGGCAGCGAAGATCGGCAGCGCGAAGACCAGCGTGGCGACGACGCGAGATACAGCCAGGATCAACCTCCGCCTTACGACAGGCGCGCCAAAGGCCTTATTCCAGTGATAAGGTTCCGGCCATGAACTTCGACTTCTCCGACGACCAGAAGGTCCTTCGCGACCAGGCGCGGAAGTTCCTCGGCCAGCACGCGGCGCCGGCCCGCGTGCGAAAGGTTCTCGAGGGCGACGCGCCGTACGACGTCGAGCTCTGGCGCGGCATGGCGGAGCAGGGGTGGCCGGGCACCGCGATCCCGGAGAGCTACGGCGGAGCCGGCTTCGGCTATCTCGAGCTGTGCGTGATCGCCGAGGAGCTCGGCCGCAGCCTGGCACCGACGCCCTTCGCGTCGTCGATCTATCTCGCCGCCGAAGCGCTGCTGCTCGCGGGCTCGGACGCGCAGAAGAAGGCGTGGCTGCCGAAGCTGGCGATGGGCGAGACGATCGGGTGCTTCGCGTTCGCCGAAGGGCCGGGGACACCGACGGCGAAGTCGATCGCCACGCGCGCGCGCGACGGCCGGATCAGCGGCACCAAGATGCCGGTGCCGGACGGCGACGTCGCGGACCTCGCGGTGGTGGTCGCGCGCACGTCCGAGGGCGCGGGCGACGACGCGCTGTCGCTGTTCCTCGTCGACCTGCGCGCGAACGGCGTGACGCGCACGAGCGTGAAGACCGTCGATCCCACGCGCTCGCACGGCCGCGTCGTCTTCGACGGCGCCCCCGCCGAGCCGCTCGGTGCGACCGGCGCCGGTGCCGCGCTCGTTCGCAAGCTCCTCGATCGCGCGGCGGTGCTCGTCGCCTTCGAGCAGGTCGGCGGCGCGCAGGCGGCGCTCGACATGGCGCGCGAGTACGCGATGGGCCGCTTCGCCTTCGGCCGGCCGATCGCGTCGTTCCAGGCGATCAAGCACAAGCTCGTCGACATGTACGTGGCCCTCGAGCTCGCGCGCTCCAACGCCTACTACGGCGCGTGGGCGCTGTCGACGAACGCGGCCGAGCTTCCCGTCGCCGCCGCCGCCGCGCGCGTCAGCGCCACCGAGGCGTTCTGGCTCGCGGCGAAGGAGAACATCCAGACCCACGGCGGTATGGGGTTCACCTGGGAGTTCGACTGCCACCTCTACTACCGTCGCGCCAAGCTGCTCGCGCTGCAGCTCGGCAGCGCGCGGCGATGGAAGCACGAGCTGATGGCGCGACTGACAAAGGCGGCCTGACATGGACTTCACCGACACCAAAGACGAAGCGGCCTTCCGGTCGGCGGCGCGCGCGTGGCTCGCGAAGAACGCCGAGCCCAAGCGCGGCGCGTTCGAGACGTGGGACGCGCGGTACGGGGACGAGGCGCTGCCGCGCGCGAAGGACTACCAGCGCCGCAAGGCCGAGGCCGGCTTCGCCGGCATCACGTGGCCGAAGGAGTACGGCGGCCGCGGCGGCACCGCCATCGAGCAGGTGATCTGGAGCCAGGAAGAGCTCGAGTACATCGCGCCGCGCGGGTACTTCGAGATCGGCCTCGGCATGATCATGCCGACGCTCTTCGCGTACGCGACCGAAGAGCAGAAGCGCCGCTATCCGCCGAAGGCGCTGCGCGGCGACGAGATCTGGTGCCAGCTCTTCTCCGAGCCCGCGGCCGGCTCCGACCTCGCGGGCCTGCGCACGCGCGCGGTGAAGGACGGGAGCGACTGGGTCATCAACGGCCAGAAGATCTGGACGTCAGGTGCGCACCGCGCCGACTACGGCGTGGTGGTCACGCGAAGTGATCCGAACGCGGCGAAGCACAAGGGCCTGACGTATTTCTTCCTCGACATGAAGTCGCCCGGCATCGAGATCCGGCGGATCAAGCAGATCTCGGGCGCGTCGAACTTCAACGAGGTCTACTTCACCGACGTGCGGATCCCCGACAGCCAGCGGCTCGGTGCCGTCGGCGGCGGGTGGGGCGTGGCGATCACCACGCTGATGAACGAGCGGCTCACGTCCGGCGAGCTGCGCGGGCCGGACTGGGACGAGCTGCTGGGGATCGCGCGCTCGACCGAGCTGGAGGACGGCCCGGCACTCGCGGATGCCGGCGTGCGCGAGCGTCTCGCGGACTGGTACGTCAAGCGCCAGGGCCTTCGCTGGACGCGCTTCCGTGTGATGACCGCGCTCTCGCGCGGCGAGACGCCGGGGCCCGAGAACTCCATCGGCAAGCTCGTCGCGGCGGCGCAGGCGCAGGACATGGCCGCGTTCGCGATGGACCTGATGGACATGGGCGGGATGGTGAGCGATCCGGAGCTCGCGCCGATGCGCGCGGCGTTCCAGGACGCCGTGCTCTCGTCGCCGGGCTCGCGCATCGCGGCCGGCACGGACGAGATCCTCAAGAACATCATCGCCGAGCGCGTGTTGGGCCTCCCGGCGGACGTGCGGGTGGACAAGGACGTCGCGTTCAAGGACCTGCCGGCGAGCAAGCGCTGAGCGTACCGGTACGGGCTCGCGGCCGGCTGCGGCACGGCAGTGGATTTTATCTGATACACCAATAAGATAGACGCGCTTCGCGCGGTTGTTGCTGTCGACTCGGGGCCGTGAAATACGGATCTGGGCGCAAGCGGAAGGCGGCTCGGCCCGGGCGCGTCGCCGAGAGCTACGCCCACTACGAGGCGCAGAGCCCGATGCGTCCGGACGTCGGGACGCAACCGCAGTTTCGGAAGAGGAAGCCGCCCGCGACCTACCGCTACGACTCCTCGCTATCACCCGCGCTGAACTGGGACGGGCAGAATCCGGGACGGGAGCTTGGCGAATGGCTCCTGAGTGTCATCGAGCGCGCCGCCGCGCTTCCCGCTCCGCATGCCTTCGACCGGGCGCAAGAGTTCAAGACCGCAGACGGTACCGTCGTAGCGGCGGTCACGACGCTCCACGAGGCGGTCGGTCTGCTTCGGCGCCTAGGCCGGCCGTTTCTCGATTGGACGGGCAAAGCCGTGCGCCTGTCGTTCGACGTCCCGACGCTCCCCCTGTTCATCCACGAGCGCCTCTCAACCAAAGCGATCGTGCAGACGCTGACCGGCCACCGGCGGGACAGGCAGCAGACGATGTTCGAACTGTTCGGCGATCCGCAGCATCCCGTAGCTGATCAGATCCTTCGCGCGTACGAGTACCCGGACAAGTGGGTGAACCGCCTCGTCCTCGGCGACTCGCTGGTAGTGATGAACTCGCTGCTGCACTACGAGGGCCTCGGCGGCCAGGTCCAGATGATCTACATGGACCCGCCGTACGGCGTGAAGTTCGGCTCCAACTTCCAGCCATTCGTCCGCCGCCGCGACGTCAGCCACAACGACGACGCCGACATGACCCGCGAGCCCGAGATGGTGAAAGCGTACCGGGACACGTGGGAGCTCGGTCTCCACTCGTACCTAACGTACATGCGCGACCGTCTCTTGCTGTGTCGCGAACTGTTGGCGCCGAGCGGCAGCATCTTCGTGCAGATTGGCGATGAGAACCTTCATCACGCGCGCGAACTCATGGATGAGGTTTTCGGATCGAAGAACTTCGTTTCATTCATCACGTTTGCCAAGACCAGTGGGTCGACAGGAGACTACTTGCCGGGCACAGCGGACTATCTCCTGTTCTATGCGCGAGATCGAGAGCGCTTGCGGGAGCGTTACAGTCAACCCTTCGTGCTCAAGGAAGTCGAGCGCGAGCCTGAAGGTCCATATCAGTGGATCGAGCTTCCGGACGGCTCACGCCGACGAATGAGCCGGGAGGAGCGGAAGGATCCCACCAAGATTCCTGCTGCCGCACGAATCTTTCGGTTAGACAACCTTCAGAGTCAAAGTGTCGGCGGCCAGAAGGGTGAGGGGGCCGCTAGTCGGTTCCCTGTCGAATTTCAGGGACGCGAGTGGCGACCGAGTCTCCGCGCGCGTTGGAAAACGAACGAAGAGGGCATGGCTCGACTCAAAGCTGCGCGACGTTTTGAAGCAACAGAAGGCGGTCTTTACTACGTTCGCTACATCGACGACTTTCCGGCTAAGCCTGTTGGCAACAATTGGCAGGACACAACTATCGCTGGCTTTGCTTCCGACAAGGCATACGCCGTTGAGACGAGCAGCAAGGTCATTCAGCGTTGCATGTTGATGACCACACGGCCTGGGGATCTCGTACTTGATCCGACGTGCGGAGGCGGGACCACCGCGTACGTCGCGGAGCGGTGGGGAAGGCGATGGATCACCGTCGATGTAAGCCGTGTGCCCCTAGCACTTGCCAGGCAGCGTCTACTGACCGCAACCTTTCCCTACTACCGCCTCCTTGAGGATGAGCGAGGTCCCGCCGGGGGATTCGTCTACGTCCGTCGTCAAAACAGGAGAGGCGAGGAGGTAGGCGGAATCGTCCCACACGTCCAACTCGAAGAGATCGCCAAGGGCGAATCTCCGAGTGAAGAAGTCATGCCAGAACGCCCGGCAGAGGACGAGAGCATCGTTCGCGTGACCGGGCCCTTCACGGTCGAAGCCACGATTCCCACGCCCATCGATTGGGACAGCGACGGCGTCGCCGACAACGGCGAGGAGGGCGCCCAGGCCTACTCGTCTTTCCTCGATCGCATGCTGGAGATACTCCGCCGGTCGCCGGTGCTGCACGTCGGCGGCGGAAAGACCGTCACGCTGCGCAACGTGCGGCCGCCAGCGCGGACGTTGTCGCTGTCGGCGGAGGCTGTCGTGGTCAACGGCGACGAGCGTCCCGTGGCGTTGCTGTTCGGTCCTGAGAACGGCGGCGTCACCCAGCGCGCCGTGCACGAGGCGCTGAAAGAGGCGAGCCTCAAGGGGTACGCACACCTCTACGTTGTCGGCTTCGCGATCCAAGCCGACGCGCGGCTGCTGATCGAGAAGGCGGCGGACATGGGCTTACCGCCGGCCAGCTACGTGCAGGCCACGCCCGACCTTATGATGGGCGACCTGCTGAAGAACATGCGGTCGAGCCAGATCTTCAGCGTGTGCGGGCTCCCCGACCTCGACATCCGCAAGCGGCCTGACGGCCAGTACGAGGTCACGCTGGCAAAGCTGAACGTCTTCGACCCGCCACGATGACTGCGAGCCACATGGAGGCCGGCGACGTCCCCGCCTGGTTTCTCGACATCGACTATAACGGGCTCTGCTTCCATGTAAGCCAGGCGTTCTTCCCGCGCACGGCCGCGTGGGACGACTTGCGACGGGCCCTCCGCGGCGAATACGACGATGCCGTGTGGGACCACCTGGCGGGCACCACCAGCGCGCCATTCGAGGGCGGCGAGCACGGACAGGTCGCGGTCAAGGTCATCGACGATCGGGGCAACGAGCTGCTGGTCGTGAAGAGTCTGCGAGACGCCGGCGCGTGATCCATCGCGTTCGCCTGCGCCGCTTCAAGCGGTTCGGCGACGTGGAGTTCGTCCTTCCCGGCCACGTGGTGCTGGCCGGCCCCAATAACACCGGTAAGACGACCGTGCTGCAGGCGATTGCGGCGTGGTCGCTGGCCCTGGACCGCTGGAAGCAGCTCAACGACTTCCACCGACACGGCGGCGCCTACACGCGAGCGCCCATCGCGCGACAGGCCTTCGCGGCAGTTCCGCTGCGGGCGGTCGACTTGCTGTGGCGCGAGCGCGAATACGCCGGCAGCGTCGAGATCGAGATCCAGGACACGACGGGCTGGACGGTTTCCATGGAGTTGATCGCCGACAGCACCGAGCAAATCTACGTGCGACCTCGCCCCGCCGCAGCGCCGGACGTGGTGAGGCAGGCGAACCTCTCGGCGGTCTTCGTGCCGTCCATGAGCGGGCTCGGCACCGAGGAGCCGCTCTACCAACGCCCCAAGGTGGATCAACTCCTCGGCCAGGCAAAGCCGGGCGACGTCCTGCGCAACCTGCTCGTTGAGGCGTCGAGGTCCGATCCGGCCTGGGCGCGCTGCAAGTTTCGATCGGCCGCCTGTTCGGCTTCGAGCTGCTGCCCCCCGATGCGACCGGCGCTCACATGCTGGCTGAGTACCGCGAGCGAGCGGACGCGCCTCGGCTGGACATCGCGAGCGCCGGGAGCGGGTTCCAGCAGGTGCTCATGCTGCTGAGCGGACGACGATGGAACTGCTGGACTATTGGATGCGAGAAGGACGGCAGCATCGCTTGTTCTTCGCCCAGCGCGAGGCAGCCGAGTCGGTGATCTTCCTGACCGAAGCGCGCGCCGACTTTCTCCAGGGGATCGACATCCCGCCCGACATCCCGAGCGAGGATCGGCAAGCGGACGGGTACACCGGGTTCCGGCGCATCGCGTGCAAGATGGCCACCGGCACCGGCAAGACCACAGTCATGGCGATGTTGGCGGCATGGAGCATCCTTAACAAGGTGGCCATGCGCGCCGACGCCCGGTTCTCGGACGTGGTGCTGGTGGTCTGTCCTACCGTCACGATCCGGCGGCGGCTGGGCGAGTTGGACCCGCGCGAGGGCGACGCAAGCCTCTACCGAACACGCGACCTCGTGCCTCGGCATCTCATGCCTGATCTGGTGAAGGGCCGCGTGCTCGTCACGAACTGGCACGTCTTCGAACCGCAGAGCGTGACGCCCGGCGGGGTTAGCGCCAAAGTCAGCCGGGCCGGCGTCCCGTTGCGAACGATTGAGACGATCACCATCGGCCCGAAGACGACGACGGCGCGCGGACGCACGCCTACCGGATCCGTCGCGATGCGCCCGATGATGACGTCGACGATTTGTACGGCGAGCCCGAGGCGGAGGACGAGTAAGACGGGCGGTCGCGGATCGTCAAGCCGCTGCCGCCGGCCAACGTGTTGGACGTGGCTCTCTCCCCGTACTACGGCTGGGTGATCGAAGCCCTGACCGGCGCCATCAAACCGGACGCAGCAGGCGGCGAGGAGCCGGAGCTGCCGCGCTACGAGACCCGTCGAAGCTCGGGGTTGACGGCCGAGGTCGACTTTTGGACCAGCCGTGACGTCCGCGAGGTCGTGCGCTGCCACCTCAACTACGTCGTGGCCGACACGGCGAAGTGGGAGCAGTCGGCCGCCTATGTGTTGGATACCCATTCGCTGGTCGAGGCGTTCGTCAAAAATGCGGGGCTCGGCTTCGCGATTCCCTACGTGCATAACGGCCAGCCTCACGACTATGTCCCCGATTTTCTTGTCAGGCTGAAACATGATCCTCCCGTTCATCTCATCCTGGAGACGAAGGGGTTCGATCCGCTGGAGGAGGTGAAAGTAGGAGCAGCGAGGCGCTGGGTCGCGGCCGTGAACGCCGACGGCTCGTACGGACGTTGGCGCTACGAGATCGCCAAGCGAATCAGCGACATTGCCGCCCTGCTTGCCGCCGCGATCGAGGCGAAGCGCGAATAGGGTCAGCGGACCTCGGGCGGCACGGATTGCTTCGGGCGCGTGTACGTCCTCCCCCATAGTAGGGCCGTGCCTCCACGCTTGGACGCGGGTGCCCGCCGCGAGTCGGACCTCTATTTCGCCGTCAAGGCGTTCCTCGAGCGCCAGGGCTACGACGTCAAGGGTGAGGTGCGCGGCTGCGACGTCGTCGGCACCCGCCGCGGCGAGCGGCCGGTCATCGTCGAGCTCAAGCTGACCTTCGGCCTCTCGCTGCTGCTCCAGGGGGTCGATCGGCTCGCGCTCACTGACCGCGTGTACCTCGCCATCGCGCGTCCTCGCTCGCGCCGCGCGCCGGCCTCGGTCTATCGCCGCGACGTCAGAAAGCTCTGCCGCCGCCTCGGGCTCGGGTTGCTGACGGTCGGGCCACCGCCATTCCACGACATCGAGGTTCTCGAGGATCCGCGACCGTATCGCCCGCGGCCGCATGCGCGACGGGCCGCGCTCCTGCTGGGCGAGCACGCGCGGCGCCAGGGCGATCCCAATCAGGGCGGCGTGACGAAGACCCCGATCATGACCGCCTACCGCCAGGAGGCGCTGCGCTGCGCGCTGCTCGTCGATCACGACGGGGGCAGGAGCCTCAAAGCGCTCCGCGCGACGGGCCTCGTGCCGAACGCGCCGAAGATCCTCGGGCGCGACGTCTACGGCTGGTTCCACCGGGTGGAACGGGGCGTCTATCGCCTGAGCGAGCGCGCCCGGGAGGACCTGGCCCGGTACCGCGCGGCGGGGCGGCTGCCGAGTCTCGCGCCGATGGGGTAGGATGCGTCCACTGATCCGTAGGGGAGGCACGCCTTGCGTTACGAGATGATCTCCGCCGACTGCCACGTCGACCTCTGCTGGCTGCCGCCCGACCTCTTCACAACGAACGCCTCGCCGGAGCTGCGCGAGCGGATGCCGTACGTCACCGACGGGCCGACGGGGCCCCAGTGGGTGACGAAGAAGGGCGCCAGCCTCGGACGCGTGAACGGCATGGGCTCGGCGGGACGCGAGTACATCCCCGGCCGCATCCATCGCTCGGACCGCATGGCGTCGACCGGACTCTACGACGACGGCAAGAAGGGCATTCGGCGGCTCACCGATCCCGATCTCCGGGTCAAGGATCAGGACCGCGACGGCGTGCAGGCGGAAGTGCTGTACGGCATCCTCGGCGCCACGAGCCGGCTGAACGATCCCGAAGCGTCGGTCGAAGTCATTCGCGTCTACAACGAGTGGCTCGCGGGCTTCGTCGAGTCCAAGCCGGGCCGATTCGTCGGCCTCGCGGCGATTCCGAACAACCCGCTCGACGCGGCGATCGCGGAAGTCGAGCGCGTGGCGAAGCGCGGCGCGTGCCGCGGCGTCGACATCGCCAACTCGTCCGACCTGAAGCCGCTGTGGGATCCGTACTGGGAGCCGCTGTGGGACGTGATCAACGCGACCGGCCTGCCGCTGCACTTCCACACGGTCGGCGGCTACCTGCCGGACCACATCCGCAAGATCATCTTCGTCGGCAGCGATCCGACGCGCGCGAACCTGCCCGACGCGCCGAACGTGCCCATGCGCGTCGCGCGCGCGGCGTTTGCGACGAACATCACGCACTTCCAGATCAACATGGCGAACATCCTCACGTCGATGATCTTCTCCGGCGTGCTGGAGAAATATCCGCGCATCCGGCTGGTGCTCGGCGAGAGCGGCATCGGCTGGATCCCGTACGTGCTGTGGCGCATGGACGCGGAGTGGGAGGACCAGTTCAAGGACCTCTCGCTCACGATGCCGCCGAGCGAGTACTGGAAGCGGCAGTGCTGGGCCACGTACCAGACGGATCCGATCGGCGTGAAGCTCATCGACGAGCTCGGCGCCGACACGATCATGTGGGGCTCCGATTTCCCGCATCCCGACGGGATCTGGCCGGACTCGCAGGAATACGTCCAGAAGGAGCTCGGCCACCTGCCGGCGGCGACGCGCCGCAAGGTGGTGTGCGAGAACGCGGGGAAGCTCTACGGGCTGATCAACTAGAGGGGGAGAGAACGCAATGGCTGAAGTCGACGGCGCAACACTGGTCGCGAGGAACCTCAAGAAGCAGGGCGTCCAGTACATGTTCGGGATCGTCGGGTTTCCGGTGCAGCCGATCGCGGCGGCCGCGCAGAAGGAAGGGATCACCTACGTCGGGATGCGCAACGAGCAGTCCGCCTCGTATGCCGCGCAGGCCGTCGGCTATCTGACCGGACGCCCCGGCGTCTGCCTCGTCGTGTCGGGCCCCGGCGTCGTTCACGCTCTCGCCGGCCTCGCGAACGCCCAGCAGAACGGCTGGCCGATGATCTGCATCGGCGGCGCGTCGGAGACGTGGCGCAACGGCATGGGCGCGTTCCAGGAGGAGCGCCAGGTCTACATCGCGACGCCGTTCTGCAAGTTCGCGCACGCGATCGAGCACGTGCACCGGATTCCGTTCTACGTCGAGATGGCGGTGCGCAACGCGATCTACGGCCGGCCCGGCGCGAGCTATCTCGACATCGCCGACGACATCATCACCGGCAAGGTCGACGAGGCCCAGGTCCTCGAGGCCGCGCGCGTCCCGGATCCGCCGCGCACCCAGGCCATGCCGGACGACGTCGAACGCGCGCTGGACGTGCTCCGGTCGGCGGAGCGGCCGCTCGTCATCGTGGGCAAGGGGATGGCATACGCGCGCGCCGAGGACGAGGTGCGCAAGTTCATCGAGCGCACCCAGGTGCCGTTCCTCGCCTCGCCGATGGGCAAGGGCGTGATGCCCGACACGCATCCGCTGTCGGTCGGCGCGGCGCGTAGCCACGCGCTGCAGAATGCCGACGTCGTCTTCCTGATGGGCGCCAGGCTGAACTGGATCATGCACTTCGGCCTGCCGCCTCGGTACAACAAGGACGTCAAATTCATCCAGCTCGACATCGCGCCGGAGACGATCAGCCAGAACGCGCCTGCGGCGGTGGGGCTGGTCGGCGACGGCAAGGCGATCGCCGCGCAGCTCAACAACGCGCTTGAAAAGCGCGAGTGGGTCTATCCCAAGGACACGCCGTGGCGGAGCTCGATCGCGGAGAAGGCGGCGGCGAACGCGGCACAGATCGCGCCGCAGCTCGCCGACGACCAGGCGCCGGCCAACTACTACCGCGCGCTCAAGGACGTCTCGGCGTGGATCCCGGACGACGCGATCATCATCGGCGAGGGCGCGAGCACGATGGACATCGGCCGCACCCAGCTCATGAACTCGAAGCCGCGGCACCGGCTGGATGCCGGCAGTTACGGCACGATGGGCATCGGCATGGGCTTCGTCATCGCCGCCGCCGTCGTGCATCCCGACAAGCCGATCGTCTCGGTCTCGGGCGACTCGGCCATCGGGTTCTCCGGCATGGAGATGGAGACGTGCGCCCGCTACAACCTCCCGGTCAAGATCGTCGTCTTCAACAACGGCGGCATCGGACCCGGCCACGCGAAGCATCCGGACAACCCGCTGCAGAACCTGAAGCCGAACGCGCTGATCTACGGCGCGCGCTACGACAAGATGATGGAGGCCTTCGGCGGCAAGGGCTGGTTCGTCGAGAACCCGAAGGATCTGAAGAACGCGCTGCAAGAGGCGATGGCGTTCAAGGGTCCGGCCCTCGTGAACGTGATGATCTCGCAGGAATCCGCCCGCAAGCCGCAGCAGTTCCGTTGGCACTCGTGATAGATGGGGGGCCGCCAGAGGCGGCCCCCCAAGCCCCCACGCTCCGGGCCCGGAATCAATCCGGGCCCTCCGCGAATGCCGCAGCGCCTCCGGCGGCCCTCCAAGACCCCCGGCGCTGCCCTGGCCACGGCGCTCGACCTACAATGCGGCCATGTCGCGTCCTGCGAAGCTGCACCGGACCTGCGGGTGCAAGTCCCGCCTGAGTAAGCGCCGATGCGCTCAGTAGCAGGCCCCAGCGTTGATGCGAGATCGTCAGCGCCGAGCGGGGCGTCGAGAGCCTCTACGGAGGGAGCGAAGGCGCGGGCCGCAACATCACGTGAATCCTGCCGCCTCGTCAGATTATCAGCCGAAAGGCAGGGGAGGCCGAGCCGGGCATGCCACGGCGAAGGCAATAGACAGCGCGCAGGGATCGGAGCGGCGCTGGACTCCTCCGGGGTATGGGGAGCGGCACGTGTCGACGGCCCGGTGCGGAACAGGAGAGGCCCTACCCGACAGCTCACGTCGGAGCAAGGCCGCGTCGATAAGGCGAGTCCGAAACGGCGCGGCGTCGGGAGGGAGTCCGAGGGGGTCGTAGTACCGGCGAAGGGCGGCAAGACAACCGCTTGGAGGGAAGGACCCCTGCTTTGATCGCGCGTTCGCACGGAGGTAAGCGCGAGGGCATGAGCGCAAGCTCCAATCACCCGGAAGGCAAAGTGCGAGAACTCCAGCGGACGCTGTGGCGAGCGGCCAAGCAGAGTCGGGGGCGGCGCTTCCACGCGCTGTACGACCGGATCTACAGGAGTGACATCCTGCGGGAAGCGTGGACGCGCGTACGAGCCAATCGAGGCGCTGCGGGAGTGGACGGCGAGACGATCGCGGCCATTGAGCAGCGGGGGGTCGAGGGATTTCTGCACGAGATCCAGGCCGACCTCAAGACTGGGCGGTACCGACCGGCCCCGGTGGAGCGGCGGTACATCCCGAAGGCGGACGGACGGCAACGACCGTTGGGTATTCCGACGGTCCGGGATCGGGTAGTCCAGATGGCGGCGAAGCTCGTGATCGAGCCGCTCTTCGAGGCCGACTTTCTGCCGGTGTCCTACGGGTTCCGGCCGAAACGAAGCGCCACGGAGGCGTTGGAGACCATTCGGGTCACGGCGAACCAGCGGCACGAGTACGTAGTCGAGGTCGACATCAAAGACTATTTTGGCCGTATCGACCACGACCGGCTGATGGGGGAAGTGGGGCGGCGAATCTCGGATCGGCGGGTGCTCAAGCTGATTCGGCGCTGGCTGAAGGCCGGGGTGATGGAGGAGGGGCAGCAAGAGGAAACGGTGGTGGGGACGCCACAAGGCGGCGTCATCTCGCCGGTGCTCTCGAATATCTACCTGCATGGGCTCGATCGCGTGTGGCAGCGGAAGTGCGGGCACCTCGGCGTACTGATCCGGTACGCCGACGATTTTGTGGTGCTCTGTCGCACGGAGGCGACGGCGCGGGAAGCGCATCGACGGGTGGGGCTGATTCTCCAGCATCTCGGACTGGAGGCGCATCCGGAGAAGACGCGCCTGGTGGCGCGCGGAGGCGGCAAGGAGAGCTTCGAGTTTCTCGGGTGTCGGCTGAAGAAGTGTCGGTCGGTGCGGTATCCCGGCCGGATGTTCTTGCAGCGCTGGCCGTCGCCGAGGAGCATGAAGCGGGTACGAGCCCGCATTCGGGAGTTGACGGACGCGCGGCACAGCGGGGTGAAGGACGTGCGAGAGCTGATCGCACGGCTGAATCCCGTGCTGCGGGGCTGGGGGAACTACTTTCGCACAGGAAACGCTTCCCTGAAGTTCAACCAGATCGATCACTACGTGCGGCAACGGCTCGGGCTGTTTCTGGCTCGGCGCCGGGGCCTGCAGTATCGGCACGGAGCGATCTCCCGGTGGTCGTTCGACTGGTTTCGGGAGCTTGGCCTCCATCGACTGTTCGGCACCGTACGCTATCCCGGCACTGCGCATGCCTGACGCCAAGAGATCATCGGTAAGCCGTGTGCCCGAAAAGGGCACGCACGGTTTGAAAGGGGGGTGCTGGAGACGGGCCCGGTAACGGGTACCGCGCCAGCGTTCTACCAATGAACTGGCTGGTGAAGGAAGAGCCGACCCATTACGGATGGGACGATTTCGTCACGGACACGAAAGCCGTGTGGAGCGGCGTCAGGAACGCGCTCGCGCAGAAGCATCTGCGCGCGATCGAGAAGGGCGACCGGGTCTTCTATTACCACACCGGCGATGAGAAGGCGGTCGTCGGGATCGCGAAAGCGCTCTCGAGCGCGTATCCGGATCCCGACGACAAGAGCGGGAAGTACGTCGCGGTGGATCTCGCTCCGGTGAAGCGGTTGGCGAGACCGGTCCGCCTCGCCGAGATCAAGGCCGACGCGGCCTTCAAAAACTTTCCCCTCGTCCGGATCGCGCGGCTGTCGGTGATGCCGGTCACCGACGCGGAGTGGGCGCGGATCGAGCGCCTGGCCGGGAAGGCGCGGGCCGAGGCGTGAGGCCATGCCGGAATGCCCGGCGCCACGCCCATCAGGAGGCTGGATGGAGGGGCTGACGCGGCCCGTGTGGGCGGCGAACCTCCTGCACCTGCGCTAAAGGAGACACTCATGGCCATCAAGCGGCCCACGCCATCCCAGCTCCGCGCCGTCGCCGACGATCTCGGCTTCACGCTGACCGACGCCGACGTCCAGTCGTACCTCGCGTTGATGGAAGGCAGCCTCGGCGCCTACGACGCGGTCGACGCGATGCCGGACTACCTGCCGCAGGTCACGTACCCGCGCACGCCCGGCTACCGGCCGGAAGGCGACGAGAACCCGCACAACGCCTGGTACGTCAAGACCACGGTGAAGGGCGCGCCCGGCGGCAAGCTCGCGGGCAAGCGGATCGCGCTGAAGGACAACGTCTGCCTGGCCGGCGTGCCGATGATGAACGGGGCCTCGACGCTCGAGGGCTACGTGCCCGACGTCGACGCCACCATCGTCACGCGCATCCTCGACGCGGGCGGCGCCATCCTCGGCAAGGCGCACTGCGAGTACTTCTGCTTCTCCGGCGGCAGCCACACGAGCGCTGCCGGGCCCGTGCAGAACCCGCGCAAGCCCGGCTACTCCGCGGGCGGCTCCTCCTCGGGTTCGGCCGCGCTCGTCGCCGCGGGCGAGGTGGACATGGCGATCGGCGGCGACCAGGGTGGGTCGATCCGCATCCCGTCCGCCTACTGCGGGATCTACGGCATGAAGCCGACGCACGGGCTCGTGCCCTACACGGGGATCATGCCGATCGAGCTGACGCTCGACCACACGGGGCCGATGACGGCCACCGTGCGCGACAACGCGCTGCTCCTCGAGGTGATCGCCGGCGCCGACGGGCTCGACCCGCGGCAGTACGCGCCGCAGGTCGCTCCCTACACGCAGGCGCTGGGGCAGGGCGTGGACGGCCTCCGGATCGGCGTCGTCACCGAGGGCTTCGGGCACCCGAACTCGGAGCCGGACGTCGACGCCCGCGTGCGCGGCGCGGCCGCGATGCTCGGCAAGATGGGCGCGAAGGTCACCGAGGTCGCGCTGCCGATGCACCGGCTCGGGCCCGCGATCTGGACGCCGATCGCGCTCGAGGGCGCGACCGAGCTGATGATGAAGGGCAACGGCCTCGGCACCAACTGGCGCGGGCTCTTCGTCACGAGCCTGCTGGATGCGCACGCGGCGTGGCGGCACCGCGCCGACGAGCTGTCCGACACGCTCAAGCTCTCGATGTTCCTCGGGCACTACGCGATCAAGCACTACCGCGGCCACTACTATGCGAAGGCGCAGAACCTCTCCCGCAAGCTGCGCGCCGCCTACGACGCCGCGCTCGCCGAGCACGACCTGCTGCTGATGCCCACGCTGCCGCTCAAGGCGACACCGCTGCCGCCCGCGCACGCGCCGCGCGAGCTCGTCATCCAGCGCGCGTTCGAGATGATCGCGAACACGGCGCCGTTCGACGCCACCGGGCATCCGGCGATGAGCGTGCCGTGCGGCCAGACCGACGGCCGCCCGATCGGGATGATGCTGATCGGCAAGCACTGGGACGAGTCGACGATCTACCGCGCCGCGCAGGCATTCGAGGTCGCCGGCGACTGGCGGCAGATGTAGGCGGCGGGGAGCCGACGGCCGCTCACGCCGGCGGCGCGCCGGCGCGCAGGGACCGCAGGCGAGCGAGCGCGAGCACGACGGCGGCGGCGACGATGGCCGTCGCGACCAGGAAGGCGTCGCCAAACGCCGCGTCGAAGCCGACGAGCGGCCTGCGCGACGCGAAGACCGCCGCCAGCAGCCACACGCCCGAGACGAGACCGAGCGTGCGCGCGAGGAAGATGAGGCCGCCCGCGGCGCCCTGGAGCGCCGACGGGAAGCCGCCCATCACCAGCGTCATCATCGGCACCTGGAACGCGCCGAGCCCGAAGCCCGCCACGAAGAGCGCCGTCGCCACGATCGCGAGCGGGGTGTCGACGTCGGCGAGCGCGAGGGCGCCGAGCCCCAGCGTCTCGAGCGCGAGGCCCGCGATCAGGGGCGTGAACGCCCCGAGCCGGTCCGCGACGCGGCCGGCGAGCCGCGCCGCGATCGACGTCCCGAGCGGCGCCAGCGTGAAGATCACGCCCGCGACGCCGGCGTCGAATCCGCGGCGCTCGATCAGATGGAACGGGGCGAGCAGCCAGATGGCGAACACGCCGGCCTGCGAGAGGAAGGCGAGCGCGCACGCGACCGGCACCGGCCGCCGCCGCAGGTCGGCGAGCCCGACGAGCCGCCGCGTTCCCGCCCCGCCGTGTACGGCCGGCAACGCGCGCGTGGCGACGAGGACCAGCACGGCCACCGGCAGCCGCGCGAAGAAGACGACGCGCCAGCCGAAGACGTGCACGAGAACGCCGGCCACGAGCGGCCCGATCGCGAGCCCGAGCGCCATCGCCGCCGCCAGCGATCCCAGCGCGCGCCCGCGCCGGTCGGGCGCCACCGCGAGCGTGACGATGCCGGGCGCCGTGCCGTAGACGAGACCGCTCGCGACCCCCTGCGCGACGCGCGCGGCCAGGAGCCATTCGAAGCTGAGGGCGAGCCCGCCGGCCACGAACGCGAGCGCCGTGAGCGCGAGGCCGGCGCGAAACACGCGCCCGTGCCCGACGAGGTCCGCCACCACGCCGCCCGCGAACGCGGTGACGGCGTACACGCCCGTGTAGCAGATGATGACCCAGCGGATCTGCTCGGGAGGCACCGCGAACGCGGCCGCGATCGCGGGGAACCCGATGTTCATCATCGAATCGAGCGAGACGAGGAAGGCGCCGGCCGCCGCGAGCCTGGGGATCATTCGGACGTCGAGACTCTACACCGTCATCCTCCGGGCCCTGCTACGATCGCTTCGTGAGCGTCCCATGCGCCTTCGAGCCCCGCCTCGACGTGCTCCCCGAGCCGCAGCGGCGAGTCTTCCGTGAGCTCGGCACCGTGCCGCGCCGCTTCGTGCTCTACGGTGGAACGGCGATCACGCTGCGCCTCGGCCATCGGCGATCGCTCGACTTCGGCTTCTTCTCGAACGGTCATTTCCAGCCGGATGCGCTCGAGCGAGAGATTCCCCTGCTGCGCGGCGCCGTGCGGTCGCGGTCGGAGCCCGACACGCTTGTCAGCGTCGTGGAGCGCAGTGGCCCGGTGACCGTGTCGTTCTTCGGTCGGCTGCTGCTGCGCCGTGTCGGTGATCCTGGCATCGCCGCCGGCGATGGTCCGCTGGTCGCGTCGTTGCTCGATCTGGCGGCAACGAAGGTGAAGGTCGTTCAGGATCGTGCGGAGGCCAAGGACTATCTCGATGTCGCCTGCCTGCTCGCCGAGGGGATCGCGCTTCGCGAAGCACTCGGCGCGGCGCTCGCCGTCTACGGGCCGACGTTCAACCCGCTGCCGTCGCTCAAGGCGCTGGCGTATTTCGAAGACGGCGATCTTCCGAGTCTGTCGAAGGAGATCCGGGAGGCCCTCGAGCGCGCGGTGCGCGAGACGCCGCTGGCGACGATTCGTGCGCTGCCTCCGCGTGGCGGGCTCGCGACGTGAGTCTCACGCTCGAAGCGATCGCTGAGCGGATCGTGTGGTGGAAGCCCGCCGCCGAGGCGATCGCAGACCGGCGACACTTTCTCGCGCGCGTGATGGCAACGGGAACGTTCGACGAGGTCCGCTTCGTGGCGGAGATCTTCCCTCCCGACGCCTTTCGCGACGTCCTGGAAAATCCGCCGGCCGGCGTGTTCGATGCCCGCTCGTGGGCGTACTGGAATGTCCTGTTCGAGCGAGACGCTGGGCAGCTTCCTGGCAGACGACTGCCTGCGACCCCGCGAGTGGGCCGCGTCGCAGCGCGACACGCCACCGCGCCAGGCGACGACGTCAAGAGCGAGGTGCGCCGGATGAGGCGCTCGATCAGCTCCTCGGCGCGGGCGGGGCGAGCGGGGCCGTGCCGAAGTTCACGCTGAAGCGGCGGCACCAGACGGTGACGGCGCGGTACTTCGCGAGGTCGACGTCGGCCGCGAGCTCGTAGTTGGGGTCGCCGATGTTGCCCTTGAGCGCGCCGACGTGGACGAAGCCGGCGCGCGTGACCGTGGCGTCGTCCTTCGCATCGTCGGCGGCGACGAGGTAGACCTGCACGTCGGGGCCGTTGGAGGTCTCGAACTCCGTGAAGCGGAGCAGGCGCTTGCCTTCGGGCAGCGTGTAGATCGTCGCGCGGCCGCGGGTCTCGTGGGCGACGCTGTGGAACCGGCCGGCGGCGAGCTCGACGGGAGCGGCCACGCCGGTCGGGGAGGCGCTGGTCGGCAGCGTCTCGCTCACCGTGCGGTCGATGAAGAGCCGTTCGGGGCGGAAGAGATACCATCCGAGACCGGCCACGACGAGGACGCCCAGCGCGACGACGACGCGCATGCGCATGGAAAACCTCCCCGGCGGCCCGGCGGCGCCGCCCCTGCGACCGGCCTGATCGTTCAGTGCGCGGGTCGAAGCGCGAGCAGGCGCGAACATCGACGGACGAGCGGACGCATGCCGGCGGCCGTGGCCATCGCGAGGGCTTCGCCGATCGCCGCTCGGCCACGCTCGCGCTCGGACGGCGCCTGGAGGCCGATCTCGCCGAGGAGCGCCAGCGCCCACGCGCGAGATCCCCACGCTCCGCGCGCCTCCGCGAGCGCGCGGGCGTCGTCCGAGCGTCCGGCGCGCCGGTACGCCTCGGCGAGGCACGTCACGCGATGGGCGAGAGTGTACGACTCCTGCGCCGCCGCCGCGTCGGAGGCCGCCCATTCCAGGAGCGGGAGTCCCTCGTCGACCCGCCCGAGCCGCGCCTTCGCGAGACCGAGCGTGGCGGAGATGGAGGGCGCCTGCTCGGGGAAGTCGCCGTCGCCGCAGAGCGCGAGCGCGCGCTCGGCCGCCTCGCGCGCGGCCTCGGCGTCGTCGAAGAGCAGGGCGACGGCGGCCACCGTGCCGGCGGCGACGACGAGGCTGAACCGGTGGTCGATCCGCGTGCCGAGGGCGAGCGCCTTCGCCGCGACCTCTCGCGCCGCCGCACGTGTGGGCGCGCGAGTGCGACGGCGCCGCGAAAGTCGCCGCTCGCGTAGGCGACGAACGCCAGGCAGTGCTCCGCGTAAACGACGAGCCGGTCGTCGGGCCCGCTCTGGCCGATTTCGGCGGCCCGCCGCGCCGACTCCTCGGCGCGCGCCGGATCGCCGGCGATCATGAGCGCGTACGCACGGTACGCGGTGACCCACGCGCCGCGCCGCCGGTCTCCGACGCGCGCGGCGATCGCCTCGGCCTCGGCGCGGACGGTCCGGATGCGCGTCGCGTCGTGCAGCGGCACGAGCGCCTGGCGCAGGTCGAGGCGGAGATCCACGCCCTGGGCCATGCGCGCCGGTGTCTCGGGCAGGCGTTCCAGCATGGTGAGCGCTTGCTCGAGGTCCGCCGCCGCAGTGCGGAACGCCGCGCGCGCCAGGGCGCGGCGTCCGGCCCGCTGGAAGCCGTCGGCGGCTTCCTGCCAGGCGCCCATGCCGCGATGGTGGAACGCGAGGTTTAGCGCAAGCGTCTCGTCATCGCCTGACCGCTGCGCGAGCGCGCGCGCCACCGCGGCGTGGAGCGCGGGACGGAGCGGCGGCACGATCTCCTCGTACGCCACCTCGCGGAGGCGGTCGTGCGTGAAGTCGAGCTTCTCGCCACTCACCCCGAGCACGCCCCGCCTGATCAGCTCGTCCACCCGCGCCGCCGTCTCGTCGTTCGACAGCCCCGCCGCCTCGCGCAGCAGCGTGAAGTCGAACGGCCGCCGGATGACGGCGGCCACCGCCGCCAGCCGGTGGCTCGCCTCGCCGAGTCGCGCGAGGCGCCGGGCCGCCAGATCGCGCACGCGAGGCGGTAAGCCGCCGCGGGCCAGGCGTTCTGCTCGAGCGCGCGCACGGTCTCGACGATCATGAACGGATGGCCGAGGCTCAGGGCCCAGACGTCGTCGGCCACGCGCGGCATCGCGCCGGCGGTCGTGGCCGAGACGAGGGCCTCGACGAGGCGGCCGGTGTCCTGCCGGTCGAGCGCGCCCAGCACGACGCGCTCGAACCCGTGCTCGCCCACATGGCGGGCGCGGGTCCAGCCGGCCCTCAGGGCCCCCAGGGCCTCAAGGGCGACAAAGGGGACAAGGGGGACAAGGGCGAGCAGGGGCTGCCGGGGAAGGACGGCACCGCCGCCGACCTCGGCCCGCTCACGGAGCGCGTGGCCTCGCTCGAGGCCTCGCTCGAACTGATCCTCGCTCCGCACGTGTACGTCACGATTTCGTCGCCGGTACGGTCTCGGTCATCGATCCCGTGAAAAACGCGGTGGTAGCTACGATCGTCGTCGGCGCCAATCCGTACGGGGTCGCGATGAACCCGGCGGGCACGCGCGTGTACGTCGCGAATCAGGGCAGCTCCATGGTGTTGGTGATCGACACGGCGACCAACGAGGTGACGGACACGATCGCGGTCGGGTTGGGGCCGAGAGGCGTCGCGGTGAACCCGGCGGGCACCCGCGTATACGTCGGGAATTCGCAGGAGCAGAGCGTGTCCGTGATCGACACTGCGGCGAACCAGATCGAGAAGACGATTCACGTTGTCAACAGTCCGATAGGCGTCGCGGTGAACCCTGCGGGCACCCAGGTGGACGTTGCGGGCCATCATGTCTCGGTGCCAGTGATCGACACGGCGACGAAGGCGGTGGTGGCCACGTCGGCGTCGGCCGCGCCCCGGTCGGGGTCGCCGCCCGACCCCCGAATCGCTTCGCTGGCCGGCCGGCGCTCCTACGGGCGCCGGCCGGTCGCCCCACTTCCTCCCTCGGCGCCGTGCTCGGGCGACGAGGCGAATGCCGAGCCGCGGGAGCTATGCGTCACAGCCCGGATCCGGACTCTGGCCGCCGCGCGGGTCTGGCCCGCCGACGCAGCGCCCGTCTCGGTCTCCGCCTCGTCCTTCAACGGCACTCCCATCCCGGAGGGGGACAATTCGGGCGGCACGGTCACGGTCCATCCGTCGTTCACGACGGCGATCACGTTGTTCGACGACGGGACCGACCACTTGAGGGAAAAACTTTTCACACGGCGCGCGCCGTGCCAAGCGCCCGTATGATGGCGCTCGATGAGCGCCACCAACGTCGACCACTTGCAGTTCCTGCTCCGCCACCTGACCACCGTGATCCACCACCTGCCGTCGGCGCGTCGTGCGGCTATTCGCCGCGACCGTCGGCATGCCGATGAGGAGATCGCCGACGAGCCCGGGAATTCGCCGGCGCCGCGCCACCACGCGGTCGACGACGATCGCGAGGAGCACCGCGAAGGCCGCGAAGCCGGTGCCCGCGGCCGCCTCCGGCGTGACGCCACTC
>Ga0194131_10000112_pt1 | contig 119382 bp, 102 predicted proteins | sample TA2KigO120mmetaG_FD_148631 | JGI IMG/M metagenome (GOLD analysis project Ga0194131, IMG submission 148631) | Freshwater microbial communities from Lake Tanganyika, Tanzania - TA2015053 Kigoma Offshore 120m | ecosystem: Environmental > Aquatic > Freshwater > Lake | place: Tanzania: Lake...
CGGGCTATTGCGGCATCCCCTGCGGCGTCGATTGCTTCCGGCACGCGCGGCCTATCATTGCGGAGTGGCAGAAGAAGCAGCAGAAGTAGCAGCATCATGCTCGACCAGCCGGACAAGCGCAGCGCCGCGGCGAAGGCTGCCGGCCCCGCGCTCGACTTCCAGCAGCACCTCGCGCGGCTGGAGGCGGAAGGGCTGGTCGTCCGCATCGACGATCCGATCGACAAGGACACCGAGTTGCACCCGCTGGTGCGCTGGCAGTTCCAGGGCGGGCTGCCGGAGGACAAGCGCCGCGCGTTCCTGTTCACCAACGTCACCGACGGCAGCGGCCGCCGCTACGACATGCCGGTGGTGGTGGGCGCGCTGTCGGCGTCGCCGGACATCTACGCCATCGGCATGGGCCGCACGGTCGAGGACATCGGCAAGGCGTGGCTCGACGCCATCGCCCATCCGATCGCGCCGGTGCGCGTTCAGTCCGGCGCGTGCCAGGAGGTCGTCATCACGGGCGACGACCTGCGCAAGCCGGACGGCGGCCTGAAGGCGCTTCCGGTGCCGATCTCAACGCCGGGCTTCGACGCCGCGCCCTATTTCACCGCCACGCTCTGCGTCACCAGGGACCCCGAGAGCGGCATCCAGAACATGGGCACCTACCGCGCCGGGCTCAAAGCCACCGACCGGCTCGGCGTGCGCATGGCCTCGCGGATCGGCGGCGCCGGCGGCTATCAGCACTGGCTCAAGCACAAGAAGCTCAAAAAGCCGATGCCGGTCGCAATCGTCAACGGCTGCGCGCCGGTCGTCACCTTCACCGGGCCGCAGAAGCTCGCCATCGACATGGACGAGATGGGCGTCGCGGGCGCGCTCGCGGGCGAACCGATCCGCACTGTCAAATGCGTCACCGTCGATCTCGACGTCCCGGCCGACGCCGAACTCGTGATCGAAGGACTGATCGATCCGGAGCTGCTCGAACCCGAAGGCCCGTTCGGCGAAAGCCACGGCTATATCGCGCTCGAAGACTTCAACATGTCGATGCAGGTGACCGCGATCACCCACAAGCACAAGCCGGTATTCGTGTCGCTGGTGAGCCAGGTCACGCCGAGCGAATCGAGCGTCATCAAGAAGGTCGCCTACGAGCCGATGTTCCTGTCGCATCTGCGCGACCACATGGGCGTCAAGGGCATCCGCGGCGTGTCGCTGCACGAGCCGCTGTCGAACGTGCGGCCGGTCATCTTCCTGCAGTTCGCGCAAGGTGCACCCCGCACCGAGGTGTGGCGCGGCATCCACGGCGCATCCACGCTGCGCGCGGATTGCGGAAAGATCGTCGTCGCGGTGAGCGAGGACATCGACCCGGCCAACACCGACGCGGTGTGGTGGTCGATCGCCTATCGCTGCAATCCGGTCGAGGACGTGCATGTGGTGCCGCATCGTTCGAGCGGTCACGGTCCGAAGTCGGGCCGCCGCCCCAACGATTCCTCGCTGTTGATCGATTCCACGCTCAAGCAGCCGTTCCCGCCGCTCGCCCTGCCCACGCGCGAATATATGGAGCGCGCCCGCGCGATCTGGGAACGGCTCGGCCTGCCCGCGCTGTCGCCGCAGCCGCCGTGGCACGGTTATCCGCTCGGGGAGTGGGCGGACGAATGGGATACCTATGCGCGCCGCGCGGTCGCAGGCGAATGGGAACAGAGCGGGAAAGAAACGTTCGCACGCCGCCGCGGCGGGCTGACACCTGAAACACCGGTCCATCAGGCGCCGAAAGACGACGACTAGCCTGCAAAATCCCGCCGTCGAATTTTCATGGCGTTGAAGCTGTAATGTTCCACGGCAACACCGGCACATGTTGCGCCGCAACAGCAGCGCAAATTTGCATTGCTCGGGAACAGGCACAGCGAGCGCGGGTCATCGCCCGCAAAGCCGCTTGCCGCCTGGAATATCGTCCACCACAGATTGTTGATTTGAAATAGTCCAATTAGACTTTTGACATCGAAGAACAAGGCCCGGCCTTCAGACGTGTCGGCCGGGACTCTCACCTGGGGAGGTTCGAGAATGGTTCGCCTGAACATCAACGGCAGAGATCACAACGTCGACGTCGACGGCAACACGCCCCTTCTATGGGCGATCCGCGACAACGTCGGCCTGACCGGCACGAAGTACGGCTGCGGCATCGCGCAATGCGGCGCCTGCACGGTCCACGTCGATGGCGTCGCCATGCGTTCGTGCTCGCTTCCAGTGAGCGCCGCGGTCGGCAAAAAGATCGTCACCATCGAAGGCCTCGCCGTCAACGGCGTGCTGCACAAGGTGCAGAAGGCCTGGATCGACCATGAGGTCCCGCAATGCGGCTACTGCCAGGCCGGCATGATCATGGCCGTGGTGGAACTGCTGAAGGACAAGCCGAAGCCGACCGACGCCGACATCGACAACACAATCACCAACATCTGCCGCTGCGGCACCTTCCAGGAAGTCCGCGCAGCAATCCACGCCGCGGCCAAGGCGTAAGGGAGGGAGCCATCATGAACTTCGTTCCAAAGATGAATCGCCGCTCCTTCGTCATCGGCACCGCTGCTGCAGGCGGCGGCCTCGCCATCGGGTTCGATCTGCCGTTCGGCTCCGGCACCGCGCAGGCCTCCGGCCTGACCGGCACGGAAGTCGGCATCTGGGTTGCGCTCAAGCCCGACGATACCATCGTCGTCCGCGTCGCCCGCTCCGAGATGGGCCAGGGCACGATTACCGGACTTTGCCAGCTCGTGGTCGAGGAACTCGAAGGCGACTGGTCCAAGGTCACCTACGAATATCCGACACCCGGCGAGCACGTTAAGCGCAAGCGCGCCTGGCAGTCGTACTCGACCGGCGGCAGCCGCGGCATCCGCGAGTCGCACCAGTACGTCCGCGAGGGCGGGGCTGCGGCGCGTTTGATGCTGCTGCAGGCGGCGGCCAACGAGTGGAAGGTTCCGGTCGACCAGCTCAAGGCCGAGAACAGCGTCATCACCGGCCCGGGCGGGAAACGCACCACCTACGGCAAGGTCGCCGAGGCCGCGTCCAAGCTGCCGGTGCCCGCGAAGCCTGCACTGAAGGATCCGAAGAACTGGAAGATCGTCGGCAAGCCGGTGAAGCGGCTCGACACCGCCGACAAGGTGACCGGCAAGCAGGTCTACGGCTTCGACCTCAAGCTGCCCGGAATGCTGACCGCGACGATCAAGGAATCTCCGGTATTCGGCGGCAAGGTGAAGAGCTTCGACGCCGCCAAGGTCGCGGGCATGAAGGGCGTCAAGAAGGTCCTGAAGGTCGGAGACACCGCCGTTGCCGTCGTGGCCGACACCTACTGGCAGGCCAAGACCGCGCTCGATGCGCTGCCGGTCGTGTGGGACGAAGGCCCGAACGCCAAGGTCTCCAGCGCCTCGATCGCCGACACGCTGAAGGCCGGCCTCGATGCGCCGCAAGCCTTCGTCGGCGCCCAGGCCGGCGACGCCAAGGCGGCCATCGCCGGCGCGGCGAAGAAGATCGAGGCGGTCTATTCGTATCCGTACCAGAACCACGTCTGCATGGAGCCGATGAACGCCACCGCGCGTTACACGGCCGACAAGTGCGAGGTGTGGGTGCCGACGCAGGACGGCGAGGCGTCGTTTGCGGCTGTGATCGCCGCTTCGGGCCTGCCCGCCGAAAAATGCGAAGTCTACAAGATCAACCTCGGCGGCGGCTTCGGCCGGCGCGGCGCGTTCCAGGACTACGTGCACCAGGCGGTGCGGATCGCCAAGGAGATGCCCGGCACGCCGGTCAAGCTCCTGTGGTCGCGCGAGGAGGACATGGCGCAGGGCCGATTCCACCCGACCATGCAGTGCAAGCTCGTCGGCTCGTTCGACAAGGACAACAACCTCACCGGCCTGCACATGCGGCTGTCGGGGCAGTCGATCCTTGCCGCAGTGCGTCCGGCGATCGTCGAAGCGCAGAAGGGCCGCGACCCGCTGGTGTTCCAGGGGGTGGCTGACGCGTCCGTGCTCGGCGAGCACTCGCTCGGCTACACGTTCCCGAACGTGCTGATTGACCACGCCATGCGCAACCCGCACGTCCCGCCGGGCTTCTGGCGCGGCGTGAACATCAACCAGAACTGCATCTTCATGGAGTGCTTCATCGACGAACTGGCCCATGCTGCGGGCCAGGATGCGCTGGCGTTCCGCCGCAAGCTCATGGAAAAGCACCCGCGCAACCTTGCGGTGCTCAATGCGGTGGCCGAGAAGATTGGCTGGGGCAAGCCGGCCCCGCAGGGGCGGTTCTACGGCCTGTCGCAGATGAAGGCCTTCAACGCCTACGTGGCGGCGGCGGCCGAGATTTCGGTGACCGGCGGCAACAAGCTGAAGGTCCACCGCATCGTCGCGGCGACCGACCCGACCTACGCCGTCAACCCGGCGCAGATCGACCGGCAGGTCTCGGGCTCGTTCGTGTACGGACTGTCGGCCATGGCCTGGCAGGAATGCTCGGTCAAGGACGGCCGCATCGCCGAACTCAACTTCGACACCTACAACTCGATGCGGATCGCCCAGATGCCGAAGGTCGAGTCGATCGTCATGCCGTCGGGCGGCAGCGGGCCGTGGGGCGGCATCGGCGAGCCCACGATCTGCGTGGCAGCACCGGCGGTGATGAACGCGTTCTTCCGCGCGACCGGGCGGCGTATCCGCACGTTCCCGCTGAAGAACCACGGCATCGAGCTGGTTTAGCTCTGTGTCGATCAGGCGCGGCGGCTCACCTAGCCGCCGCGCCTTCTTTTCTCTCCGTCCTTCCGGAGCAGCGCGCTCCGTGTAACCCCGGAGAGTCCGCGATGTCTCGCGCTGCCATCGACCGCCGCCGCTTCTTGGCCTCGGCTGCGGCCGCCGGGACGGCGGCGTCGTTTCCCACGCCCGCCGTTTCGCAGAAGGCCGGTCCTTCGCTCGCGGTGATCGGCGGCGGTTTCGGCGGCGTGGCCTGCGCGCGGGTGCTGCGCAAGGCCATTGCCAACGCCACCGTAACGCTGGTCGAGGCCAACGCGACCTACACCGCGCCGCCGCTAAGCAACGCAGCCATCGCAGGAATCTATCCGCTGGACCATCAGCGGTTCGGCTACGACGGCGTTCGCAAAACCGGCGTCGCCGTCGCGCTGTCGGCCGCCACCGCCGTCGACCCCGGGAAGCGGACGGTGACGCTCGCGAACGGCACGCAGCTCGCCTACGACCGCCTGGTGATCTCGCCCGGCGTCGCCATGCGATGGAACGCCATCCCCGGCTACGACCGCAGGGCGGCGGAGGCCATGCCGCATGCCTGGAACGACGGCGGGCAGGTCGGGTTGCTGCGGAAGCAGATCGAAGCGATGGATGACGGCGGCACGGTCGTCGTCTCGGCGCCGGTCAACCCCGCGCGCTGTCCGCCCGCTCCCTACGAGCGCGCAAGTCTGATCGCGCATTATCTGAAGACGCACAAGCCGCGCTCCAAGGTGATTGTGCTCGACGCCAAGGACGGCTTCACCATGCAGCGGCTGTTCCAGGCGGCCTGGAAGGAGCTCTATCCCGGCATGATCGAGTGGATTCCGCCGTCGAGCGGCGGCTCGCTCGCGTCGGTCGACGCCGAAACGCGCACGATCAGCACCGATTTCGATAAGTACAAGGCCGCGGTCGCCAGCATCATCCCGCCGCAGACGGCGGGACACGCCGCCGAGCTCGCCGGCGTCGCCGACCGCACCGGCTGGTGTCCGGTCGATCCGATGACGTTCGAATCCAAACTTGTGTCCGGGGTTCACGTGATCGGCGACGCGGCCATCGCGGGCGCCATGCCGCGCTCGGCTTCGGCCGCGCAATCGCAGGCAACGATCTGCGCGCAGGCCATCGCGGCGCTGCTCGCAGGCCGGCAACCGGCGCAGCCGACGCTCAGCAGTTCGTGCTACAGCCTGATCGCGCCGGACTACGCCATTTCGCAGCGCGGGAAGTACCGCCCGGTGGACGGCCAGTATGCCGAGGCGGACGGCGGCCTGATCGTCAGCCCGCTCGATGCGCCGCGCTCCGTCCGCAAACGGGAAGCCAACGAGGCCGAGGCGTGGTATCGCGCCATCACCGGCGAGGTGTTCGGATGAACGGCCGGCTGGCCCTCGCGCTCGCGCTTGCAGCCTTCAACGCTGCGTCGAGCCAGGCGCAGTCCGGCCTTGTGCCTTATCAGGTCGTGGGCGACGCCATTCCGCGGTCGCTGACCGGCGCGCCCGGCGATCCGGCGCGCGGCCGCGCCATCGTGACCCGGCGCGAGTACACCTGCCTGCTCTGCCACTCTGGGCCGTTTCCGGAGGAGCGGTTCCAGGGCAACCTCGCGACCGACATGCGGGGCGCGGGCGCCCGCTGGACGCCGGGGGAACTGCGGCTGCGGCTGGTTGACGCCACCCGCCTCAATCCGGCTACGATCATGCCGCCCTTTTACCGGGCGGACGGCCTGAATCGCGTCGGCCCGGCGTGGCGGGGCAAGCCGATCCTGACCGCCGAGCAGATCGAGGATGTGGTGGCGTTCCTTTCAACATTGCGCGATTGACGGGCAAGCACCGCGACCGGCGTTGCGGGTTCGGGTAGAATAAACTGAAAGTCGGAGCTGCGATGGGCGAACGGCTGACAGGGCGATCCAATCGCCGCCAGTTCCTGGCGGCGGCAGGCGGCGCCGCGCTGGCGCTGACCGTGCGGCCCGCTTCGGCGACGCCCGCCGCGATGACGCTCGCCATCCGCAAGGTCGCCGGCGAATCCGAGATCAAGCCCGGCAAGGTCAAGATCGACATGCCGCCGCTGGTCGAGAACGGCAACGCCGTGACCATGACCGTGTCGGTCGACAGCCCGATGACCGCGGCCGATCACGTCAAGTCGATCCACGTCTTCACCGAAAGGAATCCGCAACCGAACGTCATCGACGTTTCGCTCGGGCCGCGCGCCGGCCGCGCCAGCATCACAACCCGCATCCGGCTCGCCGACACCCAGAAGATCACCGCGATTGCGCAATTGTCGGACGGCTCGTTCTGGTCCGACAGCATCGAGGTCATCATTACGCTCGGCGCCTGTCTCGAGGATAATTTGATCTGATGGCACGCACGCTGATTAACGTTCCAGCCAAGGCCAAGCGCGGCGAGATCATCGCGATCAAGACGCTGATCTCGCACACCATGGAGACGGGGTTCCGGCACACCAACCTCGGCGTCCGGATCCCGCGCGACATCATCGACACGCTGATTTGCACCTACAACGGCGAGGAAATCTTCCGCACCAGGCTGCATCCCGCCATCGCCGCGAATCCCTTTGTCACGTTCCACACCGTCGCGACGGAGAGCGGGACGATTGGCTTCAGGTGGACCGGAGACAAAGGCTTCTCCGCCACGGCGTCGGCGAAAATCACGGTCGAATGAACCCGCGCGCGCTGCGCCTGCGGCCGGCGCTCATCCTCGCCATTGCATCCGCTGCCGCCTTTGCCGTCGCGCTTGCACGCGCGGAAATCCCGCTCGAACAGCGCCGCTCCAGCTACGCCGACATGAGCCGCGACAACAAGGCGATGCAGGACGACGACACCAGCAATCCCGGGATGCTGTCCGTGCTCGACGGCGAAGCGCTGTGGTCGGAGAAGGCCGGTGCGGCCAACCGCGCCTGCGCCGACTGCCACGGCGACGCCAAGAGCGGCATGAAGGGCGTCGCCGCGCGCCATCCCGCCTTCGACGCCAGGCTCGGCCGGCCGGTCAATCTCGATCAGCGCATCAACATCTGCCGCAGCGAGCGTCAGCAGGCCGCACCGTTTGCGCTCGAAAGCAAGGACATGCTCGCGATGTCGGCGTTCGTCGCGCATCAGTCGCGCGGCGAGCCGATTGCGCCGCCGGACGACCCGCGGCTTGCGCCGCATCGCGAGGCCGGGCGCGCGCAGTACAACGCGCGGCAAGGCCAGCTCAACCTGTCATGCGGCCAGTGCCATGACGACAACTGGGGCAAAAGCCTCGCCGGCAACACCGTGCCGCAGGCCCACCCGACCGGCTATCCGATCTACCGCCTGGAGTGGCAAAGCCTCGGGTCGTTGCAACGGCGGCTTCGCAATTGCATGATCGGGATGCGTGCGGAAACGTATCCGTACGGCGCGTTGGAGTATGTGAATATGGAATTGTACCTGATGTGGCGGGCCCGCGGCATGAAGCTCGAAACGCCCGGTGTCCGCCCGTGAGCGGCACTTTCAAGCTTCGCGGCTACGTGGCGCTCGCCACCGAGCTGCGGTCGGGCCGGGCCACCCCGCGCACCTATCTCGAAGAGACGCTGCGGCGCATCGCGCAGATCGATCCCGGCATCGGCGCGTTCGTCAGCCTCAACCGCGACGGCGCGCGCAAGGCCGCCGACGCCTCGGGCGAACGCTGGCGCGCCGGCGGCCAGCTGTCGCCGATCGACGGCATGCCGATCGCGATCAAGGACATCATCGAGACCGCCGACATGCCGACCGGCCAGGGGTCGCCGCTATTCGAGGGCGCGGAATCGAAGCGCGACTCCGCAAGCGTGCACGCGTTGCGCGAGGCCGGAGCCATCGTGATCGGCAAGACCACGACCACCGAATTCGCCGCAAGCCATCCGTTCCACACCACCAAGAACCCGCACGATCCCAAACGCACGCCGGGCGGCTCATCGAGCGGCACGGCGGCCGCCGTGGGCGCTGGCATGGTGCCGGCCGGTCTCGGCACCCAGGTGGTCGGCTCGATCTTGCGGCCGGCAAGCTTCTGCGGCGCGGTCGGCTTCAAGCCGAGCGTCGGCGCCATCAACCGTTCGGGTTCGCACGACCACTTCAGCCAGAGCTGCCAGGGCGCGATCGGCGCTTCGCTCGCCGACGTCTGGGCGGTGATGCGCGCCATCGCCGACCGGACCGGCGGCGACCCCGGCTTCGTGGGTCTTATGGGCGACGTCAACTTCGGCGCGCCCGCAGCACCGAAGCGCATCGGCATTCTTGAAACCGGCGGCTGGGGCTCGGCCACCGACGGCGCGCGCCAGGCGTTCTCCGTCGTCCGGCGCAAACTCGGGCTTGCAGGCATCGAGGTGCGCGGCCGCGCCGACGACCCCGAGATCGACGAGGCCGAGCGCGCCATGGCCGACGCGCTGCCGCTGACGCAGGCCATCAACGCCTGGGAGGGCCGCTGGCCGCTGAACACATACGCCGACCGCGACGCCGGGAAGCTCAGCGCACCGGCGCGGGAGCGGCTGCGCACCGCCGAGGCGATGTCACAGACCGAGTATGGCGAGTTGCTGGCGCGCCGGGCCGCGGTGCGCGCGGCTTTCGAAAAGGCCGCGAGCCGCTACGACGCCTTTGTTACGCTCGGCGCCTGCGGCGCGGCACCCGTCGGCCTGGGTTCGACCGGCAACACGATCATGAACGTAGCCGCCTCGCTGCTCGGATGCCCGGCAATCACCGTGCCGATCTTGACCGACGAGGGCCTGCCGCTCGGCTTGCAATTCTTAGGGACCATGAGCGGCGACGCGGCGCTGTTCGAAACCGCGGCATGGGCGACCGCGGCCGTGTTCGACCGGAAGGATCTGGTGGGCGCGGCGGCGGGGTGAGCCTGCCGCCTACGCAGTCGCTGCCACAGCGTTCCTTCCCCCGCTTGTCGGGGAGGAAAGGGGTAAGTCGGGGGAAGGATGACACTGCATTAACCCCGATACTACAAGGCTTTTTCGCATTCTGGGCATGCCTGACTCTGTGACTGACAACGGAAGTTCCCATACGTACCGAGTCCGCGCGGCAACTCTTGCGGCGCTTAGAAATGTACGAAGCCAATTGGCCCTATTGCGGGCGGACTTTCGAGAAGTGATTTCCGCTCCGCAGGCGCGAGCCGTGTAAGGACGAAGCCTAAAGCGAACGCGGCAACGGTGAAAATAATCACGAGAGTGATTGCGAGAGAAATCTTCTCAACGTCGGTCATAAGAAATCTCACTTTGCCGCGCTCAGCGGCGTCATATCGGTCGAATCACTTCTAGTAAAACTCTCAACCGAATTTGGCCGAATGATGGACTACATTCCCCGATCACGTTGCCTCTCGATTGATTGTATGGTTGCAAGGACCCGATCCCCCTCAAGCTTGGCCTGATCCTCGGTTAGTTCGCCGCGATCCATCCGCGTCGCTATTTCAACGCGCTTTGCAGCGAACATCTCGATTAGGTCTATGTACTTGTACTGCGCATCGCGGAACGCCTGTAGCATGGCCGGGTTGGCGCACTGCACCGACGCCACGTATGACGGCAGTTCACCGCGTAATCGCCGTGCCTTGCATGCATCGACCGCGAGCGAAGTTATCTTGAACGCGCGTTGCAATGGATTCTCGGCGGTCGGTTGCGCGGGCAATGGCGCGCCCATCTCTCTTAGCTTACGTTGAGCTTCGAGCGCCCGTTGGTGTTCCTTGGCATTCGCTTGCTGTGTCCATTCAACTCGTTGCGCCATTATTTTCGCCGCCGTGCATCGTCCAGCCAACTCGATACTTTGCGGGAGAGATTTATTCTCAATTGCATCCGCTTGCAGGCAAACGATTGTCGCATTCCGCTTAAATTGTTCTAGCGTTCCGCAAGTGCCATTGATGCAACAAGTGCCGCCCGGCATACACTGCGACGATTGAGCAAAGGTAACTTCGCTGAATGCTACAAACACGACGAGCGCGCAACTAAGCAATCCGGCGAGCAATCCGGGATGGCCTCGACTCTCGACGACATGCGGCAGCGTGCTCACGGCGAACCCCTGTTCCCGTGCCAGCTATACCCCTTCCCCTAGCAGCCCGACAATGCGCAGTGAGACGGTCCGTTGAGCGGGGTCGAGGCGCTGCCTGCCGCTCGCCATAATCGTGATCCGAGAAAGTCGGTTTCCCGGACTGTCTAAAACACCTGTCTGAACGACTGAAAATATACGAGTTAACCCTTTGAAAAATCTATATCCATCTCCCGCTTGCAGGGGAGGGAGCGCGCCGAGTTCGGGGCAATGCCGCGCCTACGCATTCCACAGATTCGCGAACTGCGTCGCGACCACGTCCTCGTATCGGCCGACGCCCTTCGTCAGCCCGACGGTCTGCACGAACCGGCACATGCTGTCGAACGCGCCCCTGGAAATCGCCGGGTCGTAGTAGGGAAGATCGCGCTCGACGAGCGTCGCGATCAGGCTCGCCTCGAACTCCGGGAACCACTTCTTGCCGACCGCCGTGGCGCGCTTCGGATCGGCCTTCAGCGCCTTTTGGGTCTTCACCAGCGCGCGCACCGCAGCCGCGGCTTTGTCGGGCTGCTTTTCGACCAAGTCGGCGCGGGTCGCGAGCACGCCGAAGGTGTAGCCGGCGAGGCTCTTGGGCCCGTCGCCGCGGCGCGCGTCGAGAACAAGCGTGCCGAGGCCGCGCCGGACCGCCACCTCCGCACCCATGCCGTTGGCCCAGAAGCCGTCGATCTTGCCCTCCTCCATCGCCTTCGCCGCGTTGACGCCGAACGACACGCCCGCGGGGTTGGCCGGCATCGGCGGCGGCGCGATCTGCACGTTGTCGCGCTTAGGGTCGATGCCGCATTCCTTGAGCAGCTCGATCAGGCCGATGTCGATCAGGGGAGCGGCGCCGATGCGCTTGCCTTTCACGGCGGCGACGTCGCCGCGCGCAACCTTCAGGTCCGCGCGCATGATCAGGAACCAGTAGGTGTTCTGCGCCAGCGCGCCGAGGAACTTCACGCCGTTCCATTCCGGAAACGCGGTCGGCGCCGAATGCGACGAACCGCCGACGAAGTCCGCCTTGCCGTCGCGCAGCGCCTCGTAGCACTTGCCGACCGGGTAGATCAGCTCGAGCTCGGCGTCGATGCCTTCTTCCTTGAAGAAGCCCATCTCCACCGCCGCGATGGCGGGGAAGTAGGAATTGGAGACGAGATCGGGAATGACGACTTTCATTTCTTGGACTCCTTACGTTATTCCGGTCATCACCGGGCCGGCGCGAAGCGCCGTGACCCGGTGATCTCGATCGGGATTGCACCGTGCCACTTCAAGCGAGACGGCCGGGTCAAGCCCGGCCATGACGCCTGTCGTGCGGACAAGCCTTCGCTCAAACGACATCAGCCCTCATCCGGCAACTGCACGATACGATAGCTGTGCGTCAGCTTGCGGCCGAGCACCGGATCGTCCAGCTCCATCTCGAACGTTCCGCCGTAGGAGATTCCGCCATGCACCGCAAAGGTGCCGCAGAACATCGCAGTGCCCGGCGCGAGGCGCTCGCCGCCGGTGTAGAGCCGGATCAATTCCTCCGGCGAACGCATGTTGGTGACAGGACCTTCCTGATAGAGCCGCCGCGCGCCACCGTCGAACACGAACGAGCGCAGCTTCAGCTTGTCCCAATGCGGCTTGACCTCGTCGTAGCGCCACAGTGCAGCGCCCACCGGCTTGGCGCACATCTGCTTCGACAGCGTCACGCCGACAGTCTCGGCCTTGCGGTCGGTGTGGTCGGAGCCGACACCGAGCCACAGCCCGTCGTCGAGCTGGTACAACACGAACTCCACCTCGCCGCTCGACTTGTCCGCCATCACCTCGATTTCACCCTCGGTGGTCAGCAGCGAACGCGCCGTACGGTAGAAGATCGGCACCGTCTTGGGCCGCTTCACGCCGATCGCCTCCAACTCCTTGATGTGGGCTTCCAGCGCCTCGACATTGCGGCCGGTCCAGCCGGCGACGACCAGGCTGCGGATGGCGGACAGGTCAAGCTTGCGTTCGCTCGGCATGAATTCTCCGGGTTCGCCACGCGCCCAAACAAGGGCCGCGAGGCAGCAGAAGATTGCACCATTTACATGCTATGTCTCGACCCTTAAAGGTCGCCGCAAGGCATCGGGAGGACCAGCCATGAACGACGTGCAGAGCCGCGCCAACCCCGCGAGTGCGGGCAAGATCAAGGGCCAGGAGCACTGGACCAACAAGGGCGAGGCCAAGCTGTTCCTCTGGGAGAAGCGCGCTCCGCAGGGGCCGGTGAACGGCACCGTGCTGTTCGTGCACGGCTCGTCCATGGCCTCCCAGCCGGTGTTCGACCTGCACGTGCCCGGCCGGCCGAACTCGTCGGCGATGGAATACTTCTGCGAGCGCGGCTTCGACACCTGGTGCATGGACATGGAGGGCTACGGCCGCTCCACCAAGGATCGCGGCACCGAGGCCTTCATCTGGGAGGGCGCGGACGACCTCGACGCCGGCTCCGAATACATCATGAAGCTCCGCAACAGCGGCCCGTTCCTGGTCTATGGAATCTCATCGGGCGCGCTGCGCGCCGCGGCCTTCGCCCAACGGCGGCCTGAGCGGGTCAAGCGGCTCGCGCTCGATGCCCACGTGTGGACCGGCGAAGGCAGTCCTACGCTGGAACAGCGGCGCAAGAAGCTGCCCGACTACCTCAAGACCAAGCGCCGGCCGATCGACAAGGCGTTCGTGCGCTCGATCTTCGAACGCGACCATCCCGGCACCGCCGACGACAACACGATCAACGCTTTCGCCGACTACATCATCGCACTCGACGACTCGATCCCGAACGGCACCTATATCGACATGTGCAACAACCTGCCCGTGGTCGATCCGACCAAGATCAAGGTGCCGACCATTATCATGCGCGGCGAGTACGACGGCATCGCGGGCTTCGACGATCTGGTGAACTTCTTCAAGCTGCTGCCCAATCCCGACAAACAGTTCGCGGTCATGCCGGGCATCGCGCATGCGTCGCTGCAGCAGAAGAACTACATGATCGCGCTGCACATCATGCACGCGTTCTTCACGCAGCCGGAGCCGATCTACTCGACGTACAAGGCGTGAGGCTGCTTTCCCCGCACGCGGTGCAGCGCGAAGCGATGCACCGCAGATGCGGGGTCCCGATTTGGAAAATGAAGAACCCGGGGTCCCGGGTCTGCGGCGCATCACTTTGTGCTGCGCCGCGCCCGGGACACGCAAAGCCTACGGCACCGCCCTTGTCGGCAGATTGATCCCCTCGCCCGCGGCGCGCGGATCGCGCTTGCCCCACAGGCGGCGGTGCAGCGCGTCGAGCCACAGGTAGATCACCGGCGTGGTGTAGAGCGTCAGCGCCTGCGACACCAGAAGCCCGCCGATGATGGTCATGCCGAGTGGCCGGCGCAGCTCCGCGCCGGGCCCGGTGGCGACGAGCAGCGGCACCGCGCCGAGCATCGCGGCGAGTGTCGTCATCATGATCGGCCGGAAACGCGCAATGCAGGCATCCAGGATCGCCTTGGCCGGCTCCAGGCCCTGCTGGCGTTCGGCTGCGAGCGCGAAGTCCACCATCATGATGCCGTTCTTCTTGACGATGCCGATCAGGAGAATGATGCCGATAAAGGCGATCACGGTCAGCTCGGCCCGGAACATCATCAGCGCGAGCAGCGCGCCGAGGCCCGCCGACGGCAGCGTCGAGATGATCGTCAGCGGGTGCGCCAGGCTTTCGTACAGAACGCCAAGGATGATGTAGATCGTCAGCAGCGCCGCGAGGATGACCAGCGGCTGCGTCGAGACCGCCCTGCGGTGCGCCTGCGCATCGCCGGCAAACTCGGCACGCATCGTGTCGGGCAGGTGCAACTCCGCCACCGCGCGGTCGATGGCGGCCGAGGCCTGTTCGAGCGTCACGTTCGGCGCGAGATTGTAGGTGATCGTGACCGCCGGAAACGAGCCCTGGTGGTTGATGACCAGCGGCGCCAGCGCCCGCTCGGCCCTGGCCACGGCGTTGAACGGCACCATCGCGCCGCCCGCGCCGGGCACATGAACCCGCGACAGATCGGCGGGATCGCGCTGGAACTGCGGGTCGACTTCAAGAATGACGCGGTACTGGTTGCGCGGCGAATAGACGGTCGATACCTGGCGCTGGGCAAAGGAGTTGTTCAGCGCGTTATCGATGTCCTGGATGCGCACGCCGAGACGCGCGGCGGCTTTGCGGTCGACGGTCACATTGACCTGCAGGCCGTTCTGCTCGCGGTCGGTGGTGACGTCAACCACCTCCTTGAGCGTCTGAACCTTGTTGACGACGACCGGCGCGAGCCGCAGCAACTCGTCGAGGTTGGGGTTCCAGAGCGTGAACTGATACGACGAACTCGACTGCCGCCCGCCGGCCCGCACGTCCTGGGCCGGGAACATGAACACCCGCATGCCGCCGACGTCGAGCAGCTTCGGCCGCAGCCGGTTGATCACTTGCTGCGAGGTGACGCTGCCACGTTCCGACGGCGGCTTGAGGCTGATGAACAGCCGGCCGTTGTTGACCGACGCATTGAACGTCGAGGCGCCGACCGACGAGCCGACAAAGGCCACCGCAGGATCGGAGAGGACGATCTCGGTCGCGCGCTGCTGCAGCTCCTTCATGGCCTCGAACGAGATTTCCGGCGAGGCGCGCGTGCCGCCGAAGATCAGCCCCGTGTCGTCCTGAGGGAAGAATCCCTTCGGCATCTGGATATAGAGCTGCACGGTCAACGCCACCGTGACGACGAACACCAGCAGCGTCAGGAACCGGTGCCGCAGCACGACCGTGAGGCTTGCGCCGTAGGCCGCCGTCGAGCGCGTCAGCACCCGCTCCACCAGCCGGTCGAGCCAGGTTGCATCCGGGCTCGGGCCCTGCCGCACGAAATGCGCGCAGACCATCGGCGTGATCGTCAGCGCCACGACCATCGAGATGGTGACCGCGAAAGTCAGCGTCAGGGAAAATTCCCAGAACAGGCGGCCGACCACGCCGCCCATGAAGAACAGCGGAATGAACGCTGCGACCAGCGACACGGTGATGGAAATCACCGTGAACCCGATCTGACGCGCGCCCTCGATGGTCGCGCGCAGCGGCGTCATGCCCTTTTCCAGGTTCCGGAACACGTTTTCGATCACCACGATGGCGTCGTCGACGACGAAACCGACCGACACCACCAGCGCCATGAGCGACAGGTTGTTGATCGAGAAGCCGGCGAGCCACATCGCGGCGCAGGTGCCGGCGAGCGACAATGGAACGGTAATGCCCGCCGCAATCGTCGCCGCCGTCCGCCGCAGGAACAGGAACACGACCACCATCACCAGGATGACAGTCGCGACCAGCGTGAGCTGCATGTCGAGCACGCTCGCCCGGATGGTCTGGGTGCGGTCGGACAGGACCGAGATTTCGACGTCGGCCGGGATCCAGCGCTTGAGCTCGGGCAGCAGATCGCGAATGCGGTCCACGGTCTCGATCACGTTGGCGTCGGCCTGCCGCGTGATGACCAGAAGCACCGACGGCTGGAGATTGAACCAGGCCGCCGAGCGGCTGTTGCGCACGCCCTGCTCCACCGTCGCGACCGCACCGAGCCGGACCACCGAGTTGTTGGCGGTCTTGACCACGATGTTCTCGTAGTCGCGCGGATTGCGGAGCTGGTCGCTGGTGCCGATGGTACGGGCGAGGTCCGGCCCGTCGAACGTGCCGAGCGGCCCGGTGGCGTTGGCGCCGGCGATGGCCGTCCGCACGTCCTCCATGCTGACGCCCATCGACGCGATGGCGATCGGGTTGACCTTCACGCGGATCGCGGGCTGCTCCGCTCCGCTGACCGTGACCTCGGCGACGCCCTCGATCTGCGACATGCGCTGCGCGATGACGGTGTCCGCGACGTCGTAAAGCTCGCTGGGCGGCGTGGTCTTGGACGTCAACGCGAGGATCAGGATCGGCGCCGACGCCGGGTTGACCTTGCGCATGCTGGGCAGCGTCGGCAGGTCGCCCGGCAGATCGGAGAGCGCGGCGTTTAAGGCCGCCTGCACGTCGCGCGCCGCGCCGTCGATGCTGCGCTTCAGGTCGAACTGAATTGTGATGGTGCTGTTCCCGAGCGAACTGCGCGAGGTGATTTCCGTGACGCCGGGAATTTCGCCGAGCCGGCGCTCCAGCGGCGCCGCCACCGTCGCCGCCATGATCGCGGGATCGGCGCCGGGACGGCTCGCCGACACACGGATGGTCGGGAACTCCACGCTCGGCATGCTCGCGACCGGCAGGAAGCCGTAGGCGACGAGCCCCACCAGAAACAGGCCGATCGCCATCAGCGTGGTGCCGACCGGCCTGCGGATGAAGGGATAGGAGACGTTCATCGCGCGTCTCCGGGCGCTACTCGGCGGGGCCCGAAGCCGTGCCCGGCCGCCGCAGCGGCGCGACGAATTCGCGCCGCCGGGTCACACGCTGCTTCAGGCGCTCCATCATCAGGTAGATCACCGGCGTGGTGTAGAGAGTCAGCATCTGGCTCAGCACCAGCCCGCCGATGATGGTGATGCCGAGCGGATTGCGCAGCTCGGAACCGGTGCCGCTTTCGACCGCGAGCGGAATCGCGCCGAACAGCGCGGCAAGCGTCGTCATCATGATCGGGCGGAAACGCAGCAACGCCGCCTGCACGATGGACTCGCTCGGCGACAGGCCCTGCCCGTGCTCCGCTTCCAGCGCGAAGTCGATCATCATGATCGCATTCTTCTTGACGATGCCCATCAGGAGAATGATGCCGATCAGCGCGATCACCGACAGGTCGTAGCCAAGCAGGATCAGCGCCAGCAGCGCGCCGACGCCGGCCGACGGCAGGGTGGACAGAATTGTGAGCGGGTGAATGAAGCTTTCGTAGAGCACGCCCAGCACGATGTAGATCGCGACCGCAGCGGCAAGGACCAGCCACGGCGTTCCGGCAATCGACTTGGCGTACTCGGCGGCATCGCCGGAATAGGAGCCGGTGACCGACGTGGGCATGCCGATGGCGCGCTCCGCGGCCGAAATCGCGGCGACCGCATCGCTCAGCGCAGCGCCAGGCGCAAGATTGAAGCTGATGGTGACCGACGGGAATTGCTCCTGCCGCGCGATCGACAGCGGCGCGGTGGTGTGCTCGAACTGCGCAAAGGAACTCAGCGGAACCTGCACGCCGCCGACGCCGGGCACGTAAATCCGCGACAGCGAATTCGGATCGCGCTGATAGCGCGGCTGCGCCTCCAGGATCACGCGGTACTGATTCGATTGGCCGTAAATGGTCGAGATCTGGCGCTGGCCGAAGGCGCTGTTGAGCGCGTCGTTCACGGCCTGCATCGAAACGCCGAGACGGCCCGCCATCTCGCGGTCGATATCGACCATCATGCGCAGGCCGCCCTCCTGCGCTTCGGACGCAACGTCGCGCAGCATCGGGTCGGCGCGCATACGATCCACGAGTTTGTCCGACCATTCGAGCACGTCGCTGCCGATGGCTGCGACCAGCGTGTACTGGTACTGCGCGCGGCTGACGCGCGTGCTGATCTGGATGTCCTGCACCGGCTGGAAATAGACCGAGATGCCGGGAATCGGCGCCACCGCTTCCTTCAGGCGCTCGACGATTTCGGCCGCGCTGACCTTGCGCACGTCGCGCGAACGCAGCGTGATGGCGAGGCGGCCGGCGTTCGGCGTCGGGTTCAGCCGGCTGACGCCGACGATCGAGACGACACCCACGACCTCCGGGTCCCTGCGGACCGCAACCTCGACCTGCTCCTGCAGGCGCTGCATCTGCGCGAACGAAACCTCCGGCCCGGCTTCGGAGACGGCCGTGATCATTCCGGTGTCCTGCGGCGGCAGGAAGCCCTTGGGCACCAGGACGTAGAGCCAGAGCGTGACGAAGACCGTGCCGAGCGTCACCAGCAGCGTCGCCGGCTGATGCCGGAGCACCCACAGCAGGCTCACCCGGTAATACTCGACCGTGCCGTCGATGGCGCGATTGAAGAAACGGCTCACCGAACCGGCAGCCGTCTCGGCCTTGTGGCGCAGGATGCGGCTGCACATCATCGGCGTCAGCGTCAACGACACGATGGCAGAAACCACCACCGCGATGGTGAGCGTCAGCGCGAATTCACGGAACATGCGGCCGACCAGCCCCGTCATGAACAGGAGCGGGATGAACACCGCGATCAGCGACATCGTCAGCGAGATGATGGTGAAGCCGATCTCGCGCGCGCCGCGCAGCGCCGCGTCGAGCGGCGATTCTCCGTCCTCGATGTGGCGAACCACGTTCTCGATCATGACGATGGCGTCGTCGACCACGAATCCGGTGCCGATGGTCAGCGCCATCAGCGACAGATTGTCGAGCGAGAAGCCACAGAACCACATCACGCCGAAGGTGGCGATCAGCGACAGCGGCAGGGCCACGCCGGCGATGATCGTGGCGCGGATCGAGCGCAGGAACGCCAGCACGACCAGAACCACCAGTACCACGCTCAGCACCAGTGTGAACTGCACGTCCCGCACCGAGGCACGAATGGTGCTGGTGCGGTCGTGCACAATCGTCAGCTCGATCCCGACCGGCATGGCGCGCTGCAGCCGCGGCAGCTCGTGCTTCAGGCGCTCGACGGTCTGGATCACGTTGGCGCCGGGCTGGCGCTGGATGTCGATGACCACCGCCTGCCGGCCGCGGTAGGTCGCGGCGACCTTGTCGTTCTCCAGCCCATCGACGATCTGCGCCACGTCGCGCAGCAGCACCGGCGCGTTGTTGCGGTAGGCCACGACCAGGGCGCGATAGGCCTCGGCCGCCGCCAACTGGTCGTTGGCGGCGATGGTGTAGGACTGGTAGGTGCCGTCGAGCGCGCCCTTCGGGCCGGAGACGTTGGCCCCGACGATGGCCGTGCGGATATCCTCCAGGCCGATCCCGTAGGCCGCGAGCCGCGCGAGGTCCGCCTGGATTCGAACCGCCGGGCGGATGCCGCCCTGCACCGAGACCCGCCCGACGCCGGACACTTCGGCGAGCCGCTGCGCCATCAGCGTATCGGCCAGATCGCTCATCTCGCGCAGCGAGATCGTCTCCGAAGTCAGCGCGAGCGTGATGATCGGCGAGTCCGCCGGGTTCACTTTTGCATAGGTCGGCGGGTAGGGAAGATTGCGCGGCAGCGCGGACCCCGCGGCGTTGATCGCCGACTGGACGTCCTGCGCCGCGCCGTCGATGTCGCGGTTCAGATCGAATTGCAGGGTGATCTGGCTGATGCCGAACGAACTCGACGAAGTGACGAGCGACAGCGACGGAATCTGCCCGAACTGGCGCTCCAGCGGCGCGGTGACGAGCGACGCGACCGTGTCGGGGCTCGCGCCCGGAAGCTGCGTCGTCACCTGGATGGTCGGAAAATCGACCTGCGGCAGCGACGAAACCGGCAGCCAGAAGTAGCCGAGCCAGCCGCCCATCGTGATGGCGGCCGCGAGCAGCGACGTCGCGATCGGCCGCCGGATGAACGGGGTGGATACGCCCATCATCGCGGCGGACTCGGCGCGGCCTCCGAACGCTGTTGCCTGCGGTCGCGGCGGCGGTCGCGGCGCGACTCGGCCGGCTCCGCGCTCGGCGGCGTGACGGATTCCGCGTTGGTGACCGTCACCCGGGACCCCTCGGTCAGACGCGCGAATCCGGTGGTGACGACGCGCTCGTCGGCCTGCAGGCCCCGCGCGAACACCGACTGGGCCTCGTCTTGAGTCGAAATCGCCACTTGGCGGACGGCTACGGTGCTGTCCTGTTGCACCACATAGACGAAGGTTCCGCGCGGGCCGCGCTGCACCGCCGCCGTCGGCGCAACGACGACGTTGCGCTGCGTGTCGATGAGCAAGCGGACATTGACGAACTGTCCCGGCCAGAGCTGGAAATTCTTGTTGGAAAATTCGGCCTTGAGTCTGATCGTGCCGGTCGTCGGATCGACCTGGTTGTCGACCACCTGCAGCACGCCGCGGTCGACCACCGTGCGGTTGTCGGCGCCAAACGCCTCGACCGGCAGCGGGCCTTGCGCGAAGGCCTTGTTGACCTCGCCAAGCTGCTGCTGCGGCAGGTTGAACAGGATCGAGATCGGCTGAAGCTGGGTGATGACCACGATGCCCAGGGCGTCGGAGGTGCGCACGATGTTGCCCTCGTCGACCTGCCGGATGCCGGTGCGCCCGGAGATCGGCGCTCTAACAGTGGTGTACTCGAGGATCGCCTTGGCGTTGTCGATCGCGGCCTGATCGAGCCGCACCTGCGCCTCAAGCTGCGCGACGGTCGCCTTCTGGGTGTCGAGCTGCTGACGCGCGATCGAGTTGGTCGCGGAAAGCCGCGTGTAACGTTCGAGATCAATTCGGGCGTTGGCGAGCAGGGCTTCGTCCTGTGCCCTCTTGGCGACCGCCTGATCGTAGGACGCCTGATACGTCGTCGGATCGATCCGCGCGAGCACGAAACCGCGCTCGACGTCCTGACCTTCCTTGAAGTTGACGCTGACCAGCCGGCCCTCGACCTGTGGGCGGACCGTCACCGTGTTCAGGGCGCGCGTCGTGCCGACACCGTCGAGATAGACCGGCACGTCGGCGTGGCGGCTCATGGCCGCGATCACCGGAACCGGTCCGTCGGTTTGGAATCCGCGGCCGCCGCGTTGCTGCTGTTGCTGCGGCGGACGCTGCGACTGCATCCAAACGGCAGCAGCCGCGCCGGTCAGGACGACGGCGACGAGGGTAATCCCGATTACGCGTCGTCCGCTCGGCATTGGGGCCAGCCAAAATCCAGCCAAGAATCAGGCCTCAGACATAAATAACGGCGTGGCCCCCCGTTTCACAGCACATTACGCACATTTCATGTGCCGGCGGCGGAAGCGACCCGGCCATGATTAATGGGAGGCATGATTAACGGGCGTTCAGCGCGATACCGCACTCTGCAATGCGCCGGTCAGGGCCTTGGCTGACCTTCCGGTTTGGCCTTCTGCCAGCCGCCGCCGAGCGCCTGAAACAGGCTCACGACCGCCTGCAACCGGGCCAGTCGGGCCTGCGCCAGCGTGTCCTGGGACTGAAACAGGGCCAATTGGGTGGTCAGCACGGTGATCAGATCGACCGTGCCTTCGCGCAATCTGGTTTCTGCGATCTCAAACGCACGTCGCGTGCTCGCGACCACATCGCGCTGCAACGCCTCGCGCCGCGCCGTCTGCTGCACCGCGACCAATGCCCGGTCGACATCGGCAAATCCGTTGACCACCGCCTTGCGATAAAGCTGCAGCAGTTCGTCCTGCTGGCCGCGGCGGAAATCGAACTCGCCTTTGATCCGCGCACCGTCGAAGATCGGCTGCGTCAGTCCCGCCGCGAGATTGAAGAACGCCGACTCGGGACGGAACAGCATCTGCAGCGCGCTACTTTGATAACCGCCCTCGCCGGTCAGGCGGATGCTGGGAAAGAACGCGGCGCGCGCGGCGTGAACGTTGGCGTTGCCTCCCGCAAGCCGCGCTTCCGCATCGCGGATGTCGGGACGCTGCGCAATCAGGTCCGACGGCAGACCGGGCGTCACTGGCGGGATCGCGATCCGGTCCATGCTCGCGCCGCGAATGGCGACGCGCTCGGGCGGCCGCCCGACCAGCACCGCGAGCGTGGCGATGTTCTGGCGCACAGCCTGTTCCAGGGGCGGAATGCTGGCACGCTGGCTGTTGACCACACTCTCCTGCTGCGCGGTATCGAGCGCCGAGGCGGTGCCGGCCTCGAACCGCTCCTGGACCAGGCGATACACGCGGGTCGCGGCTTCGAGGTTGCCGCGCGCGATGCGCAGCTGGTCGCGCGCGGCAAGAACCTGGAAATACGAGTTGGCGACAGTGACGACGGTGGTCAGCGCCACCACCTCACGGTCGAACCGCGTCGCGACCGCATTCTGCTCGGCAGCGCGCATCAGCGCGCGGTTCTTGCCCCAGAAATCGATCTCGTAGCTCGCGCTCAGCGACGTGCTGTAGCTGTCGCGCTCCGAGGGGCCGGTGGACACGGTCCCCGACGTCCCGGTAGTCCGCGACGCCCGTGAGCGCGTGACGCTGCCGCTCAGATCGATCGCAGGCAGCAGCGGAGCGCCCGCGACGCGTGATTGCGCGTCGGCCTGGACGATGCGGGCCACCGCGACTGCGACGTCGAAATTGGAGGTCAGCGACTCCTCGATCAGATCGGTCAGTTCCTTGGACCGAAATCCGCGCCACCAGACGACCGAGGGCAAGGCAGCGCTGTGGTTGAGCGGCGCTTCGCGATAGGTCTTGGGAACGTCCAGCGCGGCTGTGACCTGCTCCCAGTTCACGAAGCAGCCGCCGAGCGGCAACGCCAGGATTCCGGCAAGCGACGCCGCGCCGAACCTGCGGACGCCACTGCGCAATACCCGACCCTGCGACTCCCGCGGACGCATACCGACAGCCTGACTTGAACGAGACAACGCCCCGGCGATGCAACGCGGCCGGTCGACAAGCCAAGGCTATCAATCGTCCGCGAGGCGCCCAATCGAATTAGCGCGGCGCGGGCCGCCCTGTGGATATGTTTGCGGCGGCAAGGCCGGAACCGGCCTGCCGCCGCATCGCAAATCGCAATGTCAAGCCGCGGAAGCCGGGCGGAGCCTATTTGGACGGCTTGTAGACGATGTCGAACAGGCCGGCCATGTCCTTGGGCGTCTTCGGCGACGGCAGGAACTTGAAGTCGAGCGCGTCCTTGAGCGAGCGCTCCAGATCCCGGATTTCGCCAAGCTGCACAGCGGACTTCGGATAGAACTCGTCCACCGCCTTTTTGGCGATGTCGCGCGGAACCTTCATGTTGCGCGCGAAAATCTCGATCGCCTGCGGGTTGGTATAGGCCCAGTCGATCGACTTCTCGACGACCTGCATGAACTTCTGGATCGTGGCCCGCTTGGTCTTGAGCGAGTTCACGTTGGCGAGGTTCACGCGGATGGTCTGGTTCTGCAACTCGGTCGCCTCGCGCGAGCGCGCGACGATGCGAAGTTTGCCGTCGTTGACCTCCTGAAGCCGGAACGGCACCACCGACCAGCCGATGTCGATCTGCCCTGTCATGGTCTGGGTGTAGGTCGAGGGCACGCCGCCGGTCGGCGTCGGCTTGGCTTTGGAGCCGGCCTGGCGCAGCAACGTCAGCAGAATCAGGTGGGACGACGAGCCGGGCGACGAGAACGCGATGGTCTTGCCGTCGGCGTCCTTGAGGCTCTTGATCGGGCTGTCGGCCTTGACCCACCAGAACAGCTCGTGCGCGCCGGTCATCTCGGCGGAGATGATCCGGTAGGGCGTCGCGTCGCCGCCTTTGGCATAGGTGCCGAGCGCGCCGAGAATGCCGTTCGACATGGCGATGTCGACGCTGCCCGACACGACGGTGGCGACGGTCTGGGCACCGCCCTCGGTGTAGAACACCTCGATCTCAAGCCCGGCCTGCTTGAAGAAGCCCGCGGCCTGGCCGAACTCGATCCAGGAACTGTCCCAGAAGCCCCGCTGCGGGACGGCGACCTTGAGCTTTTCCTGTGCGAGCGCGGTGCTGGTTGCACCGATCGCGAGCGCAATCGCGGCCATGATCAAACGACGCATTGCATTCCTCCCAAGACCTTGTCGGACCAAGTCGTTGCCGGACGGTTGGCTTTGATGGGCAATCTTGCCCCGGCCCGCCAAGCGAAACAATCGCCCGGCGGGCGGCGGAGCCATGCATCGTTCGAAGGGACAGGCCTAGACCGCTTCGTCGACGATCGTCGCGCGCAGCGTGCCGATGCTTGTGATCTCGACTTCCAGCACATCGCCGGGCTTCATCCAGAGCGGCGGCTTGCGGCCATGGCCAACGCCCTCCGGCGTGCCGGTGGCGACAATGTCGCCGGGATGCAGCTCGGTGAAGTCGGAGCAGAAGCTGACGATCTGTTGGCAGGAGTAGATCAGCTTGTCGGTGCCGGAGTGCTGCACCACCTGGCCGTTGAGCCGCGTCGTCAGCGTCAGCTTGCCGGGATCGGGGATTTCGTCCGACGTCACCATCCAGGGCCCGAGCGGTCCGGTGCCGGGCCAGTTCTTGCCCGACGTCACGGAGAATTTCTGATAATCGCGCACGCTGCCGTCGACGAAGATCGTGTAACCGGCGACGTGGTCGAGCGCGCGCTCCATCGGGATGTGCCGGCCGCCCTTGCCGATCACCATCGTCAATTCGCCCTCGTAGTCGAAGTGGTCCGACAGCTTCGGGCGGATCATCTGCCCGCCATGGCCGACCAGCGTGTCGGTGAAGCGGATGAACATGCTCGGCTGCTTGGGCAGATCGCGCCCGACTTCGGCGGCATGGTCGCGGTAGTTGACGCCCGCGCAGAGAATTTTGCGCGGATTGGGGATGACCGGAAGGAAGCGGATGTCCGACAGCTTGCGGTCGGGCGAAGCCGACGCCGCACGCTTTCGCATGTCGTCGAGCGCCCCCGCCTCGAGCGCGTCGCGCAGCGAGGCATGTCCGCTCATCGTGACGACGCCGTCGCCGACCACGGCGCCGTAGCACTCCCTGCCGCCGGCGATGTAGCTTGCGAGTTTCATGGCCGCACGCTCCCTACTATCGAACCGGCACGAACAGGTCGTCGACCTTCGGCGCCTTCGCGATCACGCCCTGTTCGGCGAGATAGCGCACCAGCGCCTCCAAGGTCGGCCGGTTCGGCTCGACGCCGTAGGGCCAGGGGTCGCCGCCGAACACCGCATCGATCTCGTCGAGCTCCGCCAGCATCCACGGCAGCGTATGGCGCAGCGTGCCGCGGTATCTCATCTTCTCCAGCGCAATGTCCTTGGCGCGGTCGCAGGCGCGGTAGAGGCTCTGAGCCACAAACGGATGGCGCTCGTGCACGTCCTTGCGGATCACCACCGTGTGCATGATCGGGAAAATCTTGGTGCGTCGGTAATAGTCCATCTCGGCGGCGCGGTAGTCCGGATAAAGCCGCACCACGTCCGGGTTGCGCCCGAACGCGCTCGGCACGCCGGTTCCGACGATGGCGTGCAACTCGCCCTCCTCCAGCAGCGTGCTGAGCGACTTGCCGGACTTGTTGGCGCCGACCGACAGCTTCTTCGCCGTCGGCAGGATGGTCGGATTGCCGTGGGGCTTTGCGCTGTTGATGTCGCCCTCGACCCATTCGCACTGCGAGAAGTCGATGCCGAACTCGTCACTGAGCAGTCCGCGGATGAAGATCGCGGCGGTCATGGTGTAAACCGGCACGCCGATGCGCTTGCCCTGCAAATCCTTCGGGCTCTTGACGTGCTTGCGGTTGACGAAGATGAAACCGTGCCGGAACACGCGCGACGCAAACACCGGGATCGCGACGAACGGGCACTCGTTGGCCACGTAGCGCGAGATGTATTCCGACGACGAGAACTCTGCGGCGTCGTACGCCTGCGAGGCCGCCATGCGGTCGAAGATGTGGCGCGGGTTGTCCTCGACGATGAACTTCAGATCGGCGCCCTCCACCGGCACCTCGCCGGTGTAGAGGGCCAGCATGCGGTCGTAGAGCCCGCAGGCGAAGGTCAGCGGCACGTTCGGCATGTCCCGGACTCCAACTCGGCAACGCGCGCCGAAGGTCCGGCCGCGAACGACCGCCAGTGTAACAGGGCTGCAGCGCGCGGACAGCGGGGCCAAAAGGCGGCGGCCGGGCTTGTACCACGCGCGGAGTGGCGCAAAATCCGGCCGGGAAATCGTTCCCGAAGAGGTCACCGTCGAGCTGAAGGCATGGCCATGGCGCTTGCGCTCTATCACAACGACATGTCGAGCTGCGCACAGAAGGTGCGCCTCGTGCTGCACGAGAAGGGCCTGGACTGGGAGAGCCGCCATCTCGACCTGCGCGCCGGCGAGCACCAGCAGGACTGGTACGTCAAGCTCAACCCGCGCGCAGTGGTGCCGACGCTGATCGACGGCGATACGGTCGTTCCGGAATCGAACGTCATCAACGAGTATCTCGATGAGCGCTTTCCCGATCCTCCGCTCAAGCCCGCCGACGCGTTCGGCCGCGCCAGGATGCGGCTCTGGACCAAGCAGCTCGACGAGGGCGTGCACGACGCAGGCATCGCGGTGCTGAGCTTCGCAGTCGCGTTCCGGCACCAGTATATCGCCAAAGGCGAATCCGGAGCTGCGATGCTGGAAAGCATCCCCGACCCGTTCAAGCGCGAGCGGCGGCGCGACGTGATCGAGAAGGGTCTCGACTCCGAGCACTTCCGGATGGCGATCGAGCGCCTGCTCCATCTCTACCGCGACATGGACCGTGCACTTGCCGACCGCCCTTGGCTCGCGGGCGAGCGCTACAGCATCGCCGACGCGGCGTTCACGCCGTATGTCGTCCGCCTCGATCATCTCGACGTGATGGGCCTGCTCGATTCGACACCGCGGGTCGCTGGCTGGTACCGGCGGATTCAGGCGCGGCCGAGCTTCGCTCACGCGATCGTGCGCTGGGAGAACACCTCTTACCTCGAACTGATGAAGCGCCAGGGCCGCGAAAACTGGTCCAAGATCAAAGGCATCGCAGACGCGCTTTGAACTTGTTCACATCCATCCACAGCAATTCACAGAATAGAGCGACCTATCGCGATACCGCAGCGAACAATTAATCGGTTGTCGCATTGATGCCGCATAGAGGCGGAATACCCGCCTCGAAAGCGGGGGCCCGAAGCAGGAGCCCAACATGGACGGGTCGAACAGCAGGTCGAACTACTACGTCGTCTATGACGGCGACTGGAAGATCCAGTGCGACGGCGAGAATTCCGATCCCTATCGCCGCCGGCAGGACGCTTTCAAGGACGCGGTGGCGCTGGCCCACCTCGACGTGCGGAACGGGCGCGAAGCCCACGTCATCGTGCAGTGCGAAGACGACCTGTTCCGGCCGCAATGGGATTCCCGGCGCGATACCTATCCGCCGCCGCTGGTCCCGGAAGACTGAGGCGCCCTCGGCCGCGGACGCTGGCGCACGCCGGAAGTCCCCAGACGGGGCTGGCGCGGGGATTCCAATTGTCTAGTATGTGGCGCAACGCAAAAAAGGCGTTCGCCGCATGGCCCTGTCATCTCAATCGACTGCTGCGAGGCCGGTTCGGCCGACCCGCCATAGTCCACGGGTTCTGATCGTCGAGGACGAGCTTCTGGTCGCCTGGCACCTTGAATCGCTGGCGCGCGAACAGAAGTTCGAGGTCTGCGGTCTGGTGCCGGATGGCGACGGCGCCATCGAGCAGGCGGCGGACCTGGATGTCGACCTGGTCCTGATGGACATCCGCCTCGCCGGGCGTATGGACGGCATCGAGGCCGCGCGCCGCATCCGCGAGCAGCGCGACACGCCGATCGTCTTCATCACGGCGCATGGCGACGCCGCGACCCGCGCGCGCATCGAGCGGGTGCTTCCGGGAACGCCGGTGCTCTCCAAGCCGATCACCGGCGAACGGCTCAAGGAAGCGATCGCCGCGGCGAACAAGAAGGCAAGTTAAAAGGGTCGTCGCCGCCTTCTGGCGCGCCAAAGAACGGCAATTCATGCGTCAGTTTCCGAAATTCGGGCGGCGGCCGCCTTTGACGTAAGTCAATTCGACGATGGTCGTTTAGTGATTAGCATTGCAGCGTCCATCACCATGAGCAGGGCCCGATGGTCGCTCAATTGGCACGTCTGATTTGCCTCCGAAGCTCCCGCGCGCTGGTCCGTACCGGCTTGCGAATCTCAATAATCGTCGTTGGCCTGATGGTTGTTGTGGCGTCGGCTCATGCGTGTCCCTCGAGTCGATTTGAGACCGGCGCCTTGAACCGGAATCTGGCAGCAGCGATCACGGCAGCGGCCGGACCTACGATATCAAACGTCGCACAGGCAAGCTGCGCCGGCAGCCAGGAGCAAGGGCCAAGCTGCTCCGTAAGCTTGGGATGCTGCCCGACATGCATCTCTGGTCTCGCTAGTTTCGGTGCCGTCCTCGCGACGGCGGACAGGCCAAGGCCCGATCCCCTTGCCGCTGACGAGTGGCTGGACGCGACGAAGCCATCCCCCAACTTTAGACCTCCCCGAGCGTTGACCTGATTACGGCCGGCCGTCGCGATTTGGCGACGGCGCGCTAGCCGCAGCAACGCACTTCGGCCGACTTCCAGATGGGAGCGGTATCCAACAGACCCACGACTCGCCAGCCCGGCAGGCCGCAATGGCATCCGGAGGCACAGGAGCAATCCCATGAACACTCGAATTGCATCTGTCGGCTTGCCCGCATCCCGCAAGACCACTTTATCCCGCGCGTCCCAACTGGTTGCGCTCGTTGTCGCCGCTGTCGTTACGACGGGTTTGATGACGCCATGGACCGGCGCCGCGTGGGCGCAAATCGCGCCGACCGCCTCAACTGCGGTGTCCGAGACGACGATCAAGGCCCTGCAGGAAGCCTTGAACAAGCAAGGCATCGCGGTGCCGGTCGATGGCACCCTGAACGACCGCACGCGCACGGCCATCCGGCAATATCAGTCGCAGCATCATCTTCCCGTCACCGGAGAGCCCGACACCGCCACGCTCGCCAAACTCGGCGTCGCCGCTCGGCAGAGCACGATGCCATCGCCACAAACCACCACCCAGGCGGCTCCGGGAGCGCAGGCGCAGACGCCGGCTTCCCCGCAGATGCCGATGCAAGGCCCGGGCGGAATGATGATGGGCGGGTCCATGATGGGCAGCCCCATGATGATGCGCGGAATGATGCAGATGATGCAGGGCATGATGCAGATGATGCACGGCCAGATGCAATCGGGATCTCCGCAAGCCGGACGGCCGCGCGACGGGATGATGATGAATTGCCCGATGATGCAGCAGCCGGCCCAAGGCGCAACTGCCGATCAGATGCAGGGAATGATGCAGATGATGCGCGGCATGATGTCGATGATGCAGGGCCAGATGCGGCCGGGCGGGGTGAACCCACCCGCGCAGTGAGACGGCGCCGGACAGGCCTCCGGCCGCCTCTCCTCTTCCAATCACAGATCATCGGAGAATATCATGTCCCCTCGCCTCACCACCGTCATCCTCGCCGCAGCGCTGGCCGCGGCTGCATCGCACGTCGCCGTCCACAGCGACGCGGGCGCTCAACAGACTGGCGCACCCGGCATGACCGGCGCCGTCTACACCGCCGACGAAACGGGCAATTCCATCAGCGCCATCGACCTTGCCTCGGGACGGGTCACGACCGTCCCGCTCACGATCTCCCCGCACAACGCGCAGATAACAGCCGACGGAGCGCGACTGCTCGCGGTCGGCGAGCCGGCAGCCGTCATGCACGGTCACAGCCAGCCCAGCGCCGGTCACGCCGCCCAGGAGCGCGAAGGCCTGCTCGTCGTCCTCGACTCGCGCGCGCTCGGCGGCAAGCCGCTCGCCACGATCAGGGTCGGCGGACATCCGGCCCATGTCGTTGCCGATCGCGCCGGTCGTCGAGCCTTTGTAACCTTGAGCGGAGACAATCGCGTCGCCGAGGTCGATCTCGCGCGGCGAACGGTCATGCGAACGGTCGCGACAGACCGCTATCCGCACGGTCTGCGGCTTAGCCCGGATGACCGCGAGCTATACGTCGCCAATGTCGAGGGCGGCAGCGTCAGCGTGATCGACACCGGCACGCTGAAGGAGGCCGCGCGCATTCCAGTCGGGAAGGCCCCGGTCCAGGTCGGGTTCACACCCGACGGCTCGCGCGTCTACGTGTCGCTCCGCGACGAGAACAGCGTGGCGGTCATCAACACCGCGCGCCGGTCGGTCACGGAGAAGATTCGGGTCGGGGATGGACCCATCCAGGTCCATGCCACGCCCGACGGCCGTCATATCTACGTCGCAAATCAGGGCAGCGAGGCGGCGCCGGGGGACACTGTGTCCATCATTGAGGTGGCGACCGGCCAGGTGACCCATACGGTCCGAACCGGCAAGGGGGCACATGGCGTCGCCGTCAGCGACAATGGCCGCTTTGTCTTCATCACCAACACCGCCGACGCCACGGTCTCGGCCATCGACGCGTCGGCGCGCAAGGTGGTTGCGACCTACCGCGTCGGGAGGGGTCCGAACGGTGTCACCTTCCGAGCGATAGGGAAGTTAGCGTTGCGAACAAGAAGAAAGACCGCGATGAGATTGCGCTGGAGGAAGCAATGACGTCGAACGACATCCGCTACTTTCTTGGAACCAAGCTCGGCTTGGCGCTGACGTTGTTGATGGCCGCGATCGGCGCCTACCTGTTCTGGACGCACACGGGCCACATCGTTTCCGCGCTGCCCTACCTTTTTCTACTTCTATGTCCGCTCATGCACCTGTTCGGGCATCGGCATGGGCAACCCCACAAAGAGGAGCACCGCCATGAATCGAAATGACACCGCGCTTCAGCCGGTCCCACTCGCCTTGAGCCTGGGAACGTTCCTGTTGATCGCCTATTTCGCGTGCCTTGTGCTCGCGCTGGTCGTCACCGACCGCGGCTTGCATCAGCCCTGGCTGCAGTTCTTCCCGGGCTTCGCCTGGACCCCGCTGGGTATCCTGATCGGCGCGGCCGAGAGCTTCGCCTACGGCTTCGTGTCGGGCCTCGTGTTCGCACCGATTGCCAACTTCTTCGGCGTCTTCCGCAGCGCCTAGGTCACCGCAACCGGCGCCAGCGCGTCGATGTCGGTGACGACGTCGATCACCACCGGACGATTGGCAGCGAGCCCCTGCGCCAGCGCGGCGGGCAATCCCTTCGGGTCTTCAACGCGGATGCCGAGCGCGCCCATCTCCTCGGCGATGCGCGCGAAGTTCACCTTGCGGAAGGTCCACAGTTCGCGCGCCTGCTCGGTCTGCGTGCCGCCATAAACGCGGTCGAAGCCGCGCTTGGACTGGTTGCCCCCGCCGTTGTTGTTCACGACCGTGACGGCATTGATCTTCCAGCGCGCCGCCGTCTCGATGTCGCCGACGTGGTACCAGAAGCCCGCGTCCCCGGTGAACGTCACCACCGGACGATCCGGCGCACCGCACTTGGCGCCGAGCCCCGCCGGGAACGCCCAGCCGAGATGGCCGGCGCTGCGCATGTAGCTCTGCTTGTCGGTGCGCAGATCGTACATCCCGCCCATCCACATGCCTGCGTGACCCGTGTCCACGCAGACGATGGCGTCGTCGGGCACATGGTTCGACAGTTCGCGGCAGATGCGCGCGGGATGGATCGGCTGCGCATCGGACTCGAGGTCCTTTTTGTATTTTGCGTACCACTCCTTGACGACGCCCTGCGCCTGCGCGACCCACGCCTTGCGCTTGCCCGCGGTGCCCCTGTCGCAAGCCGCGAGCATCTTCGTCAGCGTTACCTTGGCGTCGCCCTGCACGCGCGCCTGAAGCGGATAGTTCATTCCGAGCGCCTCCGGATCGATGTCGATCTGGATCGCCGGCGTGCCGATCTTCGGCACCGCCCAGAAGTGCGTGGTCATGCCACCGGTCGTCGTGCCGATGTAGCAGACCAGATCGGCCGCGTTGACGACCTTGTTGGCGCTCTCGCGCGAATAGGTGCCAACCACACCGACCGACAGCGGATGCACGCCGGGGATGGAATCCTTGCCGTTGAGCGAGGTGACGACCGGAATTTGCAGCGCCTCGGCGAGCGCCACCAGTTCGCGTCCCGCACCCGAATGGCGCACGCCGCCGCCCGCGACGATCACCGGCCGCTCGGCCGCCTGCAGAACGCTTAGCGCCTTCAAGACGCTCGCCTGGTCCGGCTCCGGCCGAAACGACGGCACGCGCGCGAACTCCGGCTCGACCATCGGCTCCATCTCGCCTTCGTCGCCGTCGATCTGGCCCTCGTTGCCGCGGAATTGCAGATGCACCGGCCCCGGCCGCCCGGTGGTGGCGACGCGAAACGCCTGCCGCACCATGTCGGGGAAGCGGTTCACGTCGTCGACCGTGGCGTTCCACTTGGTCACCGGCTCGAACGCCGGCACATCGTCGACCTCCTGATAGACCTGGCGGAACTTGGTCTTGGGCTCGCGGCCGCCGGTGAACGCGATGACCGGCGAATGCGCGAGCCAGGCGTCGCGCAGGCCCGCGGCGAGGTTGAGCGCGCCGATGACCTGCGCCATGCAGATGCCGGGCTTGCCGGACGCGCGCGCGTAGCCGTCGGCCATGTAGGCCGCGGTCGCCTCGCTGTGCACGTGCAGCCGTTTGATTTTGGTCCGCGTCTCCATCACCGCGAAGGTCTTGCGTAAGACCGCCGGCACGTGAAACACGTGCGTCACGCCATAGGCCTCCAGCATGTCGGCCATGCATTCGGCGCCCAGCATCTTTCGATTGTGGCCCAGCATCGTCTCTTCCACCTGTCCTGAAGCGTCCCACCCGCGGCAGGGCCGCCCATCTTGGGCGACGCACGGCCGACCGGGAGCGAAGCCCAATGCGCCGTGGTTGGCAACCCGGATTTCGCACCGTCTCTTACGCGCTACAATGGATTGAGACTGCCGGGAGCCGCGCATGAAAACCTCGACCGACCGTATCCTGACCACCCACACCGGCAGCCTGCCGCGGCCGAAATCGCTGATCGACATCATCCTGGGGCGCGAGAAGGGCGACACCATCGACCCCGGGACCTTCGAGGCCGCGACCGCCAGGGCGATCGAGGACGTGGTCGGGCAGCAGGTCGCGTGCGGCATCGACATCGTCAGCGACGGCGAGATGAGCAAGCCGTCGTACGCCACTTACGTCCGCCACCGCATCGACAACATCGTTCCCGACGAGCGCGCCGCCGAGAAAGGGCGTGACTACATGATCGGGCGCGATCTCATCGCGCATCCGGATTTCGGCCAGAACCGGCGAAGCTTCAGCGCCGTCGCCTTCCCGGGCTGCGTCGGCCCGCTGAAGTACAAGGGCGAAGCCGCGCTGAAGCGCGACCTCGCCGACCTCAAGGCCGCCGTGGCGAAATCGAAGCCCGCCGAAGCATTCATGACTGCGCCGTCGCCCGGCATCCTGACGCGCTTCGTCGTCAACCTGCACTACCCGACCGAGGACGCCTATGTCGACGCGCTGGCCGAGGCCATGAAGGTCGAATACCGCGCCATCGTCGAGGCTGGCTTCATTCTGCAGGTCGACTGTCCCGATCTCGGCTCCTGCCGCAACAACATGTACCGCCGTCTCACCGACGACGAATTCCGCAGCCAGATCGCCGAGCGCAACATCGCGGCGCTGAACGGCGCGATCGCGGGTCTGCCCGCCGACCGGATGCGCCTGCACATCTGCTGGGGCAACTACGAGGGGCCGCACACCCACGACCTGCCGCTCACCAGGATCATCGACATCGCCTTCAAGGCCAACATGCAGGCATTCAGCATCGAAGCGGCGAACCCGCGCCACGACCACGAGTGGGAGGATCTCAAGACCGTCAAAATTCCCGACGAGAAGATCCTCATTCCCGGCGTGATCGATTCGACCACGAACTTCGTCGAGCATCCAAAGCTCGTTGCGCAGCGGATTGGCCGCTACGCCGACATCGTCGGGCGCGAGCGCGTCATTGCCGGCGTCGACTGCGGCTTTGGAACCGCGGTACGGACCGAGCCGATCGTCGCCGACAGCATTGTCTGGTCGAAGCTCAAGGCGCTGAGCGAGGGCGCGGCCATCGCAAGCGGACGGCTGTGGGGGAAGGCGGCGTGACGAAGCTTGCAGCGGCGATGCTGGCAGCCGCCTTGGCCGCATCGCTTGCGTTCGCGATTCCGGCGCGCGCCGATCCTGCAATGGGCGAGGCCGTGCAATCGACGAAGAAGGTCAAGCGCGCGAAAATCACGGTGCGTCCCAAGCGCCCGTGGCGCGGCTACGGATACCTGCCGGGTTACCGGCCGAGCCTGGCGGAATCCCAGGGCATTCCCGTGTATGGCCCGCGCAGGCCCCGCCGCGAAATCCGCTACATCGATTACTTCGGCAACGTCCGCTACGGCTGGGGGCCGCCGCGGTACTATCGCGGGCGCTGGAACGCCGGCAGCTTCGGCCCGTGCTGGACGCAGACTCCCATCGGCATGATGTGGAACTGCGGGCAATAGCAGCAGCTCGAATTCGCCAAAATTGCACGCCAAGACGCGCGTGAACGCACTTCTTGGCAACGCCCTGGGATGACGCCTACGGCGTCACTTGATCGCCAGCGGATTGACCGGCGAACCGACCGCTCCGGTGATCGGAATCGCGGGCGCCACGAACAGGAACTCGTACACCTTGTCGGCGGCGCAGTCCTCGCCGAGCTCCTTGAGCTCGAAAATCTCGCCCATGGTCATGCCCATGATCGGGATCGTGATCCAGTGCCAGGGCTGGTTGATGCCCTCCTCGCTCTCGTTCGGACGCACTTCGCAGCCCCAGGTGTCCGAGGCAAGCGCCGCAAGCTCGGTGCGCTTGATCCACTCCAGCGTCTCGAAGGCGAAGCCCGGCGCATCGCCGCCCGGATAACCGTCCCAACTTCCGGCATCCTGACAGCGCTGCATCATGCCGGTGCGCACGATGACATAGTCGCCACGCTTGACTTCGACCTTCTGCGCCTTGGCGCAATCGTCGAGGTCCTTGCAGGTGATGCCGTAGCCGTCGTCGAGCGATCCCACGCCCTTGAAGCGCGCCACGTCGAGCAGCACGCCGCGGCCGACCATCTTGTTCTTGGTCTTCTCGATGCCGCACTTCTGCGCGCCGGAAGTCGTCACCTCGCGGCAGTCGTAGCCGTTCCACATGTAGTTCTCATAGAACACGTGGCCGAGCCCGTCCCATTGCGTCCCGCATTGCAGCGGCATGGTCACCATATCGTCGGCGGCGCGGATGCCGCGCTTGTCGAGCACGCCGGAATAGGCGTCGGTGCCGGTGCGGAGCATGGTGTGGATCGGATTGGTGCGGCCCATCGACGGGTATTTGCTCTTGGCGCCCTGCGGACCCAAATGGTCGAAGTTGAGCGCGAGCGAAATCACTTTGCCCTTCTTCACCAGCCGCGTCGCGGCGACGATGTCCTCCGGCGACGTGTAGTTGAGCGTGCCGATCTCGTCGTTCGGGCCCCACTTGCCCCAGTTCTTGTACTTCTCGGCGGCGTCGCGGAGGTCCTGGCGCGTGTACTTCCTGGCTGGCATGGCGTGTCCCTTGCTGGAGCAATAGGTCTGGCGGCGGAGCATTCCGGCTGCCTTGCCGCATGTTTCGAGTTTACTGCGGCACGGGCAAGCGCGATGATCATAGCGTCAGCGTCCCGGGGAGGAAGCCGTGAAAGCCATCGCACAAGCGGCCGCGGCCGCAACGCTGCTCCTGACCGCCGACATCGCGCTTGCCCAGACCGCTCCGGCCTATCCGGTCCCGGGCCGCGCCGTGCGGCTGGTCGCGCCGTTCGCGCCGGGCGGACCGGTCGACGTCGGCGCACGGCTGATCGCACCGAAGCTGCAGGAGGCGCTCGGCGTTCAGGTCTATGTCGAGAACATGCCGGGCGGCAGCGGCAACATCGGCACCGGCGTGGTGGCCAAAGCGCCGGGCGACGGCCACACCGTCCTGGTGATCTCCAGCGGCTTTGTCGTCAATCCGAGCATGTTCAAGCTCAGTTACGACTGGGAGAAGGAGCTCATCCCGGTGTCGCTGATCGGATTGGCCCCGCAGGTCATCCTGGTGCACCCGTCGGTGCCGGCGAAAGACATGAAGGAAATGATCGCGCTGGTGAAGGCCAACCCGGGCAAGTACTCTTACGGCTCCGCAGGTCTTGGCACGCCGGGCTTCCTGGCCGGCGAAATGCTCCGCCAGAGCTTTGGGATCGACCTGCAGCACGTGCCGTTCCAGGGCGGCGGGCCGGCCGTGGTGTCGACCGTCGGCGGCCACACGCCCATGGTCATCACCACCATCTCGTCCGCCAGCGGACCGCTGCAGCAGGGCTCGATCCGCCCGCTCGCGGTCACCAGCGCCAGGCGCTCGCCCGCGCTGCCCAACGTCGCAACGCTTGCCGAACAGGGCATCCTCAATCAGGAGTCGGACGTCATCCTGGGCGTGCTGGTGCCGGGAACGACGCCCAAGCCGATCGTCAACCGCTTGCATGCCGAGATCGTCAAGATCGTCGCCGATCCCGAGATCAAGCAGCGGCTGGCGAGCGTCGGATTCGCGGCGGTCGGCAGCACGCCCGCCGAATTCGACGCGCGGATCAGGAGCGAGATCGCGAAGTGGGCCAAGGTGGTCCGCGACGCCGGGATCGCGCCGCGGTGAGATTTGCGCTCGAATGACGCAGCGCGCCACGGTCGCGGACGGTGCGAAAGAAACGTGATAATAAAGAGGGCCGAAGAAAAGCGAAAACAAGCCGGGCAGACCGCAAGCAGAGGGAGAATTCCAATGAGGTCTATCGTACGTGCGCTGGCGTTGACCGCCGCGCTGCTGGTTTCAGGCACGGCCTTCGCCCAGCAATACCCGACCAAGCCGGTCAAGATCATCATTCCGTTCCCGGCCGGCGGCGTGACCGACATCGCCACCCGCCTGATCGCGGCGAAACTTTCCGAGCGCAACGGCCAGCAATTCTACATCGAGAACATTCCCGGCGCCGGCGGCAACACCGGCATGGGCAACGCAGCGCGGCAACCGGGCGATGGCTACACCATCCTGATCACATCCTCAGCCATCGTGGTGAACCCGAACCTTTACGCCAGGTCCACCTACGACCTGGAAAAGGACTTCATCCCGATCACCAAGGCCGGCGGCACACCGAACTCCTGGGTCGTCAACGCGAACCATCCCGCGAAGACGATGAAGGAGCTGATCGACCTCTTCAAGAAAGAGCCCGGCAAGCACAGTGTGGGATCCCCCGGCACCGGCACGACTCCGTCGCTGTCGATCGAGATGTTAAAGCAGGCGCTCAAGCTCGACTTCGTAACCGTGCCATTCGCCGGCGGTGGGCCGATGACGCAGTCGCTGCTCGGCGGCCATACGCCGGTGGTCTGCTCGGCTCTCGGCAATTACGTCAACCTGCTCAAGGAGGGCAAGCTGCGCGGACTTGCGGTGACCGGCAAGAAGCGTTCCGCAGCGATGCCGAATATCCCGACGCTTGACGAGCTTGGCATCAAGGGCCAGGAGGCCGAGACCATGACCGGCGTGTTCGTGCCGGCCGGCACGCCGAAGGCGATCGTCGATAAGCTGCACCGCGAATTCGTGGCGGTGGTGAACGATCCCGATATCAAGGCCAAGCTGCTCCAGGTCGGCGTCGAGGCGGAAGGCAACTCACAGGCCGACTTCATCGCCTACAACAGGGCCGAACTCGCCAAGTGGAAAAAGGTGATCGAAGACGCCAAGATCAAGAAGATCGGGAGCTGACCTCCTAACTCGGCTTGTGATGCCCTAAAGTTCGCGCGCCGCGTCAGTGCGGCGCGCGAATGCTGTCTGCCCGGTCCTCACCGTCGGAGTTCCGCCGCATGCGTATCACGGCCATCCGCGAGACGGCGATCCCGCTGAAATCGACGCTGGCGAATTCCGGCTTCGATTTTTCCGAGATGACGACGTCGGTGGTCGCCGTGATCACCGACGTCATGCGCGACGGCAAGCCGGTCGCGGGTTTCGCATTCAATTCCACCGGCCGCTACGCCTGCGGCGCGCAGATGCGCGACCGCTTCATCCCGCGCATCCTGAAAGCCAAGCCGGAATCGCTGCTCGACGACAGCGGCATGAATCTCGATCCGGCGAAAATCCTCGCCGTGATGATGCGCAACGAGAAGTCCGGCGGCCACAGCGAGCGTTCGGTCGGCATCGGCACCATCGAAGTGGCGGTCTGGGACGCAGTCGCCAAGATCGCCGGCAAGCCGCTGCACCGCGTGCTGGCCGACCGTTACAGCGGCGACAAGCTGCCCGGCAAGGTGTTCTGCTACGTCGGCGGCGGCTGGTACACGCCCGGCGAGACCCACAAGACCGTGCAGGACGAGATGCGCCGGCATCTCGACGCCGGCTACACCATGCTGAAGATGAAGGTCGGCGGCCTGCCGCTCGCCGACGACATGCGCCGCGTCGAGGCGGTGAAGTCGATCCTGCCGAACTATGCGACGCTCGCTGTCGACGCCAACTGCAAGTTCGGCCGCGACGACGCGCTGGCCTACGCCAAGGCGCTCCGCGCCTACAACCTGCGCTGGTTCGAAGAGCCCTGCGACCCGCTCGACTATGCACTGCTGGCTGAGGTCGCCTCGGTCTACGACGCTCCGCTGTCGACCGGCGAGAACCTGTTCTCGACCCAGGACGTCGAAAACCTCACTCGCTTCGGAGGACTAAAGCCCGAACGCAACGACGTGATTCAGGTCGATCCGCCGCAGTCCTACGGCATCGTGCAGTACGCGCGCACGGTGGACATGCTGGCGCGCCACGGCTGGCCGCGAAGCGGCCTGTTCCCGCACGGCGGCAACCAGATGTCGCTCGCTATCGCCGCGGGCTTCGGCCTCGGCGGCGCGGAATCGTATCCCGGCGTATTCGGCCCGTTTGCGGGCTACGCCGACGACGCGAAGGTGGAGAACGGCTATCTCACGCTGTCCGACCGCCCCGGCATCGGCTTCGAGGGCCAGGCGGCGCTGTACCGGATCATGAAGGACCTTGCCGCATAGGGCGGATTGCCCAAGCCTGCGCGGTAAAGCACCATACTGCCGCGGCTCAAAACGCAGCCGCCAGTCCGCCGCGCGCCAATGCGGCGCGCCCTGCAATTCCTGCCAGGAAATCCCATGCCCCGACTGCTGATCGCTCTGACACTGCCGCCCGACGTCACCGAGCAATACCGGCTGCGCCTCGGCCGCGTGTTTCCCGAGATCGCAATCGAGGTTGCCGCCGACCGCGAGCACGCCGCCGAAGCCCTGCCGCGCGCCGACATGCTGCTGACGTTCGGCCAGATGATGAAGAACCTGAAGCTCGGCTTCGCGAATGCCGACAAATTGAAATGGGTGCAGGCGCTGGGCACCGGGCTCGACGGCATCGTCGACCAGCCCACGCTGAAGCCCGGCGTCACGGTGACGAGCCTGCATGGCGTGCACGGCGCACCGGTATCGGAGGCAGCGATTGCCGGCATGCTGGCTCTCGCGCGCGACATCCCGCGCTTCGTGCGCCAGCAGCCGCAGCGCCACTGGGGCCGCTGGCCGGCCAAGCTCCTGCAGAGCAAGACCGCCGTCATTGTCGGCGTCGGCGTGATCGCCGAGGCGCTGGCGCCGAAGTGCAAGGCGTTCGGCATGAATGTGATCGGCGTCAGCTCGAAGCCGCGCGATCTGCCGGGCTTCGACCGCATGATGCCGATGACCGAACTGACGCAGGCCGTGGCGCTCGCCGACCATCTGGTGCTGCTCACGCCCTACTCGCCCGCGACGCACCACATCATCGGCGCCAAGGTGTTCGCCGCCATGAAGCCCACCGCGTTCCTGACCAACGTGGCGCGCGGCGGCGTGGTCGATGAGTCCGCCCTGATCGAGGCGCTGCGCGAGAAGCGCATCGCCGGCGCCGCTCTCGACGTGTTCGACGTGGAGCCCCTGCCCGCCGACAATCCGCTGTGGTCGTTCGAGAACGTCATCGTCACCACCCACCAGGGCGGTTTCTGCGACATCTACGTTGACCTCGCGATGCCGATCCTCACGCGGAACATGCGCGCATTCCTCGACGGCAACCTTCGGGACATGGTCAACGTGGCCCGCCCGGCGGCATAATCCATTCGCGTTCAAGGGGTCATCGCCATGGCAAACGACAAGCCGAAGTTCCCGCCGATCCGCCGCGTCGTTACCGGCCACGACAAGGCCAACGTCGCCAAGGTGCTGATCGACGCGCCCGCGACCAACGCCAAATATCCGGACTCCGGCGTGGTCTCCACGCTGATGTGGATCACCGACACGAACCCCGCCGGCATCGCGGTGGGCGAGAATGCCGAGGACATGGGCGCGCGCATCGTCGGCACCGCGCCTCCCGCGGGCGGCACACGCTGCTGCGTCATTGACTTCCCGCCCGGGAACCATCCGCACATGCACCGCACCGAGACGATCGACTACGTCTTCGTCATCGAGGGCGAGATCGAGATGGACATGGACAATTCGACGGTGAAGCTGAAGCAGGGCGACGTTCTGATCCAGCGCGGCACCAACCATGCCTGGGCCAACCGCTCGAACAAGCCCGCGCGCGTCGCCTTCGTGCTGGTCGACGGCCAGCCGCTCGGCATCGGAAAGCCCGTCACCGGCGCGGCCAGCGCGCGCTGATCGAAGCTGCAACAGGGAGGCAAGCCATGAATAAAGCGATTCAGGGACTGCTCGCGGCAGCGCTGCTTCTGTTCGCGGCCCCCGCTCCGTCGTCGGCGCAGAGCTACCCAGGCGGACAAATCCGCCTGATCGTGCCGGTGCCCGCGGGCGGCGTCACCGACACCATGGCGCGCATCGTGGCGCAGCGGCTCGGCGAGGCGCTGAACCAGAACGTCATCGTCGACAACCGGCCGGGCGGAAACTACTCGGTCGGCGTGCAGGCAGTGGCACGCGCACCGGCCGACGGGCTGACGCTGCTGGTCGCGCCCGACTCGCCGATCACCGCCAACCCGCACCTGTTCGGCAAGCTCGCTTACGATCCGATCAAGGAGCTGACGCCGATCATCGTGCTGTGTCGCATCACGCCGATCGTGGTGGTGAACGAGGCCGTGCCGGCGAGAAGCATCAAGGAGCTGATCGCCCTCGCCAAGAAGGAACCCGGCAAGCTCAACTACGGCTCCTACGGCATCGGCAGCTATTCGCACCTGAGCATGGAGGACTTCAAGAAGCGCACCGGGGCCGACATCGTGCACATCCCGTATCGCGGCGCGGCGCCGGCCTCCAGCGCACTGCTCGCCAACACCATCCAAATGCTGATCCTCAATCTCTCCAGCATCGAGGCGCACGAGAAGGCCGGCAAGGTCCGCATCCTCGCCGCCGCGGGCGCAAAGCGCGCCGCCGCGCGGCCCGACCTGCCGACGGTCGCCGAAGCCGGCGTGCCGGGCTTCTCGACCACCGCGTGGTTTGCGCTGTTCGGGCCCGCCAACATGGCGCCCGACCTCGTGACGAAGATTCATGCCGACGTCGCCAAGGCGCTGGACGCGCCGCAGACCAGGGAGTTCTTCGTCAAGAACAGCTTCGAGCGTGTCGATGCCAATCCCGCGCAGTTCAAGGAGCTGATCGCACAGGACTCCAGGCACTGGTCCGCCCTGATCAAGCAGGTCGGCGCGAAACTGGACTGACAGCGGCGGGACCGGACGGGATACGATGAGCGAAGCGGCAAGCTGCGACGTTGTCGTGATCGGCGCCGGCATCGCCGGGCTGACCGCGGCCAATCGCGCGACGCAGTTCGGCCTTCGCGCGATCGTCCTGGAAAAAAGCGCCGAGGAGCAATACCGCTCCAACTCTCGCTACACCTACGGCACGTTCCATATCCATTTCACCGGCGTCGAAGCGGACGAAGCCGAGCTGACGGCCAAGATCGAGACCGCGACCGAAGGCTTCGCCCGCAAGGACCTCGCCCGCGCCATCGCCAGGGACGGCCGCCGCCTGATGCAATGGCTGCGCGAGGACGGCGTCGGCCTTGTCAATCTCGGCACCTACAACACCAACGTGCTGTCGCCGGCCTGGCGCATGGGCTTCGGCCTCACCTGGAAGGGCTACGCCGGCGACGTGGCGCTGCAGAAGCTTGAAGCGAACCTCCGCGGCCGGCAGGGCCGCTTGTTGCGCGGTGCACGCGCCAGCACGATCAAGCGCGTGCCCGGCGGCATCGAAGTCGACACCGATGGCGGCAACCGATTCCGCGCCGCGGCCGTCGTCATCGCCGACGGCGGCTTCCAGGCCAGCCTCGACCTGATCCGCGAGCACATCACGCCTGCCGCCGACAAACTGCTGCAGCGCAACGGCGGCACCGCAATGGGCGACGGGCTTCGAATGGCCAAGGCGCTCGGCGCCAAGATCGTCGGCCTCGAAAATTTTTACGGCCACCTGCACAGCCGCGACGCGATGAAGACCGACCGGCTGTGGCCACGGCCCTATGCCGACGAGCTTGCCGCTGCGGGCATCGTGGTCGACGAAAGCGGGCATCGCGTCGCCGACGAAGGTTTCGGCGGCATCTGGCTCTCCAACGCCATCGCCCGCCTGCCCGACCCGCTCGCCACCTCCGCGATCTTCGACCAGGCGATCTGGGACGGCCCGCCCGGCACCGGTCACGTGCAGCCGCCAAACCCGCTGATGCTCGAAGCAGGCGCGACGGTTCACAAGGCCGGCACGATCGCCGAACTGGCGGCGGTCGCCGGCCTGCCCGCGGACCGTCTGCAGCGGACGGTCGATGCCTATAACGCCGCGCTCGACGCAGGCGCGTTGCAGAGCCTCACGCCGCCGCGCAGCGGCAAGAACAGGCCCTGGCCGATCGGGACGCCGCCGTTCTACGCGCTGCCGCTCTGCGCCGCGATCACCAACACCATGGGCGGTATCGCCGTCGACGGCGACGGCCGCGTGCTCGACACGTCCGACAAGCCGATCCCCGGCCTGTTCGCGGCCGGCTCCACCATCGGCGGGCTGAACGGCGGGCCGCACGCGGGCTATGTCGGCGGCCTCATCAACACGGTCATCGGGCTGCGCGCCGCGGAAGCGATTGCGGCTGCCGTGGCAAAGTGACGGTATTTGCGTTAGGTCAAGGCACCGCTCCCTGACCTCGGCGCGTATTGCCGTTGTATTGCTGCGTTCGGTATTGACGAAACATTGGATGTCAGAATGACGAATCTGAAAGCATTTGCCCTGGGCCTCGGCCTTTCGCTCCTGTCGATACCGGTGCACGCTCAAGCCCCGCGCGCCCAGGCCCAACATGTCCCGGACGCCGGCCGCGGCGAACAACTGGCCAAGCGCTGGTGTGCCGGCTGCCATCTGGTTGCACCCGGCCAGCAGCGGACCATGGAGGCGCCGCCATTCGAAACCGTCGCGCGGTCGCAGACCTACACGCCGCAATCGCTGGCATTCTTCCTGCTCGATCCGCATCCCAAGATGCCGAATATGTCGCTGACGCGCGCGGAAGCCTCGGACCTCGCGGCCTACATCGTGTCGCTGCGGAAATAGCGGCGCTCCGCCGAGCCCGATGGCTTCTTGCGCCGCATGTTCGGGCGGCGCTATGATTCTGCGACAGGAGCCGCATCATGCCGCGACCCAAAGGCCAGCTTCGCCTCGGCGCCTTCTTCAATCCGACCGGCCATCATGTCGCCTCGTGGCGGCACCCCGAAGCGCAGGCCGACGCCGGCATCAACTTCAAGCACTATGCCGAGATCGCGCAGACCGCCGAACGCGCCAAGTTCGACATGGTGTTCCTCGCCGACAATGTCTGCGTGCGCGAAGCGAACATGGAGGCGCTGTCGCGGTCGGCGCAGTACATCGCCAATTTCGAGCCGATCACGCTGATCTCGGCGCTCGCCGCGGTGACAAGCCGCATCGGTCTCACCTGCACGGCGTCGACCAGCTACAACGAACCGTTCCATGTGGCGCGCAAATTCGCGTCGATCGACCACATCAGCGGCGGCCGCGCCGGCTGGAACCTGGTCACGTCGGGCATGGCGGCGGAAGCTTACAATTTCGGCCGCGACGCGCACTACGGCCACGCCGAGCGCTATAAGCGCGCCAACGAGTTCGCCGAGGTCGTCACCGCGCTGTGGGATTCCTGGGACGACGATGCGTTCCCGCGCGACAAGGAGTCGGGCCTTTTCTTCAAGCCCGAGGGCATGCATCACCTCAATCACAAGGGCCAGCATTTCAAGGTTCGCGGCCCGCTCAACATCCCGCGCCCGCCGCAGGGCCGGCCGGTGATCGTGCAGGCCGGCACGTCGGACGACGGCATGGACGTCGCCGCGCGCTTCGCCGAGGTGATCTTCAGCGCCAATCTGACGATGGACACCTGCCAAACGTACTTCAAGGAGGTGAAGACGCGCGCGCAGGACAAGTTCGGGCGCAACCCGGACCATCTGAAGGTCATGCCAGGCCTGAGCTGCTACGTCGGCCGCACCGAGGCTGAGGCCAAAGAAAAGTACGACTATCAGAATTCGCTGATGCACCCGATCGTGGCGCGCGAAATCCTCTCGACCGTGCTGGGCGGCGTCGATCTCACACCCTACGACTTCGACGGCCCGCTGCCGGACAATCTGCCGATGTCGAATTCGAGCCAGAGCACGTTCAAATACGTCACCGATCTGGCCAAGAAGGACGGGCTCTCCATGCGCCAGATCGCCCAGGTGGTCGCAGGCGCGCGCGCCAAACTGGTCATGGTCGGCACGCCGGAGAGCCTCGCCGACCGCATGGAGCAATGGTACGTCGAGGAGGCCGCCGACGGCTTCAACATCATGCCGCCTTACCTGCCGGGCGGGCTCGACGATTTCGTCACGATGGTGATTCCGGAATTGCAGCGCCGCGGACTGTTTCGCACGGAATACACCGGCCGCACCCTGCGCGATCACCTCGGCCTGCCGCGCCCGCCGAGCCGTTACGCGGCCCGCAGCGACGCGGCGGCGGAGTAACCGGCGCTCCATGGCCGACACGCCGCTGATCCTGCCTGCGCTCGGCGCCGCCTATGCTGCGCTCGCGCCGTGGGTCGAGGCACTGCTGCGCTTCATCGTCGGCATGGCCATGGTGCCGCACGGCATCCGCATGACCATGGGCCGGTTCAAGAACACCGGCGGGCCGCCCGGCACGCTCGACTCGGTCGTCCAGATGTACGACCGCAAGGGCTACCGGCCTGGCCGGTTCTGGGCCTATTGCACGGTTCTGACGCAGTTCGTCGCCGCGCCCTGCGTCGCGCTCGGCCTGCTCACGCGCCCGATGGCGCTGCCGCTGTTCGTGCTGCTGGTGCTGTCGGCCTACGATCATTGGAAATACGACGGCTACTTCTGGAACAAGTCGGGCGTCGAATATCCCGCGATGTGGGCGGCGGGCGTCCTGTATTTCCTGGTCAACGGCGGCGGCGCGATTTCGCTCGACCGTCTGATCGGATTCGAGTTCTGACGCCGGCGCACGCATCGCACGGCGCCGTGAGGGAGGACCCATGCCGAACGCACTCGCCCAGGCGAAACTCGATCTCGCCATCGCCAACCGCATCGTGTCGCTCGAAGGCATCATCGACGCCTTCGGCCATGTCAGCATGCGGCATCCGGCGAATCCGAACCGCTATCTCATTTCGCGCTCGCGCTCGCCGGAGCTGGTCGAGCCCGGAGACATCTACGAGTACACGCTCGATTCCGAGCCGGTGAAGCCGCTGCCCAAGGGCGTGCGCGGCTACGGCGAGATCGTCATCCACGGCGAGATCTACAAGGCGAGGCCGGACGTGAACGCGGTCGCGCATCACCACGGCATGGCCTTCCTGCCGTTCTGTAACTCGGGCGAAGAGCTGAAGCCGCTCTATCACATGGGCGCGCAGATCGGCGAAAAGGTGCCGTTCTGGGACAGCCGCGACGACTTCGGCGACACCAACCTGCTGGTGCTGAAGCCCGAAGAAGGCCGCTCGCTTGCCAAGGCGCTCGGCCCGCACTGGCTCGTGCTGCTGCGCCGCCACGGCGCGACGGTCGCGGGCAAGACGCTCACCGAACTCGTGTTCCGCACCATCTACAGCTACCGCAACGCCGAGCTGCAACTGATGACCATGGCGCAGGGTTGGCGCGTCAGCCCGTTGACGCCGGGCGAGCAGAAGCTCGCATGGCAGCGCAACCTCGAACCCCGTCCGCAGGCGCGCGCCTGGGAATACTGGTGCACGCGGCTGAAGAAGGCCGGCGAATACCCGCGCGCGGCACGCAAGCGCCGATGAGTATCGATGAGTTACCCATTGGTATAGGGCGATAGATTAGCAGGCACGTTTCTTCGCAATCATTTTCGCACATGAAGCGCCGCGTTTGCGGCACACCGGGAACCAGCCCGGGCACTCCGGCGTTGAACATGCCGTCCGCCAAATTCGGGGAACGCTATGCGCGACATGCCGTTTCTGCGTCTGCTCGCCGCCGGGGCGCTGGCACTGAGCCCGCCCGCTGCCGTATTCGGCCAGAATGCCCCCGCAGCACGGGAACCCGCCGTCTCAATCGCGCCGCAAACAGCTTCCGATAGCAATGCGCTGGTGTTTTCAACCGACACACAATTGGCAAGGCCGATGGTGCCCGCCGAGGATGTTGCGGTTGCGGAACAATTGCAGAGCCTCATCGAAACCGAGCTCGCACGCCACGTGCGGCATGAGGCGGACCGCGCTGGCATCGAGGCGTTCTATCGCAGCCGCGGATTCGCGCCGATCTGGGTCTCAAAAAACGCGCCTGCCCCGCGCGCCCGGGACGCGATGGACCATCTGAAAAGTGTGACGGCCGACGGCCTCGACCCCAGCGACTATCCGGCGCCGTATTTCAATGACCGCAGCCCTTACGGTCTGGCGGCGGATGAACTGTTCCTGACCAATACGATGTTGACGTTCGCGCGGCATGCATCCACGGGCCGCGTGGCGTTCACCCGCGTCAGCGCCTCGGTCTATTACGACCTGAAACGGCCCGGCGCCGTGGAGGTTCTGACAAGGCTTTCGGCCGCCACAGACATCCGCGCGGCGCTTGACGATTTCCATCCGCCGCACGCCGGCTACAAGGCGCTCAAGGCCGAGTTGGCCGCCGAACGCGCGCGCTCCGGCGAGGCCGGCAATCCGGCGCGCATTGCCGATGGACCGCTGCTGCGGCCCGGCGCGGATGACAACCGCGTTCCACTGCTGCGGCAGCGGCTCGGCCTCGCGGCCAACGGATCGCAGACCTATGACGACGAGCTTCAGGGCGCAGTGAAGGCGTTCCAGGACGGCAATGGCCTCAGCCCGGACGGCATCGTCGGCGCCGCTACCCTCGCCCGGCTCAACGGCGAGACGCGCGAAGGCCGCGCCGACGTCATCCTCGCCAACATGGAGCGCTGGCGCTGGATGCCGCGCGATCTCGGCGAGTCGCACGTGATCGTGAACGTGCCGGATTATTCGCTCAAGGTCGTCGGCCGCGGCACGGCGGCATGGTCGACGAGGATCGTGGTCGGCAAGCCTGGAACGCAGGCGACGCCGCTGTTCACCGAGACGATGAAATTCATCACGGTCAATCCGACCTGGAACGTGCCGCCATCGATCATCCGCAACGAATACCTGCCCGCTCTGCAGCGCGACCCGAATGCGCTGGCGCGCATCGGGCTGCGCATGGGTCGCAACGCCGACGGCTCGTTCCGGGTTTATCAGCCGCCGGGCAGCCGCAACGCGCTCGGCCGCATCCGCTTCAATTTCCCGAACAGATTCCTGGTGTTCCAGCATGACACGCCCGACAAGCACCTGTTCGAGAAGAGCGAGCGCGCCTTCAGCCACGGTTGCATGCGGGTGCAGTCGCCGGAGAAATACGCCAAGGCGCTGCTGTCGATTTCGCAGCCGCAGGACGGCTACACCGTCGAGCGCATCGAAAGCCTGTACGGCGCGAACGAACACACCATCCAGTTAGCCAACCCAATCCCCGTCCACATGACGTACCAGACGGCGTTCGTCGACGACAATGGACAGCTCCAGATCAGGCGCGACATCTACGGCCACGACAAGGCAATCGCGGACATCCTGCGCAACGAACGCGCCGTCGCGGACGTGCCCGTGCCGCGCGATTACCATTCAAGCAGCAAGCCGGTGATGGCGTCGACTCCACAGGACGATTCGTTCCGCGATCCCTTGGCCAGCTTCGCCCGCGGCCCGGCGTTCGGACGCCAGCGCGCGTCCGATCGCCACACCAACAATTGGTAACCGATAGATCGCCAGCCGAGCGCGGCCACGCCCCGCTTCACGCCGGAATCATTTCGGTTTCGCCAGGTTGATGTTGATGTTCTTTTCCTGGGTGAAGGAAATCAGTTCCTCCAGGCATTCCTCGCGGCCGATTCCCGATTGCTTGACGCCGCCGAACGGCGTGCCGATGAAGTGCTTGGAGATGTCGTTGATCCACACGAAGCCCGCCTCGACATTGGCCGCAGCGCGGTGGGCGGTCGTTAGATCGTTGGTCCAGATCGAGGCCGTGAGCCCGTATTCGACCGAATTGACCTGCTCGAACATCGCCGTCTCGTCGCTCCACTTCACGACGCCGACCACCGGACCGAAAATCTCCTCCTTGAAGATGCGCATCGATGGCTTCACGTCGGCGAACACCGTCGGCTCGATGTAGAGCCCCTTCGCCAGCACCGGGTCCGACGGCCGCCCGCCGCCGTTGACCAGCCGCGCGCCTTCGCTCTTGGCCGAGTCGATGTACATCATCACGCGGTCGAACTGGGTCTTGGAGATGATCGCGCCCATGGTGGTTGCCGGATCGGTCGGAATGCCCGGTTTCCAGTGCTGGATGCGCACCTTCACCCGCTCCAGAACCGCGTCGTAGATTTTCTCGTGGATGAAGGCGCGGCTGGTCGAGCCGCAGGACTGGCCGCACCAGGTGAAGTTCATGCCGCCGACCACGCCGCCCGCGACCGCGTCCGGATCGGCGTCGGGATAGGCGATCAGCGCATTCTTGCCGCCGAGTTCCAGCAGCACGCCCTTGAGCGTGTCTGCCGCGGCGCGCATCACGGCTTTGCCGGTGGGGACGCTGCCGATCAGCGCGATCTTGGCGACATCGGGATGGCTTGCGAGCGCAGCCCCTGCCTCCTTGCCCCCTGGCACCAGGTTGAACACGCCGGGCGGCAGCAGGCCGTCGATCAGCTCGGCGAGGCGCAACGACGACAGCGGCGCCTGCTCCGGCGGCTTCATGACGATGGTGTTGCCGGCGGCGAGCGGCGCCGCGGCCTTGCCCGCGATGAACATGAAGGGATGGTTGAACGGCACGATGCGGCCGACGACGCCCAAAGGCTCGCGCACCGAAAAATTGATGCGATCCGGCCCCATCGGAATCGACGCGCCCTTCATCTCGGTCACCAGACCCGCGAAAAAGTCGATCTGCGCCGCAGCGATCGTGGCGTCCATGATCATTTCGGCGATCGGGTTTCCGCAGTCGGCGGAGTCGATCATGGCAAGCTCGCCGGCGTTTTCGCGCAGCACGCGGGCGATTTCCTTGAGCATCTTGGCGCGCTCCAGCGGCGGAATGCGTTTCCATTCCTTGAACGCGGCCTTCGCCGCCTTCACCGCGGCGTCGATGTCCTCCGCGCCCGCGTCGGCGGCCTTGCCGAGCGACTCGCCGGTGCCCGGATTGACTTGCTCGGAGAAGCGGCCGGCCTTCGGCGCGTGCCACTTGCCGCCGTAGTAGGCGCCGCGTTGCGCCGGCAGGTTGAGCTTGATCGAGGCGAGCGAATTCGGGGGCACGGGCGTATTCATGGCGGATCACTCCCTGACGCGTTGTCCGGCTGTCGCCGCTCTCCCGCTTCGGCGGGGGCCTGATGCAACTGGAAAAGTCTATCCCCTGCTTGCCCGTCCGACCAGCGCGTTCGCCCCGATGGCGACCACGAACAGGACGATCAAGAGCGAGTACATGCGCGGCATGTCGAAGGTGTTGTAGGCGTCGATGATCAGGAAGCCGACGCCGCGGTTGGACAGCTTGGTCTCCGCCAGCAATGTACCGATCACGGCGACTCCGAGACCGAGCCGCACGCCGTTCACGATCGGCTGGCGCATCGCGGGCAGATAGATTTTCGTCACCATCTGCCAGGTGTTGAGCCGGAAACTGCGCCCGACACGGATCAGCACGCTCTCGATCTGCCGCATGCCGGCGGCGGCGCTCAGCACGATCGGGAAGAAGCAGGAGATCGTGCCCATCGCGACCTTCGAGCCCGGCCCGACCCCGAACCACATGATCATCAGCGGGAAGAAGATGATTTTCGGCGTCGGCCCGAGATAATAGAGGAAGCGCTCGAACGCCTTGCTCAGGAACGGATTGGCGCCGAGCGCGAGCCCGACCGCAAGGCCCGAGAAGCCGCCGATCGTCATACCGGCGCCGACCTCGGCCATCGTAATCCAGAGGTGCCGGTAGAAATCGGGCACCCAGAGCGTCGTGATTCCGACCTCCCATTGGAAGTCCGGGACGGCCAGGAGCTCAAACAGCGACCGGCCAATGGTGAGAAGCGAGGGCACCACGTCGCGGAACAGCAGGCCCGACGCCGCGGCCGCCTCCCAGATTCCGAGCAACCCGGCCAGCAGCGCGATGCGCAGCAGCAGGACCTGCCGGCGCAGCGTCATGCCGCCCGTTCGCGCCGGCGCGCCGCTCGCGGTCATGTGCCCGGCCGCAGCCATCGCTCGATCCGTTCGGTTGCCATGAAGAACACGACGCTGACCAGGATCACAAAGCAAATCGCGGCGAAGGTGCCGGGCAGGTCGTAGCGCTCGGACAGTTCGTTGACGAGCTGGCCGAGCCCGCCGAAGTTGATCAGAAACTCGACGCCGACGATGTTGATCAGCGCGAAGATCATGCCGAGCCGCACACCGACGAAGATCGTCGGCAGCGCGGAGGGGAACAGGATTTTCCAGTAGAGCTGCGAGGGCGTCAGGTTGAAGCTGCGCCCGACGTTGATCAGCACCGCGCGCGTGCCGGACAGTCCTTCCAGCGTCTTCAGCACCACCGGCGGCAGGGCCGCGACGAAGCCGATCATGATCACGGTCCAGACGCTGCGGCCGAACAGCACCAGGAACAGCGGATACATCAGCACCAGCGGCGCCGACGCCATGGCCGCGACCCAGGTCTCGGTCGCAAGCCGGAGCAGCCGCAGCCGGTGCAGCAGCACGCCGAGGCCGATGCCGGTCACGGCGAGCATCAGGCTCGCCGCCAGCGCCTCGCCGCAGGTGACGAAGAAACGCGACAGCACGTTCTCGTCGGCAATGATGCGGCCGAAGCTTGTTACAATCTCAGAGGGTTTTGGGACGATGAACGGATTGATCTTGCCGCTCGCCACCAGAATTTCAATCAGCACGAAGAATGCCAGCAGGCAAGCGATGCCGAATAGCACCGGAATGACATCGTTCCGCCGCAGCCATTGCGCGCTCATTTGCGGACAGCCCCCGCTCTCGCCACGCGCTGCTCGTCGTCCTTGAGGCCCTTGCTCGCCTCCTCGCGCAGATCGTTCCAGATTTGCGCGACGTAATGGCCGAAGGCGTCGGAGCCTACGATCTCCGAGGTGCGCGGGCGCGGCAGCTTGATGTCGACGATCCGCTTGGTCTTGCCCGGCCGGTAGGTCATCACCAGGATGCGGTCGGAGAGCTGCACCGCCTCGGTCAGATTGTGGGTGATGAGCAGCGTGGTCTGCTTCAGGTCCTGCTGGATCTGCAGCACCTTGTCGCCGAGCAGAAGCCGCGTCTGCTCGTCGAGCGCCGCGAACGGCTCGTCCATCAGCAGGATTTTCGGCTCGGAGGCGAGCGTGCGCGCCATCGACACGCGCTGGCGCATGCCGCCCGACAACTCCGACGGATAGCGCCGCTCGAAGCCGTCGAGGCCGACCAGCCCGACGAAATGACGGGCCTTGTCGTAACGCTCGGACTTGCCCATGCCCGCGATTTCAAGCGGGAACGCCACGTTGTCGATCACGGTGCGCCAGGGGAATGTCGACTCCTCCTGGAAGATCATGCCGATCGACGGATGCGGGCCGCTGACCGTCTCGCCCGCCACGCTCACGCGGCCGTCGTAGCCGTCGAGCAATCCGCCGATCACGTTGAACAGCGTCGATTTCCCGCAGCCCGACGGGCCGATCACCGCCAGGAACTCACCCGGCGCAACATCGAACGACACATGGTCGACGGCCGTGAGGACACCGTCCGGCGTCTCGAAACGCTTGACGATGTCCTCGACGACCAGAATGGAATCGGCGGAAGCCATGTCGTGCGCTCCGCCGAACGCCGTCAGCTTCCGCGGTCGGCCTTGCCCCGCGACATGGCCGCGGCAGTCGCCGGGCTGTAGCCGCCGAGGATGCGCGCGTCGACCACGGCGACGCCGCCGCCTTCGACCACTTTGATCGCCTCGTTCAGCGCCTTCTCCAGCTCACCGGCATTGCGGCACGGACCGAAGCCGCTCGCGCCCTGGCCCTTCGCCACCGTGGCGATGTCGATGTCCGGATCGCTGATGCGCTGGCCGATCCACTTGTTGTCGACCGGGCGGTTGCGCGCGACCGCGACACGCTCCTGATGGACCTCGTCGTTGTAGAACGAGCGATTGTTGGCCACCAGGACCAGGAGCGGGATGCGGTAGTGGACCGCGGTCCAGACCGCCGTGCAGCCCATCATGAAGTCGCCGTCGCCACAGACCGCGATCGGCATGCGGCCGGTGCCCTTGAGCGCCAGCGCCGCGCCGACCGAGATGCCGGGACCGCCGCCGACGCCGCCGCCGCCGTCGGAACCGATGTAGTCGAGCGGATGACGGAACGGCCAGAACTCGCCGTGCCAGGACAGCGACACGTGGGTGAGCGACACCTTGCGGTCGCCGACCGCGTGCCGCAGCACGTTCGCCATGTCGGCCGCCGCCATGTCGCCGGTCGGCGAGGGCTTCGGCTTCAGCGGATGCTCGCGTACGAGATGCGGCTTCTTTGGCTTCGCCTTCGAACCGATGGCTTCGAGCAGCGCCGCAATGGTGGCGTCCGTCTCGGCCGGGATGAACAGGTCCGCCGGCGGCAGCGCCTCGTAATCCATGCTCCAGCCGTTGTGCAGGTTCTGGTCGAGCGACACCTGGACGATGGTGGCCGACGGCACGCTGCCGATGGCCTTGAACGTGCCGCCGAGATCGACCCAGTCGAGGCTGAGGATCGCGTCGGCGTCCTTCACCGCGGCAATAAGGTCGTCGGTGGCGAACGTCGCCGGGAATCCGATGTGCAGCGGATGATCCGTCGGGAACACAGCGCCGATCTTGAGGTTGGTCGCAACACGCGCGTCGAGCGCCTCGGCGAGCTGTACGCGGCGATTCCAATCAGCTTCGTCGCGCGACACGCGGCCCATCAGGATCAGCGGCCGCTTGGCGGCGGTCATGATGTCCACCGCCTTCTTGACGAGATCGGCGGACGGGCCCTGCACGACGGGCGGCATGAATCGCTTGACGTCGATCGCCGGCAGCGGAGCGGCGAGCTTGCCTTCCTGCACCTCGGCGTCGAGGTTGATGTAGGTGGGACCGCAGGGCGCGGTGTTCGCCATCCAATAGGCGCGGATCACCGACTCGCGGGCAGCTCCGGCGGATGCCGGCTGGTCGTCCCACTTGGAGAAGTTACGGATGATGGCGCCCTGGTCGGCCGCGGTGTGAATCCAGTCGATCCAGGGACGGCGCTTCATCGCGTCCACCGGGCCGGTCGCGCCGAGGATCAGGATCGGCATGCGGTCGCACCAGGCGTTGAAGATCGCCATGGTGGCATGAAACAGGCCGACGTTGGAATGAACCGCGGCGGCCATCGCGCGGCCGGTCACCTTGGCATAGCCGTGGGCGATGGCGACCGCCGCCTCCTCGTGCAGGCACAGAATCATCTGCGGCTGCTCGTTGCCGAGGAAGTTGACGATCGAGTCGTGCAGGCCGCGATAGCTCGCGCCCGGATTGAGCGCGATGTAGGGAATATCAAGCGCGCTCAGGGTCTCGGCGACGACGTCGCTGCCGAAGGCCGCAGCGTTTGTCGAATAGGGAATCGAAAGGCGTTCGACCTTGTGAACGTCGGGGTCTTTTGCGGCGGGAGAGGATTTCGGAGCCATGGGTGCTGACGCCCTTTTCGGCCGGCCGTCCGTACGGGCGCCGGTCAATCGGGACGGAGCACGCTTGTGGACGCGGCAAATGCGCCCGAAAAAGACCATAGGGCGCTACCGCTGTCAAAATCATTTTGCCTTGCCGCCGTGCAGCAAAAAGCACTGAAAACACTGGTCAATTGTGCGCACAAGCGCAGCGCGCAGCGGCCCGTTCCATGGCGTGTACGCAAACCTGAGTTGCAGCAATGCGCGGCAGCCACGCGCGTCAGGCGGCGCGGACGCGCGCGAAGAAATTGGCGACCTTGGCCTCGAGGTCTTGCGCCCGCGTGGACAGCCGCGCGGTCCAGCCGCTGATCTCGCCGACGGCGGAGGCGGCGTGGCTCGTCGCCTGCTCCACCGACTTGATTTCCTCGGATGTGTGCGCGGTGTTTCCCGCGGCGGTCTGGATGCTCTGCGCGATCTCGCGAGTCGTCGCGCCCTGCTCGTCGACCGCCGAGGCGATCGAGGTGGAGACGCCGGTCAGTTCGTGGATGCTGCGCGCGATCGAGCCGATCTCGCTCACTGCGCCCTTGGTGGCTTCCTGGATCGCCGCAACCTGCTGGCTGATGTCTTCCGTTGCGCGCGACGTCTGGTTGGCGAGCGCCTTCACTTCGGCCGCGACCACGGCGAAGCCCTTGCCGGCCTCGCCCGCGCGCGCCGCCTCGATGGTGGCGTTCAGCGCGAGCAGGTTGGTCTGCGCCGCGATCTTGGAAATCAGCCCGACCACCGAGCCGATGCGTTCGGCGGCCTCGTCCAGCGAACGGATCGCGCTATTGGTGCGCTCGGTGTCGGCCACCGCGGAACGCGCCATGTCGAGCCCGCGAGCGGCCTGCTGGCCGATCTCGTGGATCGAGCTCGACAGTTCGTCGGTAGCGGCGACCGTCAGGTCCACGCTTTGGCTGGTTTCCGCAGACGCCGCCGATGCCGATCCCATGCGCCGCAGGGTATCGTCCGTCACCCGCTGCACGGTCGAACAGGTCGTCGCGAGCGACGTGGAGGCTTCCTTGATGGCCGCAATCACGCCGCCGATGGCGCCGTCGAAGTCCGTGATCGCCTCGTCGATCGCCTGCCTCCTGGCCGACGCCGCGTCGCGAACGCGCTGCAGGTAGAACGTCGACGTGGTGGCGAGATCGAAAAAGGTCGCCTGGGTCAGGACATCGACCCGGACGGCGAGTTGCGAGGGCGAAAACCGGTGCTGGCGCCGGAGCACGCCGATCGCGGTCCGCACGACCGCCGCGGCGCTGTTCATGCGGGCGCGGCCCTCGAATCCGAGATCGGTCTCGCGTTCGATCGTGGTGCGGCAGCGGTCCAGATAGCGCGGACCGAACTCGGCCCGCAGCAGTTCCTGGTACTGTGAAATCTCGATCTTTCGGTATTCGTCGGCGTGCCGCGAATAGAGTTCTGCGACCTGCGGAAGGCTGCGCGACCCGGCGATCACCTCTTCGATCGCGGCCGGCAGGCACGGTTCCAGAAGCTGCGCCATGCCGGACAAGACGCGACGGGCGTTGTCATCCAGACGATAATTGGCGAGCCTGGCAGCAATTTCCGGTGCGACAGGCGGCAGCGACATCTTGGCAATCGTTCTTTGACTATGTGGCTTAACGTATAGGCCCGAATCCTTGTCTCTTGCTTAATGAGCAATCTCAGCGCGTTATGGATATTTTGCACCGCAGCATGACGGCCTGCGCCGCTTTGGCCGGTGTTGCAACCTGACGCGTGCCGGCTTCTTGCGTCCCGTATTCGCGGCCGACCCTTCCGGCGACAACACCGGACAACGCGTCACCATCGCCGCCCGACAAGGCTTGCGGACCGCACCGATGCAATCGTGCGGCGGACCGTGCGCCGGCGCTGCGCAAAGCCGGCGCCTCACCGGCACTTGCGGCGATGTGCACGCGTGGAGCGGTTGCCCATGGCTGGCGACGCGCTTAGGCTTTGCCGGCATGGCCTGCGATACGGCCCGGACTCGCTGCGGTTTGGTTGGGTGTCATGGCGTCGGGACAGGAGCGAATCCGGCAGCTCACCGAGCGGATGGTGCGCAAGCGGCTGTTCGTGGTGCTCTCCAGGGGCGGCGCGACCTCCGAGCAGATTGGCTCCGTCCTGCCGCAGCACCTCGAATACATGATCGGGCTTGAGAAACAGGGCGTATTGTTCGCGTCCGGCCCGTTGAAATCGCCCGAAGGCGCGCCGCTCGGCGACGGACTGACCATCCTGCGCGCGGCGAGCGAGGCCGAAGCGCACCGCATCGCTTCGGCCGACCCATTCGTCGTCAATCGCCTGCGCACCTTCGAAATCCGTGAATGGACCGTGATGGAAGGATCGCTGGGGCTGAAGGTAAACTTTTCCGATCAGTCGCTTGAGATCGCATAAGGCGCGCAATCGCGCACCGAACCTGAGGTGAGCATGCAAACGGTAGGTTTCGTCGGCGTCGGCAAGATCGGGCTTCCGATCTCGGAGAACCTGATCAAGAGCGGTTTCCGCGTCCTCGGCTATCGCCGCGGCTCGCTCGCGGAGTTCGAGAAGGCCGGCGGCGTACCTGCGAAATCGCCGGCGGACATCGGTGCGCAGTGCGACATCGTTCTGTCCTGCCTTCCGACCGTCGAGGCCATGGACGCGGTCGTCAACGGCAAGGACGGGTTGCTCCAGAGCGCCCGGCCCGGGCAGATCGTCGTAGAGCTTGGCTCGCATCCGGTGCCGGAAAAGCAGAAGCACGTGGCCCCGCTGGCGGCCAAGGGCGTCTCCTACATCGACGGCGAGGTGAGCGGCACGCCCGGGATGGTGACTGCGCGCAAGGCGGTGATCTATCTCGGCGGCGACGCAGACGCCTGCAAGAAGGTCGAGCCCGTCATCAAGGGCTTCTCCGATATGTGCCTGTACTTCGGGCCGTTCGGCGCCGCGACCAAGGTCAAGCTCGTGAACAATCTGCTGGTGGCGGTGCATATCGCCGCCGCCGCCGAAGCCATGGCGCTCGGCCTCAAGGCCGGCGTCGACGTCGACCTGATGATCAAGGCGATCGCAGCGGGCAGCGGCGGCTCGACCCAGTTCGGCATCCGCGCGCCCTGGATGGCGCAGCGCCGGTTCCAGCCGGTGCAAGGCCAGGCGGCGCTGCTCTTCCACTACTTCCACATGATCGAGCAATGGGCCGACGAGACCGGCACGGCGACGCCGCTGCTCGACCGCGCCATCGAGGTCTATAAGAAATGCGTCGACATGGGTCTCGGCGAGACCCATGACGTGGCGGTGATGATCGACGTGATCAATTCGCTGCCACGCGAAAAGCATTAGTGCCGTTCGGCTCCGGGAGGGCCGCTCATGCGCTGATAGTCCGTACAAAATCGAGGCGACGGCTCGAACCGCCGCCCGCAGGAACGCCAAGGGAGGAGACGATGACGAGACTCTGTCAAAGTGCTCTGCGTGCGTTTGTCGTGGGGCTGTTCGCGGCACTGCTCGCGATTTCGGGTGCATCCGCGCAAAGCGGCAATCCGATCAAGATCGGGACCGGGCTGGCGCTGACCGGCGGTGGTGCGCCGGCCGGAAAGATGCTGCTGGCCGCACTCGAAATATGGCGTGACGACATCAACGCCAAGGGCGGACTGTTGGGCCGGCCGGTTCAGGTCATCTACTACGACGACCAGAGCACGACGTCGAACGTGCCGGGCATCTACACCAAGCTCATCACCGTCGACAAAGTCGACCTGCTGGTCGGCCCCTACGGCACGAATTTCGTGGCGCCGGCCATGCCGACCATCATCCAGCACAACAAGATGGTGATCAGTTACACCGCCATCGGCATCAACCGGCAATACAACTACCCGAAATATTTCTCGATGGTCCCGGTCGGGCAGCAAGGCGTGAATGCTTTCTCCAAGGGCTTCTTCGAGTTGGCGGCGGCGCAGAAGCCGAAGCCGCAGACGGTGGCGATTCTCGCCGCCGACGCCGAGTTCGCGCAAAGCACCGCCCAGGGCGCGCGCGAGGAACTGAAGAAGCACGGATTCCGGCTCGTCTACGACAAGAGCTACCCGCCGAGCACGACCGACTACACGCCGGTGGTGCGCGCGGTGCAGGCCACCAATCCCGATATCGTCTATGTCGGCGCCTATCCGCCCGACAACGTCGGCATCGTGCGCGCGGCCAATGAAATCGGATTCACCCCGAAGATGTTCGGCGGCGCGATGATCGGGATGTTGATCACGCCGATCAAGGTGCAGCTGGGGCCGGTGATCAACGGCCTTGTCATTTCGGAGGCCTTCGTGCCCTCCCCCAAGCTGCAATATGCCGGCCTTGCCGAGCTGATGAAGCGCTACCAGGCACAGGCGCCGAGCCTGAAGACCGATCCGATCGGCTATGCCTTCGTGCCGTTCGGCTACGCGGCGGGCCAGATTCTCGCCCAAGCCGTCACAGAGACCAAGACGCTCGACCACGACAAGCTCGCCGCCTACATCCACAGCCACACGTTCAAGACGGTGGCCGGCGACATCGCCTACGGCAAGGATGGAGAGTGGAAGGAAACGCGGCAGTTCGTGACCCAGTTCCAGAACGTCGAGCCGAATAGCGTCGATCAGTTCCGCACCGGCGCCAAGCAGCCGATCCTGTATCCGCCGGAGTACAAGACCGGAAACGTGATCTACCCCTACGCCGACGCACGAAAGAAAAAGTAGCGGCCGTTGTCGCCCGGAGGCATTCCGTCCGCACTGCGGTGCGGGCGGAATGCGGCCGAATCGCCGGCGCTGCGGCCGAGCGACCGAAGCGGGTCGGAGGCGATGCGAGCGAATTGACCGCGACGCAGCGATGTTCTCGCTTGCGTCCCGTTTCGTTCCGGTCGCGCGAATCGTTCCTCGAATCGGAATCGAATTCCATCCGATAAAGATCGGTTAATGCCGCTCGCTATTTGGCCAACGCGGGCGCGCGGTCGTTCGTGGCCGGCAGATATTCCGGGATCATCTCGGTGCGCTTCGCCTTGCCCTGGATCGGCGGGCGCGGAAGCTTGCCCACGCCCGGCTCCATGACGAAGGTGTAGTCGAGCGAGTACCACGGATCCTTCACGCCCGGCGCCGGCGGCTTCTCGCCCTCATGCTTGACGTAGTCGCCGAGCAGCCGCTTGGTTACGCCGAACTGCACGTCGGTCTCAATGTTCGGATCGTCCGGCAGATAGACCTGCGAGATATGGGTCTTGAAACCCTGCTTGAAGATCAGGAAGTGCAGATGCGCGGGCCGCATGTTGTGGCGGCCCTGCGCGCGCAAGAGATCGCCGACCGGCCCGTTGATCGGAATCGGATAGCCCGCGGGCTTGATGCTGCGGAACGAAATCTTGCCTTCTGCGTCGGTTCTGAACTTGCCGCGCAGGTTCATGTCGGCCTGGCTGGCATCCTGATTCTCGTAAAGCCCCTCGGTGGACGACTGCCAGATGTCGACCTCGGCGTCCGCGACCGGCCTGCCGGCCTTGTCCTTGACCCAGGCGTTGACGAACAGCTCCGGCCCCGGCGTCGGCGAGCGCACGATCGAATCGCCGTTTTCGGTGCGCGGCGAGTCGAGCCGCCAGAACGGGCCGAGCAGGTTTGCGGTGGTTTCGGTGGCGCCGTTGTCGCCGTTGTTGAGCAGGCACACCAGCGTCGAGACCCCGAGCGAGCCGGACATCAGCACCGCCTCGTTGTGGTACTCGTTGGTCTGCTTGCCGATCCAGTTGATGTAGTGGGCGGCCTTCTGGAATTCCTCCTCGGTCAGCCGCACCTCGCGGACGAAGGCGTGCAGATGCTTCACCAGCGACGACATGATCTCGCGAAAGCGCGGATCGGGCGCCTTCGCGATTTCGCTCAACACCGCCTTGGTGACCGAATCCGGGCCGTCGATGATCATGGCAAACTCCTGGGTCGCCGCGCCGCGGCTGCACCTGCTGTATTCTTCTCCTGAATTGATATGCTCCGGCGCCCGAATGCTCAATCCCCCGGGGCCGCCCACGCGCCCCGAGCCCGCGTTGCGAGTAGTCCATGACCCCGTTCCGGATCGACACCCACCACCATCCCTATCCGCCGGTCTACATCAAGAAAACCGGCGACGTGCTCAAGCACACGACCCACGCCTTTTACGAGCGGCTGACCAAGTGGACGCCTGCCCAGGCCCTCGAAGCCATGGACAAGGACGGCATCGCCGTGTCCGTCCTGTCGGTCGCGACGCCCAGCGTCTGGCTCGGCGACGCCAATTCGTCGCGCATTTTCGCGCGCGAATGCAACGAGGCCTCGTCCGAAATCCAGCAGAGGCACAAGGGCCGCTTCGGGCATTTCGCGTCGCTGCCGCTGCCGGACACCGACGGCAGCCTGCGCGAGATCGAATATGCGTTCGACGAGTTGAAGGCCGACGGCATCGCGCTGACCACCAACTACGTCGACAAGTATCCCGGCGACGAGTCCTTCGCGCCCGTCTTCGAGGAACTCAACAAGCGCAAGGCCGTGGTCTATTTCCACCCGACCGCAGCGACCTTTGCCTTCAACGTCATTCCCAACATCCCGCCGCCCACAATCGAGTTCCCGTTCGACACCACGCGCGCGATCGTGAGTCTCCTGTTCGGCGGCACGCTGCACCGCTGCCCGGACATCAAGTGGATTTTCTCCCACGGCGGCGGCGCGCTCGGCATGGTTGCGAACCGTCTCGCAGGCCTCGCCAGGAACCGCCCCGAACTGAACGCGCGGGTGCCGAACGGCGTGATGCATGAACTGAGCAAGCTTTACGTGGACGTGGTCGGCGTCACCACGCCTGGCGCGCTCAAGGCCGTGCTCGATATCGTGCCGATGTCGCACCTGCTTTACGGCAGCGATTTCCCGTTCTGGTCGCCGCAGGAGACGATCAAGGGGCTGGCGGGGCTCAAGCTTGCCTCGGCCGATTTACAGTCGATCGAGCGCGACAACGCGCTGAAGCTGCTGCCGGGCCTGCCGCGCTGAACGGCGATCAGGCGGAACCGCTCTCCTTGTCGCGCAGCGACTTGAGCAACGCCCCGCCGTTGTTGGCGGCCCACAGCGCGCCGGTCGCGGCGGCAAGCTCCATGACGGTGTGAAGCTCCTCCCAGGTCGCGCCGGCCCGGCGGGCCGCCGCGGCATGGGCCTGCGCGCCGACCGGGTTGTGCTCGGCCAGCAGCATGCCGAACAGGATGAGCTGCGTCGTCTTCATGTCGAGCGTTTTCGAATAGAACGCGCCGGCGCGAAGCTGCTCCGACACACGCAGGAAATCCGGATTGACCTCGCCGGAGAACGCAAACCGCGCGGCGGGCAGCGGCGGCAGCGTGCCGAACATCTCGACGTAGCTGTCGCGGAATTTCGCAAGGTCTGCGGGCAGTTCCTTCTTGTCTTCGGCCATGGTCGGGTCTCTCGCTGCACGCCGCTGCGGGGCGGCGCGCGGAGTATCGTCCAATTCCGCATGGCTGCCTATCGCCCGCGCATCGCTTGATCGGTCCCCGCCGACGACCCTAGAGTGGCCCATGCTCCGGTAGAGACGGCGTGGAGGCGTGTCGATGAGTGCGAGTGCGAAGGATGCGCCGGTGCTGGTGGTCGGAGGCGGCATCGGCGGCCTGTCGGCGGCGCTGGCGCTGTCGCGCAAGGGCATTCCGGTCCAGGTGCTGGAGCAGGCGCCGGAGTTCAAGGAAATCGGCGCCGGCATCCAGCTCGGTCCCAACGTGTTCCGGATGTTCGAGGTGCTCGGATTGACCGAGCAGATGGTTCACTGGGGCGCATTCCCGGCCGAGCTGGAATTCCGCGATTCCATGACCGCCGAGACCATCGTCGAACTGAAGATCGACAAGCGCTTCCACGACAAGTACCGCGCGCCCTACGGCGTCATTCACCGCGCCGACATGCTCAATGTCATCTACGAGGCGTGCAAGAAGTCGAACCTGATCAAGCTCGCAACCTCGCAGAAGGTTACGACAATCGACGACGACGGCTCCGGCGTCACCGTCCGCACCGAAACCGGCGAGACGTATCGCGGCTCGGCTCTGATCGGGTGCGACGGCCTGTGGTCCACCGTGCGCGAGAAGATCGTCGGCGACGGCAAGCCGGTCGTCTCCGGCCACATCGCCTATCGCGCCGTGCTGCCGACCGACGAGTGGCCGAAGGAATACCGCCTGCCGAAAATGATCGTCTGGTGCGGCGAGAAGACCCATCTGGTGCACTATCCGCTCCGACGCGGCGAACTGTTCAACTTGGTCGTCGTGTTCCATTCCGACCGTTACGAGGAGGGCTGGGACACGTACGGCGACCCGGCCGAACTGCACGAGCGGTTCAAGGAGAAATGCGAGCCGGTCCGCACGCTGCTCAGCAAGGTCAACGCCTGGAAAATGTGGGTGCTGTGCGACCGGCCGCCGATCAAGAACTGGAGCAAGGGCCGGATCACGCTGCTCGGCGACGCCGCGCACCCGATGCTTCAGTATCTCGCCCAGGGCGCCAACATGGCGATCGAGGATGCGGTCTGCCTCGCCGATCAGATAGAGGCCGCCGGCCGCGACTGCGAAGCGGCGTTCAAGAAGTATCAGGAGCTGCGCTACCTGCGGACGGCGCGCGTACAACTGATGGCGCGGGTATTCGGCGAGATCTATCACGCCAGCGGCGTCAACCGCGAACTACGCAACAAGCTGCTGACAGAGTGGAGCGCGCAGGGCGCGATCGACATGTCATGGCTCTACAGCCATCAGCCGGAACTGCCGCACATCGACCACATTCCGCTGCCGCCTCCGACGCGGCTCGCGTCCTGAACCGGCGCGCGACGAACGACAACCGACATCCCGGGAGGATATGACGCCATGGCGAAACTCGACGACCTGCTGGAAGACCTGGTCACGGCAAACCACGTTCTGGCGAAGCTCGGCATTGTCGATTCGTTCGGTCACATCAGCATCCGCCATCCCGACCGGCCGGACCGCTTTTTCCTGTCGTGCTCGCGCGCGCCCGAGCGCGTTTCGCGCGACGACATTCTGGAATTCGACCTCGATTGCAATGTCATCGACGCCAGGGGCAAGCAGCTCTACACCGAGCGCCCGATCCACGGCGGCGCCTATCAGGCCCGGCCCGACGTGATGAGCGTGATTCACAATCACAGCCCGGGCGTCATTCCCTACGGCGTCACCGGGCACAAGCTCAAGCCGATCATGCACATGTGCGCCACCATCGGCCACGAGGTGCCGATCTGGGACCAGCACACAAAGTTCCGCGATACGGACCTGCTCGTCCGCACCATGGACCAGGGCCGCGATCTCGCCAGGAAACTCGGCAAGGGCGGCACCTGCCTGATGCGCGGCCACGGCTGCGTCGTGGTGGGCCCCTACATGCGCCGCACCGTCTACACCGCCGTCTATCTGGAGCTGAACGCCAAGCTGCAGATGCAGGCCGAGGCCATGAGCAAAAAGGTTCGCTTCCTCACCAAGGGCGAAGTCAACAAGGTGATCGAGACCACGTCGCCGGCGAACGTCAATCGCGCCTGGGAGAACTGGTGCCGGATGGTCAACCGGCCGTATCGCGATTAGCGGCCGGCCTCGCCACGGTCATTCCGGAACAACTACAACGGCCCGAAATTCGGCGGCGGAATTCTGCGGTTGGACGCCGCCTCATAAGCCGATGCGATCCGCAACAGCGCATCTTCGCGGCCCGGATCGCAGCGGAACACCAGCGAGAACGGCAGGCCGGGCGCGGGGATCGTCGTCGGCTTGTCGGAGGCCTGCGAGACGTAGCGCATGCCGTCCGGCATCAACTTGAAAACCGGGTCGTAGACCGTCGTGACATAACCCGCAGGGACCAGCACCTCGGTCAGGCCGGCGTTCGGCCCGCTGAGCGATTCCGGCGTGAGGTTGCTGACGATATCGTGCTGATAGGCATGGCCGATCAACCCCGGCGGCCACGGCGTATGCAACCGCACCAGCGCATCGAGTTTGTTTTCCAGGATCACCATCATGTCGGCGCGGCGCAGCAGTTCGCGCAGCATGATGCGTTCGTTGACGCCCTGCCGCGACCCGTGCGGATTGCGCGGATCGGCGACCTCTTCCCAATTCTTGAACGCCGCGCGCTGATCGTCGCCCCAGAACTTTGAGCGTGCGTTGAGTTGCGCCCAATCGTTCAGCGTCTCGGCGAAGCCCCTGGCCTTCCAGTCCTCGGCGCGGCGCGACAGGTACTGCGAAATGTGAAAGCGAAACGCCATCGCCATTTCCTGCTGCTGCACGGTGGCGAGGTCGAGATTCGCGGGCGGCGCGATTTGCCCTTCGGCAAGCGCAACGCAATAGTCGACCGGCTGCATCGTGCCGGAGCCAAACGTCTTTCCGGGCATGAACTCGGTCGGCACGATCGCGGCGGCGAACTCCTTGAACAGCGGCGTGCCGTCGCGGCGCAGCCGGAACAGCAGATCGGGCATGAACACCGGCACGAGCCGCGCCAGCGCCGTGCGGTAGTCGACCTTCATCTGCTCCAGATCGGGATCCGGCCGCCACGTGGGTTCGGAGGATTCGACCAGCGTCGCGCCAAGCCTGCCGCCCAGCACCGATTTGATCTCGCGCGCCGCGGCTTCGACGATCGGCTCTTCGGTCTTCGAGCCCGGCGGGATCGCCATCGACTCGCGGATGACGCCCAGCCGCACGCCCTTGAGCGCGCCCGCAGAACCGGCGGCGCACGCGTGGGGGGCATACGCCGGCAACACCGAAGAACGCGGCACGGTCGTATAGACGTCACGCGGGTCGTAGTAGCCTTCGTTCGGGTCCCTCAACGCATCGAGAATCTTCGCGCAGTCCTCGATCCGGCGCGCATGGATGCCCGTCCGGTCGCAATAGATGTCGGCGCCGATCGCACCGCCATCGAAGCCGAGCATCGCCTTGTGCGGCAGGATCAGCGCCACAGCGTTGTGGTTCGACGGCCCGCGGCAGGAGGCGCGCGTTTCCTCGCCGAGCGCGGCCATCACGAGGTTCGCGCTCACCGACACGCCCGACCCGGAACTCGACCCAAGCGAGGCCGAGCGCGTCGTGTCGTAGACGTTCGCTGGATTTCCCGCCCAGGTGCTGCGCTGATAGCCGAGCGTCGACGGCAGCACCCTGTCCGGCCTGTTGCGTCCGCCGGGATCGCCGGCGCGGCCGTTGTATTCTGTGTTCACGGCTTTGGCGAAAATAATGGCGCCCTTGTTGCGAAGCTGCTCGACCAGCACATGGTCGCGCGCGGGGAAGTCGATGTCGTAGCGCGCGTCGCCGCCGCCGGTCGAGCGCATGTCTTTCGTATCGAACGGGTCCTTGAACGCGAACACCACGCCGTACATCGGCATGGTGCCGAGATCGGGATTGCGGCCGTACTTCGCGTCGAGCTCGGCCGCGCGCTCCAGCGCGTCCGGCTGATGGCGGAAGAATTCGCACACCGGCGGCGCGCCCGGCGGCAGCGGACCCTGCGACGGATGCCGGTCGTGGTCGCCGCGGCAGGTGACGGAGCGTTCGCCGCGGATGTTGAGGGTTCCAAGCGCGTTGAGCTGGCCCGCGTTCGGAACGCCGACGATCATGCCGAACTGCTGCTGCACGGACGGATCGGAGGCGGTCGCCTCCATGCGCCCGAATTCGAGCGGCGGGCCTTTGTACTTGGCGAGGTCCGGCAGGATCGACGACGCCTTGACGGTCGCAGCCGGGAACTCCAGCGCGCGGCCGGCGCGCTCGGCGCCCTTCGCAGCTGCCACGGGTGCGCCGCCCTCCGTCACCAGCATGCTCGCCACGCCGTTGTAGGCCCGCACGCGCGCAAGGTACTGCAGGACTACGCCGGCCACCGTAGCCTCGCCCGCGCGGATCGCGCGGTGCAAGTCCTCGATCGTCGCCTCTTCGACCCGGAAATTCCCGTCCTGCGTGCCGCCGCTCATCGACGCATCATCTCCCCTGCCCGCGCAGTGAGCAAGGCTGCATGGCTGCTGCCTGCTGTGTCGGCTTCCAGCCACAGTTGGGGAGCGATATCGTTTTCACGCCGGCATCGCGACCCACGAGGATTGTCATGCAACGACTGCTACTCGGCGTGGCGCTGGCGGCGCTCGCTCTTGCAGGCACGGCCGCCGCCCAGTCCTATCCGACGCGGCCCATCACCTTCATCGTTCCTTACGGCCCAGGCGGCCCGGCCGATACCATGGGGCGCACCATGGCCGAGGCGATGCGCCCGCATCTTGGGCAATCGATCGTCATCGAAAACGTCACCGGCGCGAACGGCACGATCGGCGTCGGCCGCATGGTCCGCGCCACGCCCGACGGCTACACGTTCGGCGTCGGCAACTGGCCGTCGATGATCACCAACGGCGCGATCTACAAGCTGAACTACGACATCCAACGCGACCTCGAACCGGTCGTCCGCCTGCCGCACAACCCGTACATCGCCGTCGTGCGCAAGAATTTCCCGGCGAAGGACTTCAAGGAGATGATCGCCTGGCTCAAGGCCAATCCGGACAAGGCGACGGAAGGCACCGCCGGCGTCGGATCGGGCCAGCACGTCAGCGGCGTCTATTTCCAGAAGGTCACCGGCACCAAATTCCGCTTCGTGCCCTACAAGGCCGGCTCCGCCGACATCATCCGCGACATGGTGGCGGGCCACATCGACTTTACGTTCGACCAGGCGATCACGTCGCTCAACCACATCAAGGGTGGGAACGTGAGGGGCTACGCCGTCACCTCGAACCAGCGGCTCGATGCCGCGCCCGACATCCCGACGGTGGACGAGGCCGGTGCGCCGGGCGTCTATATCTCGACCTGGTACGGACTATGGGCGCCCAAAGGCACGCCCAGGGAGGCAATCGGGAAGCTCGGCGAAGCCGCACGCAAGGCGATGGCCGATCCCGCCGTGCGCGCCAAGCTCGCGGCTCTGGGCCAGCAGATTCCGGCCCCAGCGGAGCAAGGCGCAGCGGCGCTCGCCGCCTTCACCAAGGCCGAGATCGACAAGTGGCACGCGCTGATCAAGGAAGCCGGCATCAAGGTGGAATGACGCGCTTCACGCCACCGGCAGGACGTTGGTGTACTTGACCTGCTCCAAAGCGAAACTCGACTCGATCGAGGCGATGCCTTCGACGCGGGTCAGCTTCTGCTTGACGAAGCGCTCGTAGGCGTCGAGGTCGGGCACCACGACGCGCAGCCAGTAGTCGCGCGGGCCGGTCATCAGGTAGCACTCCAGCACCTCGGGCCAGCGCTCGATCGCCTTGGCGAAGCGGTCGAGCGACTCCTGGCGCTGCTTCTCCAGCTTGATCGAGACGAACACGCTGACCGGCAAGCCGACGGCGCGCTGATCCAGCACGGCGACATAGCGCGCGATCACGCCGTCCTTCTCCAGCATCCGCACGCGACGCAGGCAAGGCGACGGCGACAGGCCGACCTTCTCGGCCAAATCGGCGAGGCTCATGCGGCCGTCGGCCTGAAGGTGCTGGAGGATTTTCCGATCGACGGAATCGAGGGTCCGCCCTGGCATATTCCGCCTCCGATGCGCTCAATATTGGCAGTGTCTGCCAATTCGATGTCACAAGGTAGCTTAAATTGGCAGGTATTGCCGGAATAGTCGTCCGATACTCGCGCGCACCAGGGCCGCCGGCGCACCCGCCAGGAGCACACTCATGAAAGTGGATGGAGGCTGCCACTGCGGCCGCGTCAGGTTCGAAGCGGAGGTCGACCCCGCAAAGGTTCTGATCTGCCACTGCACGGATTGTCAGACATTGTCCGGCGCCGCGTTTCGCACCGTCGTGCGCGTGCCGGTGAACGCCTTCAACCTGCTTTCGGGCGAGCCGAAGAAATACGTCAAGCAGGCCGAGAGCGGGAATCGCATGGTCCAGGCGCTTTGTGGCGACTGCGGAAGCCCGGTCTATGGCTCCCACCTCGACCGTCCCACTTACTTCGGAATCAGGGTGGCGACGCTGCGCCAGCGCGACGCGCTTCCGCCGAAGCTGCAGATTTGGTGCCGATCGGCGAATCCCTAGGTCGGAAATCTGGATGACATTCCCAGGATCGAACGACACGCCTGAGTCCTGAAGACAGGATTTCGATTCACATGTCACGACGTACCGCCGAAATCTCGCCAGACGATCTTGCGATCCTCGGAGAACTCGAGCGCAAGGTGCTCTGGCTGGCGAGCTGGACCATCCACAACGCCAATCATTTACGCGACAACGCCGACGGCTTGAAGGTCGGCGGGCACCAAGCATCGTCGGCCTCGCTCGCGACTATCATGACCGCGCTCTACTTCCGCAGCCTGCGGCCGCAGGACCGCGTCGCGGTGAAGCCGCATGCCTCGCCGAACTTCCACGCGATCCAGTATCTGCTCGGCAAGCAGACGCGCGAGAAGCTTGAGAACTTCCGCGGCTACAAGGGCGCGCAGAGCTACCCGTCGCGCACCAAGGACACCGACGACGTCGACTTCTCGACCGGGTCCGTCGGCCTCGGCGTGGCGCAGACGCTGTTCTCGTCGCTGGTGCAGGACTACGTGCGTGCGCACGGCTGGGCGAAAGATCGGCCCGAGGGCCGCACAATCGCGCTGGTCGGCGACGCCGAACTCGACGAAGGCAACATCTTCGAGGCGATGCTCGAAGGCTGGAAGCAGGGCCTGCGCAATTGCTGGTGGATCGTCGACTACAACCGGCAAAGCCTCGACGCGGTGGTGCGCGAGGGCCTGTGGGAGCGCTACGAGCACCTGTTCACGAACTTCGGCTGGGATGTGGCGATCCTGAAATACGGCTCGCTGCAGCAGGCGGCGTTCCGCGAACCCGGCGGCGAGCGCCTGCGGGAGTGGATCGACAAGTGCCCGAACCAGCTCTATTCCGCGCTGGTGTTTCAGGGCGGCGCGGCCTGGCGCAAGCGCCTCAACGACGACATCGGCGATCAGGGACCCATCAGCGCGCTGATCGCGCGGCGCAGCGACGAGGAACTGGCGCGGCTGATGAACAATCTCGGCGGCCACGACCTGCCGTCGCTGGCCGAGGCGTTCGACAAGATCGATCACGACCGCCCGGTCTGCTTCATCGCCTACACGGTCAAAGGCCACGGCCTGCCGATGGCCGGGCACAAGGACAATCACGCCGGTCTGATGACGCCGGCGCAGATGGACGGCTTCCGCAGGGCGATGAACGTCCGCGATGGCCACGAGTGGGACCGCTTCGAGGGTCTCAAGGCCGCGCCGGAAGCGCTGCAAGCTTTCCTCGACCGCGTGCCGTTCGCGCAAGGCGGGCCGCGCCGATTGCAGGCGCCGCAAATCGCAGTGCCGGAATCGCTCAAGGTCACGATCCAGCCGGAGATGTCGACCCAGGCCGGCTTTGGCGCGCTGCTCAACGAGATCGCACGCGAGAAGACGCCGATCGCCGAGCGTATCGTCACCACCTCGCCCGACGTCACCGTCTCGACCAATCTCGGCCCGTGGGTGAACCGCCGCGGCCTGTTCGCGCACGAGAGCGTCGCCGACACGTTCAAGAGCGAACGCATTCCTTCCACCTTCAACTGGGAGTTCTCGCCGCGCGGCCAGCACATCGAACTCGGCATCGCGGAAATGAACCTGTTCATCGTGCTGTCGGCGCTCGGTCTGTCGCACGAAATCCACGGCGAACGGCTGCTGCCGATCGGCACGCTCTACGATCCGTTCATCGCGCGCGGCCTCGATGCGCTGAATTACGCCTGCTACCAGGACGCCCGATTCATTCTCGCCGCGACCCCGTCGGGCATCACGCTGGCGCCGGAGGGCGGCGCGCACCAGTCGATCGCACAGCCGCTGATCGGCATGGCGCAGGACGGGCTTGCGGCCTTCGAGCCGGCGTTTGTCGACGAGCTTGCGGAAATCCTGCGCTTCTCGCTCGACTACATCCAGCGCAGCGGCGACGGCGAGGCCTCCGAGCGCAACTGGCTGCGCGACGAGACCGGCGGCTCGGTCTATCTCAGGCTGTCGACCCGTCCGGTCGAGCAGATCGCGCGGCCCATGACGGCCGAATTGCACCAAGGCATCGTCGACGGCGCTTATTGGCTGCGCGCACCCGGACCGAATTGCCAGGTCGTCGTGGCCTACACCGGCGCGGTCGCGCCGGAAGCGATCCAGGCCATCGGCCTGATGGCGGAGGATCGCCGCGACGTCGGCCTCCTGGCAGTGACCTCGGCCGACCGCCTGAACGCCGGCTGGACTGCCGCGCTCCGGGCACGCGAGCGCGGACTTGGGCACGCGCGGTCGCACATCGAACGGCTGCTCGCCGATCTGCCCGGGCATTGCTCCATCGTGACCGTGCTCGATGGCCATCCCGCGACGCTCGCATGGCTCGGTGCGGTGGGCGGCCACCGCGTGCGACCGCTTGGCGTCGAGCACTTCGGCCAGACCGGCTCGATCCAGGACCTCTATCGGCACTACGGCATCGACGCGCAGGCGATTGTCGCGGCTGCACAAGCCGTCGCGCCCGGCCGACCGATCCGCCACTTGCGGGCGTTGGGCTAGCACCGCGCGCAACCGGACGGCGACGCCGCGGCAAATTGACCTTTGTATCGGGACGCGGCAGGAAGTGCCCGCTTTGGTGTTAACCTGACGTCACAACAGACGTCTTCGAGGATCGGATCATGACCCGAATTCTGCCCCTGATCGCGGCCGGTGCCGCCCTGCTGATCGCGGCGCCCGCCCATGCCCAAGGTGCGGCGGACTATCCGAACAAGGCCGTCAAAGTCGTGGTCACCGTGCCTGCCGGCGGCGGCGTGGACACCGTCACCCGCATTATCACCGAGCGGCTGCGTCAGAAGCTCGGCCAGCCGTTCGTGATCGAGAACCGCGGCGGCGCCGGCGGCAATATCGCCGCCGAGTTCGTCTACAACTCGGAGCCCGACGGCTACACGCTGATGGCCTCCCAGCCGGCCCCGATCACGACAAACGTCGTGCTCTACAAGAAGCTCAACTTCGACCCGACCAAGTTCGCGCCGGTCGCGTTGATGTCGTCGATCCCGAACACGCTGCTGGTCAAGAACGACCTTCCGGCCAAGACCGTGCAGGAGTTCATGGCCTACGTGAAGGCCAACCCGGGCAAGCTGAACTACGCGTCGCAGGGACCGGGCACGACCTCCCACCTGACGGCCGAACTGTTCAACAAGGTCGCCGGCACCAAGATGACGCACGTGCCCTACAAAGGCACGGGCCCCGCGCTGAACGATCTGGTCGCGGGCCATGTCGATCTGATCTTCATGCAGCTCGAATCGGCGTTGCGCCTGCACCAGGGCGGCAAGGCGCACATCCTCGCGGTGACCACCGAGAAGCGGATTTCCGCGCTGCCAAACATCCCCACCATGGCCGAAGCCGGTGTGAAGGACTTCGTGTCCGACACCTGGAACGCGATCAGCGCGCCTCCGGGCACGCCGGCGGCGATCGTCAACAAGCTCAACGCGGCGATCAACGAAGTGCTGAAAATGCCGGAAGTGGCGGAGCACTTCAAAAAGCTCAATCTCGAGCCGGGCGGCGGCAGCCCGCAGGACATGGCGAAGGTGGTGAAGTCCGACACCGACCGCTGGGGCGCGGTGATCCGCGAGGCCAAGGTCCCGCAGATCTGAGCCCGCCCAACCGGGTCCAAGCCGCGCGGCCGGGGACAGCCCCGGCCGCTTGCGTTTCGCCCCCATGGCCGCCGCGGTGTATCGCCTGTGGACACCGGGTCGCGTGAAACCGCGGCGACACCGGCGATCGCTTACAATCGCGCAACCGGCGCGAGCGAATCATGGACGCGGTTTCCGACCATCGCAGCGATGCCGCCGAACGCGGCCAGTTCATCCCGGTCCGCAAGTCCGAGCTTCAGCATGCCCTGTCCGAAAGCGGCACGTGGCATGGCAAGCGCGAGCAGGCGGAGTTTTCGCAGCTGTGCCGGATGCTGGCCGCGGTCTTCCACTACGAATACTTCGACCGGCTCGAACGGCTGCGCGACTGCTACTTCTACTTCAATCCGGAGCACGACGGCCACACCCGCTATGACGCCGCCGCGGTCGAGCGCGCCTACCGTGAGATGGTCGATGCGTTTCACGACGTCCTGAAGGGCGCCAACTTCGTCGAGGTGACGCGCGAGTAGATCGAGCGCGCGCATCGGGAGCACGGCGTGGTGCGTATCGAGATTCATACGCCGCTCGACGAGTACCGCGAGGTGCGATTCTTCCGGCGTGGCCGGCGGCGGGAGACCGTCACGATCGAAGATTGGTATGGCTGGCGCAAGCGCAGCATCGAGACCGAGATCTACGACGACGTCGTTCTCCTGGTCACGATGAAGAACGACGGCGATATGCCCGCCGCCACAGGCAAGCGAAAGCGCACGCCGCCGCGCAAAGTCCGGCCCGGCGCCGTGATGATCAAGTATTTTCGCAACATCGCCAGCGCCGACCTGAACGCGCTCTATCCCGACGTGCAAGTGGTCATGACGTTGCGCGACAAGCTCATCCTCGGCGTGCCTGCGCTGTTGGGCGGCATCCCGATCCTGCTGAAGCTCGCGTCGACCGTGACGGTGCTGTTCCTGGTCGCGGGCTTTTATCTCGGCATCAAGAGTGCGGTGCGCGAGGACGAGATGGCCGCGGCACTTGCCGCGATCAGCGGCCTCGTGGCGCTCGGCGGCTTCATCGTTCGGCAGTGGGCCAAGTTTCAGCGCCAGTCGCTGATCTATCAGAAGCAGCTCGCGGACAATGTCTACTTCCGCAACGTCAACAACAACGCAGGGATCTTCGACTACATCATCGGCGCCGCCGAGGAGCAGGAATGCAAGGAGGCGTTCCTGGCCTATCGTTTCCTGCGCGCCGCGAACGGCGGCTGCACCGAGCAGGCGCTCGACCGGACGATCGAGGAATGGCTCCGGCGGACGTTCGAAGTCGAGGTCGATTTCGAATGCGACGATGCGCTCGCCAAGCTCGACCGCCTCGGCCTGCTGCGCCGCGATGGCGACTGCATTTCGGCGATTCCTCCGGGCGAGGCCCTGATCCAGCTCGACCGGCGCTGGGACGACTACTTTCAGTTCGCGGGCACCGCGCGCTGAACGGGGCTTGGCGCGCGACCCGTGACGCCCACCGCCCGCCCGATCGCCTCCTGCAACGCCTCGATGCGATAGGGCTTCAGCAGAATGGGAAAGTGCTCGCCGGCGGCCTTCTGCGCTGAATTGCTGTAGCCCGTGGTCAGAAGTACGGGAAGCGACGGGTACTCGGCGCGCAGCCTGCGCGCAAGCTGCATGCCGTCGAGTCCGCCCGGCATCACAATGTCCGACAGGACGAGATCGAACCGTTCGCCCGACGCCAGCAGCGCCAGCGCGGGCTCGGACGCGTTTGCGTGCTGGACGCTGCATCCGATGCTCTCCAGCATCGCGGCCGCGGCCTCGGCCACCTCCTTGTTGTCCTCGACCAACAGAACCTTGCGGACCGCCGGCGATTCGTCGGCGGATCTCTCCGCCTCGACGGCCGCATCCGCCGCCGCGCGCGGAAGGTAGAGCGTGACGGTCGTGCCGGCGCCGGGCGCGCTGTCGATCGTCACCGCGCCGCCGCATTGCTTGGCGAAGCCGTAGACTTGGCTCAACCCGAGTCCGGTGCCGCGGCCGATTTCCTTGGTGGTGAAGAACGGCTCGAACACGCGTTGCAGATGCTGCGGCAAAATGCCGGCTCCGGTATCGCGGATCGAAAGCGCGACGAATTCGCCCGCCAGATGATCCGCCGTCGTCTCGCTGCCGCGCAGGACCGTCTGGCGCGCCGACACCACGACCCTGCCGCCCTCCGGCATCGCGTCGCGTGCGTTCAGAACGATATTGACCAGCGCCAGATCGAGATCATCGGCGTCGGCCTTCACCGGCCCGATGTCGGGCGGAACGTCCAATGCGATATCGACTTCTGCAGGCAGCGACGGCTTGATGAGGTCGACCACCTTGGGCAGGAACGGCCCGAGATCGATTGCCGTGGCCTTGACCAGGCGCCGGCGTGAGAACGCCAGCAGCTTTCGCGTCAGCGCCTCGCCACTGTGCGCGGCATGCTCGATGGCCGATATCTGGCGATCCACGCCCGCACCCGCGGCCTTGCGTTTGAGCAGCTCGATATTGCCGCCAATGACCATCAGCAGGTTGTTGAAGTCGTGCGCCACGCCGCCTGTGAGCTGGCCAAGCGCTTCCATCTTCTGGGTCTGACGCAGAACCTGTTCTGCCGACTCGCGCCGGTGAACCTCATCCTGCCATTGCTCGACCAGGCGCATTTCGTTGCGGGCCTGCCGCAATGCCATCCAGCCCACGAAAACGAGGCTCGCCGACGCGCCGAAGGCGAACAGCGCATACACCATGATATCGCCCATCAAGGCGCGGTACAGCGCGGACATCGACAGCCCGTAGCTGACGTAGACCGCAAAGTCGCCGACACGCTCGAGGGCGTGAATGCGCTCAATGCCGTCCAGTTCGCTCGACGTCGGATATTGCTTCTGACCGGAAACGATGGCCTTCATGAATCCGCTGGCCGGAGAGAGCGACGCCGCCCCGCTCGAAATCGGCGGCTCGCGCGCGAGAATAGTCCCGTCGATGCGGGCCAACGTGACCGAGTTGCCCTGGACCGAGGTAATGCCGCGATAGAAGCTGGTGAACTTTTCCAGCGACACGGCCACCACCACGATGCCGCCAAACCCGCCGTCCGGCGCCTCCAGCCGTCGTGCCACATGCAGCACCGGAACGCCGGTCACGCGCCCCACGACCGGCTCGCCGATATAAGTCCCGGTGCGGCCTTCCAATGCGGCCTTGAAATAGCTTCGGTCCGTCACGTTCACTTCGGGCGCGCCGGCAACAGGTTTGCGGCTCGACGTGTTGGCGACGAATCCTTTCGGGCTGACGACGAACGCAGAAGTCACCTGATCGTGCCGATCGGTGGTCCGCACGAACGCTTCATGCAGATCCTTCGACGCTTCGATCGCCTCCCAGCTCAGACCGCGAATCCGGTCGGCGATCTCGTCAAGGGCCAACTCATGCGTCTCGAAGACCTTGAGCGCGTGCTCGCGCAGGATCTGCGCCGTGCGCGACGCCTGCTCGATCGCCTGGCTGCGAATATCAAGCCACGCGTACCAGGATGCGGCCGCGAACACGGCAATCGGCACAATGACCGACGCAACCAGCAAAATCTTCAGCAGCCGGATGGCGCCGCCGATCGACTCGCCGCGCGGCAAGGCATCCGGCTCGGCGGCCGGCCGGACATGAGCACTGAGGCTGCCTTCTGCGCTCAATCGATTTCGCCCCCCTGGCATGGGCAGGCTGCGGCCGCCCATCGGCGGCCGACGGCCGCTGCAAACTTGGACGTCGCGAGTGCCGCCTTTGCGGTTCAACGCCTCGCGATGTCATTTGGCGACGCGCATTGCGGACTTCGATCATGATCCAAATAGGGCCGCCGCGGACGAGCGGGACAGGCCTTATCCACAGATCGAAGGTGCCCAATGCACCGCCAAGCCTACGCAAATCAAGCCTGCGCATATAACGCGCAGCTATGGGCCGACTGTGTATCATGCGGGCTGGCCTGGTCGCCAACCAAAGTCATGGGTGGCCGGGGGAGAATGAAGGCGCCGGTGAAACTGCCGCCCGGCAATTGCAGCGGCACCGTGGTGCAAAGGTGCTGTAACCGGGGTTGGGGCGTACGATGGGCTGGCTGGTCACGATCGGCATCGCCACTGCGGTCATAATTTCTCTCTTCGTATTCCTGACGCTGGGAATGGCGGTTTCGGATTTTGCCGCGGGGAAGTTTCTCCTGGGCGAGGCCGTCGTCGTGGGAATTGTCGCCGTTGCGGTGCACTGGTGGAGACGGAGGCAGAACTAATCTAGACTGACCTCATGAACTTCGACCTCACCGACGAACAGAAGCTATTCGCCGACAGCGTGCGGCGCTTCGCCCAGGACCGCCTCGCGAAAGATGCGCTCAAGCGGGCGCACGACCCGCATTTCCCGTTCGACGTCGCCAAAGCGATGAGTGCGCAGGGGCTGTTGGGCATCACCATCCCCGAGTCCGACGGCGGCCAGGGCGGCAGCCTGATGGACGCGGTAATCGCCATCGAGCAGATCGCGTCGGTCTGCCCGCGCAGCGCCGACGTGGTGCAATTCGGAAACTTCGGGCCGATCCGCACGTTTGCGGAGTACGGCAGCGACTATCAGAAGCAGACGTGGCTGAGCGAATGCCTCAAGGGCAACATCGTCATCAGCCTCGGCATGAGCGAGCCGGACGCGGGCTCCGCCGTCACCGATCTCAAGACCACGGCCAGGCCCGACGGCACGGGCTACGTCCTCAACGGCACCAAGGTGTTCTCGACCTTCAGCCCGGAAGCGGCGGTGTTCCTGATCTACGTGCGCTACGGGCCAGGCGTCGGCGGCATCGGCTCGGTGCTGGTCGAGCGCGGCGCGCCGGGCTTCACCATCGGCCCGCCGCAGGAGTTCATGAGCGGCGAGATCTGGAGCGAACTGCATTTCGAGAACTGCCGCATTCCGCCGGAGAACGTTCTTCTTGGACCCGGCGGCTTCAAGAAGCAGATGTCGGGCTTCAACGTCGAGCGGCTCGGCAACACCGCGCGCTCGCTCGCCTTCGGCCGCTACTGCTTCGAGCGCGCGCGCGAGCATGCCGGCGTGCGCGAGCAGTTCGGCCGGCCGCTTGCCGAATTCCAGGGCCTGCAATGGAAGTTCGCCGACATGGCGATCAAGCTGGAGAGCGCGCAGCTCCTGCTCTATCGCGCGGCGACCAACGCCGACAACGGTCTTCCCTCCGCCTACGAAACCGCAGTCGCCAAGGCGGCCTGCAACGAAACGGGCTTCGCGGTCGCGCACGAGGCGATGCAGGTCATGGGCGCGGCGGGCTATTCGAAGTCCTCGCTGGTCGAATACTGCATGCGGCGCTGCCGCGGCTGGATGATCGCGGGCGGCTCGGTGGAGATGCTGAAGAACCGCATCGCCGAGCACGTGTTCGACCGACGGTTCGACCAGCGGCCGCCGAAGCCGAAATCGTCCGAGGCGGCGGAGTGACCAAGCCGCTCGCGCAAGTTCTGCTCGCGCCGCAGTCGGTCGCGATCGTGGGCCAGTCGAACGACGCCACCAAGACTGCGGGCCGGCCGCTGAAGTACCTGCGCCAGGCGGGCTTTGCCGGGCGCATCTATCCGATCAATCCGCGCCGCGACGAGGTGCTGGGCGAGAAAGCCTGGCCGTCGCTGAAGGACCTGCCGGAGCTTCCGGAACACGCCTACGTCGTCGCCTCGACCGACGCCACGATGGAAGCCATCGAGGAATGCGCCAGGCTCGGCGTGCCGGTCGTCACCGCGCTGGCCAACGGCTTCGGCGAAACCGGCGCGGAAGGCGTGGCGCGCGAGGCGCGCATCCGGCAATTGCTCAAGGACTCCGGAACGCGCCTCGTCGGCCCGTCGAGCCTCGGCGTGGTCGACCTGCGCCACAAGGCGCTGTTCACCGCCAACGCGGCGTTCGACGAGCCCGACCTGCCGGTGGGGCGCATCTTTGCGGCGTCGCACTCGGGCGGGATGATCGGCACGTTTCTCTCGCGCGGCAAGGCGCGCGGCATCGGCTTCGCGGGCCTCGTCTCGGTCGGCAACGAGGTCGATCTGTCGATCGGCGAGATCTGTGCCGCCGTGCTCGACGATCCCGGCATCGACGGCTACGTGCTGTTTCTTGAAACGCTGCGCAAGGCCGGCGCGCTGCGTGCCTTCGCGCTGGAGGCCGCAAAGCGCGGCAAGCCGATCCTGGCCTACAAGCTCGGCCGTTCGGCCGCCGCCCGCGAGCTTGCGGTTTCGCATACCGGCGCGCTCGCGGGCGAGGACGACGTCGCCGACATGTTCCTGAAAGAGTGCGGCATCGCGCGTGTCGAAACGCTGGAGGGGCTGATCGAGGGCTTCCCGCTGCTGGCGCGCGTACCGGCCCAGCCGAGTGGAAGCGTTACGCCCCGCGTCGCTGTGGTCACGACCACCGCCGGCGGCGCGACCATGGTGGTCGATCCGCTCGCCTCGCGCGGCATCGCCATCGAGCCGCCGACGCCGCAGACGCTGGCGCTCATCAAGGAAGCGACCGGAGTCGAAGTCGCCCCCGCGCGCCTGATCGACCTGACGCTCGCCGGCGCACAGTACAAGGTGATGAAGGGCGCGCTCGATGTGCTGACCTCGGCGCCCGAGTTCGACCTGATCGTGGTCGTGGTCGGGTCGTCGGCGCGGTTCTATCCCGATCTCGCGGTCAAGCCGATTGTCGACAGCGCCAGCGCGGCAAAGCCCATCGCTGCGTTCCTCGTGCCTGAGGCGCCCGACGCGCTGGCGCGGCTCTCGGCGGCAGGCGTGCCGAATTTCCACACGCCGGAGGCCTGCGCCGACGCTGTCGCGGCGGCGCTCAAGCGGCGGGCGCCGCGCCAGATCGATGTCCGCCCGCGCACGGCCACGGGCGATGGCCGGATGCTCGACGAACTGGAGGCCTATGCGCTGCTCGATCAAGTGGGCGTGCCGCATGCGCCGTCGGTCGCGGTCGACGCCGGAGCGACGGCTGCGCCTGCCCTGCCCTGTCCCTATCCGGTCGCGGCCAAGGCGCTGTCGGCGGCCATCGCGCACAAGTCCGACATGGGCGGCGTGATCCTCAACGTCGCCGACGGCGCGGCGCTGCTTGAAGCGGCCCGCAAGATTCGCCAGGCAACGAATGTGGACCGCGTTCTGGTGCAGCCCATGACAAGGGGCCTCGGCGAAGTGCTGATCGGCTATCGCATCGATCCGGACGTGGGGCCGATCGTGATGCTCGCGGCCGGAGGCATTCTCGCGGAAATCCACCGCGACCGCAGTCTCAGACTCGCGCCGGCCGATCTGGGCGAAGCGCGCGCCATGATCGGCGAAGTCGCAGCGCTGAAGGCGCTCGCGGGCTATCGCGGCCGGCCGGCCGGCGATCTCGATGCCGTGGCGCACGCTCTTGTGGCGCTGTCGAAACTTGCCGTGCACGACGGCCCCGCCGTGGCCGAAGCCGAAGTCAATCCGTTGATCGTCATGCCAAAGGGCCAGGGCGCAATTGCCGTCGACGCGCTGGTGAAGCTTGCGTGAGAGGACCGAGATGATCGAACGCATCCCCGAACTCGTGAACGCCGACGCCGACCTCGTGCGGCGCGGCCGCTTTCTCAGCACCACCTTCATGCTGGGCATCGGCGAGCAGGGCTATCTGGTGAAGATCATCGAGGGCCGCATCGTTTCGGTGACGCCGGGTCCGTTCGTCACGCCAAATTTCAGCTTCGCGCTGCGCGCGCCGCGCGACGAATGGGAGCAGTTCTGGAAACCGCTGCCGGCGCCGGGCTTCAACGACATCTTCGCGCTGTTCAAGCGCGGCAAGCTCACCATCGAGGGCGACCTGCGCCCGTTCATGGCGAACCTCCTTTACATCAAGGACGTGCTCGCTGCGCCGCGCAAGCTCGCGCAGGGCGGCGGCGCGTCTACGCCGAAGCCTGTCGCTCCCGCACGCCCGCAGTTCGAACCCATTGTGGGGCGCTATCTCAACTTCAACCTGCTCGGCCGCCCGCACCGGCTCTACATCGAGGAGGCCGGCCAGGGCATCCCGCTACTCTGCCTGCACACCGCGGGCTCCGATGGCCGGCAATATCGCGGGCTGATGAACGACGAGCGCGTGACGAAGAACTTCCGCGTGATCGCCTTCGATATGCCGTGGCACGGCAAGTCGTCGCCACCGGAGGGCTACCAGAACGAGGAGTACAAGCTCACCTCGCGCGACTACATCCGCATGATCCTGGACGTGTCCGACGCACTCGCGCTCGACAAGCCCGTGGTGATGGGCTGCTCGATCGGCGGGCGTATTGTGCTCTATCTCGCGCACGAGCACGCCAGCCGCTTCCGCGCCATCGTCGGCCTGGAAAGCGCGGCGCATGTCGCACCCTACTACGACGTCGAATGGCTGCATCGGCCCGACGTGCACGGCGGCGAGGTGTCGACCGGCGTCGTATCCGGACTCGTGGCACCGACCGCGCCGGACCATCATCGCTGGGAGACGCTCTGGCACTACCTGCAAAGCGGCCCCGGCGTGTTCAAGGGCGATCTCTATTTCTACAAGGTCGATGGCGACATTCGCGGCAAGGTCGGCGAGATCGACGGCAGAAAGTCGAATCTGTATCTGCTGACCGGCGAATACGACTATTCCTGCACCACCGAAGGCACGCTCGACATCGCCAGGCGCACCGGCGCGGAAGCCGTCATCATGAAGGGCCTCGGCCATTTCCCGATGAGCGAGGACCCGCCGAAGTTCATCGAATATCTGCTCCCGGTGCTGGAGAAGATCAAGGCGAAGTGAGTTGCCCTGACTCGCAACGCGCACACTTCACCTTCCCCTGGAGGGGGAGAGTCGGCGAGCGAAGCGAGCCGGGGTGGGGTGAAGCGGCAAACGAAACATCACCCCACCCCGACCGCCGTCGCTGCGCCCTGGCAGTCCACCCTCCCCCCAGGGGAGGGTGACCGAGTCTGCGGCATCGGTGTAATGTCCTCGCACGTCCGGAGCACCCCCAATGTCCCACGCCGAAGCCGTTCACACCCTGCAGCCCGCCGCGGGCGCAACCAAAGCGATCGTCGAGTTCGCCACCGGCCTGCGCTTCGAAGCGCTGCCCGATGAGGCGCGGCACTACGCGCGGCGGCACCTGCTGGACACCGTCGGCGTGATGATCGCAGGCGCCGGCGGCACCATCGCGACTCAGGCCGAGACCGTCATCAAGTCGGTGCGGCCGGACGGCAAAATCCCGGTGCCCGGCCGCGCCCGCCGCGCCGACCTGCTCGACGCCGCCTTCCTCGGCGGCACCGCCGCCCACGGCATCGAGCTCGACGACGGCTACCGCCACGGCTCGGCACATTGCGGCTGCGTTGTGATCCCCACGGCGCTGAGCGTCGGCTACGACCGCAAGGTGTCCGGCCGCGCGCTGATCGAAGCGGTGGTCGCGGGCTACGAGACCAATATCTGCCTCGCGCGCGCCTGCGCGCCGGACCTGCGCCAGCGCGGTTTCCATCCGACCAGCGCGGTCGGCCCGTTCGGCGCCGCGATGGCGACCGCGCGGCTGCGCGGGTTGAACAGGACGCAATTCGCCAACGCGCTCGGGCTTGCGGCATCGAGCTCAGCGGGACTGTTCGCCTTCGTCGCTGGCGGCGGCGATGTGAAGCGGCTGCACGCCGGCCACGCCTCGCGCGAAGGCATGCAGGCCGCGTTGCTTGCCGAGCAGGGCACCGAAGGTCCGCCGAACGTGATCGAAGGCCGCGACGGCTTCATGCAGGCCTTCGCCTTCGGCCGCATCGACAAGGCGCGGCCGATATCGCTGCCGCCTGTGGCCGAGTACGGCATCACCGATTGCTACATCAAGCCCTATGCCTGCTGCCGCCACATCCAGCCGGCGGTGGAGGCGACCTTCGGCCTGTGCAACGACGAGAACATCGCCTTCGGCGACATCAAGAAGGTCGAGGTCGAGACCTACAAGATCGCGGCCGAGCACGCGCACGTGCCGTGGGACGACTTCGCCAGTGCGCAGCTTAGCTTCCCGTATCTGATGGGGCTCGCGGCGCGCTACCGCGGGGTGAAGTTCGAGCACTTCGACGACAAGAACCGCGCCGATCCGGCGTTCGCCGATTTCGCTGGCAAGCTCACGGTGTCGGCGCCGGCGGAGATCGACCAGCTCTATCCGAAGCTGCGTCCCGCGCGCGTGACCGTCACCACGTCCAAGGGCACGTTCGTCCGCCAGGCCGATGAGGCCTGGGGCTCGCGCATCGTGCCGCTCGACGACAAAGGGCTGATCGACAAGTTCCTCGATCTCGTCGGGCCGGTGCATGGGCCGGCGAAGGCGAAGGAGCTGTCGGAGCGGCTGTGGACCATCGAGCAGGCGGCGGACGTGTCGCCGCTGGTCGAGGCGCTGGCAAGGTAGCGGCGAGCATCCCGACAAAGGGGCTTTCCCCGCGCGCGATGCAGCGCGAAGCGTTGCATCGCAGACGCGGAGTCCCGATTGCTTGCTAAGCGACCGGGGTCCCGGGTCTGCAGCGCACCACTTCGTGCTGCGCTGCGACCGGGACACAAAACCACCTACCGCTTCGCCCGCGGCTTGACCGTGGGATTGCCCAACCTCAGCGGTTCGCCCTTCTCGAACTTCACGATCTGCTCGAAGGTCTCGCGGAAGTACAGCTCGAAATTGTCCCACTCCGCCCATCCGAGATGCGGCGTGCACAGCACGTTCGGCATCTTCAGGAACGGGTGATTGCCGTCGACGATCGGCTCCTCCTCGTAGACGTCCACCGCCGCGTAGCCCGGCCGCCCCTTGTTGAGCGCTTCCAGCAGCGCGCCCGGCGCAATCAACTCCGCGCGCGCGACGTTGACCAGCAGCGAGGTCGGCTTCATGCGCGCGAGGTCCTCAGGCCCGACGATGCCGCGCGTCTCCTTGCGCAGCCGCACGCTGAGCGAAAGGACATCGGACCGCTCGAACAGGTCGGCCTTGCTCTTCGCAGCCTCATAACCCGCGGCGGCGGCCTTTTTCAGCGAATTCTCCTGGCCCCACACCAGCACGTTCATGCCGAGCCCCTTGCCGCCCTCCGCCACCAGCGCGCCGATGGCGCCGAGGCCGAAGATGCCGAGCGTCGAGCCGCGAATGCGGTGCGACAGCGTGCACGGCCATTCGCCATGCCGCATGCGCTCGGCCTCCAGCGCAATGTTGCGGCGCGAGGCGACGATCAGCGCCAGCGTCAGTTCAGCGGGCGCGACCGGCGAGTTGCTCACCCCGGTCGCGACCGGAATGCCAAGCTCGGTCGCCGCGGCCATGTCGATGTATTGCGAGGTCCGCCCGATCAGCGCAATCAGCTTCAGCTTGGGCAACCGTTCCAGCAGCGAGCGCGTCAGCTCGATGCGCTCGCGGATCACCACCACCACGTCCGCGTCGGCAAGCCGCTGGGCAAGTTCATTCTCGTCGCGCGCCGGCGTGCGATAGCGCACCACGTCGTGATGGCGGATCAGCGAAAAGCAGGGTAGCCGATCGACCATGTCCTGGTAGTCGTTGGGGATGACGATTTTCATGGAAGGCTCTGTGGGTGCCACAAACTCGGCGGGACTCCCTCTCCCCGCCCGGCGGGGAGAGGATTGGGGTGAGGGGGTATATACGATCGCTCGGGAGTCCCGATAGGCCCCTCACCCGGATCGCCATAGTGCGTCGAAGACGCGCGTGGACGCGCTTACGGCGATCCGACCTCTCCCCGCAAGCGGGGGGAGGTAAGGCCACGACCACGCTCACTTGCCCGTCATGAACTCCTCGATCTCCGCCAGATACCGCTGCGGCGCCTCGATGTTGGAAATGTGCCCCGCGCCGTCGAGCATCACGTAGCGCGCGCCGGGCACGGCCGCAGCCATCGGCCGCATCATCTCGGGCGCGGCGCCGACGTCGTGCTCGCCGCCCATGAACAGAGTCGGCACCTTGATCCTGGGCAGGTTCGCGCCCTCGGACAGTCCGCGCAGCGCCTCGCAGCAGCCGATGTGGCCGTCCACGGCGGTGTTGCGGATCATGGCGCGGAAGCGGTCGACCGCTGCCGGGTTCTTTGCAACAAAGCCCGGCGTGAAAAAGCGCGCCAACGTCGGCTCGACCATGCCGTCCATGCCCTTCTCGCGCGTGGTCTTGATGCGTTCGACGAACACGTTCTGGTAGGCCTCGTTGGCGTCGGCGCGGCAGTCGGTCGCGATGAGGCAGCGGAATTTCTCCGGCCGCCGCGCCGCAAGGTGAATGCCGATCATGCCGCCGAGCGACAGGCCGACGTAGTGCGTGCGGTCGACGCCGACGGCGTTCCACAGCGCCAGCACATCGCTCGCCAGCTGCGCAATGGTGTAAGGCGGCGCCGGAGCGGCGGTCCTGCCGTGGCCGCGCATGTCGTAGCGCAACACGCGAAAACGGTCCTTCAACGCCCGCGCCTGCTCGTCCCACATCTCCAGCGAGGTCACGAGCGAATTGGCGAAGGTCAGCCAGGGCGCGCCCTCCGGCCCCTCGATTGTGTAATTCATATCGAAGCCGTTGACGGCAATCTTCATTGCTTCGCCTCGCCCGGCGGGTTCACGCCGAATTTTGCCGCGGTGTCCGCGATCTGCTGCCATGTTTTGATGGGAATGGAAATTCCGTCGCGCAGCCTGCGTTCATACTCGCGAGCGCCGCGTTCGCCCGGCATCAGGATTTCGGCAAAGCCCTCCGCGCGCGGCTGCGCCTTGATCTCGCGGGGCAGCGCGGCGAGATCGCCCCCAAGCCCGGCGTTGCCGAGCACGCTCAGGTCCATCGCCACGATCAGGCTGTTCTGCCGCACGTGCTCCTTGAGCTTGGGATCGGCGAGCGCGGTCGCAATCAGCGGATTGCCGAGCGCCACGCTGGTCAGGCACTCGATCATCAGCGACAGGCCCGCGCCCTTCGGGCCGGCCATCGGCGTGAGAATCGCGGCGGCGTCCGGATCGACGGTCGGCCAGCCCTCGCGGTCGAGCGCCATCCCGGCCGGCAGCGGCTTTCCGGTGGCCTTGGCGACCGCGATCTTGCCGCGCGAACTGGTGGAGGTCGACATGTCGAGCAGGAGCCCGCCGGGCATGGCGATGGCGATCGGGTTGGTCGAGACCGCGGCCGTGCGCGTGCCGTGGTAGGCCATCATCGGGCGCAGCGCCGACATCGCGATCGCCGCCATGCCGGCCGCCGCCACGCGCTCCGCGTAGTATCCGATGGCGCCCGCATGCGTGTGATCCTGCACCAGCACCCAGGCAGCCGCATGCTCGCGCGCCTGCGCGATCGCCACGTCCACGGCCGGCGTCATGGCGGCCGGTCCGATGGCACCGCCGCCGTCGATCCTGGCGACCGCGCCCTTGCGCAGCGTGACCTTTGGGCGCGCCGATGCGTCGATTACGCCGTTTGCGATCCACGACGTGTAGAGCGCGATACGCCACGCCCCGTGCGAGGGATGGCCCCGCAGATCGGCCCAGATCAGCACGTCGGCGGTGGCCGAAGCTTGCTCGTCGGGCAACCCGGCTTTGCGGAACACATCGCGCGTGAACGCGCGCAGCGGCTCGACCTGAAAGATGACGCGGTCGGCCATGTCAGCGCCTCGACACGATGTTGCCGTCGGCGTCGCGGCGCGCGAACTGCGTGGCTCCGAACTGAAGGTCCCACTCCTCGTCGGTGTGCTTCTCGAAGCGGTTGTTCTGCTTCAGCACCTCGAGCGCGCGCTTGACCGCAGGCCGCTCGGCGACGGTGTCGCGCCAGCGTTTCACGTTCGGATAGTCCTCGATGTCGACGCCGTGAAACGACGGCATCCGCAGCCAGGGATAAACCGCCATGTCGGCGATGGTGTATTCGCTCGCGGCGAACCACGCGCGGTCCGCAAGATGCAGGTCCATGACGTTATAGAGGCGGTTGGCCTGCCGCACGTAGCGTTCGATGCCGACTTCGAGCTTCTCGCGCGGGTGATGGTCGGGACCGTATTTGTGGAACACATGCGCCTGGCCCAGCATCGGGCCGACGCTCGACATCTGGAACATCAGCCATTGCATGGTGTCGTGGCGTTTCATCGGCTCGGTGGGAAAGAACCGCCCGGCCTTCTCGGCGAGATAGAACAGGATCGCGCCGGACTCGAACAGCGCGATTTCCTTCCCGCCCGGCCCGTCGCGATCGATCATCGCGGGCGTCTTGTTGTTCGGGCTGATCTTGAGAAACCAGGGCTGGAACTGTTCGCCCTTTCCGATCACGACCGGGTGCGCCTTGTACGGCAGGCCGCACTCTTCGAGCATGATGTGGACCTTGTGGCCGTTCGACGTCGGCCAGGAGTAGAGATCGATCATTGGGGGCTCGCGAACTCGATGTCGCTGAATGACTTGAAGCGCTTTGTCTACGCCGAAGCCCTTCCGCTGTCATGCGCGGGCTTGACCCGCGCATCCCGATTGTGGACGCACTATGCTCACCTAAACGGGATGGCCGGGACAAGCCCGGCCATGACGTGGCGGGGCATGAGCATTACGCAACCCTCAGCGCGGCGCGGCCGATGACCTCGCCGCGCTCGACCAGATCGTGGACGGCTTCGGCCTCCTCCAGCGGGCGCAGCACCGTGACCAGCGGAAACACCTCGCCGCGCGCCACGAGTTCGAGACAATCCATGATTTCGGTGCGCGTGACGTAGCGGCTGCCGAGCAATTCCTGCTCCTTGTTGAGCAGGTCCGCCGCCGACGCCTGGAACGTCTGACCCGAGCCGCCGAGCGTCACGAGCCGCCCGCAGCGGCCGAGCGCGCGGGCGCCGGCCTCCAGCGTCGACGTGGCGGACACGTAGTCGATAACGACATCGACGCCCTCACCCCGCGTGAGCTCAAGCAGTTGCTCGGTCACGCGGCCCTGACTCGCATCGACAACCTCATCCGCACCCGCCTTGCGGCAGGCGTCGAACTTCGAGGATTTGGTGTCGACCGCGATCACGCGCGTGCGCGCCCACTTCGCCATCATCACCTGATGGATGCCAAGCCCGCCGCCCGCGCCGATCACCGCCACCGTCTCGCCGGACTTCACGCGGGCGCGGCGCAGCACCTTGTAGGGCGTCGCCAGCGCGTCGGTGACGACGCCGATTTCGGCCGGATGCTTCTTCCAATCGAGCCCGTCCGGCAGCCTGATGAAGATATGCGCCGGCAGCTTGATGTACTCGGCGTAACCGCCATCGCAATTCAAACCAACTTGCCCGCCGCCGTTCGAACACAGCGGTTCGAGCTGCGACAGGCAGTAACGGCAATGGCCGCAGTTGAGGTAGAAATAGGCCGTCACCGGATCGCCCGGCTTAAGCGACGTCACGCCCGCGCCCACCTCGACAATTTCACCGGTGATCTCGTGGCCGATGATGCGCGGGAACGCGATCTTCCGCCGTCCGGCCTTGGCGTGCTGGATGGTCAGGCCCGAGCCGCAGGTAACGACGCGCGCCACCGCCTCGCCGGGACCGGCGGCCGGATCGGGACGCTGCACCTTTTCAAAGGGCTGGTTCGGTCCGTTCAGAACCATCGCTCTCATCGCGGCCTCCCCGTTCGCCCGCCACACCAGGCCCTTACGCGCACTGGCAGACGCGAGAACGGGCTTGGCGGGATATGCGGCAATCTGGCACGATTGGCGGTGCCATTTGCAAGTCCGGAAGCGAGCCAATTGCGGCTAGAGTGATAGCCGATCGAATGGACATCTATTTGGGGGGAACTGCGTCCACGGAAGGTCATTCAAACAGAAGACAAGAAGAATTCCGGTCCTCCGTCGGCGCGAAAGCAAGCGGGAGGAGTCAATGCATTCGCGCAAGTCAACCATGAGGCCGATCGCAGTCGTTGCCGCGCCCTTTGTTGCGCTGATCGTATCGGCGGGTATCGGATTGTCCGCCGAACTGTCGCCGCAGGAGAAGAAGCTGGTCGAAGGCGCCAAGAAGGAAGGCGCCGTCACGCTGCTGAATCCGATCTTCAGCGACCGGACCGGCGAATTGCTCGGCAAGGCCTTCGTCCAGCACTACAATCTCGGGCCGAACTTCAAATTCAACAACCTGCGCAAGGGCACCGGCCAGACCGTCGCTCAGGTCCGCCAGGAAATTCTGGCCAGGAAGTTCACGGTCGACATCCTGCTGGTCAGCGCGCCGGCGTTTTTCGACGAGGCCGCCAAGCGCGGCGCGTTCGAGGCGCTCGACAGCGCCTACTGGAAGAATCACGCCGACCTGTCGAAAACTGCGGGCCAGTATTCCAATTATCCGTATGTTGTCGTGCCGTTCGCATATTCGTTCCAGCCGGTCTGGAACAGCGCATGCCCTGGCATGGCGAACTTCAGCGCCGACAACTACAACGATGTCGTCAAAGCCGACCTCAAGGGCAAGACCATCGCCTCCGACCTGACGAAGAGCATCACCTACACCAACACGGCGATATCGCTCGCGGAGGCCGGCGCGCTCGACCTGAAGACTTACTGGGACAAGCTCAAGGCGACCGATCCGCTGGTCGAATTCCGCACCGAGCCGAAGATGCAGATGGTCATCACCTGCCAGCGGCCGGTCGATATGTGGAACCTGTCCGGACGCGTCTACCAGAACGTCGTCAAGAAGACCGACCTCGCCAAGACGATCAAGATCGGATCCTACAAGGAAGGCCAGGTCATGCTCGGCAACCAGGCCGCCGTGATCAAGGGCGGACCGAATCCGAATGCCGCCAGGCTCCTGATCGACTTCATGCTCAAGAAGGAAGGCACCGACATCTTCATCGAGGGCGAGGCGATGTACAGCTTCATGAAGGGCTACTCCCCGCCCCCCGAGACCAAGCCCTACGTTTTCGACCTGACCAAGACCAGACTGCTCGGTCTGAAGGACTGGGTCGGAGCCGGTAAGACCGCCGCCGCCGTGCGCGACGCGTGGCAAGCCAAGTTCCAGTAGTCGGATCGATGCAAACTCCGGCCGGGGTCCGCCGTGCGCGGGCCCCGGCCATATTCCCGGACCGCAGTGCGTGACGGACATCTCGCCGTGAGCGTTCAGACCATTCCCGGAGCTGCCGCCGCCGACGCGCCGCAATCGAGCCGCTGGCGCAGCCTGGTCACACAGGAGTCGGTTTCGACATTGGTGGTCAGCGTGATCGTCGGCGCAGCGGTGATCCTGCCGCTGATCACGCTGGTCGTCAGCAGCTTCAAGGTGCTCGACTCGGGCGGCTTCGACACCACTTGGGGATTCGACAACTACAAGCGGCTGTTCACCGACCGCATCATCCCGAAGGCGTTCGTCAATACGCTGATCATCAGCTTCGGGTCGACGGTGGTCGCGACGTTTTTCGGCGTTTCGCTCGCCTGGATCAACGCGCGGACCAACTGCCCGTGGCGCGAGCGGCTCGAGCCGTACAATCTGATCCCGTTCTTTCTCAGCCCGTTCGTCGGCGCCATCGCCTGGCACAATCTCGCCTCGTCCAAAACCGGTCTGCTGAACGTCTGGGCCCGCGAGTATCTCGGCATCGAGACCCACCTGCTCAACGTCAACAACCTCTGGGGTGTGGTCTGGGTCACGGGGATATTCTTCGCACCGCTGGTCTACCTGTTCGTGGTCGGATCGCTGCGGCGCATGGATCCGTCGCTGGAAGATTCCGCACGCACCACCGGCGCCGGACTGTTCCGGACCACCATGACCGTAACGCTTCCGCTGGTGATGCCCGGCATCCTCTCCGGTGCGATCATCGTGTTCGTGACCGCCGCGGGCGAGTTCGGCGTACCGTTCAAGCTCAGCGCGCCCTACGGCTGGGAGACGCTGACCACGCAGATCTTCTCAAAGGCCGTCGGCGACGACGCCAATCACTACCTCGGCGCCACTATGAGCATGGCGCTGGGCGCCATCTGCGCGGCCTTCATCTACGTGCAGCAGCGCTACATCGCGCCGCGCTCGTTCACCACCGTGACCGGCAAGGGCTTCCGGCCGAACGTGCTCGATCTCGGCCCGTGGAAGTGGGTGGCGTTCGGCTACAACATTGCCTTCATCATGGTGGCGGTGGTGATGCCGATCCTGTGCCTCTTCATCGTGAGTCTGCATCCGGTCTGGGAAGGCCGCATCTTCCTGAACGAGCTCACCACCATCAACTACGAAAAGACGCTGTTCTGGTGGCAGTCCGGCGCCATCAAGGCCGCGACCAACGGCATCTACAACAGCTTCTTCCTGGCGTTTGTCGGCGCCAGCATCGCAATGGTCCTGTCGCTGGTCGTGTCGCACATGATCCATCGCACCAAGGGCTTCGGTGCGCGACTGCTCGACTTCCTGTGCGTCGTGCCGATCGGGTTCCCCGGCATCGTGCTCGCGATGGGCGTTCTGGTGACGTACATCCAGACCCCGATCTACGCCACGCTCTGGATCATCATGCTGGGTTACATCACGCGATTCTTCCCCTACGGGCAGCGCAACATCTCGTCCGTGATGCTGGCAATCTCGGAAGAACTGGATCAGAGCTCGCGGATGGCGGGCGCGTCGTGGTTCACGACGTTGCGCCGGATCACCATCCCGCTGCTCAAGCCCGGCATCTTCGCCGGCTGGGTGCTGCTGTTCATCATCTTCCTGCGTGAACTGTCGATCTCGATCATCCTGTACACGTCGGGAACCGAGACGCTTTCGGTCGGCGTGTATTACCTCGCCAATTTCGAGAACGAGCCGCTGACCTGCGCGCTGTCGATCGCGCAGACCGTGGTGCTGTTGATCTGCATCATCGTATTCCGGCGTGTGGCGGGCCGCGAGGCGCTGACGGCGTAATGGGATTGGGAACGGTGCCGGCGTCATGGTGAATGCAAACGACAATCGCTACGTCGAGGTGCAGGGCCTGGTCAAATGGTTCGGCAACGACCGGGCCGTGGACGATATCTCGTTCTCGATTCCGCGCGGCAAGTTCCTCACGCTGCTCGGGCCGTCGGGTTGCGGCAAAACCACCACGCTGATGAGCATCGCCGGGTTGCACACCATCGACGCCGGCTCGATCCGGGTCGGCGGCGTCGTCTATACGTCGAAGGCCGAAGGCCTGTTCCTGCCGCCGGAGAAGCGCGACATTGGCATGGTGTTCCAGAGCTACGCCATCTGGCCGCACATGACGGTGGCGCAAAACGTCGCCTACCCGCTGGAAATCCGGAAGGTCGCGCGTGCCGAGATCGACGAGCGCGTGGCGGCGGTGCTGCGCCTCGTCGGACTGGCCGACATGGCCGACAAGCTTGCGACCCAATTGTCCGGCGGCCAGCAGCAACGCACTGCACTCGCACGCGCCATCGTTTCGAAGCCGCGGCTCCTGCTGTTCGACGAACCGCTCTCCAATCTCGATCTCAAGCTGCGCGAGCAGATGCGCGTCGAGTTGAAGCGAATCCAGCATGAGGTCGGCATCACCTCGATCTACGTGACCCACGACCAGGCCGAGGCGCTGGTGATGAGCGACGAGATCATCGTCATGAGCAAGGGCCGTATCCAGCAGAAGGGCGGTCCGCACCAGATCTATGCCCGGCCGGTCAACGCTTACGTCTCGAACTTTATCGGCGTCGCCAATCTGCTCAAGGGCCGGGTGGTCGAGGTGACCGCGCCCGGACGCGGCGCGGTGGAAATCGAGGAAGGCGGGCGCAGCATCCGGCTTCCCTGCCGGCTCGCGGACGGTATCGGCCCGGGTGCGGACGCCGTCGTGTCGATCCGTCCCGAAAACGTCCGTGCACGGCGCGAAAACGGCGATGGCCGCGCACTTGAAGGCGAAGTGATCCAGGCGATCTTCCTCGGCAATTGCGTCGACTGCCGCGTGCGCTGGGGCGAATACGAGTGGAAGGTGCTGGCGCATCCGCGCGACCGCCTGCGCGAGGGCGAGAAGGTCTACCTCCGTCTCGATCCCGAACACACGCTGGCGGTGCTGCCATGAGCGCCGGCGAAGCGATGGTCGCACTCGACCGCCTCAACAAGTACTTCGGGGCCGAGCGCGCGGTGAACGACGTCACCCTGTCGGTCGCTCCGGGCGAGTTCGTGACCCTGCTCGGGCCTTCCGGCTGCGGCAAGACCACGACCTTGCGCTGCATCGCCGGCCTGGAGCGGCCGGACGGAGGCGATATCCGGATCGGAAGACAGACCGTGGCCTCGGCATCGCAGGGCGTCTATCTCAACCCCGAGGACCGCAACATCGGCATGGTGTTCCAGAGCTACGCGGTCTGGCCGCACATGACGGTGTTCGAGAACGTGGCCTACGGCCTGCGCGTGCGCCGCGCGCCCGGCCACGTGATCAAGCAGCGCACCATGCGGGCGCTGGAACTGGTCGGGCTTGCGCAGCTCGCCGAGCGCTACGCCACCAAGCTGTCCGGCGGCCAGCGCCAGCGCGTCGCGCTCGCCCGCGCCATCGTCTACGAGCCCAAGGTCGTGTTGTTCGACGAGCCGCTGTCCAACCTCGACGCCAAGCTGCGCGAGCAGATGCGGGTTGAGCTGGTGCGGCTGCAGCGCGAGGTCGGCATCACTTCGATCTACGTGACCCACGACCAGTCCGAAGCGCTGGTGATGAGCGACCGCGTGGTGGTGATGAACAAGGGGGTGATCCAGCAGATCGGCGATCCGCAGGCCATCTACGCGCGGCCGGCCAATGCCTTTGTCGCAAGCTTCATCGGCGTCGCCAACCTGATGCAGGGCACGCTTATCGGCCGTTCGGGCGAGCTTTGCGAAATGGAGATTCCGCTCGGCGAAGGGCGCAGCCCCCTGCGCGTGAGCGCAGTCGGAGGCGAAGGCGCGGCCATGGGCCAGACCGTGATTCTCAGCGTGCGGCCGGAGGACATTCTCGTTCATTTGAAGGCGCCGGAGACCGCGGTCGGCAACCTGACCGAGGGTCAGGTGATCGACACCGTCTACCTCGGCAACTTCCTCGAATGCCGTGTCCGCGCCGGCACGCACGAGCTCGGCGTGCAGATCGATCACTTTGAAAACCTGCAGCCGGGGCAGAAGGTGCATCTGAGCTTCAAGCCCGAGCACGGCCTTTGCCTGACGGGATAGAGAGTCACTCCAGCACTGCCACCGCCTTGATCTCGATCAGCGCGTCCTTGCGCACGAGGCCGGAGACCACGACGCCGGTCGCGGCGGGCCACGGCGGGCCCTTGAACAGCTCGCGGCGCACCTCGGCGGTCTTGTCGTAGCCGTCGAGCGTCAGCACGTATTCCGTCGTCTCGACAATGTTGGCGAGACTGCCACCGACGCTTTCCAGGATCGCGGCAAACTTGCCGTAGATGTGCCGCGTTTGCGCGGCGATGTCGCCGACGCCGACGATGCGGCCCTTGTCATCGGTCGCAGTCGAGCCGGACAGGAACACGAGATTGCCCGCGCGCACCGCCGGCGAGAACGTGAACGACTTGGGCCAGGACGGATTGGGAACGATGGGCTGGTAGATCGTCACGGCTTTTCCTCCTTGGCCTCGCCAGCCCGCCGGAGCAGGAAGCGTTGAATCTTGCCGGTCTGCGTCTTGGGCAGTGCGTCGACGAACGCGACCTCGCGCGGCGCTTGATGGCGGCCGCAGACCGTGCGGACCAGTTCGACGAACTCGCTCGCAAGCGCGTCGTTCGGCGCGACGCCCGGCCGCGTTACGACGAACACCTTGATCGCCTGGCCGCGCAACGGATCGGGCACGCCGACCGCGGCGGCTTCCGCCACCGCGCCGTGGCGCAGCACTGCGCTCTCGATCTCGAACGGCCCGATGCGATAGCCCGCACTTTTGATGATGTCGTCGGCACGGCCCTCGAACCAGAAATAGCCGCCGGCGTCCCGGCGCGCGAGATCGCCGGTGCAGGTCCAGTCGCCGCGGCGCAGCGCTACGCTCGCCGCCTCATCGTTCCAGTAGCGCAGCCAGTAGCGCGTGTTGCCGTCGCAGCGCTGCGCGATCAGGCCGACGGTTTCGGGCGGCAGTTCCTCGCCGTCCTCGCCGACCACCGCCATCGTCTGACCCGGCGCCGGCAGACCCATGGAGCCAGGTTTCACATCCATCGCGACGGCGTTATGATTGCCGACCGGCAGACCGAATTCGGTCGCGCCGAAGTGATCCATCGGAGTCACGTTCCAGACGCGGCGGAAGAACTCCACCACCTCGCCGTTGAGCGGTTCGCCGCAACTCGAGATCGCGCGCATCGACCCGCCGAAGTCGCGTACCGCCTCGCCCTGCGCCATCAGGCTGCGCAGAACGGTCGGCGTGGTGGCGAGGTTGCTTACTTTGAAACGGCCAATGACGTCGCGGCAGACGTCGTAGGTCGCGTTGGCCTCGACGCTCAGCGCGGTCGCACCCGCGGCCAGCGCCGGCATGTAGCAGCACAGGCCGTAGCCCCAGCCCGGATCGCCGGTCGGCCAGAACACGTCGGCCTCAGGCCGCAGGTCGAGGCCGTAGCGCACATAGGGCCACATCGCGGCGAGTATGTTGGCCGCGATGACACAACCCTTCGGCTGTCCGGTCGAGCCGGAGGTGTAGATGATCGCCGCGGCGGCGTCGCGAGACAGGAATGCACGCGGCATCGTCTCGTCCGCGCCGATCAGCACATCGGCGCTGTCGGCCTCGATGACGGCGAGTCCCGCGATCGCCGGCACGAGGTGGCGATAGCGCCGTGCAACCAGCACTGCCTTCGCGCCGCTGTGTCGCAACCGATAATCCACCGCGTCGGCACCGAAGCCGGCGAACACCGGCACCAGGATCGCACCCGCGCGCCAGACGCCGAGCATCGCCGGCACGGTTTCCGGGATGCGCGGCAGCAGCGTCGCGACCCGGTCGCCCTTCCTGACGCCATGCCTGCGAAGCACGTTACCGAATTGCGCGCTCTGCCGGTCGAGGTCGCGGAACGTCAGCCGCCGCTCGCTGCCGTCGGCGCCGATCCAATGCACTGCGGTCCGGTCCGCGCGCGGACCCGCGGCATGACGGCCGACGACGGTCCAGGCGAGATCGACCTCCGCGGCACCGGACCATCCGAGATCGTCCAGCGCGTCCTTCCAGGCGAATTGCGCGCAGGCCTCGGCGTAAGCCGGCTTGCCGGCGGCCCCCATCATCCCTTGGCCCGCCGCCGGATCAGATAGACATGCGCGCCTTCCAGGAGCGTCTCGCCGGACTGGTTGAGCAGCCGGACGCCGATCTCAACCCGCGCCGTCCTGCCGCTCGATGTCGGCGCGTTCGACGCCACCTCGTATTCGGCCCTCACAGTGTCGCCAACGAATGCGGGCTTCAGGAACCGCCAGCGCTGTTCGATCATCGCAATCATCGCGTCGATCAACTGCTCGGACATCTTCGTGGAGCCGAGCGCCGTCAGCGACGTGAGCAGAAGGCCATGCGCGATCGGCTTGCCGAACTGCGTATGGGCGGCGGCATAGGACGGATCGTAGTGGATCGGATGGGCGTCGCCGGTCATCGCGGCGAACTGCATGAAGCGCTCCTGGGTCAGCAGTTTTTCCTCGCCGTGGAAGCAGAAGCCCACCGGCAGGTCATCGGCGTAGAGCTGCGTCTGCTGCGCCACGGCGTCCTCAGCTCAATCCGTCGCCGACGGCCGCGTTCTCGGATTTCAGCGCCATGCCCGCGCGCTTCGCCAGCTCGTCGAGGATCAGCGTGTAGTCCTGCTCGGCGCGGCCGCCGTCGATGTTGGCCTGCACGATGTCGCGCACCACTTCCGTCGTCGGCAGCGGCACACCGGTCTCGCGCGCCGCCTTGAGGCCCAGCTCCAGGTCCTTCTTCATCAGCGTGTTGGTGAAGGTCACGGTGTAATCGAGGTTCGCAATCACCGGCGTCTTGTAGCGAGAGAAGGTGGAACCCAGCACGCTCTTGTTCAGCACTTCGAGCAGGAGGTGGCGCGGCACGCCGTGACTCTCGGCGAGCAGCGCCACTTCGGACAGGCCCGTGAACGCGATGCCGAGATAGAGGTTGTGGCAGATCTTCACGATGCGCCCGACGTCGCCCTCGCCCACGTAAGTGACGCTCGGCCCAAACACCTGCAGATAAGGCTCGACCGTGTCGAAGGCCGCGCGCGGCCCGGACGCGATCACGCTCAGCCGCCCGGCACGCGCCACCACGTCGTTACCGCTGACCGGCACCGCCAGCATCTGCGTCCCGCGCGCGGCCGCGAGCGAACGCATCTCCGCCGAGTCCTCGGGCGACACAGTGCTCAACTCGGCAAGGATTTTCGGCGCACACTTCGGATCGGAGAACAGCCCGCCCTCGCCGAACGTCACGGCCTTGAGGTCGCCGGCGGTCGAAACCATGGTGAAGACGATGTCGCAGTCCGCAAGGTCGGCCGGGCGGTCCACCACCTTCACGCCGTCGGCTACAAGCGATTCCGCCTTCGCCCGCGTGCGGTTGTAACCGCGAATGTCCGCGCCGGCGCGCGCCAGCCGCCCGGCCATGGCATGGCCCATGCGGCCAAGTCCGATCCAGCCGAGCCTGAGCTTTGGAAGTTCGGAACTCATCGTTCCTCCGCTTGCAGCGGCAGGTGCACCGGATGCCCCGTCGCCACCGCGCGCTCGATGGCGATGGTGGTTTCGAGATTGATCCGCGCCTGCTCCGGCGTGGTGTGCACGGTCGGCGCGCCGGTCGCGAGCGAATCGAGCCAGGCCCGCGTCTCGTTGCCGAGCGGGCCCCAGAAATCGTCCATCGCCCAGTCGCCCGCGGTGTTGCTGCCGAGGAACGCCATCTTCACGCCGTGGTCCGGCACATAGGCGTGCGGCACGCCCTTCTCCGAATAGAGCAGATGGTCGAGATGATCGTCATCGATGATCATCGTGCCTTCGGTGCCGAGCAATTCGACGCGGTCCGATTGTCCGAGCGTCGGATAGCCCGCAGGCAGCGCGTAGCTCACGCCAAGGTTCACCACCGCACCATCGGCGAAGGTTACGATCGCCCAGGTCACGTCGTGCGCGCCGTAGCCGGCCTCCTTGAATATGCCGTGCTGGCCGCGCGCCACCACCTCCACCGGCCGGTTGCCTTCGAGAAACCAGCACATCAGATCGACGTAATAGGTCAGCACATCGATCACCGGCGTGGCGTGCGGATCGCGCTTGAGGATCGCAAACGCCTGCGCCCGCGAATTGTAGACCCGCGCCGTGCCGCCCACGACCTTGCCGAGCCGTCCGTGGCGCATCTGCTCCTTCGCCCGCAGAAAGCATTCCTTGTAGCGCCGGCTGTAGCCGACACGCAGGCTGCCTTTCGTGCGGCGGAGTGTTTCAAGGATGATATCGGCTTCGGCGAGCGAAAAGCCGATGGGCTTTTCCACCAGAACCGGCTTGCCGAGTTCCAGCGCGCGCAAGATCGGCGCGGTGTGCTGCTGTTCCGGTGTCGAGACGATCACCGCTGTGACGTCCGGGTGCGCGATGATTGCGTCGTTGTCGGCGCTGTGCAGGTTCGCCCCGGACACATCGGCCAACGCCTTGGCGCGGGCCGGGTCCTTGTCGGACACCGCGAGGAAGCGCACCGACGGATGCTTGGCCGCGAGTCGCGCCCGCAGCGTGCCGATGCGGCCGGAGCCGACGACGGCGATGCCGAGATCGCCGCGCTTCATGAATTGAACTCCGGACTCCGCCGCTGCCACGGTGCGCGCCCTCTCCCCGCTTGCGGGGAGAGGGTTGGGGTGAGGGGGAGTCGCCGCCATTCCAAGTGCTCCGATTCGTTGATACGTCCCCTCACCCGGCTCGCTTCGCTCGCCGACCTCTCCCCGCAAGCGGGGAGAGGTAACCGGAGTTCGTTGCGCGAACACTCCAAATTCATGCCACGCGCCTCACCGGCACGTCGCGGCGAAAGCGCGCGACCAGCGCCTCGTCGACCTCGACGCCGAGGCCGGGACCTTCGGGCACCGTGGCGTGACCGCGCTCAATCCGGATCGGCCGCGTGACAATGTCGCCGGACAGCCCCTCGCTGTTGATGGTGAGGCCCCAGTCGAGGCTGGGCAACGCGGCTGCCAGATGCAGCGCCGCGGCGCAGGCCAAACTCGACTCGCCCGCCTTGCTCGACACGTTGATCGCCATGCCGAGTTCGTGACACAGCCGCCCTGCCGCCATCACCCCGCCCATGCCGCCGAGCTTGATGGTCTTCAGACTCGCGCCGTGTGCGGCCTTCTGTTCGTGGTGACGGCGAATGTCGTCGAGACTGTGAATGCTCTCGTCGGCGCCGATCCGGAAATCGGCTTCGGCCGCGATCGCCGCCATCCCCATGACGTCGTTCGCCAGGACGGGCTGCTCGAAGAACGTAAGCCCCGCGCCCCTCACCGCGCGCACGTACGCGATGGCGTTCGCAACGCTGTAGCCCTGGTTGGCGTCGGAGCACAGCAGCAGCTCCGGCCCAAGCAGCTCGCACAGCGCGCGCGTGCGCTCGGCGTCGGCTTTGACGTCCGCGCCGCCGACCTTGATCTTGAAGGAACGGAAGCCGCCGGCCTTCATCGCCTCCGCTTCGCGAAGGTCTCCGTCCAGCGTGCCGTTGCCGATCACGCCGAGGATCGCAATGCGCGCGCGCTTCCTGCCGCCGAGCAAGCCATAGACCGGCCTGCCGGTGGCGCGCGCGACGAGATCGTGCAGCGCCATGTCGATGGCGGCCTTGGCGCCGGAGTTGCCGTACATGCGGCCCGCCATCGCCGCCGACGCGCCCGCAATGTCCTCCGCCTCGCGGCCGATCAGCGCCGGGGCCATCAGGTTGACCGCCGCGACCATGCTCTCGACCGTCTCGCCGGTCATGGTCGGCGCTTCCGCCGCCTCGCCCCAGCCGGTCATGCCGCCTTCGGCCGCGATCCGCACCAGTACGTTCTCGGCGCGCGCAATCGCGGCGCCGGCCATGACGATGGGCTTCTTCATCGGCAGGCTGACGGCGATCGGCTCGATGCGTTCGATCTTCAAGAACCAGCTCCCTGCTGCAGACCGGGCTTTGCGGCGGCGAATATAGCCGCCATCGATCCAGTGTCACCGAATAGCAGGGTTGGATACAAGGCGACGAAGACATCGATGCGCGCGAGGCGCCGAAGGCCTGGCCATGGCGGCTATGCCGTTCGAAGCGGTTCCGGGCCGGGCCATGCCGCCTTGGATATGCTCTTGCCAGCGCGGCCGGATCGCCGCCATCCTGCCGGCGGGTCCGGGGCTCCAAGTGACAAAACCCACTTCCTGGACGGCGGCGGCGCATCATAGTTGTCGAATTCCCGCCCGCCGGTCCGCGCCGGTGCGCGATCGAGAGGACAGTTTGAACGAGCGTCCAACCGTTGCGAGCGCCGTCGCGGCCTGGGCACAGGCGCTCGGCCGCGACTTCGTGTCGACCGACGCTGACGCGCTCGCGCGCTTCGAGCGGACGACGTTTGCCGCCGCCCGGCGCGTGTCCGCGGTGCTGCGCCCCGGCAACGCCGAGGAGGTCGCGGCCTGCGTGCGCCTCGCGAATGTACACCGTGTCGCGCTCTATCCGGTGAGCCGCGGGCGCAACTGGGGCTTCGGTTCGGCGGTGCCGGCAAGCGACGGCTGCGCCATCCTCGACCTGAGCCGGCTCGACCGCATTTCGGGCCACGACGAGCGGCTCGGCACACTGACGGTCGAGCCGGGCGTGACCTTCGAGCAGGTCTACCGGTTTCTCCGCGAGCGCAAATCCGCGTTCTATCTGCCGCCGATCGGCGGACCGCGGCTTGCAAGCGTCATCGGCAACGCGGTCGAGCGCGGCGACACCACCGGACCGCATGCGGACCGCTTTGCGTCGGTCTGCTCGCTCGACGTGGTTCTTCCGAGCGGCGAACTCCTGCGCACGGGATTTTCGCGCTTCGCCGGCAGCGCGCTCGCCGACCGGGGCGCGCCCGGACCGCTGATCGAAGGCCTGTTCGCGCAGTCCAACCTCGGTATCGTCGTAGGCGCGACCGTTGCGCTGGTGCCGCGGCCGGCCTGTATCCAGCTCGTGCAGTGCCAGATCGGCCCTGTCGAGCGGGTTGCGGCGTTCATCGAGGCCCTGCGGCCGCTGATCCTGCGGCGCGCCGTCGATCCGGCCTTCACGGTGTGGAACGCCTACAAACTGCTGGCGCGGCAGGGCCGTTACCCCTGGACCGTCACCAAGGGCGAAACGCCGCTGCGGCTGCCGCGCATCAACTGGTTTGCGAGCGCGGCGCTGCACGCGCCGGGCGCGGCATTCGCAGCGGCGCAGCGCGACCTCATCGCCGCGGCGCTGCAGCCCGTCACCGAGGGCCTGGACGTCGCCGAGGCGGCCGTGGGGTCCGGGCCGGACGACGAGCTCGCAATGCTGCTCGACGAACCGAGCGACAACAATGTGCGCTCGCTGTACTGGCGCAAGAAGACCGCCACGCCCACCGACCTCGACCCGGACCGCGACCGCTGCGGCGCGCACTGGATCTGCGTCGCGCTGCCGTTCGAAGGGCGCGTGGCGGCGGAAGCCCTGGAACTGTCGCAGACGATGCTGCTCGACGCGGGCTTCGAGCCGATCGTCGGCTTCCACACCCACACCGCGCGCATGCTGTGCGCCTATATCGTGCTGGTCTACGACCGGGAGATTCCGGGCGAGGACGAGCGTGCGATCCGCTGTCACGACGCGGTGCTCGATGCACTCGCCGCGCGCGGCATCCATCCGCTGGGCATCCAGTCGATGGCGCGCATGATAGCCGGCGATCCCGCGCACGCCGCGTTGCTGCGGGCGCTCAAGGACACGCTCGACCCCAACGGCGTGGTCGCGCCCGGCCGTTACGACGGCAAGGCGCCCTGACGGAACGGGCCGGTCCGGGCGCCTCGTGCCCGCTCACCAGCCATAGAAGAAGTGCGTGACCTTGTCGACGGCGGGTAAGAAGTACTCGACCTTGTTGGCGGCGGGCTTGATGTCGTTGTTGGACACGCGGGTTGGCATTGACGCATGCCAATTTTCAGCCACGGTGAGGGCTTCCTTTGTGTAGGTGGGGCCTTGCTTGAGACTGCCCCAGATACCGCCCAAATTGACGCCGCCCGAGACCTGCTCCAGTTCGGCGGGGCTCAGCTCCTGGCCGGCGTTCTGCTTGAACGCGACGACCGCCTGCTTGCTGATCGCAACCGCCTCCTCGGCGGTGAAGTCGAAGCCCTCGGCCTTGCCGATTGCGGCCACCGCCTGGGCCACGGCCAGGCCGTCCTTGCCGTTCGTCGCCTTGGACACCTTGTCCTGCAGCGCCTCGCTCATGACGACCTTCTCGACGAACTTCCCTGCAGCTTCGATGCTCATCACACCGATCTCCCTGAATGGCACACGCAGCTTCAGCCAAGGCGCCCAAACGCGGGCGCCTCGTGCCCGCTCACCATTTCTTGAAGAAGTCCGCGACCTTCTCGGCGGCGGGCTTGATGCCGCTGTTGTACGCGCCGGTCGGCACTGACACATACCAATTTCCAAAGTCGGTGAGACCTTGCTTTGTGTAGCTGGGGCCTTGCTTGATACTGCCCCAGATGCCGCCCCAATTGACGCCGCCCGAGACCTGGTCCAGTTCGGCGGCGCTCAGCTCCTGGCCGGTGTTCTGCTTGAACGCGATGACCGCCTGCTTGCTGATCGCGACCGCCTCCTCGGCGGTGAAGTCGAAGCCCTCGGCCTTGCCGATCTCGGCCACCGTATGAGCCACGGCCAGGCCGTCCTTGCCGCTGGTGGCCTTGGACACCTTGTCCCGCAGTGCCTCGCTCATGACGACCTTCTCGACGAACTTTCCTGCAGCTTCGATGCTCATGTCCCATCTCCCTGACTGAACGGTCTTTGCAGTTCGAAGTTCAACTTCACGACTTGCGCCGTGACGATGCCCGATTGCAGCGGCGGCCGCTGTGGGATTCCCACACCGCCGGCCTGCGCGCGCCCGGTCACTATGGGCGCTGCTTTATCCACCCTGTTGGCGTCCACCCTACGGGACCCCAAATACGGGCTGTGTCGGCAAACATTGCGGCGATCGCCGCCTTCAATTTGGGGGCGTCCTCGGGGGATACCAATACCGATGTGCCCCCCCGTCACCGCGTCGAGCGCCTTGTCATCGAGCGCGCCGGCGGATCGCGGGCCGATGTCCGGCGCGACTGTGAAGGAGCCGTCGGCGTTGCGCTCGGTCTTGATCCGCAGGCCCTTCGGCAGCGGCTGACCCGCCGCCGCCTCGATGGCCTGTTGCGGATTTTGCAACAGCCGTTCGGCGACCGCGGGATCGGTTTGCGCCTGCTTGACGAGCCTGTCCACCGCCGCAAGCAGCTTCTCGTAGCCTTGCGATGTTTCGGACATCGCTGCTCTCCATTGGCTGTGCTTTGCGTCAACCCCGGTGCCGGTTCGACCGGCCTCGCGATGGTTGTTGGCGCCGCATGCAAATCGGCAGCGAGAGCGCAATTGCGGGTTCAATTACCGCAGGCCCGCGGTATCGGCTGTGGCAAATGTCACACCGTTTCCGTCGGCCAGGACCATTACAAACTGAAATCGCCGCCCTGTCCATCGGCTGCGCCGGTCGTCCCGGCGGCCGGAACCACAGCGGCGCGCCGGACAACGACACGTCAGCCCGCCCGCGCGCCCATCAGCTTCTTCAGCATGTGCTGGAACCGCGTACCGGCCATCGACAGCTGGTCCAGCACGATGAACAGGTCGGGCACCTCGACGCCCTCGCGGATGATGACGTCGCCGTTCTGAAGCGCGAGCCGGCGCCCCGATTGCGACATCCATTCGATATCGCCGTCGTTGAGCAGCCCCATGATGTAAAGCACTTTCCTCATCGCGCACCCCCTGCTTGCCGCTGCTAGAGCAGCTGGCGCTTCGCCAATGCGGCGAAGGTCCCGTCCAGTTTCATCAGTTCGTCGTAGCTTCCGGTCTCGACCAGCCGGCCCTGCTCCAATACGAAAATCCGGTCCACCGCCTGAATCGTGCTCAGGCGGTGGGCGATCACGATCCGCGTCGTCGACAAACGCCCGAGCGTCTCGGTGACGATCGCCTGAGTGCGATTGTCGAGCGCGCTGGTGGCCTCGTCCATCAGCAGGATGCGCGGGTGGCGCACCAGCGCGCGCGCGATCAGGATGCGCTGGCGCTGGCCGCCCGACAGCGTCGCGCCGCCGTCCAACAGCACCGTGTGCATGCCCATCGGCATCGCCTCGACGTCGCCGTCGAGGCCGACCATCCGCGCCGCGGCCCAGGCCTCGTCGAGGCCGAGCCGCGCGCCGCCGACGATGTTCTCGTAGATGCTGCCGCCGGACAGCCGCCCGTGCTGGAGCACGACGCCGACCTGCTCGCGCACCGCGCCCATGTCGAGGCGCTCCGCAGACTTGGCGCCGAAGAAGATCTCGCCGACCTCGGGCCGCTCGAAGCCGAGGATCAGCCGCGCGATCGTCGATTTGCCGCTGCCCGACGGCCCGACCAGCGCCACGAATTGCCCCGGCTCGATGCGCAGGCTGATGTCGTTGAGCACCAGCGGCCCGTCGGACACGTAGCGGAACTTGACGTGCTTCAATTCGATGCCGCCGTCGAGAACGCCGGGCGGTTCGGTGTTCTGCGGCACCTCGATCTCGGCCTCCATGATCGGCCTGGCGCGCTCGATCAGCGGCACGACGATCAGCATGGTGGTCAGCGAATGGGTCATGCCGGTGAGCGCGCCCATGACCTGGCCGAACGCGGTGCTGAACGCGACGAAGTCGGCGGCCGAGAACGGCTTGGCCCCGCCGGCTCCAGCCTTTCCGTCGCCTCCCGCCGGCGCGAGGTCGGCGGTGAGGAAATAGGCGATCGCACCGTAGAGCGTCGCGGTCGCCAGCACCGGCAGGAACGACATCACGGTTGCGTTGGCCGCCTGCCAGCGCTGCGAAGCGATGAACCGGTCGCGCTGGGCCACGAAATACCGCGACCACTGCGCCATCGCACGCGGCTCTGCCGCGGCCACCCGGAGCTTGGCTATACCGACCAGCATCTGCACCACGAAACCCTCGAGCCGGCCGCGGTGGCGCAGCTCCTCGCGGTCGTGCCGGAGCTGGCCGAACGACATCGCCGCGATCGCGAGGCACATGAAAACCGTGAGGCCGAGCGAGACCAGCGCCAGCCGCGTGTCGTAGAAGAACAGCGGCACGAGACTCATCAGGCCGAAGACGCCGCCGAGCAGCGCGCCCGCGGTGGTGCCCGACAGCGTCTCGCGCGCCGCCTGGATGCCGAGCACCCGGTCGGTCACCTCGCCGACGGTGAACTTGCGGTAGAATCCGGTCGGCAGCCGCAGCAGCCGCTCGATCAGCGCCGGCTGCAGCCGCGCCTCGAACCGCGCCTCGGCGCGCAGCAGCGCGATGCTCTTCAACGCCTCGAACACGGCGCCGCCGATAGCGCTCACGAGCAGCGCGCCGATCACGATGATCAGCATGTCGACCTGACCGTCGGGAATGATCGAATCGATCAGATAGTGCGACCAGATCGGCATGGTCATCGCGAGCAGCGCCCCCAACAGCGAGGCGACGCCGATCCGGATCAGGTCGTCGCGCACCTCGAAGCGATTGAACATGAACAGGTCGAGGAAGCGCAGCGGCCGCGGCGGCAGGTTGGCGTAGAGCTGGACCGCACCCGTCGCGAGCATGTCGACGTTCTCGGCCGTGACGGTCTGCGCGCCGTCCGCCCCGATCGCCTGCCAGCCACGGCGCTCGCTGTAGATCAGCGCCAGCGGCGCGCCGTCGTCCGCACGCCAGCCGAGCATTGGCGGGCCTTCGAACTGCCAGAAGTCTTTCTTCAGCACGAGATGCCGGCGGCCGAGCCGCGCCCGGTGGGCGACGAAATCGATCCGGTCGTCAGCGGCGCCGAGCTCGGCGCTGTCGGCGATCGCCGTGCGCGCGGCCGCAAGCTCCGGCCCCCGGATGTGAATCCCCTGCAGCACAAGGTCGAGCACCGCCGACAGCGGATCGCCGCCCCATTCCTGTTGCGCGTGGGTGCGGCGCGACCTTGCCGAACCCGCGAGGTCGCGTAGCGCGACGTCGAATTCGCGGCGGATGGTGCCGCGGCCGGACGCGACCACGCGGCTCTCCGCCTCGATGCGGCGGCGGATGCGGCCGCTCGCCGCGTCGAGCGCGAGTGCGTTGAACGGCGCCAGCGCGCGCGGCTTGGTGCGGCCGGGCCCTTTGACCGACAACGAGGCCTCGCCGCCCGCCACGATCCACGCCTGCGCCGCGAGTGGAATCGTCACGCCCGGCTCGACCGCGGCGCCGCCCAGGAAGCGCACCGCGCCGGCGCCGGCCGTCACCCAGTGCACGGTGCGCGGATCGGCGCTGATCCGCTCGCCGTCGGCGAGCGTCACGCTGCCGGGCGCGACCGCGCGCTTGGGCCGGTCGGTCGACGGCTCGGTCGCGGCCTGGCTGAGGCCCGCGACCCAGCGCTCGATGCCGGTGGCGTCGGCCGCGGCGTCGAGGCCGACCGGCTCGGCCGCGGAATCGAGCGAGCCGACCGCAACCAGTGCAAATCCGCCGACCGGCGCAACTCCGCACAACAGATCGCCGGTCTCGCTGCGGAACAGGTGATGCCGCCGGCCGCCCTCGGTCGCGAACACGTCGTAATGACCGCGGCGCACGATGTAGGCGCGTGCCGGATCGTCGAGCGTCAGCGGCCGGTGGCTGCCGCCTTCGATCCAGCTGGCGCCGCCTTTCGCCGTCTTTGCGCCGTCCGGTGTGAGTGTGTCGGCCATGATCAGATCGACCGGATGAGGTTTGTGTACTCGCCCTCGAGTGCCATCAGGGCCTCGTGCGTGCCGCGTTCGACGACCTTGCCGCGACTCAGCACGATGATCTCGTCGCAATCGCGGATCGTGCTGAGCCGGTGGGCGATGATGATGCAGGTGCAGCCCCGGCGGCGCATGTTGTCGTCGATCAGCTTCTCGGTCGAGGTGTCCAGAGCGGCGGTCGCCTCGTCGAGCACCAGGATCGAGGGATTGCCGACCAGCGCGCGCGCGATCTCCAGGCGCTGGCGCTGACCGCCGGAGAAATTGCGCCCGCCTTCCTCGACATGCGCTTCGAGCTGGCCGGGCCGCACGGCGATATCGTCGAGGATCGCGGCGTCGGCAAGCGCGCGCGTCATGTCTTCCTCGGGCACGCTCCGGTTCCAAAGCGTGAGGTTGTCGCTGACGGTGCCCTCGAACAGGAAGATGTCCTGATCGACGTAGGCGATGGACCGCGCGCGGTTCGCCTGCGGGATGCTGCGCAGCGCCTTGCCGTCGAAACGAATCTCGCCGGACCACGGTTCGAACAACCCGCAGATCAGCCGGCCGAGCGTCGACTTGCCGCTGCCAGATCCGCCGACGAACGCCACCCGCATCCCCGGCTTGAGCTTGAGGTTGACGCCTTCCATCAGCGGCGGTTCGAGCCGGCTGTAGCCGAACGACACGTCGGACAGTTCGATATCGCCGCGCAGCGGAGCGTAGGCTTCGGGCGAGGTGCCTTCGTTTTCGAGGCCGACCAGCGGGTCGACCGGATTCTTCAGCGCGTCGTCCACGCGCTGCAGCGTCACCTTCATGTTGGTGACCGTGGTGCCAAGGCCCACGAAGCCCGCGATCGGACCGGAGAAGCTGCCGGCAAGCGACTGGAACGCCACCAGATCGCCGATCGTGAGCGAGCCGGTCATCACCCGCCACGCACCGAGGCTCAGGATCGCCATGCTGGTGAAGCCGGAGAGCAGCGCCGGCACGGTCCCCAGGATCACGGACTGGGCGCCCGCGGCGCGCATCGAATCGAGCGTGTTGGCATGGTGCCCGGCCCAGCGCTCGAACGACTGCTTCTCAAGCCCGGACGCCTTCAGCGTCTCGATGTTCTGGATCGTGCCGACGGTGGCGGCGCCGAGCCGGCCCTGCGCCGCCTCCATCTGCGCCTGGGTGTCGGTCATCCGCTCGCGCATATAGCGCAGCAGGAAGAAGTTGGGCACGGACAGCAATATGGCCGCGCCGCCGAGGATCGGATCGTAAGTGAGCATGATGAGGGCGAAGAACACGACCTCGCACAACTGGATCGCAGTGGACGAAAAATCGCCCGACAGCAGCTTCGCGACGCTCTCGTTAGATTGGACGCGGCTCGCGATTTCGCCGGAATGCCGCTGGGTAAAGAACGTCATCGGCAGCCGGATCACGTGCCAGATGAACACCGCCGCGCCGACCACGGCGAGCTTGGTTTCGAGCTTCAGCATGATGCGCTGCTGCAGCAGCGTCAGCAGCATGCGCACGATCGCGGTCAGAACCATGCCGATCAGCAGCGGCATGATCCAGCGGTCCTGGTGATTGATCAGGATACCGTCGACGAAGATCTTGGCGAAAGCCGGCACCACCAAGCCCGGGATCACCAGCGCGATGCTGACCAGGAACAAAAGCGCGAACGCTTCCCGCGATGCGCCGAAGCGCGGCTTCAGCGCGGCGACCAGCCCGGGCGGCTTCGCGGTGGTCTTGAACTCCGGGCCCGGCTCGAAGGCGAGCGCCACGCCGGTGAAGGCCTCGTCGAACTCCTGCATGGTGACGCCGCGGCGGCCCTGCGCCGGATCGTTGATCCAGGCGCGGCCGCCTTCGAAGCCTTCGAACACCACGAAATGGTTGAAGTTCCAGTGCACGATCAGCGGCCAGCGCAGGTCGCGCAGCCGGTCGACCTCCTTCTTGAATCCCTTGGAGACCAGCCCGTACTTGCGCCCTGCGGTGAGCACGTTGCTCGCCTTTGAGCCGTCGCGCGAAACGCCGCAGGCTTCGCGGAGCTGCTCGAGTGGAATCCACGCGCCATAGTGGGCGAGAATCATGGCGAGCGAAGCCGCTCCGCATTCCACCGCCTCGAACTGCAGAATGCTCGGCGCCTTGACGCGCGTCGGCTCCTGCGCTGTCGCGGTGGTGGCCGTTACGGCGGGCGCGGTCATGGTCAGCGGTCCAGGCCGCTCAGCTTGCGGAGCAGCGGAACGACAAACGCGATCGGCGCGGTCTCGCGCACGGTGACCTCCGCCTCGGCCAGCGTGCCGCTGGCGATCACGGTCGGCGGGCCCAGCCCGCCCGACCAGCGATAGCCGGTCGATGTCGATTTGTCTGGGATCAGGTCGACGCGCGCCGCGAAAGGCGGGCCGCGCGGTGAGAATTGCTGCACCAGTCGATCGTTACCGAGCGTCGCCAGCATCGCCTGTGCAGTCGCGGGGAAGTCGGACACCTCGCGGACGATTCCGACCATGGTTCCGTATTCTTCGCGCTTGACCGTCGACAGCGTCACGCGCACATCCATGTTGGGCTTGACCTGCTTGCCGGAATCCGGCGGCAGATACAGGACCAGCTGGACGCCGGTGACGCCGCTCTCGATGCTGACGATCGGCGCGCCGGCGGCAACGCGGTTGCCGACCGCAACCTTGTATTCGAACACGCGTCCCGAGGCCGGGCTGGTGACCTGGCTGCGTTGCTTGAGTTGCAGTTCGAGTTCGGCCACCTGCCGCTCGGCCTCCGCCAGCCGCTCCGCCGAAAGCTGGACGTCGCGCTCGTCGGCGTTGCGCGCGTTGATTTCCTCTGCGTCGATCTGGACCAGCTGGCTTTTTGCGTCGAGCACGACCTGACGAGACTGCGCGAGATCCTGGCGCGAGGCGTGCAGCTTTTCCCAGGTGATGAGGCGCTGCTGGAACATGCGTTCCTCGGCGACGAGCTGGCGCTCGACGGCCTCGGCGCGCTGCTCGGCGCTGGCGATGCGGTCCTCGAGCGCGCGGCGGCGCGCGACGAGGTTCTGTTGCCGGGACGCGGTGTACTGCTCGACCTGGCGCCTGCGTCCGTCGAGCTGCACCTTGCGCTCGGCCACGACCGCCCGCGCATTCTCCAGCTGCAGGATCAGGGTCGACTGTCCGATGCGGGCGATGACGTCGCCGGCCTTCACGGTGTCTCCGACCTTGGGCATGATCTCGAGCACCGTGCCGTCGCCCGAGGCCAGCGCGTCGAACACGCGGCCGCCGGTCGCAATCAGGATGCCGGACCCCCTGACCAGCGTCGGGATCGAGCCAAACACGCTCCAGACGATGCCCGCGACGAGGAACAGCGCAAGCACCGCCGCGCCCGCCCAATCGTAAGGCTTGGTCAGCGTGATGACGCGGTCGAGTTGCTCCGGCGACGACAGGCGGTCGAGCGCCGACTGGCGGAACACGCTGCCGGGGCCTTTGGATTGTGCGGGCTCGCTCATCGGGCGATCTGCGGTTGGGGGCGCATGGTCGGTCGCCTATCGCCGCGCCGCGCTACCGGACGTCATCCGGCGGACGAACGGGAGGCGGGTCGCCGCCGCGGGCGGCGCCGGTTCCGACTTCCAGCCGCCGCCGAGCGCCTGGTAAAGGGCGACCGCGGCGCGCAGGCGGCTGAGCCGCACCTGCATCAGCGCATCCTGCGCTTCGAACAGCGAACGCTGGATGTTGAGCATGGTCGTGAGATCGATGTTGCCGGCGCTGAGCTGATCTTCGGACAGCTCGTAGCCGCGGCGCGCCACGTCGAGGGCCTGGCGCGCGGCCTGCTCCTCGCGCGCGGTCTCGCGCACCGCGATCAGCGCGCGTTCGACGTCGACTAAGCCTGACAGAATCGCGTGCCGGTAGCGTTCGAGCAGCTCACGCTCGGTCGCCCTCTGCAGACCGAGCTGGCTCAACAGCCGCGGCATATCGAAGATCGGCTGGGTGATGCTCGCCGCCACGTTGTAATAGATCGACTGCGGCGCGATCAGCGTCTTTAGAATCTCGCTTTCGTAGCCGCGCTCGCCGGTCAACTGGATGCTCGGCAGCATCGCGACCTTGGCGGAAGCAAGATTGGCGGAGCCCGCAGCGAGCCTTGCCTCGGCCTCGCGGATGTCGGGACGCTGCTGCAGCAGTTCCGACGGCAGGCCCGGCGACACGCGGGGGATGGCGATGCCGCCGAGACCGCCGCCGCGCACCGAGACGAGATTCGGCGTGACGCCGAGCAGGGTCGCAAGCGATGCGGCGTTCTCCCGCAGAAGCCGCGCCAGCCGGGGTACCAGCACGCGCTGTTGCGCCACGACGAAGTCCTGCTGCACGAGATCGAGCCGGGTCGAGGTACCGGCCTCGACGCGCTGGTTGATGATCTCGCGCACGCGCGTCGCCACGCGGAGGTTTTCGTTGGCGATCCGGAGCCGGTCCTGCGTGGCGCGGATTTCGAGATTAGGTGTTGACCAGGGTGGCGACGACGGACAATTCGACCACGTCGCGGTTGTATTCGCTCGCCAGCGCGGCACGGTCGGCGGCAAGCACGAGAGCGGAGTTCTTGCCCCAGAAGTCGACCTCGTAGCTCGCCGAGAGGCCGAGCCGGTGATTGCGAACGTTCGGGAACTTGAAGTCGACCGACCCGTCGGTCGCGCGGGCGGAACTGCGCATGGTGGCGCGCCGGTGCGATACGCCGCCGGCGGGCAGAAGCTGGGCGAAGGACACCAACATCTGCGATTCGGCCTGCTCGATTCGCGCCACAGCCGCGGCGATGTCGTAGTTTCCGGTGCGAGCCCGCTCGACCAGCGCGTTCAGTTCGGCTGAACGGAACGCGCGCCACCAGTCCGGCTCCGGCGTGAAGCCCTTCGGAACGCCGGCCGCCTCCCGGTATTTGGCAGGCGGCTCGATTCCCGGCTCCGGCGGATCGGAAATGAAAAGTGCGCAGCCCATTTGCAGGATCGCCATCAGGGACGCGGCCGCCACAATGCGGACCGTTTGCGCAAGACGCGCCCATCCGTCCGGCACGCAATACCTGTTGTCCGGCGCCACGCGGAACACAACGAACCCCACCCCGTAAGCCGGCTCTCATAGCACGATCGGGCCCGCCATGCGCGGTGGGCGGCAAATATTATCCGGTCGTTGGGCCGCCGCGGCTGTGGGGATTCGCACACTCCGGAGCCGACGAACGGCCGGCAAGTCGCCGCAAGAGTTTGAACGCATGGCGGTCCCGGGAGGACTCGAACCTCCGACCTTCGGTTTAGGAAACCGCTGCTCTATCCGGCTGAGCTACGGGACCGGTTGGGAATGAATAGCAAAGCGCAGCGACACGGGCCACCGGAACGAACGGCGGGACGCGATCTGCGGGGCCTCACGGCGTCTGCCCGCGCTTTACGCCAGCCCGTGCTTGCCCAGGAACTCCAGCGTCAGCTTGATGCACTCATCCGGCTTCTCGATCTGCAGCAGATGGCTGGTGCCCGGCACGATGCGGTAGTCGTAGCCGCCCTCTGTCCCCAGCGCGCGGTTGGCGATGCCGGTCGCGGGCGCACCCTTGAAGTCCGGGTCGCAGCCGATCAGCGTCACCGGCCCGCCGAACTCGCTCGCCTTCGGCCACAGGTTGAGCGTGATCGCCTGAGCATAGATCGCGGCCTCGTTCTCCGGCGCGCAGACGAGCTCGTAGCCGTTGCCGTCCGGCGCCTTGCGCAGCACCGAACGCGCCATCAACTCGCGCGCGCCGTCGACCCACAGCCGCGCCGGCCGCGAGTTGTTGTACTCTTCCACGAGCTGCTCGACGGTGTCGAAGCGGCGGCGGCGGTTCGTCGCCCACTCGGTGAGCTTCTTCTCGAACGTCGCCATCGCCTCGTAGATCGGATGGCCGGGCGGCGGCACGTTCGGCGGATCGAACAGCATCAGCGCATCCCAGCGCCAGCCGATTTCGATGGCATGTTTCATTGCCGTGCGGCCCGACATGGAGTGGAAAATTCCAACCGTCGGCTTCGCTCCGAGCTGTTCGCGCGTCACCTGCACGACGCGCTCGAGATCGCGGCTGAGCTGACCGTAATTGTGGTTCGACGGCACCACCGGCACGTTCTGCCCATGGTTGCGAAAATCGAATACCATCATGTCGTACCGGGATAGCAGGTGCCGCCAGTACGGATAGTAGGCGTCGGCGGCAAAGCCGTTGCCGTGCGTGAGCAGAATCCGCACGCCGTTCGGATTGCCGTGCCTGCGCATCCGGATCGCGGCCCCGTCCTCCAGCGGAACGTCGAAGGTCATGGCGGGCGCTGGAATCTCGAACTGCATGGGCATCGCTCCGTGCCGCGGGCCGCGACAATTGCATTGAATTGCATCCGTCCGCTATGGTTATGGAGAGGCCGCTGCATGCGGTCAACGCATCCGAATCTTCGCCGGGTTTCATGTCGCCGCGTCTGGGCAAGCCGATCGTACGCAAGGAAGACCCGGCGCTGCTCTCCGGCCGCGGCCGCTACGCCGACGACCTGCCTATTCCTGCGGGCACGTTGCACGCCCACGTGATCCGCTCGCCGCATCCGCACGCGGAGATCAAGAGCATCGACGTGTCGGAGGCGCTGAAGGTCGACGGCGTCTGGGCGGTGCTGACCGGCGAGGACATCAAGAAAATCAGCGATCCGTTTCTCGTGGCGTTGAAGGCGCCGGTGAACCAGTGGTCGCTCGCGGTCGGGCGCGTGCGCTATCCGGGCGAGCCGGTGGCGCTGGTGGTTGCCGAGAGCCGCTACATCGCCGAGGACGCGGCCGAGTTGGTGCGCGTCGAGTACGAAGCGCTGCCGGCGGTGATCGATCCCAACGCCGCGCAGGCCAAGGACGCGCCGCTGCTGCATCCCGAGGCCAAAAGCAACGAAATCTCCACGCGCGCGTTCCGCTACGGCGACACCAAAGCCGCGTTCGAGAAGGCCGACAGGATCGTCAGGCTGACGGCGCCGTTCCCGCGTCACTCGTACACCCCGATGGAATGTTACGTCGTGATCGCGACGCACAATCCGGCCGACGCCAGCTACGACGTGCTGGCGAACTTCCAGGGCCCGTTCTCGACTCATCCGGTGATGGCCAAGGCGCTGCGTGTGCCGGGGCCGAAGATGCGGCTTCGCATTCCGCCGGACTCCGGCGGCAGCTTCGGCATCAAGCTGTCGGTGTTTCCTTACGTGGTGCTGACGGCGCTCGCCGCAAAGATCACCGGCCGGCCGGTGAAGTGGGTCGAGGACCGCGCCGAGCATCTGGTTGCCGCAAGCTCAGGGCCGAACCGCATCACCGAGATCGAGGCGGCGGTCACCAGGGACGGCAAGATTCTCGGCCTGAGGCTCGACCAGCTCGAGGACTACGGCGCGTTCCTGCGCGCGCCGATGCCCGGCCCGCTCTACCGCATGCACGGCGCGGTCACCGGCGGCTACGACATCCCGAACGTCGACGTCGTCAATCGCGTGGTGCTGACCAACAAGATGCCCGCGAGCCTCATTCGCGGCTTCGGCGGACCGCAGCTCTATCTCGCGCTGGAGCGGCTCGTTCAGCGCATCGCAATCGAGCTTGGGCTCGAGCACATCGACGTGATCCGCAAGAATCTCGTACCCGCGCATAAGTTCCCCTATCGTGCGGCGGCCGGCTCGCTCTACGACTCCGGCGACTACCCGCGCGCGGTCGAAACGACCGTCGGCTCCGGCCGCCTCGACGACCTCAAGAAGCGCCGCGACGCCGCGCGCAAGGCCGGCCGGAAATACGGCATCGGATTTGCGGTCGTGGTCGAGCCGGCCATGTCCAACATGGGCTATCTCTCGACGCTGCTGACCGCCGAGACGCGCGAGCGCGCGGGGCCGAAGAACGGCGCGACCTCGATGGTCACCGTCAACATCGACCCGCTCGGCGCGGTGTCGGTGACCGCCGACGTCACCGTGCAGGGTCAGGGCCACGAGACGGTGCTGTCGCAGATCGTCGCAGATCGCCTGGGGCTTTCGCCCGACGACATCGACGTGACGCTGGAGATGGACACCGCGAAGGACCAATGGTCGATCGCGGCCGGCACCTATTCCTGCCGCTTCACGCCCGGCACCGCGGTCGCGGCGCACATGGCCGCCGGCCAGATGGCCGAGAAGCTCAAGGCCATCGCAGCCAAGCAGCTCAACGTCATGGCCGCCGACGTGGAACTGGTCGACGGCAAGATCCGAAGCAAGAGCAATCCCGACAACGCGCTGCCGTTCGGCCGCGTCGCCGGTACCTCGCACTGGTCGCCGGTGATGCTGCCGGAGGGCATGGCGCCGGCGTTGTCGGAGACCGGCTCCTGGACGCCGCCGGAACTCGAGCCGCCGACGAGCGACGACCGCATCAACACCTCGCTCACCTACGGATTTGTGTTCGACATGTGCGGCGTCGAGATCGACCCGGTCACGTATCAAGTGCGCGTCGACCGCTATGTGTCGATGCACGACGCCGGCACCATCCTCAATCCGCTGATCGCCGACGGCCAGATGCGCGGCGCGTTCGCGCAGGGCATCGCCACCGCGCTCTATGAGGAGTTTGTGGTCAACGAGGACGGTGCGTTCCTCACCGGCACGTTCGCGGATTATCTGGTGCCGACCGTCAGCGAAATTCCGCCGGTCGAGTTCCTGCACCAGGAGTCGCCTTCGCCGCTGACGCCGCTCGGCGCCAAGGGCCTCGCCGAAGGCAACTGCATGAGCGTGCCGGCCTGTATCGCCAACGCGGTCGCCGATGCGCTCGGCGTGAAGGACGTGCAGCTTCCGCTTTCGCCGCGCCGCATTCACGCGATGATGAAGGGAGCCTCGCCATGAAGCCGCGGCCCTTCGACTATGCACGGCCGGAGACCGTCGAAGAGGCTGTCGCGCTGCTTGCCGAGTACGGCGACGATGCGCGCGTGCTGGCCGGCGGGCAATCGCTGATGGCGATGATGAATCTCAGGCTCGCCGAGCCCGCTGTGCTGGTCGACATCGCACGCATCAAGGAACTATCGAACATCCGCGATCTCGGCGACGCCATCGAGGTGGGCGCCGCGGTGACGCAGAACACGCTGCTCGCCTGGTCCGAACTCGTGAAGAAGCTGCCGCTGCTCGCCGTTGCCCTGCCCCACGTCGGTCATTTCCAGACCCGCAACAAGGGCACGGTCTGCGGCTCGATCGCCCACGCCGACCCGAGCTCCGAACTGCCGCTGTCGCTGGCCACGCTGGAAGGCCGGGTCGTGCTGCGCTCCGCGCGCGGCGAGCGCGTCGTGCCCGCAAGCGAATTCCAGGTCGACATGCTGACCACCGCGCGCGAGCCGGACGAACTGATCGTCGCCGTGCGCTTCCCGATTCACACCGGCCGGGGCGCGGCGTTCCGCGAGGTCGCCCGCCGCCACGGCGATTTCGCCATCGTCGCGGTCGCGGCCGTCACCGACGGCAAGGGCGGCGTGACGCTCGGTGTCGGCGGCATGGCAGGCGCGCCGGTGGTGCGGCCGGTTTCGCCGAACGGAGCAAGGGACGCGGCGAACGCGCTGGCGACCGAACTCGAAGGCTACGAGGACCTGCACGCCTCCGCAGAGCTACGCCGCGATCTCCTCCGCAATCTCGGCCCCATCGTCATCGAGGAGGCGCACAGATGCGCCGCGTAAACCGCGGCCGGAAGGAGCGCATCGCGCTGACGCTGAACGGCCGCAAGACCGCGGGCGACGCCGAGCCGCGCATGCTGCTGTCCGACTTCCTGCGCCACACGCTCGGCGCGACCGGCACCCACGTCGGCTGCGAGCACGGCGTCTGCGGCTGCTGCACCGTGACGATCGACGGCGCCGCGGTGCGCTCCTGCCTGACGCTTGCCGTGCAGGCCGAAGGGCGTGAGGTCCGCACCGTCGAGTCGCTCGCCGGCGCGGACGGCAAGCTCAACAAGCTCCAGGCCGCATTCCAGAAGCACCACGCGCTGCAATGCGGCTTCTGCACGCCGGGCATCCTGATGTCGTTCACCGATTATCTCGCGCGCAATCCGAAGCCGACCGAGGACGAATTGCGCGAAGTTCTCAGCGGACATATCTGCCGCTGCACCGGCTACGCCGGAATCATGGCGGCGCTGAAGGAGGCCGCGGGGCTGGGCGGCACGGACAAAGCAGACCAATAACCAATAGGAGTCAGTCATGAACGAACAGACCAAAAAGGACTCAACGCAGCAGGCCAAGCCGGTCTACCGCGAGCTTGTCACCATCGGCGGCAAGAACGTCGTGCTCGCCCACAACGAGCCCCCGGTGGTCAACGCCGGCGTGCTGGAGATGGCCGAGATTTTCCGCATGTTCAACGTGTTCGACGAGAAGTTCTCGCCGACCAATCTCGACAAGGCCGACGGCACGCCGCTGCGCCTCTACACGTCCGACCGCGTGAAAGTCGACGTCAGCAAGCGCCGAAAGCACGACATGGGCTTCTGGCACCGCAACATCGACGCCCACGAGATCATCTTCTGCGTCAAGGGCGCGCTGAAGTGGGAGACCGAGATGGGCGTGAAGATCATGCACCCCGGCGACATGCTGTTCATCCCGAAGGGCATCGGTCACCGCTCGATGCTGTGCGAAGACTCCACCGACGACAACGTGCTGATCGAGCTGAAGATCGCCGACGACCTGACGTATGTCGGGGAAGATCGGAAATAAGCGCGGTGTTTTCCGGCATCTGCACATGCAGGCTGCAATGAGTTCGATGGGCGTTGCCACAGCGTTCCCTCCCCCCTTGTGGGGGAGGGACAGGGAGGGGGGTAGAGGTGAGCGCAGTAATCTGCCGCTACCCCCCTCCCCACCCCTCCCCCACAAGGGGGGAGGGAGCAGTCCGTGCCCGCCGCACCGTCAGCGATCATAGTCGGAGTTCAAGTGCAAAGCGTCGATCTCGTCATCAAAGACATCGCCTGGCTGATCACCGTCGACCAAGGCCGGCGCATCGTTCGCGACGCGGCCATTGTCGTCGACCGCGGCAAGATCGCCGCGGTCGGCAAATCGGCGGAAATTGCGAAGACCCACACGGGCAAGGCCACGGTCGACGGCCGCAACACGGTCGCAACGCCTGGTTTCGTCGATTGCCACCTGCATTCGTCGTTCCAGCTTTCGCGCGGGCTCGCCGACGAGGCGAACGCGCAGCAGTTCCTGTTCGACCGCATGTATCCCTACGAGGCTGCGCTCGAACACGACGACGTGCGGATCTCGGCGACGCTCGCGGCGACCGAGCTGCTGAAGCACGGCGTCACCTGCTTCATCGACCCCGGCAACTACCACCCCGAGGCGTCGGTCGAAGGCGTGATGTCGACCGGCATCCGCATGGTGGTGTCTCGCTCCTCGTTCGACCTCACCAAGTCGGTGATGGGTATCCTGCCCGAACGCATGATCGAGAATACGCAAGTATGCCTCGAACGCGCCGAGGCGGTGCTGGAGAAGTACGGCAAGACCGGCAACCCGCGACTGAGCGCCAGCGCCTCGTTCCGCGGCCTCAACAACGCCACGGACGAGCTGATCCTGGGCCTCGACAAGCTCGCGAAGAAGTACAACACGCTGCTGCAGACCCACGCCTGCTTCTCCTACTCCACCCACGACTCCAGCATCGCGCGCGGCAATCTCGCCGAGATCGAGCGGCTGGAGAAGCTCGGCGTCATCGACGAGCGCATGCTGCTGGTGCACTCGGGCTGGCTTGAGCCGCAGGAGGTCGCGATCCTCGCGCGGCGCAAGCCCTCGCTGGTCTGCGCGCCGTCGTCGAGCCTGCACAACGGCTACGGTAATTTCGTCGTCGGCAAGCTGCCGGAGCTGATGGCGCTCGGCGTCAACGTCGCCATGGGCTCCGACCACGCCTCGTCCGGCATCGTCGATATGCCGCAGGAGATGCGGCTCGCCTGCTGCTGCTACAAGGAGGTGCGGCTCAACCCGCGCGTCATGCCGCCGGAGCAAGGCATCGAGATGGCAACGGTCAACGGCGCCAAAGCGGCGCTGATGGGCGACCGCATCGGCTCCATCGAGGTCGGCAAGGAAGCCGACGTGGTGCTGTTCGACACCCGCCGCCCGGAGTGGCAGCCGCTGATCAATCCGGTCGCGAACCTCGTGTATAGCGCCACCGGCGACTCGGTGCGCGACGTGTTCGTGGCCGGCGAGCAGGTGGTGAAGGACGGCACGCTGACCAAGATCGACGAAAGCAGGCTCTACGAAGAGGTGCCGGTCGCGGTGTCGCGCTTCGGCCGGCAGCTCAAGTTCGACAAGATGGTGCAGCTCAAATGGCCGGTGACGTGATCGGCGGCGATCACGATTGAGAAAGTCCCGGTGCAATTCGCCGCAAGAGCGAAGGCGCAATAAGGAGCGAAACGATGCAAGGCCCGTTCGGCGATCACACGCTCGGCATTCCCTACGAGCCGGTCGCGGACTTGCTGGCAAAGTATGCCCGGCGCGATCCGCAAAAGACCGCCATCGTCGATCTCGAATCCGGCACGTCGATCGCCTTCGGCGCGCTGGAGCGCAAGGCCGTCGACATCGCCACCTGGCTGAAGAGCCGCGGCGTCGGCAAGGGCGACCGCGTGCTGGTTCTGGCCGACGAATTCATCGAGAAGCTGCTGATCTGGATGGGCGTCTGGCGCATCGGCGCCGTGATGTGCCCGTTCAACCTCGAGATCAACGAAAAGCAGATGGTCAGTCTGACCGCCGCGCTCGATCCCAAGCTGATCCTCTATCACAAGGACATCGACGTTGCGGCGATGACCGGCGAAGCACGCGCGCCGAAGGTGCGCTTTGGCGCATGGCGCGCCGATGGGACAAATGACCCAAAGGACGAGCTGTTCGTGTCGCTCAAGCCCGGCGATGCGGCATCGCTGCCCGAGCGCAACGAGGCCTCCGACACCGCCTGCATCTTCTGCACCTCGGGGACGACGGCGCGGCCCAAGATCGTGATCTACAACCACGCCGCCTACTGGATGAACGGGCTCGATACGCTGGAGTTCCTGGGCTTGACCGAGGACGACCGCACGCTGGAGTACCGCTCCTTCGGCTGGAATTCGGCGCAGGTACTGAGCCTCCTGCCCTTCCTGCAGAAGGGCCTGACGATGCACATCGCCAAGCGGTTCTCGCACAGCCGCTTCTTCGAGTGGGTGCAGACGCACGGCATCACCTTCTCCGCCGGCGTGCCGACCGTGCTCAACATGCTGCTCAACAAACCGCTCGGCTACACCGCGAAAGACATCCCGTCGCTGCGGCTGATGAGCTGCAGCACGGCGCCCTTGACCGCACAGCAATGGAATCAATTCGAGGAAATGTACGGGGTTACGCTGCTCCAGCTCTACGGCATGTCGGAAACCGGCTGGGTGTGCGGCAACCGGCACTACGCCAAGAAGATGGGCACCGTCGGCCTGCCCGCGATCCACCAGGAGCTGAAGATCGTCGACGGTCAGGGCGCCGAATGCCCGCCCGGCGCCGAGGGCGAGATCACCGTCGGCGGTCCGCAGATGGCGATCGGCTATCTCAACGACGACGGCTCGATCGACCCCGTGCTCGGCAAGCGCATCAAGACCGGCGACCTCGGCATCAGGGACGACGACGGCTTTATCCGCGTCACAGGCCGCACCAAGGACCTGATCATCCGCGGCGGCGTCAATATCGCGCCATTGGAGATCGACGAGGTGCTGCTCAAGCATCCGGGCGTGGCGGAGGCCGCGGCGGTCGGCGTGCCGGACAAGATCTACGGCGAAGAGGTGATTTGCTACGTGGTCGCCAAAAGCGCGGCGGGAAACACGGCGCCGGGCGGCGCGCTCACTGAGGCGTCGGTGCTGGAGCACTGCGGAAAATTCCTGCCGCCGGCCAAGACGCCGAAGCAGGTGTCGATCGTCTCCGAGCTGCCCAAGAGCGACCGCGGCAAGGTGCTGCGCGATAAACTGCGCGATCGTTGGATTACGCTGAATAATCCTGCGAAATAGCGACTAACGCGATTTTATTAGCCAATATTTAACCTTAATTACTCATTCTGAGGTGGTCCCACTTCCTGAGACAGGCGGTTAAGGTGGATTCGCCGATGCGAAGGATAATCCACCATGAGGACGCGGAGACGGTTTTCCGGGGAGTTCAAAGCCAAGGTCGCGCTTGAGGCGATCC